>Ga0307410_10000077_pt1 | contig 33837 bp, 32 predicted proteins | sample 322Ometagenome_3_FD_203707 | JGI IMG/M metagenome (GOLD analysis project Ga0307410, IMG submission 203707) | Maize rhizosphere microbial communities from greenhouse at UC Davis, California, United States - 322HYB-O-3 | ecosystem: Host-associated > Plants > Roots > Rhizosphere > Soil | place... | reverse complement strand
TGACGAATAAAATCAAGGGATGCATAAGGCCATATCCCTCGACAACATCGAATGGTATCAAAGAATATCTATCAAGCCATGTTATAAATAGTAAAAGAGCAATAGCTGCTGAAATCAGTCGACTATGCGAAAAATTGGCAAAATGAGATACAATGCAAATACGTATACTATGTGTCAGAATAATACATATACCCATCACTAATGCCTGATACACAACCATACAGATACCCAACAAACACCCTATATACCACCAGTCCCCAGATAATTTCATCACTACAATAATACCCCCCTGCGCATGAAGTAATCCTGAAATAAATGCCCAGGCAAACCCATTCTTACTGGTCAAGGAATCAATAGATGCTACATATAAGAAAGGAATCGGAAAAAAAATTACCGTCCACCAAGGGATACAAGAATATCTAAACGGCAGCGCGTATAATAAAGCTGAAATAAAAATTAGTATATCTTCTTTTTTTATTGCCTTATTTGCCATAATTATAATACTATTATAATTAAAAAGGTGTAATAGCCTTACTAAGAGGGAATGCATGATGAGAAAAAGTATGCACTGTTTTATAATAGGTATTGGTTTATTCCTCTGTCTAGATCTCTATGGATACCGATACACCTTCTCCAACCACACAGATATCCCCATTTTTGTAGCTATTAAATTATGCTGTCTTTTTGAAGATTTAATTATTAAATTAGTCCAACCTCATAAAATGATTACCTTTGTTCATGGAAAAGATTTCCCTAACATAAAATTTGGATATTGCTTACAGAGTATATCATATATTGAAAATCCGACAGAGGAAGATATTGCAGACCCTGAAACTGCGCCTTGGAAAGAGATTAATTTTACCTGGGAAAAATCTGATACCTACGAAGATTCACTAGAATTTGCAGAAGCAGTTGGAAGTGGAGTTGAAGAAGGAGCACAAGCAATTACTGAATTAGCAATGCATGTAAGTACTGGCGGGGCAACAGTACCTATAAGTGCTGTTGCTGGTGGCGCTCATGAGGTAGCATCAATAACAAAACCTAACACCAAGCCCTATTCACCTAAGAAACGATCATTTGGGTTAGGAAGGATAACCAGAGGTCTCACAAAACTTATATTTACTTCAACATGTAGAGATCGACACTGGGATATTTTTGAAAATGAAGACAAAAGTATTATATTTGTATCAAAAATACAACAATAAGAGTAGCTCTCAAAGAGAGCCTATAATTATAGGCTCTCTTTATATCAAATGTCTTATTTCTGATCGATGGCATTATGTGAAGAATTTACTGTATCATCTGCCTTGACTGAATCTTGTTGTGCATCGCCATCGTTTTTCTTATCTGCATTTTCCGCAATATGACGAGAAGAGTTTAATATCGATTCAATGAGATTTCCATGAATATTGTCGTTAGATAATTGATTCACATTGTAAATAGCAACTTCTGCTGATTTTTTTGATATAAGTAAAAATTGAGCTACACGAGTCTTTTCAAATGTTGTCATTACATCATTATAATTTGTTAAAATAAAGGTTGCTAAATTGAACCCATCCGCGTAGTTTTCTAAGGCTTCAACAGCACGCTTAACATAGCCTTGTCTACGATTTAAAAAAGCAACATCATTTTTAAATTGCTCACTTGACCATGCATTATTCAGAGTATCATTATTATGACGTACAATAACTCCTTTATATTTTGCTAATTCAGCCTCATTAACTGCACCCTTCGGTGGAAATCCTAACTTAGCAAATGCTGCATCATCTGACATATAATTAGTTACTGTAGTTACCAGCGAAGTAGTATTGGTAGATAATAAACTAAGCCCTGCATTGGCTACTTGTGCCAATCCAGTCCACGATGCCAACATTCCTTGCGGTTGACTATCCATACATTGAATAGTCCCAGAAAGAATCACTACTAGTAATGCAAAATTTCTGCTGTATATCATAAAGTAGCCCTCTTAAAATAAGACAAATGAAAAATATATGGCCTTAATGATAACAGCAAAAGATTAAAACGCAACTATTTTTTAATACATTATGAAAAATAAACATCATTGATACTGTTCAATGATCACAAAGGCCGTTGCCATAAGATCACTATGCGTTAATGATATATGAACACGGATATGAGATGATGGGGCTATAGATAATTCTTTCCAATTAACAACCAGATATGGGCAATTGTTTTTTTTTGCAATATGCAATACTCTACATACCGTCAAAAAAAAGAATGTATGATCTGGAAATGCTGCAGTAAATGCTTTAAAAAAGGCTTCTCGTGCTGCAAAACGAACTGCAAATCGCTCAGCGCTCTTGTCGATATGTGACAAACAATATTCAATTTCTTCCTGAGAAAAAATACGTAACAATTGTTTATGTGAAAAATATTGCCATTTCCTAAATCGATTAACTTCGATAGAATCAACGCCAATTCCAAGAATCACTGCTGAACCTGTTCAAAATAATAGTCTAATGATCGATACATGATTGCTTCTTGAATATGCGCAATGTCAATGTCATCACTTTCTGCTAAATCTGCAATTGTACGTGCAACCTTTAAGATTTTGTGATATCCCCGCATACTCAAACGTAATGCGTCAAAGGATTTGCTCATTATGGCTTCTGCTGCCGGAGTTAATACACAATAACGAACAATATTTTCTGCTGACATGCAATTATTATAGGTATAATCGTTTCCAAAACGTATTGTCTGTCTATAGCGTGCCTTACATACCTGCTCATATAATTGTGCGCTGGTTTGTGTTTCTACCGCTGTTTTGAGTGCATCATATTCTATTGATTGGATGGCAATCTGAATATCTATTCGATCTAATAATGGTCCAGATAACTTACTAAGATATTTAGCAATATGCTGCCGAGAGCATGTACAATGACGCTTTTTATCCCCAAAAAATCCACATGGGCAAGGATTCAACGCTGCAATCAAAAGAAATGAAGCTGGAAAAGTTACACTCTGCGCCACACGAGAAATGGAAACGGTTTTACTTTCTAAGGGTTGTCGCAAAGATTCTAATGTATCACGTCTAAATTCCGTTAATTCATCCAGAAAAAGAATACCATTGTGCGCAAGGCTTATCTCTCCGGGCTGTGGATATGTTCCTCCTCCAACAAGACCTGCTTGGGAAATAGTATGATGAGGACTTCTAAATGCACGTTGCGTAACAAGATGTTCCTGTGTTAATTTGCCCGTAATCGAATAGATCTTACTTGTCTCTAAGACCTCATTAAATGTCATTGGTGGCATTATTGTTGGAAGTCGTTTTGCAAGCATAGTTTTTCCCGATCCTGGCGAGCCAATAAAAAGAATATTATGTCTTCCCGCTGCCGCAATCTGTAATGCTCTTTTTGCCTGATATTGGCCTTTAACCTGTGAAAAATCAAGATTGTCTTTATATTCAGAATCTTCTTCATTAAAGAGTGATACTGTTGGTGTTATAGATACCTCTCCTCGTAAGTATCCGATCAGTTCTGTGAGATGGTCAACTCCAATAACCTCTATATCTTTTATTAACGCAGCTTCGTGCATATTTGCTTTTGGGAGTATAATCCGCTTCTTGTTGAGTTTATGCGCATCAAATGCAACAGCTAATGCTCCTTTAATACATCTAATGCTGCCATCTAAAGATAATTCACCAATAAATAATGATTCTTTTAAGAATGATATTGGTATTTCTAAAAATTGATTTGCAACTAAAATGCCAATCGCAATAGGTAGGTCAAACAGAGTACCTTCTTTTTTCAAATCAGCAGGAGCTAAATTGACAGTAATCTTTTTTGCCGGCAAACGAAATCCTGCATTCTTTAACGAGGTTAGAATACGCTTGCTACTCTCTTTAATAGCAGTATCAGGTAGTCCAACAATATAAAAATTTACTAATCCAAAAGAGACATCTACTTCAACTTCTACGATATGTGCATCAACACCAATTGTTGTTGCCGAAAATATTTTTGCATGCATACTATATTCTTATATGTAATAATTAATAAATTAAAACATTCTTAATTATTGTAAGATATATCATATTTTTTAATATTTGGAAACATATTATCCAATATTCTCTAAAATAAAATACCTAACAAGGAATTTTTAGAGTGGCGGTTTTTCAAAATACTCGTAAACTAAACAATATGATGAGCAGCAACTGACATAGGGAGATCGTTATGATAAGGTATAGTATCTATAGCACTATAGGATGTTTTTTCTTTGCCGCAACACTACATGCAGTAGAACTTATTACAGGAGATAATAATGCTGCACCTAACACAACTTTTTCATTTCCCATTAGCACATTTTCTGTAAGCCCGCTCGGGAATATCTATATTGGTGCACAAGAAGCACCAATAGATAATAAAAATTTTGCCCTGTCTCGCTTGCCACTTAACACGCTTACCTTTGAACCTATTGCGCCAGAATTAGTTACTTTGAATGGAAAAATAGAACAGAATAATCCACTATTCGGACAAGCTATCAGCGCTTTAAGTGTATTAAAGCCACACAATTCATCAGACATTCCTGTAGTAGTGACCGCAACACAACCTACTATTGTATACGTAATTGAAAAAAGTTTTTTACAACAACCGACTATCATGGCATCTTCATTTCCACTGCGTGATAGTATCGCAGAAGTATCAGAAGGAATTGTTGATCTTACTACAAACATATTAAGCCATGTTTTTGTAGCAGTAAAACCAGCTCAAGGTAACTTTGGTGACCCAAATAGTGGAATTGCATTATTAGTGCGAGGGTTTCAAGAACAAGATACCGTATTTGGTCAAATTGACGCAATTACCGGAAGAGTTGTCACTAACCCACGATCATTTCCATTAGATAAAACATCACCTCTTGTTAATATTACAAGCTCAGAACTTGCTAGTATGGATTCCCATGTGGCATTACATTGGAATGACGCTCTACAGCGTGTATTTATTGGCTTACAAACAACAAGTAACACTGGCACAGAAGATGGCACACGTGCCATTGTAGTAGGAAAAATAGACACCAATGGTGGCTTGTCACTCTATCCAATAGCACCAACTAGCGCTTTTGCACCGGGAAATAGCACATCAATTGTTGGTGCACGTAATGCACAAGAAGGTATGCAACAGAGCGTTGCGATTACAGCCCTTTCAAGCATGCATACATCTACAGGCCTCGATTATCTTATCATGAGTGGCTCAATAAATAATGAAGAAATAAATCAACAATCTGTTTCAGCAATACCTCTTGTTTCTACAGGAGACGCTATAGGTACAGTTGCCTCTAAAGATGCACAACCCTTTGATCTATTCAGTTCTGGCGATATTTCTAAGTTTGTTGCACGTATGCTAGAGCAACCTGCAACAACCCATGAAGCAATGCCACAATCAATAGAACCTGCAACACAAGTTGGCGCCGGAGTTCTATTAGCAGGCAACATTACACAGCTTGTGGTACGAAATGATACCGTATTTGCCTTAGTCGGCACTGATACCATTGCAGAAAGAGCATCTGGTATATATTCATCGCAAGCACTCTTTGATGCAAAAGGAAAAATAAAAGGATGGACCGCATGGCAACGAGCAGTTGGCACTACAGTACCAGCATTATACGGAACTCTTAACGCATCACTTGGAACATTTATCTTTGTCACCAATGACACCACCGCCGCAAGCAAAACAGTATTAGAGACAACCTGGTCTGATGGAAACCCTGAAGGACTACGACCCATTACCTCATTACTTAACAGCCTCTTTAATCAATCCAATGGCGGCATTCAGAGCTTATCAACCTTTTTACCGACAACTCCTGGCCTTGCTGATATATCGCTCATGGTTGTTGGTGGTATCAATACACTGGTTATGATTCAGACTGGATTAGATAATGGCGGCATTATTATACCCACACTGGGATCTGAATATTCAACAGAAAGTTATGAAAAAGGCACAATTTCTACCATGCCTATAGACAAAACTACTATTGTCATAACAGGTGGAGCCCTATCAGATATTGGCCCGATTACCGCATCAGAAATAGCAAGCAATGAAACTAATGGATGGCTAGTGATAGGTGGATCTAATGGCATTGCTGTTCTTATGCATGAAGATGGTACTGGATGGAACACAGAACAGAATGAATTAGGAAATACATTTGACGGACTTACTGCAGGAATGACCTTTAAAACAATAGGTAATTATACATTTGTTAAAAAAATTATATCTGATCACGACGACGAACATTCCTATCTGTATATTGTAACGCACGATCGTATTGATAGGGTTGATCTTAATACGATAGATTTTAATAACTTCACTGCAACAACAATAGCCACAAAAGAGCAATTTGATGGAGTAAGTAATAATGGATCACTATTAGATGCCGTAATCTCTCAATCTTTGGCACTTATTGCAACGACAGATGGTCTTTTTAGAAATAATAATACCACCGATATACGCACCATAGAAAAAAATGATACTGCTGCATGGGTTTCAGTTCCTGTTGCAGAAACTGCAGGCGCTTCTACTCAGTTACTCACCACAACACGCACAAACAGATCACAAGATATCACTCGTTTTGATGGAGGGCATCTCTATGTTCTTACAAGCAATGAAGGGTTAGATCAATCACGTGTAGATCGTTTCAGTATAAGACCTCTATCTGCACAGCAAGCGGTTCAGTCAACAACGATTGAACCTTTTAACGATCTGTTTGTCAAAGATATACCATCATTTTTTATTAATTTTGGAAATTTTAATAGCATTTTTTCAACGGATGGGGCACTCTATTTTGCATCACGTAGCCAACATGCCGCCGCACCTCCAAGAACAGTGTTAACACCGTCATATCTACCTCCTCAGGTTGGAGTTAGAAACGTCGGAGAACGAAGCACAATACTCAACATTCCTTATAATAATGGCACAGAAATTAATGCACTACAGCAGAGTCAAGCTTCAGGCAGTTGGATTATTGCGGGAGACTTTGGCATGCAAGTGCTTGAATAAATACAGAAAAAAGCGTAAGAAATAAAATCTAGGAAACTGCAATGACACGCATATACAAAATAGCTGTATGCATACTGATGTCCACATGTGTGCCCAGCATAAACTCAATGAATATTGTTAACACATTACAACCATATGATACTCTTATTCGGCCTTCTTCTACAAATAAGTATCGATATCAGATCACAGGATACGCTGAGGCAGGATGTAAAAACGCCCAGGGTTATAATGATGAAGGGGATCATGTCAATCCATTGCGTATATGGAATTGTGAACAGAATGCCCTTGCAATGCTTGAAGGCTCTAATGCATTTACACCAACGGGGCAGTTGCGTGCAGCTTTACTCGATAGCGACAATGGCATACGTGGTAGGTTTCTGGTCGATGGTAATTTTCGAATAAATTGCAACGTTTCACTTGCTACACGGTTTTTCTTTGCAAGCGATTGGTCATTAGGTATTTATCTTCCCTTCTATAGCATGAAATTATCAAATGTCCTGTTTACTGACTTAACACCTAACCTTGATAATGACGATAAACTTGTTCATCGACTATTAACCGATCATCTTTCCACTACGGTACAAGAACTTGGATGCTTAGATATTGGAGATTGGCAACGAGGAGGACCAGGTGATTTAGCACTTATTATCGATTGGTTTCGTGATTTTGAACAGAATAAACCAATTTTAAAATGCGTGCGAGTGAATTGGCGATGGGGTCTTGTATTCCCAACAGGAGTACGCTCCGATCAAGACAGATTATTTGCTGTCCCCTTTGGATATGATGGCGCATTTGCAATGCCTTTTGGATTGGAACTTGACGTTACCTTAGGCTCATATTTTAAAGCTGGTATTGATGTACAATTAACACAAATCTTTGGCAATAAACGCACATGGCGCATTAAAACTCAGCCCACTCAGACAGAATTATTATTACTTCATAAGGCTCATGCATATAAAGATTATGGACTTGTACAAAAATTTAACCTGTATGCTCAAGGATATCATCTATACCATGGACTTTCCCTTCTTGCTGGATATCAATTTCTAAAGCAAGGGGATACAGAAATTTCACTCACAGGACAAGAATTTTCAACTGCAATCGCTAATACATCACGGCAATTGGAAGAATTTACTATGCACCATGTAATAGTAAAAGCAACATGGGACTGGAATATTCATAAGAAAAAACGGTCACTCAGACCAGAATTGTCACTGTATGCTCGGATACCATTTAATGGAAAGAATGTTGCTCTTGTACCAATGATTGGCCTAGTACTTTCCGTTGATTTTTAAAAAAGACGGGAAAAAAGGAGTATCAATGCATATACCCAATCTAATGAAAAATTTAAAAGCACGCTTGACTTTGCGCATTATTATTATTCCATAAGAGCATATATGGCGTTATAGACTATAGCACCTCTTTGATTGGAAATCATTGAGCGCTTATAAACTCTTCTCCTATATATTTCCCCTGCTGCTCCAGCAACCAATGACTATATTCTAGGCATGTAGGACAGTTATCTTTGTTAAATTTATCGACAGCAATGCGCCATGGCAATGCACCTCTTTTATCACGAACAAAAGGATTAGCGCCTGCTTTACTCTCTAACTTTTCTTTCAATTGTTCAGCAGTGTATTGATCGCATTGTAGCGCTATGACATGTAAATCAGTATTACCATTTTCATCGTGTTGGTTTATGGGTAGATTCTTATTATGTTCTGCTAAGACTTTTCGTCTATGTTTACACACAACCCATTCATTAGAAATCAATGGAGCTTTTTTTCCTGGCCGATTTATATAGGTATCGTTTAATAGATATTCCATCACATACGCCCCTTGAAGCGCCAATAATATTTTTAATGCTTCAGCTCGTTGCGGACCCTCAGGCCATGTCATTACTATCTCAGCAGGCGTCTGATTACTGTTATTACAAATAAAGGGATTACCCCATGGTACTTCTTCACTCTGCCAATCTAAAAGGTGCCCATTTTTTTGATAATTTAAGCAAATATTATGTAAATCAGTGTTTCCATTCTCATCACGCTTATTTTTTAATGCATTCTTATTATGCTCTCTAAGGATATGACCTATATCTTGAGTATTGTGCGCATTAATTCCACATACTACAATGAAAAGACTGATTATAATTGTTATTTTCATGTTACAAAATTCTCTCTAAAAGTATTAATAGATAATACAATATAGCATGAAAAATATAATTATAGCCACATAATAATGAGAAAAATATTATCGCTATTAAACTCAGAATGCATCTTCAATACGAGGCTCTAGATCAGTATCGACATTTATCACTTCTATCTCTTTATAAGAATTGAGCTTTCGCAATAAGACTAACGCATATTCACAATCGGCCATACAATCATATAACTTTGCAAGATATGGTTGTGCTACAAAGTTCGGCGCAAAATCCGCTATCGTTGTGTTCTGTTCAAGTTGTGTAAAACCAATCTTATCCTGGGTGATCGACTTATATTGTTGCTCTACACTTGAGGCTATTTTTTCTTTGAATTGGGCTGAAGTGACTATTTTGGTGACAATTGGTGCAACCTTATCATAGAGCTGAGGAGCCAGACGCCTTGACTGTTCTATCTTAGCAATAGCCCTTTGCCATGCTCGCGTTATTTTTGTTTTTTGCTCTTTTATAAAATCAATCTCACCTGTTTCTTGAGATTGCAAGAAAAAACTACTTAAACATATGAATATCGCAAAAAAATTTTGTTGCATTGTCATATTTTCCCCTTTTTAACGCCTAAGTGAAATAATATTCTTATAATTATAGATAATAATACTAAAATTAAATTAATTTGTCAATGACAAACTCGCGAAAAAAAGCTCACGAACACTCACTAATGTATGGCTTTTATCATAAATAATGATAATGACTTGCCAAAAAATGAGTTTTTTGGTTGACTTTTGGCTAATTATAAGCCATTATTTGTAGTAATAGAGAAAAATCTTTTCTGTAAACATTCAGTATAAACAGTTTTCATTCAAGGACGAATCCAATGGCAACGAGTAAATCTGGCGGAAGTACGCAGAATAACCGTGAAAGTCATAGTAAACGGTTAGGTTGTAAGATATTTGACGGACACAGAGTGTTTGGTGGGGAAATTATTGTTCGCCAAAGAGGAACACACATTCACCCCGGAAAACAGGTTCGTCGTGGCGGTGACGATACATTATTTGTTATAGCACCAGGCGTTATTAAGTTTCATTATGGTCCAAAAGGACGCAAATACGTTTCTGTTATTAACCCTGAGAAATAAGCGGTTGTTATCTGTAGTATGAAGTAACCATTAAAAAAGGTATAACTACCCATTCAAGGATTGGATAGAGAAATGATTAATTTTTTGAAATATCGTGGTATTACGGCTTTAACGTCTGTAGCTCTTATTGTAGCCTTTTGTTGCGTTGCTGCATATCATTATAACACTCGAGGTTCTGTTTTTACGTATAGTGTTGATTTTACCGGTGGAACACAGGTATTATTTAAATTTGACTCACAAGTTGATAATGGTCTTGTACGACAGATCATTATTGATAACGGGTGGCTAAATCCAAGCGTTCGCCCTTTTGGTGAAAATGAGATCCTTGTTCGTGTAAAAGATTTTGACAGTGATTCGACAGGACTTGGCCAACGCATGCAGGCTACTTTACAAAAGGCGCTTCCTACTAATACTGTAACAATGATGCAGACTGAAAGTGTTGGTGCTGGTATTGGAGAAGGGTTACGAGGAAAATCTGTTCGTGCAGTGTTATTAGTTCTCCTTTTAATGTTACTATATATAGGATTACGATTCTGGTCATTCGCTTTTGCTGCAGGAGCTGTAGCGGCACTGATTCATGACGGGATTATTGTATTGGCCATATTTTTATTCCTTGACAGAGAAATATCAAATAATTTTGTTGCTGCAGTGTTAACTGTTTTAGGATACTCAATCAACGATACCATTATTATTTTTTCTCAAATACGTGAATTTTTAAAACGAAGAACTCATGAAACATTGGATGAGATTGTTAATAAGAGTCTCAATTACACACTCAGAAGAACCTTATTAACAAGCTTTGCAACGGGACTACCTGTAACGGTAATGGTATTATTTGGTGGAGAAGCGTTACGTGATTTCTCTTTAGCATTATTAATTGGGATCTTTTTTGGCACTACTTCCTCAATTTATGTTGCAAGCCCTATTATGATGCTGCTCTATCCAAAAAAATAATATCTCCATATTTGAAATGTAATAATGTGTGCTCAAAGATTATTTTGTAGCACACAGATATTTTGCAATCTGTTGCACATACTACGAAATAATTATTAATTATCTATTAATACATATCTAATACAATCTTTCTTTTTTAAAAAGTCTTATTGTACACAATTTTTAAGGAGTCATGCATGACGAAATCACGTCAAAGCATCTATTATAGGAGATCTGGATGAAAAATCGCGATATTAAATCAACAGATGAAACAACACTACCTGTTATAAAAGATGAAGCAGTAGACCAGCAACCTACTCCTGCAACTACCCGCGAGCGAGCACCACGAACACCCCGTAATCAAACATTAGAGCGCAATAAACAGGCTGAACCCATGAATCCTGATACAGATGCACATCTCGCTTCAAAAGAAAATACTCCTTCTTTACCAAAAGAATCACAACCTTCAACGGTACGCGAAGAAGGATCTAAAGCTGTTTCTCAACCACAGCCTTCTTATACCCCTCATCACAGTACCCCATCACACACAGAACAACGACCACACTATATCAGACGGCCCTTAGAAGAATTATCTCTCACAGAGCTTATTCAGTATGCACGTCGGTATGGTATTATGGGTGCCGCTATTACACGAAAAGATGAATTAATCAAGAAGGTACGATACGCAGAAGAACACCCTGAAGCAGAAATGATCGTTGAGGGCGTATTAGAAAAATTACCAGATGGATTTGGATTTTTAAGATCCGCATTATATGATTATGTCTCTGGCCCAGATGATATCTACGTATCTCCATCACAGATTAAGCGATTTGGTTTACGAACAGGAGATACAATAAGAGGTGAAATTAGAAAACCTAAAGAAGGTGAAAAATATTTTGCACTTCTTAAAGTATCCTCTGTAAACTATGCTGATCCTATGGCTATGGTTGATCGGTTTCATTTCGATAGCTTAAGCCCTCAGCACCCATCTGCGAAATTCAATCTTGAGTTTGATCCTGGTGCTCTGTCAACGCGTATTTTAGATCTTTTTACTCCAATTGGCAAAGGACAAAGAGGACTTATTGTTGCACCGCCTAAAGTAGGCAAAACTCTCTTGCTTAAGGAAATTACTCGCGCAGTTCTTAGTAACCATCCAGAGGTACATTTGATTGTTCTCTGTGTTGATGAACGTCCTGAAGAGGTTGCTGATATGCGACGAACAGTAAAAGGAACATCCGCAGAAGTTATCAGTTCAACATTTGATGAATCAGCTGAACGCCACGTACAAGTGGTTGAAATTGTCTTAGAGAAAGCAAAACGATTAGTTGAATGCAATAAAGATGTTGTCATTCTTCTCGACTCACTTACTCGTCTCGCTCGTGCATATAATACTGTTGCACCTGCATCTGGTAAAGTTCTTACAGGAGGTATTGATGCATACGCCTTACAAAGACCTAAACGATTTTTTGGCGCCGCACGAGCAACTGAAGAAGCGGGAACATTAACTATTTTAGCAACTGCACTCGTTGAAACTGGTTCACGAATGGATGAAGTTATCTTTGAGGAATTCAAAGGTACGGGTAATATGGAAATGAATATGACGCGTAAGTTATCCCATCGTCGTATTTTCCCTGCATTTGATCTTCTTGTCTCTGGAACTCGGCGTGATGATCTTCTTGTATCAGAAGAAGAGTTAAACCTCGTCTGGATATTACAAAAATTACTTTCAAGCATGAATGTTATAGAAGGAATGGAATTTCTTATTGATAAAATGAAAAAAACAAAAACTAATGCCGAATTTCTAGAATCTATTAATAGACAACGCTCATCTGATATATAAAAAAGAGACTCAAAAAAAAAGAAGGCTTTACAATCAACGATTAAAGCCTTCTTTACTGTTCTTTGTATAGCAGTACCTCAGCTGTTACTGTATTAGCATGTATTCAATATATTTTAGAAAAAAATTGTGCAATAATTTTCTTTAAGCTTGTAAAGAACCGGCTCAATAGACCCCCTTCTGAAATAACAAAGTTTGGAACTGGCGAATTTGACTTAAAAAATATAATAGTCTTATTTTCGACAGAAGGTTGTGAAAATTTAGGCGGTGGGTTAAGAGGAAATGTTTTTATAGTTTTTCTATTTTTAGTATCAAACAGATGCCACTCAAAGTTAGTTGGGCTGTTATAATAGCGCCATCCCCACACTGCAGTCAACGCTAATATATATGCATTGTTAGGGCTAACAGAAGGAAGGTGATCGGCAGTAATTTTATTCGTATCACTTGCTGTATTATTATGATTTCTGGCCTGTAGCTCAGTAGGTAATTGAAAGGTTGCTATCTTCTCATTATCTTTGATTAAATCATATACTGAAATTTGTGCCGCCAAAAGAGTAGAAAATTGACGGAACTTAAACGTATATTCGTTTAGAACAATGGACTTGGTAATTGTATAAAAATCTTTTCTTAGTTCCTCAAGCTGCGAGCCCCATACCACTCCACTGGCTATGCTGATAATTATACATAAGCGACTATTATTATATCGCATTCTTATTTCTTTCGTAGTATCTATTCTAGGTATAGAATAATAAAAATGAGAAAAGTTGACAAATCTCCTTATCTGGAAATGATTGGGTCATATCAAGAAATATATTGTGAGACAATATCTGAGTTATTTTCAAATGGATGTGCAAAGGGCAACATGGTCGTATCTAGTGGCTGGTTGTTTTGAAAGACTAGTATGTTTTTTGAATTTTTAATAGTGTCTATCGTAGGCCAAGCACTGTTTTTTCTATCGTCTGGTGTAAAAAATGAATCATTTTTTTCTATTTCTGGATTCATTTTTTTAATTTCGTCTAATAAAGATATGCGTGAATTACAATGATTCTGTAAAACAATAGTAAATATCTCATCTTGATGTTTACTAGCATGTTCTATAATCTTCGAAAATACTTTTGTCAGTGATCTATAACGAAAATACTTCATATTGTCCGCAGGTCCTGCTGATATACAAATTTTTGCGCTTTGTGGATTTATTTTATTCGGCCAACCTCGATTATATTCATATAAGGGGAAAACAAAACGAGAATACCCCTCTTTGAGAAGATTTATAATACCCTTATTTTTAACTACTGTATTATCCACCTTATACACTCTGTTTTTTGTATTCTTTTCCTTGGGAGCAAAAAGCCCCCTTACTTCTTTAACTGTTTCTTCTAGCACTGCGTCTGCCTTATCAGCAAATTCCTGTGCATTAGCTTCAACCTTATTTATTACAGTATCTACTACATTAGCAACTTCATTAGTAACTTCATCAATCTTATGTTCTAGTGAGTTTCCTGCATTTCTACAAGTTTGTTGGACCACTTCTGCATGATATGCTACATTTGAAAATCGTTCCTTTCTGCATATATGCATAGATGTATCTAATACTGTTTGATCGCCACCAATGGTATATGCTAAACAATGACCATCGCCATATATAGACATTTCTTTGGTAACAACATTAAATATTTTATATATAATACCCGAACACACGCCCTTTTTATCGGAAGTAGCTCGTTCTACAATAAAAACACTCTTTTTATCTGCTGAAAAAGAGCATACAATCGGGTCTACAGAATTAAACTCTGGTACTAGCTCTCCTGTCTTATTGTCAACCAGTTTTACTATATGCCCTGACCATTCTTGAAGTGGTAATCCCGTCACTTTTATTGCTAGGTCTTCCAATGTAGTGCGCTCAATTTTCTTTTTTACATATATAAGGGTATGATTCTCCCCTGATCGAAAATAGTCAATATCTTTGTGGGGAAAAATATTTCTATTATCGTCAAAAAATTTTAATATATGGCTGCGCGATTCTTGATTAAAATAGTACTCTATATGCCTTCTGCTCTTATCCTCTGGGGCATTATCTTCATTATCTTCATTATCTTCATTATAAATTATTTTTTTTACAAATCGATTTAAGAATGGAATATAATAATTTTTTTTATAAAAACACTTCGTTTTATTATCATCATACACTATAAGATTGTCATCTGTATCAAATACAACAGAAGCACAGTTTTCAAAAATTTTAGTACATATTCGATTCTGAATATCATATATTTTATATTGAATTACATGTGCATTAGATAATTCTCGTTTACTTAATGCATTATTTCCTACTAATGATTTTATGGCATTTTTTAAGGCTTCTATTTTAGAAGATTCATGGACACAACGAACAATTAAACAATCTCCTCCATTACTAAAAGTGCAATCTGCTTTAGGAAAGTAAGCGATTATTTTACCCGACAACACATCAATAAGATAGGTTGATAAATGAAATGGTATCTGCTGTGAAATAATTTCTCTAAAACCTACTTTATTCACAAAACAAGCATAGACCCCATTCGCCGCTGATTCCTCTTGAACCTGATTAATTAATAGATACTTACCACAAGGACTTAATTGGTAACTATATACCCGACAAAATTGGTATTCCTTATCGCGACTTATGAGAGTAACACTATATTCATTTAGCTTATCAAGGCGATTTGTTGAATTCTCAGTACTACGAGTAACAATAATAGAATGATCATAGGAATCATGAGAAACAGGTGATTTCTTATCCGAAGTATGATAAAAGATACGTTTATAACCCAATAATGATATGGCTGCTGTAATTGTTGCTGCTAATAAAGGATAATCTTGTATTAATTTTTTTATGGTTTCCATGGAAAATAATGAATAATAATTAAATACTGATAGAGGAGCACCATAGATCTGAATGCTATGCATCATATGTAGCGTAAGAAAAAAAATAGCACATATTTTTTTAGGAGTATGGTTCATAACTTTATAACTATTTCAGCCTTTTAACTATTAGAATTCTATTCTCTTGTGATACTTTATTCATTTAATATCTAAATAAAGATCAGAAAATAATCCCTGCCGTGCCTTATAATCACCAACAAATGCTATCATTGCTGCATTATCAGTGCAAAACTTACGCGAAGGACTAAAAAATGCAAGATTCTGTGCGGCAGCCCATGCAGCAAGGCGTTTAACGATGTATTGATTACACGCAACGCCACCAACAAATGTCACTGCTTGTATATGCGGATTAAGCGAATAGGCATATGCAAGTTTTTGTTCAAAGATATCTGCTATGCACACAAGAAGCGAACTTGCAACCTTATAATGCAATTCATGATCTGTAGTTGCTAAAAAAGTTCTTGTTGCTAAATCATACACACCTTTTTTGACCAGATCATACAATATTGCAGTTTTAAGCCCTGAAAAACTAAAATCAAGAGTTTTTTGTTTACCCCGAGGATAGTTATAATAGTCTACAAAACCGGCCTGTTGAGCATATTTTTCAATTATGGGCCCTCCTGGATAGGGCAAATTCATTAATTTTGCAATTTTATCAAATGCTTCTCCTGCTGCATCATCATGTGTTTGACCTAAAACCGTATATCTTCCAAAATCTTGTATGAGATATAAAGAAGTATGCCCTCCGGAAGCTGTTAAGCATATATGATCAAAGGGAACCGAATGCTCTAAAAATGAAGAAAACGCATGCCCTTCAAGATGATTAATCCCAATTAATTTTTTATTTTTTGCCCATGCTAATGCTTTGGCAAAACAGGTTCCTACTAATAGAGACCCAGGTAACCCTGGCGTGTGTGTCACTGCTATCACATCAATAGTATCTAATGTACAATTCGCTTGCGTAAGTGCCTCTTGAACAATAATATGAATTTTTTCTAATTGAGACCGTGATGCTAACTCGGGAACAACCCCACCAAAATTCTTATGAATTTCAATCTGGGAGTACAAAACACTTGAGAGGAGCCCTTGCGTATTATGGTATATCGCTGCTGCAGTCTCATCACATGAGGTTTCAATACCGAGCGTTATATAGTCTTTATTCACTCTATATCTTTATACTATCGTTTCCATAACTAACAGACGCTTACTACCCTCTTTTGTTTTACGCTTAACAGGAGAGTGAAGAGCGTTTAAATCTGGAGCACTTAATTCTAAACACAATAGCGCATCATTGCATTCTTCTTCTGTTTCAAAGGCATTTGTTGGAGAATTGTCAATATAGATCGTAGGCAAATCTAATTGATTGCCACCCTTCACTGCTTTTACAAAACTTGGGAAATAGATAATAATGATAGTATTATCAGGAATTCTACCATTTATAGGCAATGTATCTTGCACAATACTCCAGGAATAACTGGGCTGAGTATTAGTTGCTTGAGTTGTTGTTGAATCAGGTATCATATCTAGTACATAAAACAGATACTGTGAACTTGGATCAACCATAAAGTAATCAATCGTATTCTGTTCTTCAGCACTTTGATAAGGAGACTCTTTTAACACAGAAATTGGTATGGTAGGACAAATAAGAAGATAAAACCTTGTCTGTTCACTAGAGCATGGAATTTCATAGGTGATTTTAGGTAGTGTAACTTCATGCTTTTGGGATAGTACTGTTTTTCCACGATAATATATATTTACAGTATTAAGAGTTGCATTTTTAGCAAATTGCAATGTCCCCCCTAAAAGAAATTGAGCAAAAACTATATCCCTAGTTGAAATTAGAAGAAAAAAAAGCAATACTATTTTATATAACAAATTTTTTATTTTTCTCATAGACAATTACTTACCACGTAAAATATTAAATTTTCTATAACAGTAGGATACCTCAAAGCGCATTTAATATCAAATAAATACAACAAATAAGCTTTTTTCCAGGAACCTGATGAGAAAACATATTCGAGCATTTGCTAATAAACTTATTGCATATGAGCAGTCTTCTACAAAATTCGCGCTCACCGTATGTCTCGGTACCTATATAGGAATATCTCCTTTAATAGGACTGCATACACTATTACTCTTTTTCTGTGCCTGGCTGTTTACTCTCAATTTAGGAACACTCTTTGCTGTCTCCTTTATTATCCATAACCCCTGGACCACAATTCCCATTTATACCATAGATCATCTGTTTGGACAATGGATTTTTAATCTCTGTAATATTGATGGAACACAATGGGACCCTGCGTGGATCGAGTGGTGCAATGAATTTCTTTATACCCACGTGGGAATTTCCGGGGTATCTCTTTCTGCTTTTTTAGTAGGAGGAAATTTGCTTGCAATTGGTATTAGTGTTATTATGTATCCAATAGCAAAACGCCTCTTTGAGGCCTATATAACAGAAAAAGTTACTCATTCTACTGCAGAAGTAGGCACGTAAAGACGCCTGGTTTTTTATGAAATTAATAACAAAAAATAAAAAAGCTTTTCACGATTATCATATTCTCGAAAAAATTGAAGCCGGAATTGTGTTAACCGGGGATGAGGTAAAATCATTACGGGCTGGCCAAGTTTCTCTGGTTGGATCATTTGCCGCACTGCGCAATGGTGAAATAATGCTTGTTAACTGTCGAATTTCTCCCTATGACAAGGCATATCAAAAAGATGAAGAGGCTGCAACACAAAGCCGCAAGCTTTTATTACATAAGCGACAAATAAGTCGTCTCATTGGTGATATCTCACAAAAGGGCATTACCATTGTCCCATTGTGTCTCTATTTTACTTCTAAAAACCTTGTTAAAGTTGAAATTGGGGTTGCAAAGCATAAAGATGCTCCAAGTAAGAAAAAAGAGCTGAGAGAGCGCGATATTAGACGAGAGACGGACCGTGCGGTGAAAGCATATCGATAAAATTGACAATTTCAACCGCAAGTGTTACTATTTGAATAAGATCTTTGAAAAATTTGGGGGCGTACTGGCTTCGACGTGTTGTTGGTCGCTTTGAGTGCATGTCGAGCGTTGATTAAGTGCTCGTTAAACAATTAATCAAAAAACAATAAATGGCAATGATAATTCATTTGCTACAAACATTTATAGCTTCTTGGGCTTCGGCAAGAGCCACCCTACAGTTACAGCTTAAATGTGTGTCTTATTGATTGAACGTGTCTATCAGTTGAATCAATTCGTATAATACAAGATAGAAGTGCTGTGAGTGAGATTGAATGGTCTAGTAGCTCATGCAGTATTACAAGCCATCTTATATAATAGGCTCTGTCTCTGAGGTGTTATATAGAGTATAATCAGAGAATACACATGTAGTACTTGGGGTTGCTTGCTCTGCGGACATGGGTTCAACTCCCATCGCCTCCACCAAATTTTTACTGCTATTCTCTGACTTGTCATAACCTTTATACTCTAGTTTACAATCCCATATCAGCAAAAAATGCCTTAGAATTCGGCTCTCTTTCTAAAAAATTATACAATAACTCGTTAGGATCTTGAGCGCCGCCCTTACCGATGATCTCTTTAATATATCTTTGTCCAATCACAGGATCTAATAGGCCGTGCTTCTTAATTTCAGCAAAAATATCTAGCGCAAATACCTTAGACCATAAATAACCATAATATTTGGCTCCATATCCTGTTAAGTGACCAAAAGATGCATACGAATGGCTATCAGGATAGTATCCCATAATGGCCGCAGTAGTGATATCATACATGGTCTTTGTAAGAACATGGGGATCTTTGTGCTCTCCTCTCTCAAAACACGCAAGTGCTAATTTTGAGAGATAACATTGACGAAGCACCCAGAAGCCTGACGTGAGATTTTTTAATGAAATAATTTTATCTATCATCTCATCAGGTAATGCCTCACCAGTAATATAATGACTACTAATTTTTTTCAGAATAGTCTTATCCCATAACCACTCTTCCAGCATCTGTGATGGTAATTCAACAAAATCTGTTTTTGTATGCGTTCCAGAAAGTGATGCAACTGTTGTTCTACCAAGAACGGCATGTAAAGCATGGCCAAATTCATGGAAAAATGTCCGTACTTCATCACGCTTTAATAGAGATGGTTGCGTATCTGTTGATTTTGTAAAATTAGCAATAACTATTGATACCTCAGGAATATGATCCCCATTTTCGGTGATCGTGCTTGGAATAATAGTTGTATGCGCTGCATGACTGTACTTCCCTGAGCGTGGATAGAGATCAAGCAACAATGTCCCCAACAGAGTGACACCATCTTTGCTCAATACTTGAACAATACGTACATCAGGATGCCACAATCTTGTGTCTTCTATTTCTTTAAATTCTATACTTAAAAATTGCCGATAAATATCTAATAATGCTTCAATAGTTTTTTCCATTGAAAAATATTCGGCAACTTTTTGTTCATCAATAGCAGCATATTTTTTCTTATAATAAGCCTCAACATACGCAAAATCCCATGGATTAAATCTGCCGTTTTGATCTAACATAACTGATTGCGGTATATCTTGCGTCAAAAGATCTTTTTCTTGAGCAACTTTTATTAGAGAACGCTCTATGAGATTATTAAGAAACGCGTGTACTCGTTCCGGGGAGTGCGCCATTTGACCATCAATATTATAATGAGAAAAATCTTCATAGCCTAACATTCTTGCAAGTTGATCACGTTTTTCAATAATAGCTTTTAGCGCCGTATCATTATCAGGATAGGCTCTATTTGAAAATGCATGTAAAAGTTTTTTACGTGTATCTTCAACTGCACATTGCTCCATAACTCTAAAGTATGTTGGATAATCTACCCCAAGAGTATAAAGTCCATCCTCAGTCTGTGTAAGACTCGTAATAAAACTATCAGATAAACCCTGCAATTCTTCACGCGTAACTGTTATAACTCTATTGTCTTCAGCAATAGCACGTTCAAAATGAGCAGAAAGAACAAAAAGATCATTTTGTAGTAATGTAACTTTTTCTAATTGTTCATCTGAAAGATGCAACCCTTCTCGCTTAAATGAATCAATTGTATCATTGAGAAAATATCGTTGCTCATCTGAAAGGTCTTCATTTTCTTTTTGCTCTGCTGCATACTCCATAAATGCATTATACAGGCGCTTATTTGTCGCAACAGATTCGATTAAAAATTGTTGAATCTTAATAGAGGCATCATGCGCAACATCACGCATATCTTTATCTGGATTTAATAATTCTAATGCTTCGCATATACGTTGAAAAATTGTCACATTAGAAATAGAGACCAACTCATCCAAAACTTTAGCGGTATTAGAAAAGGTTCGTTCAGAAGAGGGTATTTGTATAAGTCCATCGATCTTTTCTTGCGCTTGTTTAATAACACAATCAACCATTGGAAGAATATCATCTTTTTGAAGCGCAAAAAGAGATACAATTGCATCAATATCAAATGCTTTAGTAACCATTATGCTATCCTGAGCTGTAGGTTTAGAAAAATAACTAAGACATACTATAAGGACAAAAATCGCACTTACTATACGATAACTATTATATTTTTTCATATATACACCACCATATAACAATATACAAGGGATTATAATTAAGAGATAGAATGAGGATTATTTCTTTTAAGTAATGCATACGCATATGCATTATTAATAAGGTCTTTATCTGTTAATTGGTATAACTTAGGATAAACATTGCAATAGAATAGAAATTCCCCATATTGTTTTTTTTTCAATGCTTTTGATCCATAATAGTGAAAAAATTCATCGGAGGCTGTTCTTCGCTCTATATGCTTTTGCTCCATTGCACCCATCTGAGTACAAAAAAACAGAATAATAGTACGGGATAATACATAGCTTTTCATAAGTATACTTTCCTTTAACATATTGTATCTATTACGTAAAAGAGTATCATATTATTCTATTATTTTTTACTAAATACTTTTTTATAATTCATCTTTTGCGCGTGCTGAACCCAACGTAAGCAGAGTCTCCTTTTTTTGCGCTACTATCTCTGCATAAAGAACTATTGAAATAATATTGTATGTAAAGAATTTTTTACTCGCAGTATATCTTCCTCACTTACTTCTTTTCCTGATAGCAATTGTTGATATTGATAATTTGCAAGCGAACTTTGTATACCTAATTGTACCGCTTGTGGATTACATTGCTTACCTCCAACGCGCTTTACAAGATCATCAAAGCCATGGAGATCTGCTGTATTCAACTCCATACGTAATGTTCTCGGCGATCTAATATAAACTGTATTAGATGTTTTTTTGAAATCCATTCCAAAAATCATTCCGTGAGAAGTAATTATTATACCGGTCATCATTACAAAATAGTTCATGTGCGTCCTTTCTGTTGTTGTGAAGCTATTTTTTGTAATGATAGTATATATCAATGAGCAATATTCGACAAATAATACTGAGATCTACTCTATTTATTTTTTATTAATCAAATCCTTTAAGTGTTGCCATTCTGCACGAAGAGCAATCGCTGTTTCAAAATCAAGCTTCTCAGCAGCGGTTTGCATACGCTGCTCAAGTTCTAAAATTTTCTTGGCAGCCTCTTCAAAAGCAACTCCTTGTTCTACTTTTTTCTGTTTTTTTGATTTAGATGCTTGAGCAATAAGTTCTTGAATATTTACAATACTTTTAAAAACATTACGCTTTACGGTTTGAGGAACTATCCCATGTTTTTCATTATATGCTTGCTGTAATGTCCTTCTGCGGTATGTCTCTTCCAGCGCTGATGACATCGACCTAGTAATCTTATCAGCGTACAATATAACCTTTGCCTCGGTATTTCGTGCTGCTCGCCCTATAATCTGGATAATAGAACGTTTATCACGTAAAAAACTTTCTAAATCTGCATCCATAATCGCGACAAGAGCAACTTCCGGCAAATCTATCCCTTCTCTCAATAGATTTACTCCAACTAAACAATCAAAAATTCCTAAACGTAACTTCTGTAATAGTTCAGTTCGTTGAGGTGTTTTAAGATCACTATGAAGATAACATACTCTAATCTGGTGATCTTCTAAATATCGCGCAAGCTCTTCTGCTAATTTTTTTGTCATTACCATAACTAATGTACGATACCCAGCAGATGTAGTAGCTCTTATTGAGGATAATAGATGTTCAATTTGACCTACCCTGCCATGAATTTCTACGACAGGGTCTACTAAGCCTGTTGGCCTTATAATCTGTTCTACTAATTGGGTAGAATGCTGTAGCTCATATTCCCCAGGTGTTGCTGACACAAAGATAACATCTTTAAAATAGGATTCTATTTCTTCAAACATTAAGGGTCTATTATCTCGTGCACTGGGTAATCTAAAACCAAAGTCGATCAGCGAATTTTTGCGCGCTCGATCGCCAGCATACATACCGCGTAACTGCGGAATCGCCATATGAGATTCATCAATAACAAGTAAAAAGTCGGTGGGGAAAAAATCAAATAACGAAAACGGTTTTTCATCTCTTTTTCTACCATCAAAATGTACTGAATAATTTTCAATCCCGCTACAATATCCGGTCTGGTCAATCATTTCTAGATCATGAGATACGCGCTGACGAATCCGCTCCCGATAGAGTGGATTTGGCATCTGCGGCAACCATTCTTCTAATTCTGTTTCTATGCTATGAATTGCTGCAGCTTTCATCTCTTCTGTTGTAACAAAATGCCGCGCAGGAAATATAATGGCATTATCAAGTTCATGTATAACTCCACGACTCTGTTTATTGACCCAAGAAAGTGATTCAATAGTATTTCCTATAAGTTCTATCCTAAGCAGATCTTTCTGATACGGTAAATTAATCTCTATCGTATTGCCAAAAACTCTAAATCTTCCTGATGATGTTTCAATATCATTTCGAACATATTGTATAAAAATAAGTTGTTGTAGGATCTCCGATCTTGTCAATTTTTGGCCGACTTTTAGTGAGACTGCTAAGTTCCGATAATCAGTCGGATTTCCTAATGAATAGATACAAGATACAGATGCTATCACAATAGTATCTGTACGATTAATTAATGAGGCAGCAGATTCAACACGTAAACGCTCAATTTCACTATTAACTTTGGTTTCTTTAGGAATATAAATATCCTGCGCAGGCATATATGATTCAGGCTGATAATAATCATAATAGCTTACAAAATAACAGACTTTGTTTTCAGGAAAAAATTGAGCAAACTCCTCATATAATTGTGCTGCTAATGTTTTATTAGGCGCTAAGATAAGAACCGGCTTTTTCTGTTGCGCAATAACATGTGCAATGGTATAGGTTTTTCCGGATCCTGTAACACCAATTAACGTTGATATCCCAGGACGTCCTGAGACTAATTGCTTAATTGCCTCAGGTTGACTTCCTGCAGGTTTAAACGGGGTATGTAATTTGAATAAAGACATTATCATATTACCTTATTGTTTTTCTTTTTTATTATGTAAAACAACGCTATTTTTTTGATAACTCTTGTTATTGATTATTGTATTATAAAAAGATAATAATTTATTAGTTAATGGATAAGGATGGAACCTTTGTGATGACAGTAACGCTCCTTTTACTAATGTATTATAGAGATCCGGATTATTTATAATAGTGAGAATAACAGAAACAGCGTCCTGAGCATTCTCTATAATAAATCCATTAATACCATTACTAATAATATCTCTCTGCCCAGGGCCATCAAGTGCTACAACAGGAAGTCCTTGAGACAGTGCTTCTCCTAAAACAATTCCTTGAGTATCTGATCTTGAAGGAAATATAAAAAGATGAGATGTTTTATAAAAACTCATAAGCTCTTCTTGGGTTGGTTTATAAATAAACCGAACACGGTTACAAGAAATATGTAAGGTATTAAAAGCCAAACTTCGCAAGGATTCATATTCTTTACCATATCCGATGAGCGTAAGACGAACACAAGGTGGCAATAACTGACACACTTCTAAAACGAACGGAATATTCTTTTCTTTAGCAAAACGACCAACAAACAGTAGGTCAAAATAGGTGGAATCGACAGCACTCGTTTCAGATGTGGTTAAAAAACTTCTCTTTAATGGACTAGGAATTATTTCTATAGGAATAAGAATATTTTTTTTACGAATCAGCGTATAAATGGAAGAACTTGGGGCAATAATCCCATCAACTAACGTGCAAAAATTATTAACTAACAATGATATTAGCGGCCTCATTATAAAAAAAGGCATAGGTACATAATGAGAATATTCTTCATATAGAGTATGATAAGTAAATACAGATGGAATACCGTATATATGAGCATTATACGCCGCGTATCTACCCAAAAAGAAAGGATGATGTATATGTATTATATCAGGCCGATATGAGACAATAGCAGCATGTACCGCACGATAAGGCATCCATGGAATTGCCATATGGTTTTTTTTATACATAAAACGAATGGGGCAATAAATTCGAGTTACATACTCTGGATCATCATGACGAGATAAAAATTTCAATGATATAATATGAACATCGTGCCCCTGGTTGCGCAATTCTTCTGTTGTTGTAACAATGGAACTAATAACACCTCCTGAATAAGGAGTATAAGTATTGGTCACAAAAAGAATACGCATATGGACCTATAATGTTTGTTGTATATATCGCCGGTAACTCATATCAACTATGGTAGCATAATACTTTTGATAGTAAGATATATTTTATGGAAATGGTATATTCCCCAGTTTTTTCCAATCATTTTTAAATTTTTCCATTCCTTGATCAACAAGTACAGATGAAAGTACTTCTTCAAGTAAAACCTCTGACAACGTTATGCAATCAGCGCCCGCGATAATTGCTTGTTCAAAATGATTAATATTTCGTATAGAAGCCGCAAGAATCTGCGTAGAATAATTATAATGATCGATCATATCACGTATGGTAACCAATAGACCAAAACCATTACCACCAGATTCTTCTAACCTTCCTAAAAACGGGGATATGTAGGCGACCCCTATTTTTGCCATCGTAAGTGCCTGTATCACAGAAAAAACTAGTGTGATATTAAGCCTAACACCATCACTCACAAGTGATTTAATTACTCTATAATAATCTTTATGGCATGGTACTTTTACTGCAATATATGGTGATAATTTGGCTATTGCATGTGCTTGTTTATAAACTGCCTTCGGTTCTGTTTCTGTTACTTCAACACTAATTATTTTTTCAGGAAGCAGCTGTAATAATAAGTTAATATGTTCCCGAGGATCGCCCCCAAGCCTACTCAGGTTTGAAGGATTAGTAGTAACTCCATCAATAATACCTGTTTCTATCCATGGTTCTATAGCAGATCTTTCCGCTGTATCTAAAAAAATTTTCATGATAGATATGCCGTAATCATCAGTAAGGCATTTATACCATAGAGCGACGTGCAGATTAAGCAGATTGATCTAATTTTAACATATAGAAAATAGGCAAAGATAATCGTAAAGACACTACCCACCAAAGCAAAAACTTGTATGCCTTGTTGCGCATCTATAACCGCTAATACAAACATACAGCAATAATATATGAGCGATACCCAAATATTAGAGACTCCTAACAATTTTCCATAAGGACTCAAAAATGGTTTTGTACATGAAACTCGATCAGAGATATCACAACTAGCCTGATAGGTACTATTCTGTTTTACTCTATTTTCAACATAGATACCATATAATGAGATACATATACCAATAAGCGAAAGTATTCCTATAGCAGCTATCATTACTTCTCCTTATCCGATAAAGATCGTTTTATTTTCTCTAGTTTTTTGATCGCTTTGGTTAATGATACTGCATGTGATTGCATATCAGACCAGATATCGCCTATACTATCAAGGCGCTTAAAAACATTTTTTATCGTATATTTTTGCGACTTCATTCCTGGACGAGATAGCTCTTGCCACGTTACCGGAACGGCAACAGGTGCTCCTTCTTTAGCACGCACAGAATAAGGGGCAACTGCCGTAGCAACACTACTATTTCGTAGCCAATCAAGGAATATTCTATTTTTACGATTAGTTTTTTGTAATTCCACCGTTATGCGTTCCGGGAAATAATCTGCTAAAATAGTAACAATATCATATGCAAATGCTCGTGTTTCATCAAAGGTATGCACACGTTTCAATGGAACTACAACATGAGCTCCTCGAGACCCGGTAAGCATAAAATAAACGGGCAATCCTAAGAGCTCTAAAAAATCCTTTATCTGTTCCGCAACCCATTGTACTTCTTTAAATGAATGTTCATCGGGCGGGTCAATATCAAAAATAAGCCGGTCTGGAATATCGCGTCTATCATTTCTACTAAGCCATATATGTGGGGTTATGCATGCTTGACCAGCAAGATAGACAAGGCTTGCTGCATTATTTATTATTACATACTCTGTGACATCACCAGTTCTTTTTTTTACGGGTACCTTCGTTATCCATGATGGAAAATGTGATCCCGCATCTTTTTGAAAAAAACCCTCCGAATGAATTCCATCAGGAAACCGTTGCATTGCAATAAGACGCCCTTTTACGTAAGATAGCATTATTGGTGCAATATCTTTATAGTAAGTAACAAGATCACCTTTTGTGATACCTGATGCACCAAATAATACTTTATTCCAATTACTAATTTCAATTATCTTACGTCCTGTGTGTACTGTCTGCGTATCTACCTTTTTTACTGATTTTTTTTTATTTTCTCTATTCTTTTGTACTTTTTTAAGGTCTGTTTTTTTATGTTGATACAACTCTAGATTAGATCTATGTTCTTTTCCTCCAAGTATATCTTCTAGAGTACGCCCAGAAATAACTGATTCTTGTCTCGTATTCAATAAACTATCTTTTTTGTGTGCATATTCATCATCCATTTTAACACATAGCCAATTTTTGATAGGCGACATCCGAATAAATGCAAATCCACCCTGCAGTTTTTTTCCTGTGAGCCAGATTTCAATATGGCCTTCTTTAAAAGAATCCCGCAAAGATACTAATACGCCATCTTTTTTTCTAATATTCTCAAATGTTCCATTATCCCAGACAATAACTTCTCCTGCACCATAATGCCCGAAAGGAATAATTCCTTCAAAAGTTGCATAGCTCATTGGATGATCTTCGGTCAATACTGCCAATCGTTTTTCACGTGGATCTCTTGAGGGACCTTTTGGAATCGCCCATGACGCCAATACACCATCCATTTCTATCCGAAAGTCATAATGTAGACGAGACGCGTTATGTTTTTGAATTACAAAAATAGGTTTTTTATGCCGTTGTTTAGTAACTTTCCCGAGAGGCTCAGGTGTTTGTGTAAAATCTCTACGTTCTTTATATTTTTTCAACGTGCTACGAGAAGGCATAGAACACCCCATTATCATAAACAATATAAAAAAGACATGTATTTTTTTCATAATCATACATCTTTAAGTACGTCTTTTTGTATACTATGCATAAATGAGATACGAAAATTCAATAAAAGAGAGCACAATTATTGTAGTCAGCAAGATGGGATATATAAAAAAAACAGCTACCAAAAAACTTATCTATCGAAAAGTTTTTTGGTAGCCTATATTTTTTATTCGTTAGACGTGTCACACAGTTCACGAATAGATACTTTTTTAAGAAGCTCTTTCTGCTCGTATCGTTTTGTAACTTTTGTAATATACGAAGACAGTCCCCCTATAGCAAACCCTGCTCCAATACCTACCGCCGGTATAAGTAAGGATTTAGTTGCGTAGGTTACATCGGAACCTAACATAGCATAAGAAGTCAAAGCAGCTGTAGCTGTTGTAGCGGTCCCCAACAATAGAGACCCCTTGAGCCCAGCGATAAGAATATCTTTACACTCTTCATGAGGCACCATGAATACAGACCCTTGTATACATGGTTTATGTATACATGCATCTGATTGCTTACAAATATCAGTTCTTATACCAATAGGCAGCGATTTATATTGATCGTATGCCGTCATTGTAGCATGCGAGCTGCTTTCGTTCTCTGAGACATGAGCACTATCATATAATCGCCTAACCAGTTGTTGCTCTGGTAATGACAAATTAAAATATACTGCACGCGACTTATCACTCAACATATTTATAACTTCTTTATTTGCATCCTTTTCGTAGCATTGTTTTACAAGACAAACAATTGCCTCTCTAACTTCTCCAGGTAAATACATCAAAGAACTTCCATCACTATTAATCATCATCCTTATTTGCAATACGCGGTTATCCATCGCATTACATGCTACAAACATACAACTATATAAGAACAATAATAAGACATATTTCATTACCATACCTTCTCTTTAATTACATTTCACTAATAAATTCTGTACGAACGGGTTCATTTATGTGTGGTAAAGATAATAATCCACCTACAGTCCCGCCGACTAATGCGCCATGGCCAGCATAGCGGGCAGTCGTCTTGAAATCTTCAGTCTTTGTAATACTTATATTATTGATAGCTGCAGTTGTCACCGTACCACATAGATCTATAACAGTGTTTTCCACTACTTTTTGACCAAATACATTTATACCTTCTTTTGCAGCTGCTATAGGATTATATGTCTCACGTAGAGTCGATAGAGCAGAAGATTTTGCTATATCACGTGTTTCACTGTCAGAAATATTTGCAATGAAACTCTGCTGAGCTCCGTTATATAAACCTTCAGCAATTGCATTTCTCACAGCATATGCATTATTGCAAGCAAGATCACTAGCACATGTTATAGCAACAGTAGTACCGGCACCGATGAGTGCACCGCGTGCTACTTCGCTAACAACGCGTCGAACCTTATCAGATGTATCAGGCATAATTTCTGCCATAAAAAAACGTTTATTGTTCTTAAAACCTTCTTTTGTGCTTTCAGGCAATGAATTAACCGTTAAAGCATCTTTTTTGCTCATCTGAATAGAAGTATTATTGTTCTGTGAAAAATGATGATACATCTTAAATAATATTTCTTTTTGCTCAATGCTTAAAGGAAAATAAATTTCTATGCTTTGAGAATTAATCTTATTCTTAACCAGAGCTTCGGAAGCACTGTAGTGAGATAAAGAAGAAATAATTGAATCATTTACAAACCGCGCTTGAGCTGTTGAGCTCTGCGGTAAAAGATACTCAACTATTGTATTTCTCGGATTTCCTGGTAAATAAGCCATAATCGTAATAGCTGTTGCCAATTCATCATCTTTCGTTGTGACAAATTCTTGCGCTTTTTTGCGTTTACCCTGAAGCTGTACCCCTAACGTTTGAATAGAATGCTTCTCTCCCCACGATGTGATAGGTTTTTTTACACATTTTACTGGTGGTTTGTATGAAGCTTTTAAAAGATCTTCTTCTAATTCTGCAGGCACATATATGCGGGACTGTAGTGCACAACTTTTTTTTATACCCTCCTGCATCCTAGCGTCCATTTTATACATAGCATAAGTAACACTTGATGTGACCACAGAAAAAAGAAACCCAATTAGAATTATCATATTGCTTTCCATTGTTTATATAATTATTAAGATATTCATACTCATCATACAACCAACTAGAAAGATATCAACTTGAAAAAAGTTTATTTTTTAACAATACCAGTTTTGGCAAAAATTACTTGTTACTTTCGTGACATTTTTTCAATAATAATGGAACAAAGAAACCGAGCATCGCGGGGCGAGTAGTTTTCCATATATGATCATATACTGTGTGTCTTGATTGTTGACGTACAAATGATAACAAATATTTACCTGAAAACTCATTGTGGTATTGTTTGTATAATTCTTTATATACCTTTGGAATAGTTACCGGTAAAAACATTGTTTCTACTACCGATACAATAGGACAGAGTATAATGTTACTAGCATTTTCTAAATATTGACCTCGTAATAACAATTTTTGATAATCATATACAAATTTATTCATGCTTGACGTCTTACAATAGGCAGTCTCTATATCCATTTTTTTATACTTCTCATACACGCCAGCAATTTTTTCTTGAGCTTCTTGAATAATGTTTTGCCCAACAACGGCTGCTCCAACACCTCCAACTGCATAACATTGCGCCAGAGTTTTCAGTGCATTTTTATCACTCTGATCTAATGGAGAGCTAGATGCTGTTACTGTCGCACATAATACTATAATTACAATCCTCACAGAGCACTCCTCAAAGCCAAATAGAAATTGTTATATACTTTATTGTATCATTTCCATCGAATTAGTCAAACTATCTCCCTGTATGCCGCATCCCTTTGCTGCTTTGATGATAAACTATTGATTAGATAGCTCATATAGTGATATAAAGCATTGTATACTGAGTAATTTTTTAAGAAAAAGGACTGTTTTTGATCAGAAAAGCTACCAGTATTGCTGCATTCTCATTAACTATTTTTTTTAATACCTATAATCATACCGTGTTTATCATTATCCATGGGACATGGGGATCAGAAGCTGCATGGTATACCCCTGAGGGTGATTTCTTTACTTCCCTAGAAGCTACGGCTCAGATGGAAAAAGCAGCTGTTATTCCCTTTTGCTGGAGTGGAAGCAATAACTATGAAGCTCGTAATAAGGCCGCAAAAAACTTAAGTAAATTAATCGAATCATATGATGCACATACAAAAATAATATTAATTGGTCATAGTCATGGAGGTAATGTTGCCCTTCTTGCATCGCAATTACTATCTACTCACAAGATTTCAATTATCTATACACTAGGAACACCCATTACTACATCTATCTATCCAAACATGAATAACATTAAGTATTGCTATAATTTATTCTCCTTTGAAGATCTTATCCAGACCGTCCTCGGTCTTTTTAAAAGAGAGCACGCCATGCACGAACGTATTCGAAATATACGTGTTATTTTAAATGGCACAGAACCAGATCATACGCAACTTCATCATGCCGCAATCGGAACATGGCTTCCATATATACACTCTCATGTCATGAGATTTGAACAAAAACACCCAGATAAGAGAGGAGAACCGGGTGTTATCAGAATCAATAGCACAAGCCCTCCCACCTATACCTTTGATCCAAAAAGAAAAGAATTACTAGAAAAAGATCATCAATTATCAATACTAATACTTAACTCTTTTCGTAAGTCTTTTGAAATGGGATCTAAAACACCATTAACAAATCGATAGGTATCTTCTTCTGCAAAACATTTTGCTAATTCAATTGCTTCATTAATGATAATACGCGTATCAGTTTCAGTGTTTTTTAACTCCCAAATTGCAAATAACAGTATAAGTTTTGTGCAGACGCTTACGCGATCTATTCGCCAATTTGAAAGAAATGGCTCATAGATTTTTTCTAATTGGTGACGATCATTAACTATAGCATTCACTACTGAACAGAGCTCACTATCAAAAGGAACATTTAAATTAAAACCACGATTAAAGTTGTCTACAATAGATTGCAATGACTCCTGATAATCAAAAGCTTCTATAGCATATAAAAAATGAAAAATAAGAGATCGAACATCTCTGCGTGAAAGATCATCAAAAGATGGCTGCCCTTGGTCATTATCTTGCGCTATGACCTCTTCTGCTTGTGATGAAAAGAGTGAACTCATATAAGCCCCCATATATCTTATTTTGTAACACTCATCAACTATTATTTCTTAACTCGTTCCATGTAGCTACCATCACGAGTATCAATACGCACTACATCACCTTCATTTACAAACAGAGGAACTTGTACAACTAATCCTGTTTCGAGCGTTGCAGGCTTAGTTGCTCCTCCTTGAGCTGTATCACCACGTACCCCAGGCATAGATTCTTTGATAGCAATCTCCATAAACATTGGAGGAGTTACCGCAATTGGTTTTCCTTCAAAGTTTAAAACTGTGTAGATTGCTTGTTCTTTTAAATAGTCTAGAACATCTTCAATCTGATCTTTATTAAAAGCAACCTGATCATAGGTGTTCTGATCCATAAAATGGTAGAGTCCGCCGTCAGCATAGAGGTATTGCATGTCTGAATATTCTAAATCAGGCTGCTCAAACTTCTCACCAGAGCGAAAGGTATCTTCCCAAATAAGCCCCGTGATCATATTTCTCATTTTAGTTTTAACAAAAGCGCCACCTTTTCCAGGCTTTACATGATGATAATCCAATATCATATATGGGGCATTGTTATATAAAATTTTGATGCCTTTTTTAAAATCTGTAGTAGCAATCACGATATTTCCTTACGGTAACTCATATTAAACCTCTTTTTTAAGTATAAAAAAAGGCTCTCAAAAAGGCAAATCGTACCGTTTTTAATCAATCTTCTTATATTTTCATCTTTTTCTGTCCCCCATAGAGAATGTAATATCATTTACTGCTCATAGAGCACAAGATAAGAAGGTGCAATGACATAGATCGTAATTTGAGAAGCTGTGTAAGCTTGGAATGATTAGAACGCTCTCAGAATCCGCTTCTGGGCATACCATTCATTTTTTAATTTCACTATAATTATTTGCCTAATAAGACTATAATACAATAATAAACAATGTTTACAATAGCTTTTGGATATACCATGAATCTACGTATAATTGACCCTGAAATATATACCTTAGTCCAAAAAGAGGGAAAACGCCAAGATACTACTATTAATCTGATAGCATCTGAAAATTACGCATCAGCAGCAGTACATGAAGCAACGGCTTCTGTATTTACTAATAAATATGCGGAAGGGTATGCCGGCAAGCGATATTATCCAGGATGTGCAGTTGTAGATGAAGTTGAATTATTAGCTATTGAACGTTGTAAAGCATTATTTAATGCTGAGCATGCCAATGTGCAACCTCATTCAGGTTCACAAGCTAACATGGCTGTCTATTTTTCTTTTTTAAAGCCTGGAG
>Ga0307410_10000076_pt1 | contig 33857 bp, 20 predicted proteins | sample 322Ometagenome_3_FD_203707 | JGI IMG/M metagenome (GOLD analysis project Ga0307410, IMG submission 203707) | Maize rhizosphere microbial communities from greenhouse at UC Davis, California, United States - 322HYB-O-3 | ecosystem: Host-associated > Plants > Roots > Rhizosphere > Soil | place... | reverse complement strand
CTAGTCTAGCCAGTTAAACTATATGAATATGTTTATATATATATATATAAATAATTCTAGGCTAACTTTTACTGGACATCCTTAATTTTATTTATTGTATTGTATTATGTATTAATGTAATTTTGAGGTGCAGCTGTGCAGCAGCGCAGTCATATTTATATGGAATTATTGAGGCTATAGCTCAATTGGTAGAGCGTACTGCTCATAACAGTAATTATAAGTGTTCAAGTCACTTTAGCCTTATACATTAATAAAACAGCGGGTTAGTGTAAAAGTTAACATTTTTAGCTCATGCCTAGAAGAAGAAGGTGCAAATCCTTTACCCGCATATGTACATAGATAGATACATATATATAAATATATAGTTATAATTGTATTTAATTCTTTTTATTATTAGATAATGAATATACTCTTTATATATTTATTATATCCGAGTGCTGGAATGGTAGACAGTGCAAGCTTAAGTTTTGCTGGTTAGTAGCCGTGAACGTTCAAGTCGTTCCTCGGATATTAAAGAATTTTCCTTATTAATAATGAGGAGGAAATAGTTATATGTATATATAAATATAGGGGATATAGTCTAATTTGGTAAAACACTGACTTTGCACGTCGGATTCCCAGGTTCGATTCCTGGTATCTCCATAAGCCGCCTGAGAAGCTCAATTGGTAGAGCAGAGCATTGAAGCTGCTTTGGTTGTAAGTTCAAGTCTTATCTTAGGCATAAAAGTATAAATGGGTGTGCTGGAATTGGTAGACAGGTTCCGTTTAGGCCGGAATGGTTGAAAAACTATGCAAGTTCAACCCTTGTCACCCATATATTACAATAGTTTTGAAAAAAAATTTCTTTTTTAATTTAAAGGGAGCAAATAGTTATTAGAAAGAAGGTCTACGTCTTACTTCTTTCAAACTTTATTTGATATGTTGTAGACTAATGGGTAAGTCATAAATTTTTGGTATTTACAATTGAGTGTTCGAATCACTCCAACATAATCTTTTTAATAAATTTACTCTTTTTTAACTTATAAGTAGTAGTTAGCTTAACCATATGATTTAAGTTGAAATAATATAAGTATATTATATTTAAATTTCTTTTAGAAATGGTAATAGTGTAATTAAATCAAAGATTAATAAAAAAATAATAATAATAATAATAATAATTATTATAAGGATAATATAGCTCAATAGGTAGAGCGACTGTATGTGGCACAGTAGGTTCTCTGTTCAATTCAGAGTATTGTCCCAGCCGCCTGAAAAATAACACAATATATAATATAAGACAATTAATACTTTTAAATTTATGAAATAATTCTCATTTCATAGTTAAAGTCAGGTGGCAGAGCAAGCAAGCAAGTAAGCAAGCAAGCAAGGAAAAATTAATTTCCTATTAATATAAACAAGCTTGAGTAGTTTAGTGGTTAAAACCTTAATTTCATACATTAAAGACGAGAATTCGACTTTCTCCTCAGGCTACGCGCATAATGTGTATTATTTCGGAGGAGTGCGCGCCCACATTATGCGCATATGAGGTTAGGCGCGTACCGCAGGGTATGTGGTATTTTTGTACGTGTTGTATTTGTGTTTTTGACCTAAAAATTTTTATTTCTTTTCATTTCATGATAATAAGCTCTATACTATCTTTATTGCTCTCAACTTCCGTTACTTCAAGACGAGATATGTCTATTCTGTTTAATAGAGCTACGATATTAGGCTTAATATATTGTGTATTACAAGATATGATATGTTTAGCTTTTATAAGTAAAAGTATAGGTTTACATGGAGGTTTATTACATGTAACTAATATAACACAAATATTTCAGATATTTGTTTTTTTTATTAGTATATTAATATTGCAATTAACAAGTTTCTATCCTAGAAAAGTTTGAATATCAGAATATTCATCATTAAAAGATTTAATATTTAATAAATTTTTGTATTATAGAACAAAAATTATCAATAAAATGGGAGAACATATGAAAATAATAGAATATCCTTTAATTTTATTATTTGCAATTAGTGGAGCAGCTTTTTTAATGTCAACAAATGATTTAGTTTCTATATTTCTTTCTATAGAATTACAAAGTTATGGTTTATATATATTAAGTACTATTTATAGAAATTCGGAATTATCTACCACAGGAGGTTTAATTTACTTTTTATTAGGTGGTTTAAGTTCTTGTTTTATTTTATTAGGGACAAGTTTATTATATGTAAATTCAGGTACTACAAGTATGGATGGTCTGTATATACTTAATAGTGTAAGTAATGGAGATGAAGACGTTGTCGGGTTAATATCTTGATATAAATCCTATTATCTAAATTTCTCATTACTTATATTTAGTATAGGATTTTTATTCAAAGTTAGTGCAGCACCTTTTCATTTCTGGTCTCCTGATGTTTATGATGCTATTCCTACTATAGTTACAACATTTGTAGCTATTATCGCTAAAATTTCTATTTTCATATTTTTGTTAGGATTAGTTTATTACACACATAGTTATATTTCAGAATTTAGCTGAACTTATGCTTTATTAATAAGCTCTCTTCTTTCATTAATAGTAGGAACTGTTGTAGGTTTGACACAATTTAGAATTAAAAGATTACTTGCATATAGTACTATATCTCATGTAGGTTTTATATTATTAGCTTTGAGTGTTTCTAGTATAGAATCCACACAAGCTTTTATATTTTATTTAATACAATATTCTATAAGTAATTTAAATGCATTTTTTATAATAATAACTATAGGATTCTCTTTATATGGTTATATAACTAATAATAAAGAGTATAAATCATTATTAGATAAAAATAACTCTCCTATACAATTAATTAGCCAACTAAAAGGGTATTTTTATATAAATCCTTTATTATCTTTAAGTTTTGCTATTACTATCTTTTCTTTTGTAGGTATACCGCCTCTGGTAGGGTTTTTTGCAAAACAAATGGTATTAAGTGCAGCATTAGATAGCGGTTATATTTTCTTATCCTTAATAGCTATAATTACTAGTGTAATTGGAGCAGTTTATTACTTAAATGTAATTAAAGAGATTTTTTTCTATTATCCTGAACATGAAGTAAATCCTATTTTAAATGAACCAGATTCGACTTTAAAAAGTAGAATTTTAAATACAAAAAATGTTCTAATAAAATCTGTACTTCTTAAAGGTAGAAATGTCTTTATCTCTAGCCCTTTTTCTATTACAATTTCTATAATTACTAATGTAATATTATTATTCATTTTTATGAATAAAGAATGATTAAGTATGGGTACCATATTGGTACAAGTTTTATTTAGCAATGAGTAGTATGACAATCTTTATTTTATTTGTATCTGTTATTGCTTTACTTTTTTTGTTTATTAATTTAGTATTTGCTCCCCATAACCCTTATCAAGAAAAAGATTCCATGTTTGAGTGTGGGTTTCATTCTTTTCAACAATCTAGATCGCCTTTTAATATAGCATTTTTTATATATGGTTTAGTTTATTTATTATTAGATTTAGAAATATTGTTAACTTTCCCTTTTGCCGTTAGTGGATATGTAAATAATATTTATGGTTTAATAATTACATTAGGATTTATAAGTATTATCACTATAGGGTTTGTATTTGAATTAGGTAAAGGTGCATTAAATATACCTTCAAAACAATATACATACACAATAAAAAATCAACCTTTAATTCATATATCATATATAAAGACTAGAGGGATTATTAAACCTCGTCCTTAATAACTTCTCCATCGCTAGAAAGTATATATAATATAATATGTATGAGGGTGGGTTAATCTTAACGGGTGGGGATCGAGGTATACGGTACAGTATACTTCGATTCTAGTATATAATATATTATATATTAGGGTGGGTTAATGGGATGGAAATCTAGCTGTACAGTACAGTGCAGCATAATACTTGTGATATTGATATTCTATATATTACGAGTAAAAAGGGTGCTATGTCTTATAGTTTTATTCATATATATTATAAGATGTAGTATTAATGATTCAACGATATAGAAACTTGACAATTTATCAATGAGAAATCTTAACGGCAGGGGGAGGGTTAATGTTAATGGGGGGGGGTGGGATCGAGGTATACCGTACAGTGCAGTATAATACTTGTGATATTCCGCCGTCGTCCTGAAAAAACTATAAGATATAGTATTAATGATTCAACGATATAGAAACCTCGATAATTTTTTTTTCTTGCTTATGCTTTATTTTGTAAATAAGTTTACCATGAATTTTGATGCTCCAAGTCCTTGAGGACTATATTTTCAAGATAGCGCTACTCCACAAATGGAAGGATTAGTAGAATTGCATGACAATATAATGTATTACTTGGTAATAGTGTTATTTGGTGTAGGTTGAATTTTATTATCTATAATAAGAAATTATATTAGTACAAAATCACCTATCTCACATAAATATTTAAATCATGGTACATTAATAGAGTTAATATGAACTATTACTCCTGCAGTAATATTAATATTAATTGCTTTCCCTTCATTTAAGTTATTATATTTAATGGATGAAGTTAGTGATCCTTCAATGTCAGTTTTAGCTGAGGGTCATCAGTGATACTGAAGTTACCAGTACCCGGATTTTTTAGATTCCAATGATGAATTCATAGAGTTTGATTCATATATAGTGCCGGAATCTGATCTGGAAGAAGGAGCATTAAGAATGTTGGAAGTGGATAATAGAGTTATTTTACCTGAATTAACACATGTTAGGTTTATTATCACTGCAGGAGATGTTATACATTCTTTTGCTGCTCCTGCTTTAGGTATAAAATGTGATGCATACCCTGGTAGATTAAATCAAGTATCTGTTTTTATTAATAGAGAAGGAGTTTTCTATGGTCAATGTAGTGAAATTTGTGGGATACTTCATTCAAGTATGCCTATTGTCATAGAATCTGTGACATTGGAAAAATTCCTTACATGACTAGAAGAACAATAGTTGCTACCGCGTACTGCGTACTGCGTACTGCGTATTGCGTACTGCGTACTGCGTTAAGTAGTAAACTCAGTATAGAAAATCTAAATAGGTATCTTTTTGCTTTAAGCAAGGTCTTTCCCTAGATCTGATTAAATATATAGTAATACTAATGGGACGGTTATACCTGCTGAGGATGTTAATAGAACTATAGTTATGACTGTAATAGGTGGTGATGATGGTGAAGGTAATGATGACTCTAACAATAATAATAATAATAATGGAGTTATTCATACATTACCCGGGGGGGGCGTAGATATCCAAATTAGATTCTTACTTTATCATATATTAACAATTATCTTAAGGGATAATTTGGAAGGTGTTCTTCGTCAAATAGAGCCTCATTTTGAGGATGATATAAATGATGATGAAGACCTCTTTGAGGGTTTAAGCAGGTGGTTGTAAGATCTTTTATTAAAGAGATGTTTACTCCTGCCCATGTCTAGCTAGTATTTATAGCCTTATCACCACTAGTAAATAAAATACGTTTTTATTGCGTATAGTACCATACATCTACATAGAGTTGGACCTTATAGATATCCTGGTTGTCGTACTATACAACCAGGATAAAGTATGTTAGCCTAATGGTAAGGCATAGTGCTACGGATACTTATATTATGAGTTCGAATCTCATACATACTTAATGTTAATATATTAGTCAGCTTTAATTTATAGAGTAGAAAAGCTGATTTGCATCATGTTTGTATGAAATATTTAAGCTTTGGTTAAATATAACTAATAAAATCATATCTAAAAAAAAAACTCTTAAGTAAAAATACTACTTATGAATTTATTAAAAACCTTTTGTTTTTAATAAATTCATAATTCTCATTGGCTCAATAGGCAGAGCAGAATACTTCTAATATTCAGGTTTTTAGTTCGAATCTAAAATGAGGATGACGATACTCTAGAAGTAGTTTATCATAGCAGTGCAAGATTTAAGGGTTGCATCACCTTACCAGGATAACAAGTAAGGGGGTATCACTCTTAATTTTGATGGGTATAGATAAATAAGGTCTAACAAGGGTAAATAATATGTACTTTATTATAATTACAGTAGTTGCAAATACTGCTGGCTGACAGGAGGTATATTATAAGGACGATACCACTAATAAAGCGGGGTTATGGGGGCTTATTCTTACGATGGTTAGCACCGTACGGTCAGATTAAATAATTTAAAATTTAACAAAATAAATAATGAGTATAACCTTGATACTTTTTTTAATCGGAATTTTAGGTTTCGTCTTAAATAGAAAAAATATTATATTAATGCTTATTTCGATAGAAATAATGCTATTATCTATAACATTCCTAATATTATTAAGTTCGCTTAATATGGACGATGTAATTGGCCAAACTTTTGCTATGTATATCATAGTTGTAGCAGGTGCGGAATCTGCTATAGGTTTAGGCATACTAGTAGCTTTCTATAGATTAAGAGGAAGTATCGCAATAGATTACAAATAATGTATTTAAGTTTAATAATCTTACCTTTATTAGGGTGTATAGTGTCTGGCTTTTTTGGTAGAAAAGTCGGAGTGAAAGGTGCACAATTAATTACATGTTCATGTGTAATAATCACAACCATATTATCAATATTATGTTTTATTGAAGTAGGTTTAAATAATATTCCTGTTACAATAAATTTATTTAGATGAATAGATATTGAATGATTTAATGTCATTTGAGGTTTTCAATATGACAGTTTAACAGTATCAATGCTAATACCAGTATTGATAATTAGTTCTTTAGTTCATATTTATTCAATAAGTTATATGAGTAGTGATCCTCATAACCCAAGATTTTTTAGCTATTTAAGTTTATTTACTTTTATGATGATAATACTTGTAACAGCTAATAATTATTTATTAATGTTTGTAGGGTGAGAAGGTGTAGGAGTTTGCTCATATCTATTAGTTAGTTTTTGATTTACTAGAATAGCCGCTAATCAAAGTTCTATCTCTGCCTTCTTAGCTAATAGAGTAGGGGATTGTTTTTTAACAATAGGTATGTTTGCTATATTATGATCTCTAGGTAATTTAGATTACGCTACAGTCTTCTCATTAGCCCCTTATATTAATAGTAACGTGGTTATTATTATAGGTATATGTTTATTAATAGGTGCAATGGCTAAAAGTTCTCAAGTTGGTCTTCATATTTGATTACCTATGGCCATGGAGGGTCCTACTCCCGTTTCAGCGTTAATACATGCAGCTACTATGGTAACGGCAGGTGTATATTTATTAATGCGTAGTTCGCCTTTAATTGAATATAGTAATATTGTATTACTATTATGCTTATGACTAGGGGGTATCACAACAGTTTTCAGCTCTGTGATTGGTTTATTTCAACAGGATATTAAAAAAATAGTAGCTTATTCTACCATGAGTCGACAACTAAAGGCTCGTAAATATATTGTATGATTCTTCAATATATTTTGGCATCAAACTATATGCGTAGAGGCTATATGTACTAAATATACTATAGCTAATTCGCAGATAACCAAGGCTCGTGATTATTTATGCCAGCTGTGGCTGTGCAGCCGCAGCAGCCATAATCACTCTAATTTCAAGTTTTTTGATTCATCTGCCATTAGGTTATACCTGTACATTATGTCTAGGTTAATAAGATGAAAATTTGAAATTATTAGTAAGCTAGTAGGAATCTCAGAGATCATACGTTTGATATTAATCTTTTTTGGTGCGCGTGCGCAGCTACTAAAATTAATTAATTTTATGCTCAATTTATTTCTCGATGCACACGCTCTGCATGCTTCGGATGCTTCGTACGCTCCGCAGGTTTCAGCTAAAAACCACCTAAATAAACCTTTACCTAAATCACCTTTATTAAATAATAGGTATTGCTGCTTTAGTAGAAAAATGTCTACAAATATAAGTAGTGGTAGTTTAGACTGGTGCGCTAGTCGCACTAGTTCGACTAGCCATGCTAGCCTCACTAAGCACGCTGAAGATCCTGATTCAAACCCAAGTATTGCCTTTAAAGAATGGCTGGCTGGGCTAATAGATGGTGATGGTTCCTTTTCATCACCTAAAAATGGAAAACCTCGATTTGAAATAACTATGGATGCTAAGGATAAAAAAGTTTTATATTTAATAAAAGATAAATATCAGGGATCTATAAAAGAAATTTCAAACGGTAATGCATTTAAATATAGATTAAAGAATAATAAAAGTTTAATTTTTTTAATACAAGATATAAATGGATTAATTAGAAATCCTATACGTTTATTGCAAATGTCTAAGCTATGCAAATTATATGGAATAGAATTAAAGTATTATGACAACAATCTTAGATTTAATGATGGGTGATTTAGTGGATTTCTCGATAGTGATGGTTCAATATGTTATAATAATGAGTTAAAGGGAATTCATATCGGTATAACTCAAAAAAATAAATACTTATTAGATCCTTTAACTCTTATCTATGGAGGAAGAGTCCAGGTTTGCCGTAATCAAAGAGAAGGATTTGAATATGTTATTTATAGAAAGAAAGAATTATTCAAGTTAATAGATAATTATTTTAATAAATATCCTTTAAGAACAGCAAAAATGGAAAAAGTTAATTTAATAAAAGATTTTTTTGTTTTTAAATTAAATGAAAATAACCTAGGCTTAGCTGAAAGAATGCGTGAAGAGGCTAAATGAATAGGTAAATGAAAGAATTAAAGATTAATAAAGAAATGATCCACATTATGTAAAAAAATCAGATTTTTTTATCTAATTGCAAATGGTTGTTAGCATTATGGCTACAATTAAAATTATATCTTTAAACCTGTTATTACAAAATGCCCGGAATTTAATTAGCACACTGGATGGTTATGTGGATGTAGCGGGAAAAATGTTGGCTAATTTATTTAAAGAGGCTGAGTATAGTTATTGCTATACTCCTTCACCATTAATATGTAATAATGATAATGATGAAGATGATACAAAAAATTCATATTTGATTAAGTTTAAGTTCAGCGAGTTTAATCCTGAATCTATGGGTAGAATCAGTATCGAGAACCTACTTTATAAAAAATTCCAGTTACCCTTACAGGATTATAATACCTTTATTTTAGAGATAGTAGATAATATAACTACTGGTGGTATTTGAGGGACAGGAATAATTATATTATTTTCTGTAATTGTAAGCCTTATTATAACCCTTATTCTATATTCGATACCTTGGATAAAAATAAATGGACAACCTATAATGCCTGGTCCCTATCAAGAAAAAGAACACTTTTGACCAAATTGCCCCAAGCCTAAACCAATGGAACCTAAATCTTGAGTAAGACCCGCCGGGCCTAACCCACGCCCTTTCCCTGTTAAAGATCCAGGTCAAAAGAAATAATTTCAGGTTTTAGAATAATATAATCAGCAACTGGGGATGATGGTAGTGGGGATTGGTTTATCTTCTTACAACATAGCTCTATTCCATTTAATAAATCATGCTTTTTATAAAGCATTATTGTTTTTAGGTGCAGGTAGCGTTATTCATGCTGTAGCTGATAATCAAGACTTGCGTAAGTATGGGGGGTTAATAAAATATTTACCTTTAACATATTCAGTTATGTTGATAGCAAGTCTAAGTTTAGTTGCCTTCCCTTTCATGACAGGTTTTTACAGTAAAGATTTTATTCTAGAATCTGCTTATGGACAATTTAGTTTTTCTGGAGTATCTGCATATATAATCGCTACTGTGGGTGCAGTATTTACAACTTTATATTCTGTTAAAGTTTTATATTTAACTTTTTTAACTAATCCTAATGGTCCTAGAGCTTATTATAGACTTGCTAGCGATAACTTGTTTAATAGTCATAAAAGTTATAAACCTGCTCATGAAGGTGACTTTTTCTTAACTTCACCTTTAGTTATATTAGCCTTATTTTCTATATTTTTTGGTTTTATTACTAAAGATATATTTATAGGTATGGGGTCTAACTTTTTTGTAGATAATAGCTTATTTATTCATCCTACTCATGAAATAATGATAGATACTGAATTTGCCGTACCTGTCTTATTCAAATTGTTGCCTTTCATATTTACTATATCTTTTAGTATAATAGCCTTAATTTTATCTGAATTCTTATCTGAGGGGGTTATTTCTTTTAAATTATCTAGATTAGGTTATAATATTTTTGGTTTCTTTAATCAAAGATTTTTAATTGAATTTTTTTATAATAAATATATTACAAATTTAATTCTGAATTTAGGGGGACAACTTACTAAGATTTTAGATAAGGGTAGTATAGAGTTGTTTGGACCTTTTGGGTTAGAAAAAGTCTTAGTTAAATTAAGTATAAATATATCATCTTTAAGCACAGGTCATGTAACAAGTTACGCATTATATATTTTATTCGGTTTAGTCGGATTTATGTCACATTTTTTTTTACAGTTTAATTTATTTGTAATTTTTATAACTCTAGCCGCATTAATTCTTGGTAATGGTGAAAGTAGCGATGGTTACCCTAGAGAGAAAAATTATCATGATAATAAACTAAGAAAAATTATCTAATTTATATATCTAATAATAAAAGGATGTTTTCTACATCTGCTACTCTTTTAAAGGGGGTGTAGGTTCTTCAAGGGTAACTCAAGCTCAGGGGGGACACGGATATGATGGTGCAAACAAGGTAATAGATATTGGATCAGGTAAATGTAAGGGTAAATCTGTCGATGGGGAATAATTAATATACCTAGAAGATCTCAAAGGTCTAAATATAGATAATGATCTCGGATATCTGTATATCGATCTCGAAAGTGTAGAAGCTATATTCCTAAGTACTATCCATAATAGTATGCCTGTGGCTACGGGAATAGGGATGGACTTATTAAAAAGTTGCTTTGATTTATTTTAAATATAGCTTTTCCTTTCATAATTTATTTAAAGGTTATCCGTTCTATATCAGGGATAATATTATATCTTGTGTATAGTGGTGGATATTAAAATAAAAATCTTAAAACAGATGACAACTATAGTTTTTATTAAAAAAAAAACAAAATGGCAATTGACATTATTTAATAAAAGGTGTGGGCTACTGGTTGCTTGGCTAACTTTAGTTATGTTTGATATGGTGGCTCTTTGTTATATATTACGTTTAGCTAAGCAGGCGTAATATATAGCAGGTGCAGTAATTAAATAAGTTAATTGAAAGTGTATATTTCTACAATCAACAGCATTGTATGATAAATATACGGGTAAGAGGCGGGGATCTAAACGGCTAAGTCGACCATATTTGTAAAATATTACGTACAATACATTATAATATGGTTATACATTTAGCATTTAGTTCATTTTTTTTTTAATAAAACTATTATTAAATATAATAATATATTATAAAGTTCTAGATTGGAGTTTAGTAGGGTTTTGTCGTTTGGTTTAATGGTCTTTATTCATTTTCATCTTATTTTATTAAAAACACATATGAGAATATTAAAAAGTCATCCTTTATTAAAATTAGTTAATTCGTATCTTATTGATGCATCACAACCAAGCAACATAAGTTATTTATGAAATTTTGGTTCTTTATTATTACTTTGTTTAGTTATACAAATTATAACAGGTGTAACTTTAGCTATGCACTATAGCCCTAATGTATTAGAAGCTTTTAATTCTATAGAGCATATTATGCGTGACGTTAATAACGGATGATTAGTTCGTTATTTACATAGTAATACAGCATCTGCTTTCTTCTTTTTAGTGTACTTACACATAGGAAGAGGAATGTATTATGGATCATACAGAGCACCAAGAACATTAGTTTGAGCTATAGGTACAGTAATACTTATACTTATGATGGGAACAGGTTTCCTGGGTTATGTTTTACCTTATGGTCAAATGTCTTTATGAGGTGCAACAGTTATTACTAACCTTATAAGTGCTATACCATGAATTGGACAAGATATTGTTGAGTTCATATGAGGAGGTTTTTCCGTGAACAATGCTACTTTAAATAGATTTTTTGCATTACATTATCTTTTACCGTTTATATTAGTAGCTTTAGTTTTAATGCATTTAATAGCGCTTCATGACACAGCAGGTTCAAGTAATCCTTTAGGTGTTTCAGGAAATTATGATAGAATAACATTTGCTCCTTATTACTTATTTAAAGATTTAATCACTATTTTCATCTTTATTTTTGGTTTAAGTTCATTTGTTTTCTTTATGCCTAATGTTTTAGGTGATAGTGACAATTATATAATGGCAAATCCTATGCAAACTCCTGCGGCTATTGTGCCTGAATGATATTTATTACCTTTCTATGCTATATTAAGATCTATTCCTAATAAATTATTAGGAGTTATTGCTATGTTTAGCGCTATACTAGCAATAATGTTATTACCTGTAACAGATTTAGGTAGATCAAAAGGTTTACAATTTAGACCTTTAAGTAAATTTGCTTTCTGAGTTTTTGTGGTTAATTTATTAATTTTAATGAAATTAGGGGCTTGTCATGTGGAAACTCCATTTATAGAGCTAGGACAGGTAAGTACAGCTTTATATTTTAGTTATTTTGTACTTATTGTCCCTGCACTTAGTGTAATTGAGAATACTTTAACGGATTTATCTTCTCCTAATTTGGTTGAAAAAGGGGTTTTTAAAGATTAAATTTACTGTATTTTATAGTACTTACAATTAGCTTAATTAAGAACACTTATCTAAATATTTTCTTAATGGATAAATAAGACTGACCCGCTGAAAACATAATAAATGTTTTTTAATAACTATTTGCTTAACTATAGTATGCATATTTGTGCATTGTAAAAAAAACTTTTTTTTTATTGAGTGGTTGCTGTCAGCTGCAACCTACGTAGGCTATGCCTAACTCTATCTCTGATTATTGTTAATAATGTGTTTTTTTAATAAAAGAAATAACAATATTATTATAATAACAATCCGAGTATATAATATGTATATTATATATTATATAAGGATTATGAAGTAAATGGTTTACACTTTGATTGCAAATCTTCAGGAATAGGTTCGATTCCTACATAATCCTGGTTTAAATTTAATAACTAATTTTAAAATATACGATAAAAGATAGGATTTGATATATTTAATACCTAGGGAGAAGGATAGTGAGTTGGGAGATAGGAGTGAAGGATCGAGTCAACCTAACGTTATATCTAGTCAAAGCATCCACCAAGATTACACTAATTCTAACTGGGTTGACCATTCTGCTAGAGGGGTAATTTCTAGCTGGGTCGAGCGATGATTTTTATCTACTAATGCTAAAGATATAGGTACGTTGTACCTAATCTTTTCACTATTTTCTGGGTTACTTGGTACAGCTTTTTCTGTATTAATTAGAATGGAATTAAGCGGACCAGGTGTTCAATATATAGCAGATAATCAGTTATATAATAGTATTATTACTGCGCACGCATTACTTATGATTTTTTTTATGGTTATGCCAGCTTTAATTGGTGGTTTCGGTAATTTTTTATTACCATTATTAGTCGGTGGTCCTGATATGGCATTCCCTAGATTAAATAATATAAGTTTTTGATTATTACCACCTAGTTTACTATTATTAGTATTCTCTACATGTATAGAAGGAGGTGCAGGTACAGGTTGAACTATTTATCCTCCTTTATCAGGTGTGCAAAGTCATAGTGGACCTAGTGTAGATTTAGCTATATTTGCATTACATTTATCAGGGGTAAGTAGTTTATTAGGGGCGATGAACTTTATCACGACGATAATGAATATGAGAACTCCTGGTATAAGATTACACAAATTAGCTTTATTTGGATGAGCTGTAGTTATAACAGCAGTGTTATTATTATTATCTTTACCTGTTTTAGCCGGTGCAATCACTATGCTTTTAACAGATAGAAATTTTAATACATCATTCTTTGAAACAGCTGGAGGTGGTGATCCTATTTTATTCCAACATCTTTTCTGATTCTTCGGACATCCTGAGGTTTACATTTTAATTATACCAGCTTTTGGTATAATAAGTACAACAATATCAGCTTATTCTAATAAATCTGTATTTGGATACATAGGTATGGTTTACGCCATGATGTCAATTGGAATATTAGGATTTATTGTGTGATCTCATCACATGTATACTGTTGGTTTAGATGTGGATACAAGAGCTTATTTCACAGCTGCTACATTAATAATTGCAGTTCCTACAGGAATTAAAATATTCTCATGATTAGCTACATGTTATGGAGGTTCTATTAAATTAACTCCTTCTATGCTATTTGCTTTAGGTTTTGTATTTATGTTTACAATAGGGGGATTATCAGGTGTAGTTTTAGCTAACGCATCTTTAGATATAGCATTCCACGATACTTACTACGTTGTAGCGCATTTCCATTATGTATTAAGTATGGGTGCTGTGTTTGCAATGTTTAGCGGATGATATTTTTGAGTACCTAAAATGTTAGGTTTAAATTATAATATGACTCTATCTAAAGTTCAATTCTGACTTTTATTTATAGGGGTTAATCTTACATTTTTCCCTCAACATTTCTTAGGTTTACAAGGAATGCCTAGAAGAATTAGTGATTACCCTGATGCATTTGCAGGGTGAAATTTAATAAGTAGCTTTGGATCTATCATAAGCGTAGTGGCTGCTGGATTATTCTTGTACATCGTTTATATTCAATTAATTGAAGGTGAATATGCAGGAAGATATCCTTGATTGAGCCCACAGTTTTATACTGATACTTTACAAGCTCTTTTAAATAGAAGCTACCCTAGTTTAGAGTGAGCTTTAAGTAGTCCACCTAAACCGCATGCTTTTGTAAGTTTACCTTTACAAAGTAAAATTAAAATAGTTAATATTTTAAGCAAACAAACTCCGTAAAATATAGTTTTAAGTTTTATTATGTTTATTTTTTTTTATGTAGTAAAAATTTTCTTATTTTGCTATTATATTAACGTTTAAAGTATTATATTTTATTAAGTTGTTTAGGAATTAGTATTAAGTAGGCGGTTCGGTTTTATGTTGTATAAAAAAAAATTCTTAAATTAATTTTATAAGTGATTTAAGTAGCTGTTTAGTGGTTATATCTCTTATAAGGAAGGATATATATATATCCTAAACAGGTTTAGGGAAAGCAGGCAAGGCCTGCCGGCACAATGGTTATTAAGTCAGTCTCTTTTTACTATCCTGTCTTTTGCGCTTTTTCGATTAAAATTCAAAATTATCTATGTATTATTATTCTACTCTTATTTCATTAATTGAAGTTGTTTTGGTATTGGTTCCCGCGTTGGTTGGTATTGCTTAAACAAAAAGGGGAATTTTAGCTGAAGTGCTAGTAGAGCTAATAATGATGCTTTACTTATTTGGACTAGGCGTAATGTCTGTAGTCTTAGTCGTATTCCACAGTATACGCTTTTAACTAATCAGGAATTATACAAGGTTATGAAAGAGTTAAAGATATGATCTTAAAATCTCTAAATGAACTCTTGGATGTAGGGAAAGCAGGCAGGGCCTGCCGGCACAATGGTTATTAAGCCAGTCTCTTTTTACTATCCTGTCTTTTGCGCTTTTTCGATTAAAATTCAAAATTATCTATGTATTATTATCCTACTATTATTTCATTAATTGAAGTTGTTTTGGTATTAGTTCCCGCGTTGGTTGGTATTGCTTATGTAACAATTGCAGAAAGAAAAACTATGGCAAGTATGCAAAGAAGATTAGGTCCCAATGTTGTAGGATATTATGGTTTACTGCAAGCATTTGCTGATGCATTAAAACTTTTATTAAAAGAATATGTAGCACCTACGCAAGCTAACATAATATTATTCTTTTTAGGTCCTGTAATTACATTAATTTTCGCCCTTTTAGGTTATGCAGTTATTCCTTATGGACCAGGATTAACTATTAATGATTTCAGTTTAGGGATATACTATATGTTAGCTGTATCTTCTTTAGCTACATATGGTATATTGTTGGCTGGTTGAAGTGCTAACAGTAAATATGCTTTTTTAGGTTCCTTAAGAAGTACAGCTCAATTGATTAGCTATGAATTGGTATTAAGTTCTGCTATACTTTTAGTTATTATGTTAACTGGTAGCTTGAATCTTACTGTAAATACTGAATCTCAAAGAGCTATTTGATACGTACTACCTTTATTACCTATATTTATTATATTTTTTATCGGATCTGTAGCTGAAACTAATAGAGCTCCTTTTGATTTAGCTGAAGCGGAATCAGAACTTGTTAGTGGTTTTATGACAGAACATGCTGCAGTAGTTTTTGTGTTCTTTTTCTTAGCTGAATATGGTAGTATAGTTTTAATGTGTATACTTACAAGTATTTTGTTTTTAGGGGGTTATTTATTGATTAATAATTTAGAGATATTTAATATAAATATTTTTGATTGTTTTCATTTTATTATTCTTTATCATCCTATTTTTGTGGAAGATTTCAATTTTTATTGAAAAGTTTATCATATTTATACAGAGAATTTTTTAAATAATTCTATTGTAGATGGGTTGTTTTATGGATTAAGTCTAGGATTTAAAAGTTCTATCTTGATATTCGTTTTTATATGAGTTAGAGCTTCTTTCCCTAGAATACGTTTTGATCAATTGATGGCTTTTTGTTGAACAGTTTTATTACCTATACTGTTCGCTTTAATCGTTTTAATACCTTGTTTATTATATAGTTATAATATATTCCCTGCTAATATCTATTTACTATAATTAATACTCTAGGTATAATTACCTAGTTATATTTAATTATAGCTAGGTAATTATATAATAAGTACCCTTCCGTACTCTTTAAAGCCGGTGTCGGTGATAGTATTATAGTTATATAATTATATTACTAGTATTAATATTATTACTACATTATTAACTACTACCTATTCCTATTACTATTTATTAGTCTTATTACTGCACTATTATCTACTACCTATTACTATTAGTATCTACTACTGCTAATTATAATAGTATACTACTCTTAAGAATAGTAGGTATTCATGTGTCATTTTACTTTTTCAAAAGGGGTAAAATATATTGGCTGTATATTTCACAGTGTATTTTAATAAAGGATAAACCGCCACCCTAGCGGACGTGTTATTTTTTATAGCTATTAAACATGAACATTGGCAGATATCAGATGTTTTTCAATATCTTCAGCAATCTATCTCTGGTGTGATGTTTTACTGTAGCGAATAGGTGTACAAGTAAGGGTAGCGATCTCGTCTGGGTGTCTTTATTATATGTTTTGCTAATTGTGCCTATTATAGGTATATTTTTAATATCTACAGTACATAGTTTTTACCCTGTACCAGGAGAGAACGCCCGTCAGCAAAACCCGTCTCTAGGTTTTTCAGAGGAAGATGCTTTGAATACAGATAATAAAGAATCTTCTTTTTTTGATGTAAGTTATTATAAGAAAATAGCTTTTATAACAACTATACTAAATGTAATTGTATCCTTAATAATATATATGTTGTTTGATTTTAGCAATAATCAATTTCAATTTATACAAGCAAATTTGGATTTAAGCTTTTATGATATATATTTAGGGGTGGATGGCGTTTCAATATACTTTGTTTTATTAACAACAATAATAATGCCTATAGCATTAGTATCTAATTGAAACTCAATAATAAACAATATAAAATCATATTTAATAATAATATTGCTTTTAGAGACTTTATTATTGGCAGTTTTTTTGGTATTAGATGTGTTATTATTTTATATATTTTTTGAAAGTATATTACCACCATTATTTATATTAATCGGTTTATTCGGATCAAGTAATAAAGTAAGAGCGAGTTTCTACATTTTCTTATATACATTATTAGGATCTTTATTTTTATTATTGTCTATATTAACTATGTCTTCAATAGTGGGTACAACTTATTTCGATGTTTTATTCAAAAGTAGTTTTGAATATACTACTCAACTATTTTTATTTTGTGGTATATTTATAGCTTTTGCAGTAAAAACTCCAACTATATTCTTAAACAGCTGATTATTAAAAGCTCATGTAGAATCACCTTTAGGTGGAAGTATTGTACTTGCAGGTATTGTTTTAAAACTAAGTCTGTACGGTATATTTAGATTAATTTTACCTTTATTACCTAAAATATCTTTGAATTATACTTTTATTATATTTACTATAGGTATTATTACTATAATATATGCTAGTTTTAGTACATTAAGAACTATAGATGTAAAAGAACTAATAGCATATAGTTCAGTATCTCATGCCGCAGTTTATTTAATAGGAGTCTTCAGTAATGTAATTCAAGGAATTGAAGGAGGTATAATTTTAGGTTTAGCGCATGGATTTGTGTCAAGCGGATTGTTTATATGTGCAGGAGGAGTACTTTATGATAGATCAGGTACTAGACTAATTTATTATTATAAAGGAACTGCTCAGGTAATGCCTTTGTTTTCTATACTTTTTTTCATTCTGTCTTTAGGTAATTGTGGAGTACCTTTAACTTTAAATTTTGTAGGAGAGTTTATGTCTCTTTATGGTACATTTGAAAGATTGCCTTTATTAGGTATGTTTGCTAGTTCTTCGATGATATTCTCTGCAGCATATACAATATATATGTATAATAGAATATCATTTGGTGGATCTTTCAGTAAATTTTTCGAAGAAAACATAACTGATACAACTAAAAGAGAATTCTTCTTATTATTTACTTTGGTCGTGTTTACTATACTTTTTGGTATTTACCCTTCTTTTATTCTAGATGGCTTACATTACTATGTATCAAGTTTATTGTACAATATTTAATAAAAAAATTATATATTAAATATGTCGCTATGCATATGCAGATTGCTTATTTTAATTTAAGTCTTCTGCCTGTGTAATATAAATAGAGCCAAGATGGCTCTCTGTTCGGTTAATTAGGTGCGTTCCTAGGCTATGCGAAAAAAAATCGATAATTGTTTTAAAGTAATTATGACTATCTAAAAATAAAGAAGAATAAATATGGAATGATGTGAATCATATTTAGCAATAATAATAAGAATAATCCTACCGGTTTATATATATATGAATTGGGTTATTTACTTTTTACAAAAGTTATTAATAAGAATAACCCTTTCCACATAAGGGTTTTATAAGGATTAAATTAGTCGTATTTGCCTTTCGCCCAGGACTAGCGCCTGTGCTAGGTCTAAGACACCTTAATATTTCTTTAACGGTATACCTACTACATATTACATAATTCTGCGTGATAGTCACAAAGCTTTTATGTTTATTCCTTTAATAAATTTTAGTTATATGTGCTTGCTTTAAATCCATCTTATACTGGATAAACCTTATTCTCCACTCCTAACCCACTACACGTTTAATAAGAGGGGGGTTAGGTGGCTTCTGGTTTATTCACGATTTAATGAAAGGAGTTATAATCTACTTTTAAATAATACCATACTTAGATGTTATGGATATATTTGTATACGGTGAGATTCTGAAATTCTAACCCTCTACGTTATTTACTTAACGTTAATATTTCTTCGTTCGACTTGGTCGGATGATTAATTATTATCTTTTTTTTTTTTTTATAAAATAATGCCTCAATTAGTTCCCTTTTTTTTTGTGAATGAAATAACTTTTACTTTTGTTATAATTGCTCTAACTGTTTATATTTTATCTAAATATATTTTACCTAGATTTGTTCGTTTATTTTTATCTCGTACTTTTATATCCAAACTTTTGGATAATTCTATAAACAAATAGGAGTACGGAGTACGGAGTACGAATTATGAACTATGGAATACGGGTATGGGTATGGATTATAAATTATGGAGTGCCGAGCTAGGCAATGTTAGCTACACTCTACGTACTTCTATCCATGTATAAGTGTATACGTAACCTTGTATTAGGCAATAATGCTTAGGGGTCACCTGACGCATATTTTAGTGTTTGATTTTTAGCTTTTTTTTATAAAACATATACTATATATATAGTAGCCAATTTAATAAGAAAAAAAAGATAAGAAAAAATAATTTTTTTTTATGAAATTTAGTTAGATATCATTGGCCCCATAATTTTAGTACTTAAAAGTTTATATGAATAATGTTTTTAAGTACACTAATTTATAAGGCGGTTCGCTTATACCTAACTAAATTATATTATTTTTTTGTATTTGATAGGATTGTCGCCACTTTTTTTTGAAAGTCCTCAACATTTAGGTGGAGATGTAGGGTGATGAGGTTCAAGTAATAGTGACGCTGGTACAGGTACCTTTCGCTAAGAGTGGTGGCGGAGATCTAGGTAATCCTTACCTACTTGGTCAGATAGGCGGTAATAATACGGGAGTATATGCTAATTTTAATGCAAACCAGGTAGAAGGGTATGCTTATATAGTAAGAGGGAGCCTTTCCTTTTTTTTTCTTGGACCTTATGCTGATAAACTATATCCTAGTTATCAGCTTAAAGGATGTAAACGTAGGAGGATTATACCTGTATTTTCGATTTTTAAGAGTTATCTATATCTATAATAAAATTATATGAGTAATTTTAGGCTTAATATTTGAAGAGACAATTTAAGCCCTCTAAGTCAGTTTGAAATAAGAGATTTAATAAATCTTGATACACCTATTTTAGGAAATTTACATATTTCTATTACTAACATCGGATTTTACTTAACAATAGGGGCTTTATTTTTATTAGTTACAAATCTTTTAAGTACAAATTATAATAAATTAGTAAGTAATAATTGATCTATAAGTCAAGAATCTTTATATGCTACTATTCATAGCATAGTAACGAATCAAATAAACCCTAGAAATGGTCAAATGTATTTTCCTTTTATTTATACTTTATTTATTTTTATTTTAATAAATAATTTAATTGGAATGGTTCCTTATAGTTTTGCATCAACAAGCCACTTTGTTTTAACATTTGCCCTTAGTTTTACTATCGTTTTAGGTGCGACAATTTTAGGTTTTCAAAAACACGGCTTAAAATTCTTTTCTCTATTAGTTCCAGCTGGTTGTCCTTTAGGTTTATTACCTTTATTAGTTTTAATAGAATTTATATCATATCTTGCACGTAATGTTTCTCTTGGATTAAGATTAGCAGCCAATATAACTGCAGGTCATATGTTATTACATATTTTAAGCGGTTTTACTTATACTATAATGAGTTCAGGAGTTATATTCTTTTTACTAGGTTTAATACCTTTAAGTTTCATTGTAGCCTTTTCAGGTTTAGAGCTAGCTATAGCTGTAATCCAAGCACAGGTTTTTGTGGTACTAAGTTCTTCTTACATAAAAGATGGGTTGGATTTACATTAATTTAATAAATAGGGCTTAAAATGTTGTATATATTTTTTCTATTATATATTAGATTCTCTCTATTTTGCGAGGTAATGGTTATGAAATATGTCACCCAGATGTTTTATATTTATCTCGCAATCATTGTAATTAACACGTTTATTAATATAATATTATCAGGGGTAGTAGAAATGGATATCTTTACTAGTCTAAATAGTGGTAATAGTAGTATGGAAATAGGCGATGATAAAATTATTTTAAAAATAAATCCTGGTAAGATAAATTCAGATTTAATGCAGGAGGAGGTGGAAACAAAGGTTATTGAAACTAACAAGAAAATAGATTCAGTTGATGTAGTTGGTAATAAAAAAGATGAATGTAAAGTAAAAAATCTAAACCCTTTGAAGGATATACATAAACGTCTTCTACTTGCAGATAAATCTCACATACCTAGCCATTTTCAAAAAAACTGCTTGCCGAAGATTTCGGAGGATGTACCTGTTTATGGTAATAAATTAGTTACTTTTAAACCTTCATCCTTATTACAAGCTAGAAATTTACCAGAAATGAGCATTGAAATACCCAAAAGTACAAGTATAGGGAAACTTACTGAACTCCATAAAGCTATAGATGGAGCCGATGAAGCTGTAAAGTTATATGATTCTCAATTCATTAAATTTAATAAAGTTTTATCGGGTCTCAAAAATGGGACAGAGGAGTTTTACCCTGATGAAGCTAAACCTTTAATGGAAACATATGTTGATCTTGTAACTAAATTAAGTCATCAACAAAAGGTTATGGCTAATGAAGCCATAGACCAACTACATAAATTGGACTCTAATTTTTCTCGTGGTTTATATCCCATGGTGTAAAGGTGTACTAGTGATATAAATCAATAGTATGTCAACTATTTTTAATAAATATTAAAAATTAATTTAGTGATTAAATGGAAAGTTATATGTTAAATCTATTTTTAAATAAAAATTTTAAGTTTTTGATAGAAAAAATAAACAAGTGACAAATAATTTAATATTAAGTAGTTAACTTTAAGTTGCGGACTTTCAAGCTAGAAAATCTTCTTTTATTTAGTTATTCCCTATAACATAATATAGCTTATTTTAGTCCTAAATAATAAAAATAAAAAATTTATAGATAAAAATAAAAAATAAAAATTTTATAAATTAATAAGTGATGTAGTAAAAAAAAATCCAATTTTTATTTTAGTGCATCGTCCTGAATAATAAAAATAAGTTTTTAGAAATAAAAATTTTATAAATTAATAAGTGATGTAGTAAAAAAAAATCTAATTTTTATTTTAGTACATCGATTAAAAAAAATAAATGAGTTTGGTGATGGCTCTGATTGAACGCTGTCCAAGTACTTGACACATGCTAATCGTACGTTTAATTTAAAAAGCGAGTATAGATGAGTCTCATTCGTGAGGCAATGAAAAAGGAGGGGTTAAAAGGGGTATACTCAATAATATGATTAAAAGTGGTGTACAGGTGAGTATTAGATTTTTTGACCTGTCTTAAAGAAAAGCTAAATCCTTTATATAAAAAAAGGGGGATTATCCCCCGCTTTAAGAGGAAAATTCAAATCTCAGGGATAGGTAGTTGTTAAGGTAATGGCTTAACAAGCCTTAATTCTCTTAGTCGAAGCTGAAAAGGTTGATCGACCACATTGGGGATGAAAAAATCCCAAGGCAAATAAGTACAGCAGTGAGGAATATTGGTCAATGGCCTAACGGCTGAACTGGTAACTTGGAAGAATGGTGCCCATTATTATTTTGTTTAAGGCAAAATATACACGATAGAGAAGTAACAGATGGGCAATTTATCGATTTATCGAATAAAGTTCTGTATGCATATTGATAATGACAATATGTACATATGTCTTGACCAATTACGTGCCAGCAGTCGCGGCAATACGTAAGAGACTAGTGTTAATCATCTTTAATAGGTTTAAAGGGTACTCAGACGGAAAAATTCGCCTTAAAGAGGGACAATTTATCTAGAGTTTTATGTAAGAAGATCGAACTCTAGAGTGTAGAGATAAAATTCATTGATACCTAGGGGACTGGTGAAGGCGCAGGCAATCTTTTATGTAAAAACTGACGTCGAAGGACGAAGGCTAAGGTCGCAAAAAGGATTAGATACCCAAGTAGTCTTAGCAGTCAATTATGAATGCCATAGGTTAGATCGTAGGTCTAGTCTATAAATGAAAATGTAAGCATTTCACCTCAAGAGTAATGTGGCAACGCAGGAACTGAAATCACTAGACCGTTTCTGACACCAGCAGTGAAGTATGTTATTTAATTCGATGATCCACGAAAAACCTTACCACAACTTGAATAGTTGTAGTGTATATATGTATGTATATACCTACTCCTAATACCATACAAGTGTTGCACGGCTGTCTTCAGTTAATGTTGTGAAACTGTGGTTCAGTCCACGTAATTAACGTAAACCCTTGCTTTATTTGTAAAAAATTAAAATAAAGTGCTTCACCTTTATATGGGTAATGATCAAAGGGATCAAGACAAGTCATCATGGCCTAAATGTTGTGGGCTATAGACGTGCCACATATTCCTAAACAAAGAGATGCAAAAATGCGAATTTTAGCTAATCTCACAAAATAGGATAAAATAGATATGAATTGTAGTCTGAAATTCGGCTGCATGAATAAGAAATTGCTAGTAATCGTGAATCACCATGACACGGTGAATATTTCCTCGGATTGGTACTAACCACTCGTCACATGCTGAAAGTAGTTTACGCAATAAGTTTGCCTTTCTGGACTAACTTAAGTGAATATAAGGGAAGTTTTAGATGTTAGAACAGGATTCTTCGTATGCGTGGCTATGATTAGTGTAAAGTCGAAATACGGTTCGTGTAGTGGAAGTTGCACGGGATTTATCAACGATAAACAATCAAAAAAAATTTATAAAGTAAAAAAAAAAATAAATATCCTTATTTTTTTATTATTTTATTTATATATAAATATATATATTATATTTATATATAAAGGAGAGTTCCGTTTGTTGGTATGACGGGTTAAGCTGTAAACTTAATGATTAATTAATCATCGAAGGTTCAATTCCTTTCTCTCCTAACTATCTATGGTTATATCTATTTTTAGTAAATAGTTGTTCGGTTATAAAATTACTTGAATAATTATTTTTTATTATTAAGAATATTTTTACCAAGTGGTAGCGTGTAAGCACCAAGCAGGCAAATATAGTGGAGGAGGTGCAGTATGAGGAGGATAATCTAAATATAAATTAGCTGGTTTGTAGCAGTTCAATTAATATCTAAGCTTATATAGTAAAAAGCCCCTATAGCTCAACGGTAGAGCCTAATACTGTTAATATTATGATAGATGTTCGATTCATCTTAGGGGCTATGACTGAGACTATATAGTCAGGTAAACTATAGCCGCCATGCCGTGGTTAGACATGGCATGGGTAAATAGTATAAATTAAATAATTATCTAAAAGAAAAAAAAAATTAAATGGCTAATATAATTAGAAGTAATTTTCAGGATCATCCTTTTCATTTAGTATCTCCGTCTCCTTGACCTTTATATACAAGTGTTAGTTTGTTAAATTTAGCTACTAGTACTGCATTATCAATGCATAATTTTTATAATGGTTATATTTTAAATATAATATCTTTAATACTAGTTATTTCATCGATGTCTTTTTGATTTAGAGATATAATATCTGAAGGTACTTTTTTAGGTAATCATACACTGGCTGTACAAAAGGGGTTAAATTTAGGGGTTATACTATTTATAGTATCTGAAGCATTGTTTTTTTTAGCTATATTTTGAGCTTTCTTCCATAGTGCTTTATCACCTACTGTAGAATTAGGGGCTCAATGACCACCTATAGGTATAGATCCTATAAATCCTTTTGAATTACCTCTTCTTAATACAGTGATACTTTTATCAAGTGGTGCTACAGTAACTTATGCCCACCATTCTTTAATATACGGAGAAAGAAAAGGAGCTTTATATGGGTCAATTGCTACTGTATTATTAGCACTTATATTCACAGTTTTCCAAGGTGTTGAATATAATGTTTCATCATTTACTATCAGTGACGGTGCTTTTGGTGCATGTTTTTTCTTTGGTACAGGTTTCCACGGGTTCCACGTTATAATTGGAACAATTTTTTTATCAGTAGCTCTATGAAGAATATTTGCTTACCACTTAACTGACAACCATCATGTGGGTTTTGAAAGTGGTATTTTATACTGACATTTCGTAGATGTAGTTTGACTTTTTTTGTATATTTCTGTGTATTATTGAGGTTCTTAAAATCATCCTTTAATACATTGTATAATTTATTCAAAATTTGAATCTTTATATTAAATATTCAGGGGTTATTTTTGAAACAATCGGAAAAGTTCTTGAAGATCTCTTTCTATAATTATTAATTTATTATATTATTCATAATATAATAAATTAATATCTATAATAATTATTATAGATAGAGGGGCCTTAGCAGACGGGTAATGCAGATGACTTTTAATCCTTTTAATATAGGTTCGAATCCTATAGGTCTCATCTTTAGAGCATTCATGTAAATATTTTACATAATGTTTACTGTTTACTGTTTACAAGAGGGATTAGGAAGGATTTTCAAGGCTATAGGTCCGTAGATGCTTAAGTATATCTTTCTTTAAACAAGCTGCGTATAATAAATAAAATGAATATTTATATATAATGTATTAAAAGCTTATGTTCGGGTATATTCTTCCCAAATATTTATAATTTAAAATAAACAACAGTCATTCAATGGTTAGGATCACCGTCTTCCAAACGGACAATGCGGGTTCGAATCCCGCCTGTTGTATATAAATTATTAGTTTAATTTAGAGTAAAAAAAATAAATATAATTTATATCATATATATTTAATATAAAGATAGAGAACTAGTAACTTAATAGGTAAAGGACTTCCCTGTCACGGAGGTAGACGCCGGTTCGATGCCGGTCTAGTTCGCTCGCTTTAAAGGAAAAGTTGCCATAGGTAAGGTAAGATATTTGCTAAATATTGTGTTCGCACCTGGGTGTTCGAGTCACTCCTTTTCCGTCCTGTAGAATAAAAAAAGTGAGGAGGTTATAATAAAGAGTATAGTTTAATGGTAAAACAGAGAGCTTCAACCTTTCCGTTCTTAGTTCAAATCTAAGTACTCTTGATAGGTTTAACTAAGCTTAGCCTAGTTAAGCCAAGTTAGGTGGGGTAGTAGTTTATTACAAATTAATGTAATGAGACGAAAAGTCTTAATTTTAGTTATATTATATATACTTATATATTAATTATTTGGCTTTTTCCAGTTTCACCTTTACTTAAGAGGTATATAATAATAATGATTATTATGAATAGAGAGAAATATTTATTTTTATTAAATGAAATTTATACAAATGGTTATACTGATCATATATTAGATATTATCTCAGTTTTAGCCGTTATTTCGGGTATATGTGTAATTATAAGCAAAAATCCTATAGTGTCGGTATTACATTTAATAGCCTTATTTGCTTATGTTTCTTTTTATTTAATTATAATAGGTTTAAATTTTATTGGTTTATCTTACTTAATAGTATATATAGGTGCAGTATCAATATTATTTTTATTTATTCTGATGTTAATAAATATTAGAACAAGTGAGCTTCAAAGTAATACTAGCAATAGTATTCCTTTAACTATAATTATTGGAGTAATTATTAGTTATTTTTTATTTCAAATGTTACCTTATGGTATTTTAATATCAAGTCATTTAAATGATAGCAATTTAAATGAAAATATCTATACTATACAAGCAGTAAGTGGACAAGATAATAATATTAATGACCTTAATACGGGTAAAAATGATTTATTCTTTATAACATCTAAAATATGAGATGGTAATTTAGCAGAAAATAATCATATTACGGCTATAGGTAATATAATGTACACTAATTACAGTTTATGATTAATAATAGCTAGTTTTATACTTTTATTAGCAATGGTAGGAGCAATAGTTATAACTATTAAACCAAGAAAAAATTAAATTAATAATTTAGTTCAAGCCTTAGCTAATTGAAAACTATATAGTAAGTATATACTAATAAAATAACAAATTTAAGAGAAATTAGCTCAATGGTAGAGCAACCGTTTTACACACGGAAGGTTGGGTGTTCGAATCACTTATTTCTTACATTTTTTTTTTTTAAATTCTTTAGCTTAACTGGTAAAGCGCATTTTTGATAAGAATGATACTCAAGTTCGAGTCTTGAAAGAATTAAAGAGAATTGACCGAGTGGTTTAAGGTGGTTAGTTTGAGTTTAACTATGGGTAATACCATCATAGGTTCGAATCCTATATTCTCTGCATACTATTCTTTATAGTAATATTAATGAAATTAAAGTTTAATATTGTTAATTATAGCAGTATTATATAATAAGGTATTTGTATCTGCATACGCAGATATGTGTTTCAATTCTTAAGTAAATAAAATAAGAATCTCATGCTTATGGTGAAAGCCTAATTGAAAATGTAAAAATACAACTAATAATATTAAATAATATTAAATAATATTATTAATATTGCAAAGTATTTTTTTTTATAGTGGCCGTGGTCGTGGTGATCTGATTTATCTATTAGTTAAGCTATAGAAGATAGATTTAGAGTCGATAACGATAAGAGAGTGTTAAAGATCTTTTATTTTAAATTTAAGAGGTTTCTTTATGTATTTACAGTTAAATTGTTAATATAAAAATGAAATATATCCATCAAACCTCATAAAAAAAGTATATTTATTAATATATTATATTATATGTAATTAGAGAGTTGGCTGAGTGATCTAAAGCGGTTAGCTAGAGTCTAACTAAGATTTTTTCTTCATGCGTTCGAATCGCATACTTTCTGTAAACAATTCTTTAATATAACCTTGCTATTCACAGTTAATTTTATTATATATTAAATTTATTAATGTGCATTAAGATTTATACTATTATAATCTAAAATAAACAACAGTCATTCAATGGTTAGGATCACCGTCTTCCAAACGGACAATGCGGGTTCGAATCCCGCCTGTTGTATATAAATTATTAGTTTAATTTAGAGTAAAAAAAAAATCAAGGTATTGATATTTCATTTATAAAGTCGTTAGGCTATTTTTTTTTAAGTATCTTTTAACAGGAAGAGATGATATAGTTAGTTCATGTATTACTATATATTAGACTAGAATGAAATATGACTTGTCTTTAATGAAATATAACCGAATAGGATATGCTTCAATAGAAAAAGTAAGATAATATATAAGTGTATACTTATATATTAAGGTAACAGAATGTAGATGGTTATTATCATAACAATAAATAAAAAAATATTAAATATAATATATATTATACGGGTTAGAGTCAGATTGGTTACGACGTTCCATTTGGGGTGGAATTTTTCTGTGTTCGAGTCACAGTAACCCGAGAAATTATCTAGAGTATTAGCAAAAAAATTCTCTAAGAATAAATAGAAATGTAAGTGATATAAAAATATAAGTATATATATTATTGATATACGAGTATATAAAGAGACTATTATGGAAAACTGTGCTATGTATTAAAGAGATTGAACTTAGATTATGTTTTTTATTGCAAAACATATGCACTCTTAGAGAAATTATTTAATAAACGAAGTGAACTGAAATATCTTATTAACTTCAGGAAAAAAAATCAAACGAGATTCTATGACTAGTGTGAACTAAAATAGAGTAGCCTATTTAAATAAGTAAAATGGCTTCAAAGCTGTTTGAATTTATGGGGAACCTTCCTCAAAGGCTAAATATGATACATAAGCGACAGAGAAATAGTACCGTGAGGGAAAGTTTTTTGAAATAGTAGTTTTATAAGCAGCTCATGCTTTTAATAAAAGGCTAGAGCGTACCTTTTGCATAATGGGTCACCAAGTTAACATTAGATGCGAGCGAAAAAATATATTTAGATATTTATATACAATATAATTAACTTCCGTTACTTTAATACGAGATAATGTTTACTTAATGTATTATAATACATAGTAAATTTTAATATAAATATACCTAATATATATATATATGCGCAGTTAAACCGATCATTAAAATAATGAACAGTGTCTAAAGTTAGACCCGAAGCCTGGTGATCTTACTATAGTCAGGACTATAAAGGTCCGAACGGGTTATCGTTGCAAAGATATCCGAAGAACTATGGTAAGCAAGTGAAAGACAATACTGACTAGGATAGCTGGTTTTCTGCGAAACCTATAATAGTAGGCAGTTTAAGTAACATCTTAGTAGGTACAGAACTTAATCTCATACAAGATGTATATTTTCATATAAATTTATATGAAATACATTTTTTTTTGTAAACATCGGGGGATCGTGAAGATTTTATCGGTGAGTATGTAGACTCGGAATGGCAAAGATGGATCTTGAATTATCGGACATAGAATGATAAGGTTGTATGTCAAAAGGGAAACAGCCCAAAACAAAGCAGTTAAGGTTCCAAAATTATTATTGAGTGAAATTAAGAAAGTTTTTATATAAGTCGACAAGAAGATAGGCTTGGAATCAGCCATAATTTAAAGACCTCGTAACAGAGCACTTGTTAAATCTTAAGAGCATCGAAAATTTATCGGATCTAAATAATATACCGAAACTTTGTCCATCAATAACATTAATATTCTTAATGTTATTAGGTGGGGTAGCAGAACGTTGAGTTAATATTGGACTTTTTTTTTTTAAAGAAAATTATATGACAACTCAAGTGATAATGGTGACATGAGTAACAAAAAAGAAGGGGTAAAACCCTCTCGCCTAAAGCTTATGGATCTAAAAAGTAACGGCCTCTAAGTTTATAATCTGAAGATTGTGACGATGAGAAAATCTTATTACTTTTAAGTACAACATTTTTTTTAAGTGAAAAATGTGCTGGAAAAATAAGTAATTAAAACCGTACCTAGAAACTGAAACAAGTAAGCTAGTAGAGAATACGAAGGCGTAAATGAGGCAACAATCATAAAGGAACTCGGCAAACTAACTACCGTAACTTAGGGATAAGGAGGGCTCATTCATCTCGATTAATACGAGTAAAAACGAAGAAGCATAAAATATTGTTGTACGACTGTTTAATTAAAACAAAGCACTTTGCAAAAGATGATAAATCTAAGTATTGAGTGTGATCTCTGCCCGATGCCGGCTGGTTAACGAATTAATTGAATTAAAAGGTTTGATTTTAGAGGAACCCCCGGTTAATGGCGGCCTTAACGTGAGGGTCCTAAGGTAGCGAAACGCCTTGGCCGTTAAATGCGGTCTTGCATGAATGATGTAACGATACAACAGCTGTCTCTATGATTGACTCAGTGAAATTGGAATAACTGTGCAGATACAGTTTACCTCTAGTTAGACGAGAAGACCCTATGCAGCTTTACTATTACTAATTATTGAATATGATCCGGAATTTTTCTAGTGTATAAGGTAATCGATCGATATAATTGTAACACCTTTATAATTCTATCATATTATTAAAACCTTGCTTGTAGTGAGGGACAATTGCTAGGAGATAGTTTATGCGGGGCACAGACCCCATAAAGAGTAAATGGGTGTGTCTAAAAATAAAAATTTATGTTTGCGATTTTCTTTTATAGTAATCCTATATTTAATCATTTATGTTCTATTCATAGAATGTAATACGTATAATTTATATGTATTATAGTCCTTGGATACAGTATGAAAGTTATTTATGTATTAATTTGCAGAATAATTTCAATGAACTTAGGTAAGATTTTATTTATAGAGAAATTAGATGTAATAAAAAAAATATTTTGAGTACTAAATTCTAATATTTTAATAGTTATTATTATTTTAATAGTAAAATTGTTTATTACTTATAAAGCTTAATGGCTTAATCTTGCCTTACTGTTTGATTAACAACAAATCTTACAGTCGCGTAAGCGGGGCATAGGATCACAAGATACAAAAAGGAAAGATCTTGGATTTTTGGAAAAGCTACGCTAGGGATGTTTGTCCTTCAATATTATAAAAAAAATAATTGAGAATATATTGGGTTAATTTCAAAAATTACTTTATTAAAGTAAATTTGAAGCGAAATTTATCTTAGCATTTAGTATATAAAGATAAAAACGTTCAACGACTATAAGGTGAGTAATGCTAACAATAATCCTTTATTAATGCCCAACTTTCTTTTTTTTTTTCTTTATGTATAAAAATATGTAAAATAGTAAACTAAAAATTATATGAATAATAAAACAAATAAATTTATATATATATTTAGTAAATATATAAAAAATAATAATAAAATAATACCATCTAAAATAAAAATATCAGATGTAGGAAATACAAAGTATTTTCCTCCTGTATCTAAAGAATGAAAAAACAGTATTTATGTTTTCAACCCTAATAATTTAAAAAACTTTCCGGTGTATGACATAAATATTAATTCTTTAATAAAAAATTTTTTTAATTTACAATTTAACTATAAATTTTTATTAAAAAAATATAAGTCTTATAGACTTAGATCAGCTTCTTTTAATAAAATATATGCAAGTAAAGCCGAAATAAAACATACTAACAATAAAGCTATTTTAACTGTGTATGTATATAATCGAGAAAAAATATCTTTATTAAAAAAAATAAGGTTATTAAATAAATCTTTTTATAATGAAGTTAAATTACTAATCTCTGAAAATCAAAAAATCTTAGGATTTTACAATTCAGAAGATTCTAATATTATTTATAATAAATCAATTAAAGCTTTATTAGACAAAAACTTAAAAGTTCTTAGAAAATATAAATTAAGATTAAGTCTTAATAAATATAAATTCGAAGAAAAACTTTTATATAAATTAAAAAATTTTATAATAAAATATTATAATAAAAAAGTCGAATTTAATATTGTTAATATTAGATCTGTGGTTTTTCATACAGATTTTTTTACTAAAATAGTGACATCTAAACTTATAAATAGAAAAGCTCATATATTAGCCACAATGGATAATATTTTAAATAAAGTGGTTTTACCAAAAGTTAATAGAATAGTAGAAAAAAGTTTAGTAAAAAAAAGTTTAAATTTATTAGAAAATAAATATAAATATCTGAATTTAAGTTTTATATTAAATAATAATTTATCTGAATTATTAAATAGTTTATATTATAATCTAATTGTAGATTATTATAATAATAATAATTTAAATAAAGACTATTTCAAAATCTACGAAATAATATTTAATTCTATAAACTATAAAAATATGGCTGGAATAAGATTAGAAGCTAAAGGTAGATTAACTAAACGTTACAGAGCAGATAGAGCTACATTTAAAGTTAGATGAAAAGGGGGATTAAAAAATATTGATTCATCCTATAAAGGATTATCCTCTGTAAATATGAGAGGTTATGTTAAACCTAACCTGGATTATTCAATATTTACATCTAAACGTAGAATTGGAGCTTTTGCAGTAAAAGGTTGAATTAGCGGTAAATAGTTTTGTTTTATACTAAAAAAAATACATAAGAAAAAAAAAGGAAATGAAGAAATAGTCTGAACCATTTTGTGAAAGATGGAAATAAATTAATATGATAACAAGTTGAACAGGCTAATTTGCGCAAGAGTGTTCATAACGAGTGCGCGGTTTGGCACCTCGATGTCGGCTTAACTTATCCTCATGGACGCAGAAACTATGTAGGGTACGACTGTTCGTCGATTAAAAAGTTACATGAGCTGGGTTAAATACGTCGTGAGACAGTATGGTTTCTATCTTCTAGAGGGAGTTAGAATATAACAAAGATTAACCTTGTACGAAAGGAACATGGGGCACTGTTGTTATACCTTGTTGTATACCAGTTTTATTAACCAATGGTTTACCTGTTGTTTATATGCCCAATATTAAATATTAATATTGTTTCAATATTAATATATAGGATATTAATTATCCGGGGATGTTACCGTCACTTTAATAAATAAATAATATAAGCACGGCAGGAAAGCTAAGTTAGTCCGAGATAAGTGCTGAAAGCATCTAGGCACGAAGCTCACTTTGAGATATTTCTTAAATATACGTAATATAATATTACATAAATAGGCCTAGATTGTAAGAATTTAGAAATTTTAAGACATTAGGTACTAATTTTATAAGCAACTATATAGTTAATATATCTTATATTTTAATTTATGCCTGGTTAGCATAAAAGTAATGCGATTGTTTTGTAATCAATATAAGCAAGTGCGATTCTTGCACTGGGCTAATCGTTAGTTATTAGTTATCATAATGCAGGATAACATAGCGTATGTTATAGCAGATAAATGTTATTGTATTAATAGAAGGAGTGTAGTTCGATACCGATCTACACTATAAGCTAAATTAAGTAGATTATAAGGATTAGTAGTCAAGTGGTACGACATAGCTCTTTCAATGCTAGCATCGCAGGTTCGATTCCTGCCTAGTCTAGCCAGTTAAACTATATGAATATGTTTATATATATATATAAATAATTCTAGGCTAACTTTTACTGGACATCCTTAATTTTATTTATTGTATTGTATTATGTATTAATGTAATTTTGAGGTGCAGCTGTGCAGCAGCGCAGTCATATTTATAT
>Ga0307410_10000074_pt1 | contig 34345 bp, 35 predicted proteins | sample 322Ometagenome_3_FD_203707 | JGI IMG/M metagenome (GOLD analysis project Ga0307410, IMG submission 203707) | Maize rhizosphere microbial communities from greenhouse at UC Davis, California, United States - 322HYB-O-3 | ecosystem: Host-associated > Plants > Roots > Rhizosphere > Soil | place... | reverse complement strand
AGCAGCACATATCCGGACTTTTTGGTTTCATCCGGACTTTCAAACAACTGGTTTGGGGCCGTAAAAATCAAGCCGCCCTCACTGAAGTCATAATGATTCTGACCATACCGAACCTGGGATACTATATTGGTTTTGTAGGCAATTTTATAGTAATTGAGCACCATCATTTCAGGCAGCGCGTCCGGCAATACATTTACATCATCAAGATTGATCATGCTTATCATCGGGTGTAAGGGCCTTGGCAGCCCAAGAACCCTGTGGAAGTCATGGAGGGAGTCAATTTTGCGGTGGGTAGTTTCTTGCTTTTTCATCGCTTAAATTTAAATAAAAATAATTAATAACAGTACGGTGAATCTATTGTTTCTCCAGCCATTTTTTAAATAATCCGGTATAAAGCGGCATTATTACATAGGTCATCAGAGGGACCAGTATTGCTGAGAGTATTAGTGTACGAAAGGGTAATGGGACCTGCATCAATACATCATCAAAAAAATAGGACACGATGTTCATTACCGGGTAAATAGCCAGCCAGGATAAAAATGCTGTTTTGTGTGTTAACGTATTTTTCATTTCTTAAAATTTTATACTGCAAATGTCATTAACTGCTATTTGCAGCATGAAGTGTAAATGAGCAATTTGTTAGCCAAAATGAAGGTAGCACACGGTAACCGCATTCCGCAAAAAATTCGAATATCTAAAAACGACTAATAGGAACGTAAAAAAGCGCAGGCCATCAACAACGACTGTAACGAAGTTGGGCAATAATTATAATGGGAAGCTGGTTTTGTATGTGAATGATTTTGGGCAATTCCGAAAATAGAACTTAATTTAATCACAAACCAGCTGAAATACCTGAACCTTGTGCGGTACTACCATAGACCCGATTGCTTCGCCAGTTCGCTTCGCTCTTGTGCAGGGGAAATCCTTTTGTGCAGGGGCCCGGCAGAAAAGATTGAAATTTATGGCGCGGAAAAGCTCCAAAATGAAAGTATTAATTACAATCGACAATACCGATCACTCACATCAGATTCCGTTAACAATTTTTAAAACACCAAAAACGCGTGCGTATTTTGGGCAATATGTTGCCCTATTATTACTTTAGATATCCTGCATTTTTCAGGATTACAATACAAGGACCCGGACATATTGCCACAGCTGCAAATACAAGTGTTTTAGTTCAATTTATCCTTAATTAACTCCAGGGGATTATAGGCTGCATCAAAAGCCGCAGAAAGGGATAAGCAGCTTTATGAGCATATTGGCATTTTTTATCAGCTATCGTTTAAAGAGTAAAATTAGCCTCGATTATATGTGATTGGGTTTTATAATATCAGGCTAAGGCTTCTTAAATAACCGCATTTGCACTATTTTAACTGTTTCAATGCATCTTCCAGTTTATATTTTTCCCGAACATAGTCTTCCTCTAATGAGTCAATAGTATGCTGCAGAGATGGATCATACTGTTTAATATCAGCTGCAAACCGCTTTGTGAATTTTACTTTTTCTTTCAGTATGTTAAGCTGCTGCTGAGCCTCTTCTATGCACGTATTGATGTACTCACGCTCATCCTGAGGGTAAGATTCTACTTGTGTACTCTGCTGATCAATAATCAGTTGTGCCGATTTAATTATACTGTCTGATTCTTTGTTCAATGCAAACCACTTTCTAAGAAGATTATCATTGATACCAGAAACTTCATCTAATTCTGTCTCTAAACCATTTTCATTTGAACCCGTCCAATCTTTTTGCTGGCAGCAATACAGCAGTATAGCAATAATAGCCAGTATGTAAAACTTTGCTTTCATATAATTTCTTGTTTAATTTCTCTTGTGATTGTTTTTCAATTATAAAACAGTTTTATTTTACTGCTTTTTCTGGTTTTCATTTTTTTTTCTTTGCTTTTCGTTAATTTAATATTATCGGCAAAGGGAAAATCTTCTGGTAAAATTCCTATTGTTTCTTCAATTGCTTTACGAGTTTTTAATCCAACAGCAAAATGAATACTATTGGCCTCGACAAGATCATCAACATTATCATTATTGAGCTTCTCTGTAGTTTGGGTAACTCGAAATAAATTAGCCGCTAATTCAATATTGTCCATACGATCCAGAATATTTTCATCAGGATCAAGGCCTCTGATTTCCCGGATCGCTTTTACATCCAGACCTCCATAGAGTCCTCTATATCCATGGTTTTGAAAAAACGCATAATCTGCAGGCTTCACAATACCTGCTTTTCTGGCTACTCCGGCTAACTGAAGATTTTTTTTGGCCAGTTCTTTGCGAAGAAAATATCTTCTTTCTTTTACTATCCTGAAATTCTTACTTTTCTGCTGCTGACTTAATTCCTGCAGACGAGCCTGTATCGCAAAATACGCTTGCCCAAGCGCTACCGGTTTTAAAGCCGGGTCTGAGTTTTGAATTATAAGATAACAGCCATAGCGTGATAATTTGACATCGCCCCCATTTCTTTGTAAATCATTCCCAACTGATCTTATTGCACTAAAATCTTTAAAATGTACTGCTGTCTCCTGACCTGTATTAATACAGGAAGCCTTTGCTTTATCCAGCACCTCAATAAATGAACTATAGCTGGAATACCCCAGTAATCTTGCAAGATCTTTGGCACTCCAGTATTCATGACCAGTCTTATCTGTTTTTCTAAGTTTCTCAAATATAGATATGCTTTTGCGTTGTGGTTTATTTGCTTTCATATTGTTTTATTTAAAATCTGAAATTGTTTTCTAGACTTATCTGATAATAAAATTATCCCAACCGAATACAGCAAATATCATCTATTAATCTCAGGAGTAAAATGATCTGTATCATCTTATAAGAAAGATTAAAATATAAAAAAATGATCGTAATCATTTTCAATTTTTAGGTATCAACTACCTTTAAAAACAAATTTAAGAGCCATAAAAATTGATTTAAAACGAATGAAAATGGAAAAATATATTTTAAAGTTTTGTGATATCAGTATTGGAGATATTAGTAACGTCGGAGGTAAAAATGCTTCTCTGGGAGAGATGTACAATAATCTTAGTCCTCATGGCATTAGAGTTCCTAATGGTTTTGCCATAACAACAATTGCCTACAAAGATTTTATAGCATATAATCATTTAAGCCTAACGCTAAATGAATTAATGGAACTTCTGGATAAGGATGACTTTACTAATCTAACTGAAATTGGTTCAAAAGCAAGAAAGCTGATATTTGATGCAAAATTCCCGCTGGATCTTCAAACCGAAATTTCAGATGCATACTCCCTATTATGTGAAGACAGTGATATGGCGGTTGCCGTTAGAAGCAGTGCTACGGCAGAAGATCTAGCCAATGCAAGTTTTGCGGGACAACACGATTCATTTCTAAACATTAAAGGTACAATGCCACTGATTTATGCCGTAAAATGCTGTTTTGCATCACTCTATACAGACAGGGCAATAAAATACAGGCTTGACAAAGGTTTTGATCATGACAAAGTATTTCTTTCAATCGGTATTCAGCAAATGGTTCGCTCCGATTTAGCTTGCTCGGGTATTGGGTTTACTCTGGAACCAGAGTCAGGATTTCTGGATGTGATTCATATTGCAGGTACTTGGGGTCTTGGCGAAACAATCGTGCAGGGTATTGTCACCCCTGACGAGTTTCTGGTGTTTAAAACATCCATTAAAAATAATAAAAAAGCTATTTTACAGAAAAATCTTGGAGCAAAAAATAAGATGCTCATCTATAATGATAATCCTTCGGGTACGAATTCAACCGTTTTAAAAGTTACGCCCCGAAAATGGTGTGACAAATTTGTTCTTGATGATTCTGAAATTGAAAAACTCGCCAAATGGGCCCTCATTATAGAAGAACATTATACTAAACCTATGGATTTTGAATGGGCAAAAGACGGCCTTAATGGCGAACTTTATATTATTCAGGCCAGACCAGAAACTGTGCATTCGTTAGGAAAGCCTCTATTCATAAATACTTATAAACTGGAGAAAAAAGGAATCGCATTAGTCCAGGGAGAGGCTGTTGGAAACCGTATAATTTGGGGTCCTGCGAGAATTTTATTATCGCCAAAAGAGGCTTCAAAATTGCATAGCGGGGAAATTTTGGTTACTAATTTTACCAGTCCCGATTGGGATCCTATCCTAAAAAAAGTTGCAGGAATTATTACCAATAAAGGAGGAAGAACAAGCCATGCCTCTATAGTAGCGAGAGAAATGGGAACCCCCGCCATTGTTGGTGCAGGTAATGCCACGGAGATTATTAAAGACGGAGATCTTATTACCCTGAGCTGTGCAGAAGGAAAAACCGGCTATGTTTATAAAGGTAAATTGAAATACCTGCAGACAACCTCTCCACTAAACAAAATACACCTCCCTGAAAAACCAAAAGTACAGCTGATCGTTTCCGAGCCTGAAAAAGCGTTTGAATTATCATTTTATCCAAATGATGGCGTAGGACTACTTCGGCTTGAGTTTATAATAACCCACGATGTAAAAATACATCCCATGGCTCTGGTGCATCCGGAAAAAGTACTTGATCCTGATCAGAGTTCAGCGATAACAAAACTCACACAAAACTATAGTAATAAGCCCAATTACCTCATCGAAAAACTCTCACAGGGCGTCGCTACAATAGCTGCAGCTTTTTATCCCAAAGAAGTTATTGTGAGAATGAGCGATTTTAAAAGCAATGAATATTCTCAGCTTCTCGGAGGTTCTTATTTTGAACCTCACGAGGAAAATCCGATGCTTGGTTTACGTGGTGCTTCGCGTTATTATCACGAAAAATACCGTGAAGGATTCAGGCTTGAATGTGAGGCTATGAAAATAGTGCGCGACTTAATGGGACTTACCAATGTAAAGCTAATGATCCCTTTTTGCCGAACACCGCAAGAAGGGGAAAAAGTGTTGTCTATCATGGCAGAATATGGTTTAAAACAACACGATAATGATCTGGAAATATATGTAATGGCTGAAATTCCCTCCAACATATTACTGGCCGAAGAATTTGCTGCAATTTTTGATGGTTTTTCTATCGGTTCCAATGATCTTACACAACTCACATTGGGCATCGACAGAGATTCTGAATTAATTGCGGATCTTTTTGATGAACAGAATGCAGCTTCCAGACAACTTATTCTTCAAATGATAACTGCAGCCAATAAAATGGATAAGAAAATTGGCCTTTGCGGACAGGCGCCAAGTGATTCGGCAGAATTTACAAAATTTTTAGTTACAGCAGGAATCAACAGTATCTCTTTTAATGCCGATGCTTTGATAAATGGCATTAAAAATATCAATACATCCTTAGCCCAAATAAGGCTAAAAAGAAGTATTTCTGTGCACTAAAAAGAACTTCTGAAGTTATAAATTTAAAATGGAATTATTAGATAAAAATAAAAACACAAAACATTGATTATCAAAAACATTTAACGAAATTTGTTTAAAACAAATCGATTGCAAAATGAGAAACCAGGCACTTTTAAATGCAATTATAGAAAATGCAATCGATGGAATTATTACAATCAACGAAAAGGGAATTGTTGAATCTATCAATCCTTCTGCGTGCCGGCTTTTTTTGTATAATCCTGAGGAAGTTATCGGCAAAAACATTTCTATGCTGATGCCTTCTCCAGATAGAGAAAAACATGATTCTTATATAGAAAACTATAAAGCTTCAGGAATTCCACATATTATTGGACATGACAGAGATGTTCTTGGGAGAAAAAAAGACGGCAACATATTTCCTTTTAGACTTGGAGTAAGTGAAGTTAAATTTGAGGGTGAGCGAATTTTTGCAGGTTTCATTCATGATATGAGCCACCAAAAAGAAGCAGAAAACCGTTTAATGCAATACACACAGCATTTAGAAGAACTTGTAAAAGACCGTACACAAACTTTAAATGAAACAATTGAGGCCTTAACCGTCACACAAGAAGAAGTAAGCAACACCCTGGAAAAAGAGAAGGAACTCAACAAAATTAAAAGCCGGCTCTTATCTATGGCATCTCATGAATTCAGGACCCCATTGAGCACCATTCAGCTCTCTACTGCCTTAATTCAACGATATGTGGAAGATGTAAACAACCCAAAAATTGAAACACATATACATAAAATAAAAAGTGCCATTGCAAACCTTACCGCAATTCTGAATGATTTTCTGCTTCTTGAAAAGGCTGAATCGAATAAAATTATACTGCAGGTATCCAGTTTTAATCTGCAGGATTTCATTAAAGAGGTTATAGGAGAACTGAAGCTTCTCACAAAAAAGAAACAAAAGATAATATGTGTATCAAGTACCGAGGTTGCTTTTGTAAAACTGGACAAAAACCTACTTAAAAATTGTATTATTAACCTCGTATCCAATGCTATAAAATACTCTGGAGAAGAAACCGAAATCGAACTATGGACTGCCATAACTGACAATGCCATAACCATCAACGTAAAAGATAACGGGATTGGTATACCCGAGGAAGATCACAAACATTTGTTTGAAGCTTTTTTCAGAGCCCATAATACAGGAAATATTCCCGGGACCGGCCTGGGACTCCATATTGTTTCACGTTATGTGTCATTGATGAAGGGTACTATTTCATTTAAAAGCGCCATTGATAAAGGAACCTTATTCACTATTGAACTCCCACGTTATGACTAAAATACTTATTATTGAAGATAATGACAATATCAGAGAAAATGTTGTTGAAATACTTGAACTTTCAGGATACGAGGTTTTTGCCGAGGCTAATGGAAAAAAAGGAGTTGAAACAGCGCTTAAAATAGTACCTGATCTTGTATTATGTGATATTATGATGCCTGAACTTGATGGATATGGCGTATTGCATATTCTTCATAAACATCCTGAAACACAGGCAACCCCTGTTATATTTTTAACTGCCAAAGCAGAAAGGGCTGATATTCGAAAAGGCATGGAACTGGGAGTTGATGATTACCTTACAAAGCCATTTGATGATATCGAATTATTAAGGGCAATAGAAGCCCGATTGAAAAAAAAAGAGCTACAGCAGCTTTTTTATGGACAGAGTGCCGAAAACCTAAATGCAGCTATTTCTAAAGAAGACGGGCTCGTAAAATTAAAAGAAATCATGCTTGATCGCAGTACGCGACACTATAAAAAAAATCAATATATACATTACGAAGGTGATCATGTATTAGGCATTTATTATATCATAAGCGGAAAAGTGAAGACCGTAAAACTTACTCAAGATGGACGTGAACTTATTACGGGTGTTTATAAAGAAAATGATTATCTGGATATTAGCATACTGTTCTCAAATGATACTTATAATGATGCCACTATTGCACTGGAAGATACGTTTTTGAGCTTCCTGCCAACAGAACACCTTGATAAACTTCTTTTTTTATATCCGGATGTGGGAGCCAAATTCATTAAAATTCTCGCAAACGATATGCGGGAAAAAGAAGAACGATTGCTGCAGATTGCTTATATGTCAGTACGAAAAAGAATTGCCCAAGGCATTGTACACCTGCTAAAGCAACATAGCTCTAATGGAACCAGTATTAAATTTTCCAGAGATGATCTGGCAGCTTTTTCCGGAACTTCACCTGAAACTGTAAGCCGCACTTTAAGCGATTTTAAAGAAGAAGGATTAATCGAAAAGACTTCCAGTACGATACATATTCTTAATTTAGAAAAACTAAGCAGAATAAAAAACTAATTTTTCAATGTGATGAGTATCAATTTCTCACATGATTTGCGTCATCTTATCTGCCGATAATCTGCGCTAAATTTGATTAACAATTCAATGAAATGTTTAATCTAAATTTTAGAACATCATGACAACACTAGTGCCAACCAAGAAAAACGTTTCTTTACCAAACGTTTTCGATGATTTTTTTAATGATGGCTTTTTGGACATGCCATCTTTTTTTGCTTTTACAAATCAAAAAGGAGCTTTTATGCCCAATGTTAATGTTATTGAGAATAGCGAAAATTTTGAAATTGAACTTGCTGCGCCTGGGCTTCAAAATAAAGATTTCAAAGCAGAGGTTAAAAATGGAGTATTAACTATCAGTGCAGAAAAAGAAGAAGAAACCAAAGAAGAAGGCAAAAATTTTAGAAAAAGAGAATTCTCTTATAGCTCCTTCAGCCGTTCTTTTGTTTTACCCGATAATGTGACAGCTGATAAAATTGATGCTAATTATAAAAATGGCATTTTAAAGTTGACATTACCCAAAAAGAACAGCAGTCCTAAAACTCCTGCAAAACAAATTAAAATAGGATAAACTAAAAATAAGATGTGCTTATAAAATATATTTTGTGAGCACATTTTATTTGCTATTTTGATAATCAGAATCTGCCGTAATAGTGAATAACATGAAAGTAATTAAGCACTCAGGTCATGTCGTACCTTTCGATATTGAAAAACTAAAACTTTCTCTTCAAAAATCAGGAGCTGATCCTGATCTTATCAGGGAGTGCCTGGTACAAATACAGAATCAAATCTATGAAGGCATAACAACCAAGCAAATATACAAGCTGGCATTTGCGATCTTAAAAAAAGCATCAAACGGACATGCTGCGCGATATAACCTGCGCTACGCATTACAAATGCTTGGTCCGGCAGGCTTTTTCTTTGAAAAATTCATATCAAGACTTTATGCCGCAGAAGGTTATAAAACAAGGACAAATCTCAACTTGCAGGGAAAATGTGTATCGCATGAAGTAGATGTGGCACTGAAAAAAGAAAACAAAGTCTGGATGGTCGAATGTAAATTCCACAGCAGCAGAGAAGGCGCTTCAGATGTAAAAGTGCCGATGTATATTCTTTCCCGGTTTAATGATCTCAAAGCGAAACAGCATACTATTTTTAGCGGAAGCGAAAACATCGATTCCTGTATAATAGTAACTAACAACCGATTTACTAAAGATGCTGAAAATTTTGCGATCTGTAGTGAAATAACGCTCTTAAGCTGGGATTATCCTAAAAATGAAAGTATTAAAAATAAAATAGACAAAGGAGCACTCTACCCCCTTACCTGTCTCACAACACTCTCAATAGGTGAAAAAGAAAAATTGCTTATTCTCAATCAGATGCTTGTAAAAGATCTAATTAATGATTCGAAAAGTCTTCATAAAATAGGAATTAGTGAAAACAGGATTAGAAACGTATTAAAAGAAGCTTCACAAATTTGTAAACTTATTTAAAATGAAAGTAAAATTTATTGGAGGAGCCGGAACCGTAACAGGCTCAAAGACACTCCTAGAAAGTAATGGTGCCAGAATATTGATTGATTGTGGACTTTTTCAAGGCCTTAAAGCTCTTAGACAACTTAACTGGGAGCCCTTACCGGTCTTGCCTTCTACAATAGATTATGTACTGCTTAGCCATGGTCACCTGGATCATTGCGGATGGCTTCCAAGACTCGTTGCACAGGGATTCAAAGGTAAAATATACTGTACTTCGCCTACTAAGGATGTGGCAAAACTTGTTCTTTTAGACAGTGCTAAAATTCAGCAAGAAGAAGCTAATAAAGCCAACAAAGAACATTATTCCAAACATGAAAAAGCAGAACCGCTCTATACTTTACAAGAGGCTGAAGCTGTTCTTCCATTTTTTAAAATTATACAGCCCAATATATCAACGGTTATAGCCAATAATATTGCTGCCGTTTTTACTGGTGCAGGACATATTATTGGTGCCTGCAGTATTACACTTACTCTTGAAAATAAAACTTTGGTTTTCTCCGGTGATATAGGACGTGATGATGATGTCCTCATGTTTGCGCCCACAAAACCTATACTTGGAGATTATCTTTTTTTAGAAAGTACATATGGTAACCGTATTCATCCTGATCTGGATGCTAAAAAAGAACTCGAATACTATATCAATACTACCATCGAACAAAAAGGAACTATTATTATTCCTGGATTTGCCGTTGAAAGAGCACAATCCATAATGTATTTGATATGGCAGCTTAAAACAGAGGACAGAATTCCAAATGTTCCGTATATACTGGATACACCGATGGGTGCCAGTGTCCTGGATATTTTTTTACAGAATATGCAATGGCACAAACTCTCTTCCGATGACTGTCATGAAATGTGCAAAATGTTTAAAATAGTTTCCCAATACGAACAAACTATGCGAATCATTGAAGATCCTCAGCCGAAGGTAATTATTGCCGCAAGCGGAATGGCCACCGGAGGACGTGTATTATCTTATTTCGAGCATTATATAGGCCTCGAGAAAACTACTGTTGTAATGGTAGGCTATCAGGCTGAAGGCACTCGAGGAAGAAGACTTCTTGAAGGTGCCGATGAAATTAAAATATACGGAAACTACTATAACGTAGGGGCTAAAATAGTTCAGATTGAAGGACTCTCTGCTCACGGCGATCAGCAAGATCTTGTAAACTGGCTTTCAGCTCTTAAAAATGTTCCCAAATGTATTTACTTAGTACATGGAGAAAATCTTCCGGCAGATGAACTTCGAATTAAAATTCAGGAGCGATATGGTTATAACTGCAGTGTTCCGCTTATAGGAAGTGAGGTAGAAATCTAGGAGATTTTGCATTTCCTTGTAAAATATTTTGGAACCTCAAACCATAATACGGATACTGATCCTGCCAAAACACATACAATGAGCTGATAAATTGTAAGCATTTCAAAATTAAATAAAGAGCGTAAAAAGGGTACTGCAAAAAGCAGTATAACCAAAAGCACTGTAATACCAATTAAAAGAGAAACCATGAAATTTTTATATTGAAGTGTTACCCATAATGAATAATAAAAAGATCGGTTTACTAATGTGAGCACAACATTGGCCGTAATCAAAGTCAAAAAAATCATACTTCGCGTGCTGTCTTCATTCCATTGATTGTATAATGACCACTGGTATATACCTAATACTCCAATACTAATAACAACACCCTGCAAAATACTTGTTATCAATTCTTTTGTCTTGAAAAAAGTAGATGTCAATGCTCTTGGTCCTCTTTGCATGGTATCGGCTTCAATAGGTTCATTCTCATAGAGTATCGAACAGGTTGGCCCCATAATAAGTTCAAGCAGAATTACATGGAGCGGACTGAAAATATTGGGATAAATCCATCCTAAAGCAAGTGGAATAAAGACGATCAGAATTATAGGGATATGTATTGATATAATATATTGAATTGCCTTTTTGAGATTCGTATAAATTCTCCTTCCCATTGCGATGGCATCTACCATTTTAGAAAGATCATCTTCTACCAGAATAAGGGAGGCAGCATCTTTTGCTATGGCTGTTCCTTTTTTTCCCATGGCAATGCCTATGTGAGCTGCTTTAAGTGAAGGTCCATCATTGACGCCATCTCCAGTCATAGCTACAATTTGTCCATTAGCTTTGAGAGCGTTGACAATTCTTAGCTTGGCTTCGGGAAACATTCTACTAAACAAATTGATATCCATTACTTTACTTTTTAATTCTGAATCACTCAACTTCATTAGCTCATCGCCTGTAATCGCTTTATCAAATCCTTTAAAACCAATCTGCTGAGCAATAGCCTTTGTTGTGCGGGCATTATCTCCGGTAATGATCTTTACTCCTATTCCGGCTTCGTAAAAAGATTGTAGAACATGAGTAATATTATCCTTTGGCGGATCATAAAAAGCAATTAGACCTTTAAATACAAATGGAATTTTCTGCTGTGTTTCAGGATAACTATTTCCTGCAAAAACACCTTTGGCAACACCAAGAACCCTGTAGCTTTTTCCGGTTAACTTATCCATTGCCAATAGCATAGTTTCTCTTTCCTTACTTGCAAGATGACAAACTTCAAAAATTGCTTCAGGTGCTCCTTTTGCGGCGATAACACGATTTCCTGCAGCATCTTCAAAAATATGAGTCATCATGGGCGGCTGGCCTGATAAAGGATATTCATGAACCATTTTAAAATTGGAAGTTAAATCCTTATCCGTAAACTTTTTATAAGTGCTATGAAGAGATATCTCCATCGGATCAAAGGGTATGGGTTCACTAGCCCACATAGCAGTTGTTAAAAGATCCTGCGTTTCTGTTAATTCTCCAAAAGTATTAACGTCTGCCTCGAGTCCTGACGGCAAATAAAGACTGGCAAATTCCATTCTATTCTGAGTTATGGTTCCCGTTTTATCTGTACAGATAATGGTTGCACTGCCGAGGGTTTCAACCGTTTTCATTTGTTTGACTACAATGCCCATTTTCATTAGCCGGCGCGCTCCTAGTGCCATAAATGTTGTAAAAGCAACAGGAATCTCTTCTGGTAATATACTCATTGCCAAAGTAAGCGCTACCAAAAGACTTCCCAGAATATTACCCATTCTTGAATAATTGATAGCCCAGACTAAAATAAAAACTATAACTCCGGCAAAAACCATTTTTTTTATAAAATTCCCGATCTGAATCTCTAATGGTGTCTTTTCTTCGGCAATAGCTTCGAGGCTACTTCCTATTTTACCCAGCCTTGTTTGATTGCCTATTTCTGTTACTTTAATTATAGCCAGTCCGCTCAGGACGTTAGTTCCCGAAAACACTTTATTATCTTCCTTTTCTTTATCTTTAAAAACAGTCATTGATTCACCAGTAAGTATCGATTCGTTTACCGAAAAATCATTTGAACGCATGATTACGCCATCAGCGGGAACCAATCCTCCTTCTTCAACTAGTACCAGATCACCCACAACAATATCTTGTGTTTTGATATTCTGTTGCTCGCCATTACGAATAACTTTGCATAAAGGCTCTGTAAATTCCTGTAATTTTGCCAATGCATTTTGACTTCTCTTTTCCTGGTGAAGTGATATTGCAGCAATTAATAAAATTGAAAATGCAAGGAATATTGCATCGCTATATTGTTTATTGATAAAGTAAATCGCTGATGCAACAAGTAATAAAAGAATCATTGGTTCTGCAAAAATGCTTTTTAAAAAAGCTAAAAACCTGTTGGCTTTTTTATAATTATAGGTATTAAGTCCAAATTTTGCTCTAAAACCTGCTACCTGCTCAACACTTAGTCCCTGTATTTCTTGTTCATTTGTATTCATAGTTCATATAGCTAAATTAGGTTACAACATAATATTTAAAGTACAAAATAAGCGTTTCGTTTAACAGCTGCTTGATTTAAAGTATTGAAATAGAACAATTACAATTATGCAAGAATGACTGATGGAAATATATGTAGTCGTACTTTTAAAGCTTTTATAACCAAAGAATGTTCCTTGCAGAGTGTAAAAATTTTGAGCGTTTTATTGACCGTACTACTTTTCTCAATAATTACAATCGGTTTGAGTACAATATCGGTTATCTCTGAAAATTCATCTGATAGTAGTATAGTTGCACGGGCTGTACTTTTAAAACTTTTAAATTTTATTCCTTTATGTTTGGCTGTACTAAAAAATGCTGTCATATACGAACTTTCTACGGCGGCGAGAAATAAATGTTCTGCTGACCATGCATCGTCGTTTAGATTTTTTAAACACGAATAAGACGACACCTCTATATCATCGCTAAAAATAACGGTACTTACACTTGCATTTTGATTTGCGTTACATTTCAAATCTACCTGATATTCCGCTGAAGTCTCCATATAATGATTTTTTGAAATATAGAAAGCAATTCTCCACTGCTTCAAATCAATTTAACTGCTCATAACCGTACACTAAATTAGTGAGTTACCAAATAAAAACAAATGATATCAAACATATCGTTTTAGGTGTTAAATATTCAGACTGCGGTTAAAAGTGCTAAAAGTCATTATTAGAAATGATTCAGATCATTTTTACTCTTTGTGTTTTAATGCAATTTTACAAAGCTATTTTACAGCAATTTTTAGATACCTGATAGTAAACCGGCTTCTAATGATTTGTAAAAACTGAACCTAATCTTAACAACTAAAAAAATAGTGAGCCATGGAAAATCAACAATTATTTGTAGCAAATTATAAAACACTGCAGCAGGCTGAAGATGCAGTCAAAAAACTAAAAAAAAGTGGTTGTGACATTACAAAATTTTCAATAATTGGTAAAGACTGTTATACAGAACAAAATGTTCTTGGATACTTTAACATTTACGACAAAATGGAAAAATGGAGCACTACCGGCTTATTTGCTATAGGACTAGCCGGACTATTATTTGGACTTCTTTTTATTTTCAACTTCACCGCGAGTCTTCCTTACTTTAGAATACCAATAATATATGCCTGTGCAGCTATACTTTTAGGAGCTACTCTGCCGCTTATCGGTATGGGATTTTCAAAAGAGAAAAACATAAAATATAAAACCGAAGTAAAAGCCCGAAAATATGTGTTAGTTGCTCAAGAAACAAATACCAAGATTGAAATGATACGCAACATACTGGAAATTCATATTCCTAAAGAAAATTCAATAGCAGAGAAAGAAAGCCGAATGCTTTTAGAAAGTCAAAGTTTCGAATTATAAAACAAATTCAAGATCAGTCGCTTTATTAACTATCAAAATGAAATTTAAAATGAAAACAAATGAAGAATTGCAAAGAGATGTTCAGAATGCCATTAAATGGGAGCCGCAGCTACATGCTGCGGAAATTGGTGTAACTGCAAAAGATGGTGTCGTAACCCTTATGGGCACTGTGGATGCCTACTATAAAAAAATTGAAGCAGAAAATGCTGCTAAAAATGTTGATGGCGTAAAAGCAGTTGTCGAGGAAATTGAAATTAAATATTCAAGTAATACGAAGTCTGATGAAGACATTGCCAAGGATGTTTTGAAGGCTTTGATAGATAATTGGACTGTTCCCCAGGAAAAAATTCAGGTCAAAGTTGAAAAAGGATGGGTTACCTTGGAAGGTGAGGTAAGCTGGAATTATCAAAAAGAAGCTGCAACTAAATCTATCAGCCATCTTACTGGTGTTAAAGGAGTAACCAACCGTGTCAAAATCAAGTCCGAGGTAGAAAATGAAATTGAGAAAAAAAATATTATAAGAGCCTTAGCAAACAACTGGTCACTGCACTCTGAAAACATACTTGTTAGGGTCGATGGTACAAAGGTGATGTTAACCGGGGCTGTTTCTTCGCTTTATCAAAAAGATCTGGCAGAAAAAATAGTTTGGAAGACCCCGGGAATCTGGTCCGTAGATAATCAACTTGTTGTGGAACATAAATATGCCATAACAGAATAAATTTTAAAGGGAGATTAAATTCTCCCTTTTTACAAGCTTTTAAAAAACAGACAGCAATTTGATTTTTACAATTCTTCCCAATAATTAACCTTAAAACAAAAAGTTATGAAAACAATAATAACCTTAATGGCAATTACAGCAATCACAGCTGTAATTCTTGTCAATAATATAAGACAAAACTCTATAAAAACAAACTCTTAACTATCAATATCATGGAGGCAAGCTGGATAATATTAGCATTTATGAGCATCGTAATTTTAATTGTGATGATTTACATCTTTATACAAAACAATAAAGATCGCAAACAATACGAAAAAGATTTAAACACACCCCCTAATCTTTATGAAGAGGAATCCGAAGTAAATGACTTAGATAAATTTTGATTTTTATAAACATCATAAAATATGAAAAATACAATACTATATCTGCTGTTTGTTATTACAACAGCGCTGACTCTAGTGAATCGTTATACCGCTTTTTATATTAATAATTCAAAACTTCATTTTATCATCTTTTTTATTGCTGCCTGCACATTTGTGTTTATTATCGGCCAGTTAACCGGAAAATTAAAAAGCTACAAATCACAGTTAATGACTTTCATTCTGGTAGGAATTTTATGTTTTATACAATCCTTTCTAACTTGGGGTGGTGACTGGAAAACACAAACAATTTTATACCAAAACCTAATAAATAAAAATAAAACCATAGAATTTCAAATGCGCGGTGATCGTTTTTCATTTGGGTATAAAAAACGTGTTATAAACAGATTAAAATTATTTCCCGGATTTGACTGGAATACTGAGATTGACACTACAGCCATCAATCACAGGCAATGGAAAAAAATGGACCTGTATGTCAATGAAATGAAGTTAGCTTCAAAATAGCACTAAAAACGCGATTTCTCATCAAATTAAAAATAGCCGCAACCTTTTTCTATTATAAAAAACTTCGAAAGCATGAAAAAAATACTTGTTACAACCGACTTATCTTACCGTTCCAAACCAGCCGTACGTTTTGCCATACAGTTTGCCTCACAGACTGGGGATGAACTTACGTTTTTATATGTAAACACATCATTTGTTATTGACCCCTGGTCAACTGTTGCTTTTGCCGGCCTTTCTGAGCCTGATACTAAAAAACAAGAGCAAGTTCTTATCAAATTTATACATACACTATACAGACAAACCAATATCCAACCGGGTAAAATAAATTATAGAGTTGAAAACAAACTAGATGTAAATGAAGCTATTTTGGACTGTGTAAAAACAATCAAGGCCGATTACATTTGTATGAGCACAAGAGGAGGCGGAATTGTAAATAAGCTACTGGGCAGCCATACTACCAGAATTTTACAAGATTCTCCGGTTCCGATACTTGTTGTTCCTAGGCATTACAGAATAAAAAAATTAAGCAATATTTTATACCCGTCTGATTTAGAAAACATCGAAAGTGAACTGCCTCTGATTAAAAAATTTGCAGCTTCATTTGATGCTTCAATCGCAGTATTCCATTATGATTATTTTAAAGAGGAAGAAGAAATCAAAAAAAAATTTAATAAAATAGAACATAAATTCAAATCCGACAAAGTATCATTTTATTTCAAAAAATTAAACCCGGAAGTGTCTTTATTGCGCCATCTGCAAATTGACATTATGAAAACCAAACCTTCTATTATAACCATGTTTAACAAAGAAAACCGAAGCTGGTTTGAGCAACTACTTGATCCCCTTAAAACTTCTGAAAAAGGTTTTAATACAAGAACACCAATGATTGTTTTTAGAAAAAATAAATAATTACGGCCAAATTCAGATAAAGCAGCTTGAACTTTAAGTCTTTCCTGAGTCTGCTTTATAGAGTAAGAGTTATCAAATGTTTTCCCAACGATTTTTTAATCCCTCAGTATTGCTGCTTAATGCAATTATGTTTTAGTCTGGTTGAACCCTAATTCAAAAACCGTCACAATGAAAATAATTAAATGGATTACTATAGTGTCTTGCGTTTTATTGATACAATGTTCAAGCTCCAATATAGTGAGTTCCAGAATGATTTTAGAACCAATTAATTTGGAAACTGGCCGAATTGTTGTAGTTGCAATACTTAAAGAGGAGGACAAATCACTTTGTAAGCAAATGGAAAATCATCTTGCTGCTGATCTTTGCAACCTTGGTTATGATGCCATTTCTTCTATTGAACTATATGGTTTTAAAACAATTGAAGGACTTGATGAGAAACAGATTGTTTCAAAATTAATGAAAGATGACATACCAGCAGTTTTAACAATCGTATTACTTAGTAAACAAAAAGAAAAAAATCATGTACCAAAAAGCATGTTTGATTTAGAAGAAAGGTATAATACCAATGATTTTTCAATTTACTATACAGCTATTCATAACAAGATTTACGAAGAAGGATACTATGTTAACGATACTAATTATTTTTGGGAAAGTAATCTTTTTAGTGTTTCTGACCAAAAGTTTATATATTCTGTACAGACACAATCCTTTAATCCTTTCAATAAGGCAAGCCTGGCACATGAGTATGGAAAATTAATTATAGATGATATGCTCAAAAATAACATTATTAAAGATATTCATAAAAGTAGGGAGTAAAAAACATGGCTTTTACTTAAGATGAAAAACTTAATCAGGATATCGAGATTTCAGGAAAATTAAATACGGCCAATAGGTATTTGTTGAATTTTTGGTTTTAATCCATAATGTTTAATACTATGTTCAATGATAAAAAGTCTTGCCTCTTCAATATCATCTGTTATCATAAATAACTTCGAATCAGCATCATTGATGGTTCCCTGCTGCTTCATAAGGTTAATATGTTCAATAAGTGCTCTATGATATTGTGCATTGAAAATTATAATTGGAAAGTTTTTAATCTTGCCGGTCTGAATTAGTGTAAGAGCTTCAAAATATTCATCTAACGTTCCAAAACCACCAGGCATGACGAAAAAGGCAAAAGAATATTTTACCAAAAGTATTTTACGAATAAAAAAATGTTTTGTTTCTACCCATTTATCAAGATAAGAATTGGCATTTGATCAACCGGAAGTTTAATATTACATCCTACAGATTTCCCTCCAACTTCTTTTGCTCCGCGGTTTGCTGCTTCCATAAGCCCAGGACCGCCTCCTGTCATTATCGTAAAACCAAGTTTGGCATATTCACCGGCGGCTTTTCTGGTAAAATCATAATATGGATGATCTTCATTAAAACGTGCTGATCCGAAAAAAGTAATGCAAGGACCAATATTATATAGTTTTCTAAAGCATCTTATGAGTTCAAATAAAGTAGCCAATATAAACTTCAGTTCGGTAAACCTAGATTGCGGGCCTTCTAAAAACTGAATTTCAGATATATCAGTTTGGGTTTTGTGTTGCATCATAATTTATATTATTTAACTGCTTAACATAGATAAGGCAGTTCGAGATTCACTTTTAAATGATTTACTACTTTGATGACGCCGGGGGTTTTATAAGCAATTCTTTCCGCTTCTTCTTTTTGAAAAAGAGAACCAACCATTCCGGATAACTGAACCGTTGCACCCGCAACCTGAATGTTAATTTCATCCATATCAAAAGCCCAATGTCTTTGCAATGCCTTTTGGAGTAATTCTTTTTCTACCTGATCACAATGTTCTTTTTTGAGTTTAATGTTATTGATTACACCTCTTATTCCTACTTGGTTTTCTACCAATTCCTGTGCAATGTCTCTCTGGAAATTCCAAGCTAATATGCCATCAAGTGTAACCAAACCTTTTTCTACCGTTATGGTGACAGAATTTTTTGGAACTATATGGTCCTCTTTAAAATGACTGACAAGCTCTTCTGCAATATGCTGGTCTGAAACTGCAGCTGATTTCTCAATTATTACCCGGATTTCATCTACAATTGCCGCTACTCCTTTAATTTTCTTTGCAGCATGCAGGGCTTCTGTTTTCTTTACAAGTGAATCAACATTTCCCGTAAGGGTGACTATGGCATCTTTTACAATCACACCAATTTCGGCTGCATGCAACAAAGGCTCAAATTTAATTGCTTCCTGCACCTCTCTTTGCAAAATTTCATTAGTTTTCATCTCTTTTTATCTTACTTATTAATTAAATTCTACCACCAGTTCATTATCCACACACCATACTCCCGGCGTATTCCATGCAATTCTTTCCGCTTCATCTTTCTGAAAAAGAGAATCAACTATACCACTGAGGTATATTGTTTTACCTTCAACTCTGACTTTTATATTGTCTACATCAAGAATCCAGCTGCGGCGAAGGGCTTTTTCAACAATTTCTTTTCCCAGTTCATTTTTTATCTCGGCTTCTATCTTTATCTTATCAATAACTCCCCGTACTCCGGGCAGGTAACGAATAGCATTATCTGCCGCTTTCCTTTGAAAATTCCAATGGAGAATTCCTTCAAGAGTTACCCAGCCATTCTCTACGGTAACTTTTAACCTATGGTCCGGAACAGCCCAGTTGCCATGCAGGGCTTTTATGACAGAGCTGGCAATATCGGTGTCGCTTTTAATGGCCGAAAAATATAAATCAACTTTTACATCATCTACAACTGCCTTTACTCCCGCTATACTTTTAACAGCATGCTCAGCCTCTTTTTTTTGAGTGTAATTATCCACTGTTCCGCTCAGGGTAACAATACCATCTTTGACATTAACATCAATTTCATTAGAGCTTAAAAGGGGTTCCCATTTGATGGCATCGATTACTTCTTTGCGCAAAACATCATTACTTTTTTTCATGGTAAAAAATTTTAAAATTCCACATAGACTACTATTATTTAAGCTTTTAGTCATTATTTTTTATCAAAATTCGAATAATGGAACCAAAATAAAAATGATCATTATCAATCTTAAAAATGATGTAAAGCATATTATTATAAAATCATACATTGTAGGTTTGGTAAATAAAATTGACTGCCAGTTCTGCTGATAAAATATCGTTAAAATAAATTGATTCGGGATTAATTATATCATGCTATAGTTGTTAAAACAGAATATCTTTTGTTTAAAAAGAACAGAGATTTATCTAATTGAAAATAATCTAATCTTAAGCAAATAAAAAAAATTAAGATATATAACAATTCGTTATTTCGTATATCTAAAAACAATACCCGAGATGAAGCTAATTACATTATTTCTTTTATTAACGGTGGTTCCTATAAATTGGGAACCTGACTTTAATAACGCCAAAAAAATTGCAAAGGAAAAACACGAATTAATCCTGCTGAACTTCTCTGGTTCAGACTGGTGTGGCCCTTGTATTGTGTTACGCAGAGACTATCTTGAAAGTCAGGTTTTCACCGATATGGCAAATGAAAATCTGGTACTAGTCAATGCTGATTTTCCGAGAAAAAAGAAAAATATCGGCACTGCCCAGCAGGTTAAAAGAAACGAAGATCTAGCCGAAATATACAATAAGGAAGGTAGTTTTCCTTTAACATTTCTTCTGGATGCCGATGGGAAAGTAATCAAAACCTGGCATGGAAAACCAGAAACTACTCCTGATGAGTGGACAGCCGAAATAAAAGCGATCTGTGGCAGCCGAAAATAACATACCCAAAAACCAAAAACATTCACAGTCCCTAAAACTAATGGGAAACAACTTTACTATTACCGTTGTTGCCGAAAACGAGAAGATTGGAAACGAGAATATTAATCTTGCCATTGAAGAAATCAGACGGATTGAAAAACTGCTGACAACTTACAAAGATGACAGTCAAACCAATCTCATTAATGAAAATGCCGGCATTAAAGCGGTAAATGTAGATCTGGAAGTTTTTAATCTTATCGAAAGATCCATCGGCATTTCGAAAATTACACAAGGCGCATTTGATATTTCTTACGGAAGTATCGATAAAAGTCTTTGGAATTTTGATAAAACAATGACCAGCCTTCCTGATATAATCACAGCAAAAAAAATGGTGCATCTTATTGATTATGGAAACATAATACTGGATAAAGAAAACATCACCGTATTTTTAAAAGAAAAAGGAATGCGTATTGGTTTTGGCGGAATTGGAAAAGGCTATGCCGCCGAAATGGCCAGAAGGTTATTGTTAAAAAACAATGTGCACAGCGGCATTATTAATGCCAGCGGGGACCTTGCAGCGTGGGGACTGCAGCCAGATGAAAGTAAATGGACAATAGGAGTGGCAGACCCGGATTCACCCAATGCCGCATTCTCCTATATGGAAATATCCAACATGGCAGTGGCCACTTCAGGAAATTACGAAAAGTTCGTGAACATCAACGGAAAAAAATATTCGCATACCATTGACCCGAAAACAGGGCTGCCAATAACCGGAATAAAAAGCGTGACCATAATTGCCCCTAATGCAGAATTTGCAGATGCAATGGCAACTCCAATAGCGGTTATGGGTATTAAAGCCGGCTTGTTTTTAATAAATCAGATACCGGATCTATATTGTATTATCATCGACGACGACAATAAAATTTACACTTCTAAAAACATTAACCTGAAATGAAAAAGCCAAAGCAAAAAAATCTCGCACTCCTATGCATTGCTTTTATCGGCATACTGCTCACTTCCTGCACTTCGGTAAAGGAATATCAGAAAGGAAAAATCAACGATTCTGAAATGGTGCTTTCCAATAGGAAAATCGAAAAAACAGAACTCAGTTTCCAATCCTACCGTGAAGGAGCTTCCGGAGCAAATTTAGGAAAAAGTGGCGGTGGCTGCGGTTGTAACTAATTTTCATACAATCAAAAATGAAAAGAATATTCATAACGGGGTTTGCCTTACTGGCAATATTTCAAACAAGAGCGCAAAATGTTCCTACTGATTCTACCAGTTATAAAAGCAAAAAATTAAAATTGGAAGAGGTAAATCTGGTTTCCAGTTATTATAAACAGGACGGAAACAATTCTGCCGTTACAGGAGGAATTGGTTCTGAACATCTTACCGACATTGCCAATACCATAGATGTTAAACTGGTAAAATACGGAGAGACAGGAATTAAACATACTTTTGATATTGAAGCCGGTATTGACCACTATACCTCTGCCTCATCAGATATGGTTGATTTGAGTGCCAATTCATCTGCATCCTCTTCAGACAACCGCTTCTACCCTTCTCTAACTTATCTGAGAGAAAACGAAGAAAAAGGAAGAACACTGGGAATCGGCATTTCATCATCGACTGAATTTGATTACCAGTCTTTTGGAGGTAACATTAGTCTTTCACAAAAAACAAAAGACAGAAACGGAGAATTTACAGCTAAGTTTCAAACTTTCATTGATCAGTTAAAACTAATTGAACCCGTTGAGCTTCGTCCTCCGGGTCAGGAAGGTTACGGAAGCGCGAACCGAAATACTTTTGCAGGAACTTTGAGTTATTCTCAGGTTGTAAACAAAAATCTTCAGGTAATGCTTGTAGGTGATGTTATCAGCCAAAACGGATATTTAAGCCTTCCGTTTCACAGGGTTTATTTTGCAGACGGTACTGTTCATCAGGAAAAAATGCCGGATACCAGACTTAAAATTCCACTGGGAATCAGGGCCAGTTATTTTTTAGGAGATAATGTAATAATCCGCGCTTATTACAGGTATTATACTGACGATTGGAGCCTCAGAGCACATACCGCTGATCTAGAAATTCCGGTGAAATTAACCCAGGCATTCTCTCTGAGTCCGTTCTATAGATATTATACTCAAACAGGGACTAAGTATTTCAAACCATATGGTGAACATACTGCCGCACACGAATATTACACCAGCAACTATGATTTATCGAAGTTTGACAGCAGCTTCTTTGGAATGGGTATGAAATTCACTCCACTAAACGGAATCTTTAGTCTTAAGCACTGGAATACGTTAGAAATTCGTTATGGTCATTATACCAGAACAACCAATATGACTTCGGATATTATTAGTATAAACATTAAATACAAATAGTTAAAAACTTAATTCATATTACATTCATTTAAAAAACCACCAAAGTCGTTTGACAATGGTGGTTTATAATTAGCTAATGAATGCTGTTTTGTCTGGAAATCATTTCATTCAGGAATTGAACAAACTTTAAAAAGAACTGTATATAATTTTGATCTAATAAGAAATTGGACGGGATACCTTTTTGTACCACAAAAAGCTAAGCCGATTTTAATGCAGCTCTCCTATAAAAAAATAAAGTTAGATACAATTGACATCAATCCCCAACGGGATATCCAAACCAAATTCATAAAGCCAATCTTTTCAAATCGTACAAAAATTTTATAGTACAAAAAAATAGTGATAGCTCACTCATTAAAGAATATACCGAAGCCGTCAATAAAATAAGGGCCGTTTTATTGCACACTACAAAAAGTAAGGTCGAATTGCTTTCTAAGAGAATTGCAACAAGTCCTTTAATACCTACTACAAATACAAGTAATTCCTTGACCTTAATACAAAATGCCCTGACAGATTTTAAAGTTTTGAAAATTACTTATCAGTCGGAATATAAATGATAAAACCAAACGCCATATTGAGCCATTTGCTTTATATTATAACTTACAAGAAAGTTGGGCACTTATTGCCTTTTGCTTATTAAGGAATGATTACCGAATGTTTCGATTAGACAGAATTTCAAAAATTGAACCACTTGAAATTTCGTTTGAGCCACATAAACTAACTTTAAAAGAATTTTTGGACTTTAAAGAAAAAAACTTTGTTATACCTGACATACCGTTGTCATAATGCCATTATACTTTTGTATTATTAAATAATTTAAACAAAAATAATATGAATTTAGTATCATTAAGAATTATCACTGCAGACATTAAACGGTTAGTTCAATTTTTTGAAGGAGTTACAGGAATAACAGCCAAATGGTTAACAGACGATTTTGCAGAGATTAGTTCAAACTTTTCCACATTGGCAATTGGAAGTACACGGACATTAGCCTTCTTTGGAGAGGGAGTTGCTCAGCCAGCAGCGAACAAAAGTATCACCATAGAATTCCTTGTTGAAAACGTAGATGAAGATTATGAAAGAGTTAAAGTTTTAACCAGCGAAATTGTTCAAATCCCAACAACAATGTCCTGGGGAAATCGTTCAATACTATTTCGTGACCCAGACGGTAATTTGATTAATTTTTTTACACCAGTTAGTGACGAAGCAAAAAGGAAATCTGCATAAAAAAAAGTCCAGCCGCTAACAGCGGTTTGCAAAAAATTGGGGTTTCGGTCTTGAATTCACACCTTGTTTTGTACTTTTGTGTTTAGTGATTTACTTAAAGTTTAGGCTAACCAAATCCCCAACATCTGCAAGCCACAAGACGTTAGTGGCAAAAAAAAAAAAACTTATGAAGTACTTACTTCTCAAAAGGACCACATTTACAAATATATTACAGCAGGTGGTAACTTTTCTCTCATCAATTGAAATTGATAGAGACAGATGAAATGGGAAGATATTCAACAAGTTTAAAATTTATAAATTCTCCATACTATTTTAATTTTAACGAAGACACTGATTACGCTGGATTTTATGTAAAAAATTCATCAGGTCAAGAATGAATTGTTGAAGCGACTAATAACGTTAATTGGAAGACTATCCCCTATTATTGATATTAATGAATTACAAGAAGTAAAACTCGTGTCTGACAATTATAAAAAAATTCAACGTCTGGGATTTAAAAAATGGTCCGATAGCCATCCAGGTCAAAAAGCACAATGTTGTTATATTTAAAGCATATAATTATAAAATCATTTCTGTAGCACGCACTATTATATCGACCATAGCAGGCTTGCTCCCTTTTCTCTGGAATGGACCAAATGAGGTTTTTTGGTTTTCTTTTGCCGTAGGGTCTATTGGCGGACTTTTATTTTCATTTGTTGGAATATTAATTTACCTGCCCGTGTTCATTATTGATTTAGACCATGATAAAAAAATCTGACCAAAACAAGCAGGCCACCCAATGATTATCTGTTACAAACGCACCGCTTCCTTAAGAGATTCCTTAAGAAAACTTCCGCAAAGGCTTTCGACGAAAATAAAGACCACATTTTTGGTAGTGAACACCCCCTAGAACAGATCTTTTTTATTTGTATTAAATGTCTTTTTATTTCTTGATTCTAATGCAGCTTTGAAAAATTTGAAGCTGGTGCTTTCGCTTATTGGCAGTATTGACGAATGTGAAAGATCACTATCATAATCAAGATTAATCAATTGCTTCGCATATCAGTTCTCCCAAACAAAACGGGCTCTGCAGCCCCAGCCCCGATAGAAGCGGAAATCCTTTTGTGCCGGGTTTCGGCACAAAAGATTGCAACGTATAGCGGGAAAAGCTCCTAAAAAACAATATTAAATAGCCCGCTAATTCTCTGCCTTACTTAAAAATAGATACACTATCCTCAAGCTGCTCCCGGGCAATAAAGGCAGTAATGAATTCCTGCACTTCACCGGCTGCTCCCTTTTCAATATCAAAGGAATTGATATGAAACTCCTCATCCTTATCCAAAATGTGTATGATCTGAGTATAGCCCCTGGAGATCAGGCTCCCTTTTAATTTAATAATATTGGACTGCTGTTTGCCGTCAAGCTGTTTTCGAACCTTCAGCTTCATCCCCTTTTCCATTGCAATTTAATTTAAATACTACGCTTGCTCTTTGAGACCAAATATAAAAATTATTCATTGATATCTTACCGGGATTCCATAGAATATACTGATACCTTCATACCTAATTCTCAATCGCTGCGTCTTGCTATTTTTAACATAGGCGGACATTAATCCTTAGTATTTTCAGCCCCGATAATCTTTTAAATCTTTATCGTCCCGATATGGGCCTTAAAGGAAATGCCGTGAGGCGTTACGACCCGAAAACTCCCTTGTCAGTTAGGTGATTTCTTTATACCCTGTTTTTTTTTGCACAAACTCTCATGACTATTAAAAAATCCTATATTATTGGTATTTTTGCGTAGTATTGTAAAACCGTTACTCATACAATGCAACGCTATACCTATTAAAGGCAGATATACTGTCAAAAGTATGCAAGTTGGCAGTTAGAAAACAATATCGGAGCGATAATGAAAATAGATAACATAAAACCATTTGAAGGACAACATTGCGAAACAACAGCAACAGGAACTTTGTTGGGGCAACTTGACATAGAACTTTCCGAGCCTATGCTTTTTGGACTGGGACAAGGACTCGGATTCATATTCTGGAACATGAAATCCATGGATTTTCCTTTTATTGGCGGAAGGGTAAAACCGGACGTTCTAACTGAAAATATTGCAAGAAATCTAAATCTTGTATTGACGGTCAAAGAAACAGCATCAGCCCAAAAGGCCTGGGAGAACGTAAAAGAATTACTTGACAAAGGACAAGCAGTCGGATTAAAATTAGACTGTTTTCATTTGCAATATTTTTCACAGGCATTTCATTTTGCAGGACATTATACTGCAATTTATGGTTATGATAATGAAAATGCCTATTTGGTGGACACAAAACAGCAGGGGGGCAAAGTGAAAACAAGCTTGAAAAGTTTGTCGTTAGCCAGAGCAGCAAAAGGTCCAATGTCATCTAAAAACCTGTATTATATTTTGGATAAAACAGACAATAAATTTGATTTAAAAACGGCAGTTTTAACTGCAGTTAAAAATAACGCTGCTGAATATATAAATCCACCTATAACAAATATCGGCTATAAAGGAATTTTAAAAACAAGTACAGAAATAATTAAATGGTTTAAGAGAAGTAAAGATATTGAAAACGACTTTAAAACAGCTGCAATGCTTATGGAAAAGGCAGGTACAGGCGGAGCATTATTTAGAAACCTGTACCGTGATTTTTTAAAAGAAAGTTACGACATGTTTAAATTGGACCAACTCAAATCAGGACATGAGGCGTTTGTGGAAATTGCAGAACTTTGGACTTCAGTTTCGTATTTATTTGAAAAAGTGAGCCAAACCAGCAAATTTAAGTATGTTGAGCAGGCATCAAAGATTTTAAAAACCATCTCGGAAAAAGAAAAAAAAATAATGGAAATTTTAGCGACAATAACCCGCGACCAGATATAACAATATACCATCCATCAAATTTTAGCGAGCTGGAAAACCTGTTCTCATGATCCAGATAACAAAGAATTTAACGATCGCTTTTACAATAAAATTCGTTAAATTTCTGATCACTAATTCAAAAAAACAGATAAATGCAGCATTCGCTTTTTGAATATCCCATTCTCTCACAAAAAAAAAAGATATCATTTATAGCAATGATGTCAGATAATATATCGAAGCTGCCTTTGAATTTTATCTTCTCATTGAACTTTCATCAGTAATAGGATCTAAAAATATTTGACCATTTTCAAAAAGAAAAAGCAAAGCATCCAGCACCATAGCCTGATTTTCCCTTTCGGCAGCAATATATGATTCAGCATGAGTTAATTCTGAGAGTGGAAAAACCATATTGGTTAATTTTTCAAGACTGTAAATTTTGTTATAATTCTCAGCGAGAATGCAGATGATCTTTTCATGTAATCCTAACCCTGGCATATTAGTTATTTTAAAGTTGCTATCGTGTAATATAAATACAGGAACAGCAATAGTTACTTTATCTTTAGTATTTGAAGGTCTGACATATTAGTATAACTACAAGCAGCTAGCAAAATTCTTGAAAGACAAAACTTTTTATTATTCCCTAAAAATTATATTTTTATGATTTTTGAAATAAAATACAGGTAAAATACGTATTTCTGAGAGAACGTTAGTTGTGCACCAAAAACTATATTATAAAACCTGTTTTTTGCATAGCTTCGTTAACTTGTTGGGCCGGAATTCCTGCCACTCTCAATCAGCCGCCCTTCATTACTGGTACCAACGTTCCGGTTGCAGATGCATGGTAATATATAAATATAGTTTAAGATCAACACATCCGCCACAATTAATATTTGTTTTTGTACTAAAGACTTTCTTCCAATTTCCAAATACAGCGGTTACAAACGATTTTTTTTTCAGTAAGCATTTATCATTGTACTTCACATCTAAAAAAGACTAATCTAAAACCCTGAAACAAATTTATACGTGCTTTTTCTTCAAATTTCCAATTGGTAAGTAATACAGCAGACCAATTCCTATCAGAAATAATATCAATGACGCAATAAATGCAGGAATAAGGATTTCTTTATTGTTATCCAAAGCATTGTTCAAGGCCGCATACAACAACCAAATTTGAATAGTCACATTTAGTATTAATATAAAAATAATGGTTGAAAGTATCGCGTTTAACTTATTGGGGTTGGCCTGATTCTGACCAGTTCTAAAAGTACTCATGGTTCTTAATTTTACGAATTTATCCTACTTTTTCTTCCAGATTTTCCGATGCCTTTACATAAATAGCATTTTCTTTAAAAAAAACCTGCAGTTTAGGCAACGCCCTGGGCGGTGGTCCGGCAATAACATCTCCGGTTTGGGCGTCAAAAGAGCCTTCGTGGCATGGACAATGAATAATTCCGGTACCGGGCTTGTAAAAGACAGAGCAGGAAAGATGGGTACATTTTTGTTCATACGCTTTGAACTCTCCCGTCTCCAGATGAATCAATATATAGGGGATTGTACTTCCTTTTATCACAAATGCGCGTGTACCGCCTACCGGCACCTCTTCTTTTTTACAGACAAAGTGCTCTCCATCCAGTTCATCTTTTGGAAATAGGTGCGCTTTGGCTGCCACCAGGCCGCTTCCAACCATTAATCCTCCTGATACCAGTGTAAGGAATTTGGCAAAATCACGACGGCTCACATTGGTTGCCTGTTGTTTTTCGATTGGAAAATCCTTCTTCCAATTTTTATTTAAATTATCTTCTTTAGACATGAATTCTAATAAATTATTAATTGATTACTGCCTTTGGGCATCATAATATTAACTTTTGTGTTCACTACCTCTTCTCCGAAAAGAAATGTATTTACAGGCGAACTATTTGGGCGCATTTCCTGTATTTCCTCTCTGGTGCCATAAAACAAGGCCCCGCTTGGACAAACCGTAGCACACATTGGCTTTTTGCCCACGCTGGTTCTGTCGTAGCACATCGTACATTTCATCATCAAATCGTAGGACTCTTCTTTTTTAGGCACGCCAAATGGACACGCCATGACACAGTTGGAACAACCAATACATCTTTCGGTATTTGCCGTATGGACAATTCCGAATTCGTCCTTTGAAATAGCATCAGCAGGACATACATTTGCACAAACAGGATCTTCACAATGCATACACACCTGAACGGTAGTCTGTACAGTTGAAGCCCGATCAACATAATTTACGTGAATTAAGGATTCCTGACCGTTAGTTTCGCATTCAGCACAGGCCATCTCGCAGGCTTTACAGCCAATGCACCGTTGCATATCTACAAAAAACTCTTCATTTTTATTAAAATTGGTATAATTCATTTTTTGTTTTTACAGGTTAAATACTAGCATAAGCCATAGATTCGCTCGAAGGTGGCGCTATTTCACGCAATGGCTCCAGATGGCAGGCACAAACTTTGAACTCCGGGATTTTAGAAATAGGATCCAATGTTCCGGGGGTCAACTGGTTCGCTGATTTTTTCCCAGACCAGTGGTAGGGTATGAAAACCGTATCTTCGCGAATCGTTTCGACAATATTTGCAGGAAAAATGCCTTCACCACGCCGGGTAGTCACTTTTATTAATTCCCTTTGTTTGATGCCGTATTGTTGGGCTAAATTTGGATGAATTTCCAATAAAGGTTCCGGATACTGATCGACCAATTTTCCAATTCTTCGTGTTTGTGTACCACTCAGATATTGTGAAACCACACGTCCTGTGGTCAAAATTATTGGGTAATCAGCATTTGGAACTTCACCCGGGAGCTTGTAGGGGGCGGGATTAAAATGCGCCCTTTGATCTGCTGTCTTAAATTTTTTATCCTCCCACAGCCGAGGTGTTCCGGGATGTCCTATTTCCGGGCACGGCCAAAAAACACCCATTTCGTCTTCAATCCTTTGGTAGGTAATTCCATAATAATCAGCAGTTCCTCCTTTTGAGGCTACACGCAATTCATTAAAAACGGCTTCACTGCTATCATAGGTAAATTTATCCTGTACGCCTAATCGTTTGGCTAATTCCAATATAATGGAAGTATCGGTTCTGGCGTCTCCCGGAGGCGTTACTGCCTGGCGGATGCGGATCACACGCCCTTCTGCCGAAGTGGTTGTCCCTTCTTCTTCTTCCTGCAGTGAACCTGCCAAAACGATGTCGGCATGACGGGCCGTTTCGTTTAAGAAAAAGTCAATGCAAACATAAAATTCCAACTTTTCTAAAGCCTCCCGAACGTAGTTGCTGTTGGGCAATGAAACTAGCGGATTGAAACAAATAGACAATAGCCCTTTGATCTCCCCACGATGAATGGCTTCGATTATTTCATAAGCCGATAAACCTTTTCCTGGCATATCTTTCTCATTAATACCCCAAACCTCTGCGATATATTCACGATGCTCCGGATTTTCAATATCCCTATTGCCTGGTAACTGGTCGCATTTATGACCGTGCTCTCTACCACCTTGCCCATTTCCCTGACCTGTAATAGTGGCGTAACCGCAATATGGCTTACCAATTCTTCCTGTTGCCAAAACCAGATTTATGCAGCCCAAAACATTATCTACACCTTTGGAGTGATGTTCAATTCCGCGGGCATGAAGTAAAAAGCTTGTTTTGGCACTGCCCCATAATTGGGCTGCCTGCTGAATTTTTTCTTTTTTAATCCCTGTAACTTCTTCTGCCCATTCCAGGGTATATTCTTTTACGGCCTCTATGGTCTGCTGAAAACCTGATGTATGGTTAGCAATAAAATCGTGATCCAGCATATCATGATCCACCAAATATTTCAGCATAGCGCCATATAAAGCCGAATCTGTTCCGGGACGAACATCCAAATGAATGTCGGCTGTTCTGGCCAATGGAATCATTCTCGGATCAATTACTATCAATTTAGCGCCACGGTCTCTGGCCTTCCAAATCCAGTGGGTTAATGTTGGGAAAGTTTCACTAATATTGGCTCCGGCCACAATAATTACTTCTGCATATTCCAGATCCGAATAGTTATTTGAACCCCTATCCAGGCCAAACGCTTTCTTATTTCCCGCCCCTGCACTTACCATACACAAGCGTCCATTATAATCCAAATTTTTCGTTTTTAAAGCTACACGGGCAAACTTGCCCATCAAATAACTTTTTTCATTGGTAAGGGAAACCCCCGAGAGGACCGAGAATGCATCATTCCCATATTTTTCCTGAATTCTTTTGATTTCAGAAACTGTTTTTCCCATGGCCTCATCCCAGGATGCCGGTACAAATCCTTGCCCTTCCACCCTTTTGAGCGGGGATAAAAGACGATCCGGATGATTGTTCTGTAAATAGCGCTGGACTCCTTTGGGGCACAATCGCCCTTCATTGAACGGAAATTCCATCCAGGGTTCAAAGCCTACTACTTTATTGTCTTTTACCGATAATTGAATCCCGCACTGCATCCCGCAAAAACAACAATGTGTTTTTACCAACTCATCTGGTTCATCCCTGCCTTCATAACCATCTTTAGGTGTGTAATTTTTATGAGGGCCAAACTGCGTGATAATGTTTTGTTCTGAAACAGGTAATTTTGCCATGTTTTATATTTTTAACCGATACGATAAAAAAATCGTCAGGTTGTTTTTAAATTTTAATTCGACTTTAAAAAAATTAACCAAATAAATTTCCGCCTTCCAGTCGGGCTTTCAGGTGGGCTTGTGCCAAACGGGATCTTTTTCCTTCAGGGCTTAAATCCAAGTGTGATGTTCCGTCCGGCCTGTCAAAATTAAAGCCCAATTCCTTAGTTACTGTTTTAAGATCTTTTATATGCAAATTGGTAGCGAATTCTTCTCCGGTGTGCTCACAAACTGCCATGCCCATTTTCATTCCCTGCTTTTTATATATATGTGCCCCAATTTGTGCCGGGCGCTGAATGATATGGAAAAACTTTCCAAATGGAATCCATATTAAGAACATAATTACTGTTACAGCATGCAAAACAGCTAGAAAATCAAATGCAAAACCTTTCATAAACTGATAGGAATACGTTAATCCAAGTCCGGTAGCAGAAATAGCAATCAATAAAATAAGGGGTAATAAATCACCTTCAAAAGTTTGAGTAGCGATCAAACCCGGATTGGTCAAACGTCGTCTTAGATAATATAATGAACCTAATATAACCAGGTAAGACGACCAGTTCAAAGCATGAAAAGTCAGGAAGGCCATAATGGAACCCAATTCAAAGTCCATGACCTTGAAACCAAAAAAGTGCGCTTCATAGACCGATATTGAGTTTGGAGCCATGGTAAAATGGATCCATCCAAAAGTTAAAGGTATGGTAATTAAAAAAGCGGAGGTACAGCCTATGGCAATCAAAAAATGAGCCATCCAACGGTATTTTCCACGTGGATAAATAAACTTCTGGAAAGCAATATTTTCAATAGTCTCTTTTGAAGCGAACCAAAAGTGCGAAAATACTTTACCGGTAAACAAATAGCTAACCCCTCTTTTGAAATAAATCCAGGTAGGCGGTCTTTGCAGCCAAACAGAGTAGCGGTACACAATACCAAAAAAAGCAAACACAGTCCCAAATAAATACGTAATTAATGCCGCATCAAAATTTTGCAGTTTTCTGGATCCATAAAAAACTAATATGATCATTAGCACGGACATGGAGGTGGCAATAAGTAAAGCTTTAATATTGTAGTTTCTATCTTTCATTTTAAATTATATTACATCAGTTGACTTTTAAATTCTAATTACAAAGAATAACTGTTAATTCTCAAATTACAATCCGTACCATACATAAGGACCGGTATTACTTTTAGACTGCTTATAAAAAATAGCGCTTCAAAATGTTTAAATATTAAAGAAGGTTAATTTACAAAAAAAAAGGAAAAGGCAAATCGATTTCAAGACCAATTGAGTAATTCCTTTCTAATTTATAATAAAAATTAATAATACTTTTTATTTGATCGCTATTGTACAACATCTTTTCTATCCATATCCTGAGCAAATTCAGGCAGTTTTTCTGTAGTCACTTTTACAATAACCCGGTGCATCCAAATCAAGCATGTAATTGACAAGGCGAAGATAAAGAACCATGAACTGGTCCAGAATCCAGTAAAAGCAAGCAGGTATCCGAAAACAATAGGTCCAATAAATCCTCCCAAGCCACCAATCATACCTACCATTCCTCCGATTACTCCTACCTGATTCGGGAAGTACTCCGGAATATGTTTGTAAACTGCTGCCGAACCAATGCCCCAGCAGGCACCAATTAAAATGACCAACGTAAGGTAAACCCACATATTGGCCTCAAAATGAATTTGTGTTATTCCATCTGCTATTAATTCTTTTTTCTGGACTTTTTGATTTTCTGCTACAACAACTTCCTGCCATGTTTTTTTAGAAGGAAAAAACGCATTGTGCCCAGCATTAGCATCTTCTGGAGTAAGCAAATATTCTTTTTCCCCGATCACTATCTTAGATGGTGATACTTGTGTAACAGTTCCAGCTTTTGCTGCCATTAAGCCGCTACCCGAAGTAGTAATATTCATTTTTGGAAATAAAAGCAGGAAACTCAATACCACAGAAGTACTCAATACCCAATACATCACTTTTCTTGCTCCAAATTTATCGGATAAAAATCCTCCAAAAGCACGAATAACACCAGCTGGTAAACTAAAACAGGTAGTAAACAGCCCTCCTAAAATTAAAGTAGTATGATAAACATTCATAAAATTAGGCAACAACCATTGGGAAAATGATACAAACGAACCAAATAGCAAAAAATAATAGGTTCCAAAACGCCACACACGCACCTCTTTAAGGGGCTGCAAAAGTTCTTTGACTGTTTTTGCCTTTGTTTCAATTTTTTTAGTTTTCGAAAAAAGAATAAAAACAATCCCCATGGTCAGCAATACTACACCGTAAATAACAGGCAAATATTTCCAGCCATTTACGGGATCAGACTCTGAAAAGTATTTCAGCATACTTGGGGCTATAAAAGGAGTGATAGAAGCTCCTGCAGTACCCATTCCGAACATTCCTAAGGCACGTCCCTGCCATTCCTTAGGATACCATAATGAAGTATAGGCCACACCAACGGCAAAACTTGTTCCCACCATTCCGAACATAAAA
>Ga0307410_10000073_pt1 | contig 35376 bp, 32 predicted proteins | sample 322Ometagenome_3_FD_203707 | JGI IMG/M metagenome (GOLD analysis project Ga0307410, IMG submission 203707) | Maize rhizosphere microbial communities from greenhouse at UC Davis, California, United States - 322HYB-O-3 | ecosystem: Host-associated > Plants > Roots > Rhizosphere > Soil | place... | reverse complement strand
ATTACTTTACTGTCATTGGCTACAACAGTTTATTTAATTCTTAAAAATTAAAACCGGATTCAAAGATGTTAGACATAAAAGATTTTTCGATTTTTGAAAATCATTCGAATTTTGATTTTAAAGGACTTTTGTTGAAAATTGTCAGTTATTGGAAATGGTTTCTAATAAGTTTGGTAATTGCCTTTACGATTGCATACCAGGTAAATATTCGGAAAGAGAAAATTTACTCTATGCAAACAATGATTTCTATTAAAGAAGAAAGTAATCCCTTTTTTACTTCTAATACCAGTTTAGTTTTTAACTGGGGAGGAATTTCTGATCAGGTCAACGGAATTTCAACCATTCTTAAATCAAGGTCACATAACGAATTAGTAGTCGATAAACTTCAGTTTTATATTGATTATCTGGTACAGGGAAAATATAATTTAGTTGATTCTTACGGAGCAGTACCTTTTTATTTAGAGATTGATAAATCAAAAGGACAAATTGCGAATACTCTGATAAGTATCAAATTTTTAAATGAAAATGAATATGAAATCAAGATTCCGTTCGAAAACAATTCGGTTTCATTAATAACATATTCAGAAAATAAATATACTACTACAGCTGTTCAGCCTGCTGAATTTGTAAAAAAATATAAAGTAGGTGAGCAGGTTTCATTGCCTTTTTTAAATTGGAAATTGCAAATAAATGATAATCCCGGTTTTTATAAAGGAAATGAATATTTTGTTCGGTTTAATGATTTTGATGGAACAGTTTCCAGATATAGAAGCTTAGACGTCTCTTCTGACGATAAAGGAGGCTCATTATTAACATTATCATTACAAGGCACAAACAAGGCCAGGATGGTTGAATATTTAAATTCAACCGTAAGAATGTTGATAAAAATTCAGCTTGACGGGAAAAATCAATTTGCAAACAATACTATAAAATTTATTGATAGTACGCTTGTTGCTATGGAATCTCAATTGAAAGAAACGGGTAATGAACTTAAAACTTTCAGAAAGGATAAAAATATTTATGAAATTGAAGACGGAGGTCTGAAGGTTTCAAATAAAATAATGGATTTTGATGTAGAGAAAGATCAGATTTCAAGAAAAATTGCTTATTATAATTCGTTAAAAACGTACTTAAATAATAGCGTGGATTATTCGCGTTTACCTGCTCCTTCTGTAGCAGGAATTGAGGATCCGAATATTGCCATAAACGTTTCTAAACTTATCGGACTTTCTACACAACGATCAGAAATGGCATATGCTGTAAAAAGTGACAAAATATTTAAAGATTTTGATAACCAGATGCGTGCTGTAAAAGATGTTTTGTTAGAAAATATTGCAAGCGCAAAATCATCCTTATTGTATGATTTGTCACTGATAAATGCTAAAATTGGGCAAGCTGAAAGTACAGTTAAAAAACTTCCGGAGGAACAGCAGGAACTATTAAAAATTAAAAGAAAATATGATTTAAATGATAATATTTATACTGAATTTCTCCAAAAAAGGAATGAGGCAGAAATTGTAAAAGCATCTAATTTATCTGATATTCACTTTATTGATCCTGCAAAAGACATAGGAGGAAATTTAATAGGACCAAAAACATCCGTAAATTATGTTTTAGCATTGTTCTTAGGAATACTTATTCCGCTAATATTTGTTTTTATAATTTTCTTCATTAACAATTCTATTCAAAATCCTGATGATATCAGTAAACTGACACAGATTCCTCTTATAGGTGTTATTGGTTATAATAAAGATAGTGTCAATTTAGCAGTTTTTGAAAAACCGAAATCAGCTCTTTCAGAGTCGTTTAGAACAATTCGTTCATCATTGCAATTTCTTTACAAAAAACAACGTGTAAGCGGAGCAAAAACACTTATGATAACTTCTTCTGTAAGTGGCGAGGGAAAAACATTTTGTTCAATAAATATTGCAACCGTTTTTGCTTTGAGCGAGAAAAAAACTGTAATCATTGGTTTAGATCTAAGAAAGCCAAGATTGGCAGATGAATTTAATCTGACAAGTAATATTGGTGTGGTAAATTATTTGATTAAACAAAAAAGTCTTGATGAAATAACTCATTCAACTCAAATTCCTAATCTTGACGTTATACTGTCAGGTCCAATTCCCCCAAATCCTTCTGAGCTAATTTTAAGTGAAGCAATGAAGGAACTAATAGATGAGTTGAAACAAAAATATGATTATATCATTTTAGATACACCTCCGGTAGGTCTCGTTTCAGATTCTTTAGAGTTAGCTCAATATGCTGATGTAACGTTATATATAGTAAGACAGAATTACACCAAGAAAGACATGATTACTCTTTTAAATAACAGAATAAAAAGAGGAGAGCTAAGCAATGCAAGTATTGTTTTGAACGGATATGAAAATAAAGCAAAGTATGGTTCAGGATATGGGTACGGTTATGGATATGGAGCATATTCTAACGGATATCATGAAGAAGAACAAAAAGTAAACTTATTAAAATCTGTTTTCAATAAATTCAATAAAAAATAATTTGGACACATGGAGAATTCAGATCAATATAAAATTCTAGTTACAGGTGGAGCCGGTTTTATTGGTTCAAACTTATGTGAGCATTTTCTAGGATTAGGTCATAAGGTAATTTGCCTGGATAATTTTTCAACCGGACATCGTCATAACCTAAAAGATTTTATTGATAATCCAAATTTCAAATTAATAGAAGGAGATATCAGAAATATAGCTGATTGTGTGATTGCAGTTGAAGGTGTTGATTACGTTTTGCATCAGGCTGCTTTAGGATCAGTTCCGAGATCTATAAATGATCCAATAACATCAAACGATGTCAATGTTTCGGGGTTTTTAAATATGTTGGTCGCTTCGCGGGATGCAAAAATAAAGCGCTTTGTCTACGCAGCAAGTTCTTCTACTTATGGAGATTCTGAAGGATTGCCAAAAGTTGAAGATGTTATAGGAAAGCCGTTGTCTCCTTATGCTATCACAAAATATGTTAACGAACTGTATGCGGAGATTTTCAGCAGAACTTACGGATTAGAAACAATTGGACTACGTTATTTTAATGTTTTCGGAAGAAAACAAGATCCAAATGGAGCTTATGCAGCAGTTATTCCTAAGTTTGTTATGCAATTTATGAATTATGAAAGTCCTGTTATAAATGGTGATGGGAACTATTCACGTGATTTTACGTATATCGATAATGTCATTCAGATGAATGAACTCGCGATAATAAGTCAAAATCCAGATTCTATAAATACAGTATATAATACAGCGTTTGGAGATAGAAACACATTAAATGATTTAGTCGGATATTTGAAAAAGTATCTAACCGAATTTGATCCAAAAATTGCTGATGTTGAAGTGATATATGGTGTTAATCGGGCAGGCGATATTCCGCACTCATTGGCAAGTATTGATAAGGCAAAAAAAATGTTAGGATATAATCCAAGATACTCTTTACGGGAAGGATTAAAAGAAGCTGTAAACTGGTATTGGAATAATTTGAAGTAAAAAACAAAGATTAAGATAAAGATAATTAAATGAAAATAACAAAAATTTGTTGTATTGGTGCAGGTTATGTTGGGGGGCCAACTATGGCAGTAATAGCTCAAAAATGTCCAGATATTCAAGTGACTGTTGTCGATTTGAACGAACAAAGAATTAAAGATTGGAATGACCCTAATACAGACAACATTCCAATTTATGAACCAGGACTTTCAGAAATTGTAGCTGAAGCAAGAGGAAGAAATCTTTTCTTTTCTACAGAAGTTGAAAAAGCAATTGACGAAGCTCAGGTGATTTTTATATCTGTAAACACGCCAACCAAGACTTACGGGAAAGGGAAAGGTATGGCAGCAGATTTAAAATATATTGAACTATGCGCAAGGCAAATTGCCAAAGTGGCTAAACAAAATAAAATTGTAGTAGAAAAATCAACATTGCCAGTTCGTACAGCCGAAGCAATAAAAAGTATTTTGGATAACACTGGAAATGGTGTTCAATTCCAAATCTTATCAAACCCTGAATTTTTAGCAGAAGGTACTGCCGTTACAGATTTACTGAATCCGGATCGAATTTTAATTGGTGGAGATACTACTCCTGAAGGAGAAATTGCAATGAATGCTTTAGTAGATGTATATGCGAATTGGGTAGATAGAAATAAAATTTTAACTACGAATGTTTGGTCGTCAGAATTATCTAAGCTAACAGCAAATGCATTTTTGGCACAACGAATTTCATCAATAAATGCAATGTCAGAGTTATGTGAGAAAACAGGTGCAGATGTTAGTGAAGTAGCAAGAGCAATCGGTATGGACAGCCGGATTGGGCCTAAATTTTTAAAAGCGTCGGTAGGTTTTGGTGGCTCTTGTTTTCAAAAAGATATTCTGAACTTAGTGTATATAGCAAAAACATATGGATTAAATGAGGTCGCAGATTATTGGGAACAGGTTATTATCATGAACGATCATCAGAAAAGAAGATTTTCAAATAAAATTGTTCAAACATTATACAATACCGTAGCCGACAAGAAAATTGCTTTTTTAGGCTGGGCATTTAAGAAAGATACAAACGATACCCGTGAGTCTGCAGCTATATATGTGGCTGATGATTTAATTAATGAACAGGCTAAAATTTCGGTTTATGATCCTAAAGTTTCAAGAAATAAAATATTGAATGATTTAAATTATTTGGAAACAAGATCCGATCTGGAAAATAAAGATGCAATTTTAACGTTTGATAATTCGTATGATGCCTGCAAAGGAGCTCATGCAGTAGCAATTCTTACTGAATGGGATGAATTTACAACATATGACTGGAAAAAAATCTATGATTCAATGCATAAACCTGCATTCATTTTTGATGGAAGAAATATATTAAACTCTCAAGAATTAGAATCAATCGGTTTTATTTATAAAGGAATTGGTTCCTAATACATATTGATATTGATTTAAAATTTTTAGTAAGCAATACAATGGATAGAGAAGTAAAGATTTTATTTTCAATAAAAAAAATATGAATTGGTATGTTGTTTATACTAAACCCAAATGGGAGAAAAAAGTTGCAGAAAAACTACAACAAATAGGAATAGAGTGTTATTGTCCATTAGTAACGCAGGTAAAACAATGGTCAGACAGAAAGAAAAAGGTTGAAGTGCCGCTTTTTAATTCATATGTTTTTGTCCAGTTACATGAAAAAGACAGAAATTCAGTTTTTCAGATAGCAGGTATTGTTCGTTATTTGTTTTGGCTAGGTAAACCTGCCATTGTTAGAGATGAAGAAATTGATATTATAAAAAAGAATCTCAAGGCTTCAAATGTTAGTGAGATTTCAGTAACACCAATGCAGGTTGGAGATAGAATAAAATTAGATTCTGGGGCTTTTAGCAATCAGGATGCAATTGTTCAGGAAGTTTCAAATACACACTATATTTTGGTTTTAGAATCTCTCGGATGTGTTTTAAAAATTAAATACAAATAATAATTTTTGTATTTTTAATTTGATAAAGAATAAAAAATCACTTGTTCAGTGTTTTTTTATTCTTTATTTTTTTTGTAAGTAATTTCCTTTAAGTCTGATTTATAAAGGTTTGGTAATGATTTGTAACTTTTAAGAATTTTCTTTTTAAGTTCTGTAGGAAAGTGTATTGAATTTATTGACTTAATGTGTTATATTTGCCAAAAATGAATCTACAGCTATCTGTGTCAATGCATGTGACAGAGAGAGGCGAAGCCGTGATTTTTAATGACTGAATTTAAAAAAGAGCATAAATTGAATAAAGATATAAGAATAGCAGTTATTGGCTTAGGATACGTAGGACTACCTTTGGCGAGATTATTTGCGACAAAATATCCTGTTGTAGGTTTTGATATTAACCAATCAAGAGTAAGTTCCTTAAAATCCGGAACAGACACAACATTAGAAATCGATGATGCTGCTTTGCAAAATGTATTAGTTGATAATAATGAAGGGAAAGTTGGTTTATACTGCACGACATCTTTAAACGATATTGCTAATTGCAATTACTTCATAATTACGGTTCCTACTCCGGTTGATAAAAATAATCGCCCAGATCTAAATCCATTATACAAGTCTAGCGAATCAGTAGGCAAGATTTTGAAAAAAGGAGATATTGTAATTTACGAATCTACAGTATATCCAGGTGTGACTGAGGAACAATGCATTCCGGTTTTAGAAAGAGTTTCAGGATTGATATTTAATGAAGATTTTTTTGCGGGATACTCCCCAGAAAGAATTAATCCGGGAGATAAAGAGCATACTGTAGAAAAAATTTTAAAAGTAACTTCAGGATCTACTCCTGAAATTGGTTTAAAAGTTGACGAATTATATAAATCTGTAATTACTGCAGGAACTTATTTAGCCCCATCAATAAAGGTGGCTGAGGCAGCCAAGGTTATAGAAAACTCTCAGCGTGATATTAACATTGCTTTTGTGAATGAATTAGCGAAAATATTTAACTTGATGAATATTGATACGCAGGAAGTATTAGCAGCAGCAGCCACAAAATGGAATTTTTTGCCTTTTAAACCTGGATTGGTTGGAGGTCATTGTATTGGCGTTGATCCTTATTATTTAGCACAAAGAGCACAGGAATTTGGATATCATCCCGAAATAATATTAGCAGGTCGACGTTTAAATGACAGTATGGGAGAATATGTTGCTTCTCAAGTAGTAAAATTAATGATCAAAAAAGGAATTTCAGTAAATGGTGCAAATCTTTTGATGTTAGGTATTACCTTTAAAGAAAATTGTCCTGATGTTCGAAATACAAAAATTGTAGATGTTATTAGAGCATTGAAAGAATACGGAATAACTGTTACTATATATGATCCTTTGGCTAATATTGAGGAAGTTAAAAAGGAATATAAATTAAAAATGACAGATTCTATTCCAAAAGAAAAATTCGATGCCATTGTATTGGGTGTTGCCCATAAACAATTTTTAAAGCTTAATTTTTCAGAATTACAAGAATCAAATAGTTTATTATATGATGTAAAAGGGGTTTTAGGAACAATAGCAGATAATAGATTATAGTTACTAAAACTCTTTTTTTAATTTTTAAAAAATATGGAAGTAAATAATTCAATTATACATGTAATTTTAACCGGCGGAGTTGGAAGTAGACTTTGGCCATTGTCTCGCAAGAGCCAGCCAAAACAATATCTGGAGATATTTGAAGGAAAATCTTTATTTGAAATGACTGTAGATAGAAATAGTCATTTAGCAAATAAAGTTATGGTGGTAGGAAATGTTGATAACTATCATTTGAGTGGTAAAGTAATGGATAAAACGCAGACTTCATATGTTAATATAGTTGAAGCTACCCCTAGAAATACCGCTGCTGCTATTGCTTTTGCAGCATTTGCTTCTCATCCTGAAGATATATTAATCATTACGCCATCTGATCATATTATTGATAAAATGGATAATTACAATCAAGCAATAAACGAAGCCATAGTAAAAGCGCAGGATGGTTATATTATAACATTTGGGATTATCCCAACCAAACCAGAAACAGGTTATGGTTATATAGAATCAAAAGGGGATAAAGTAATTTCATTTCGTGAGAAACCAAATGAAACGACTGCAAAAGAATTTATTGCAAGAGGAAATTTTTTATGGAATAGCGGTATGTTTTGTTTTAAAGCAGGTGTCTTACTTGACGAATTAAAACAATTTCAGCCAGAGGTTTATGAAAAATCTAAATTAGTTTGGGAATCAAGTAATGAAGGTTTTCTTGATTTAAATTTATCTTTAGAAATTCCATCAATAAGTATTGATTATGCCGTGATGGAACGAAGTAAAAAAATAAAAGTTGTTCCGGCATCATTCTCCTGGTCAGATTTAGGATCTTTTGAATCTGTTTATGAGTATTTAGTTTCAAAAGGTCATCCTATTGATAAAAATGGGAATATGGTGATAGGATGTGAGTATCATACCACTTTTCTAGGATTAAGTAATACCATATTTGTTCATACTAGTACTGCTAATTTGATTTTACATAAAGAAAGTTCTCAAGATGTAAAAGATGTATATAATGAGCTTGAAAAGCAAAATTCCGAATTATTAAATTAAAAGATTAATGAGAAAAATTCTTATAACTGGAGGGGCAGGCTTTATCGGATCACATGTAGTAAGACGTTTTGTGAATAAATATCCGGAATATCAAATTTATAATTTGGATGCTTTGACATATGCCGGGAATTTAGAAAATATTAAGGATATTGAAAATCAGCCTAATTATACTTTTATAAAAGGAAATATTGTAGATGAAACCTTTATAAATGAACTTTTTTCCCTTTATAAATTTGATGGGGTCTTACATTTGGCTGCAGAATCTCATGTAGACCGTTCAATTGAGGATCCTTTAGCATTTGTTAAAACAAATGTAATCGGAACAATGAATTTATTAAATGCTGCAAAAAACCAATGGAAAAATGATTTCGATAACAAACGATTTTATCATATCAGTACAGATGAAGTTTACGGGTCTTTAGGAGCAGAGGGATTATTTACTGAAACTACTCCTTACGACCCTAATTCTCCTTATTCTGCTTCAAAAGCAAGTTCTGATCATTTTGTAAGGGCATATGGAGAGACTTACGGATTGCCATATGTTTTAACAAACTGTTCAAATAATTATGGATCCTATCATTTTCCTGAAAAACTGATTCCTCTTTTTATAAATAATATTATAAATAATAAGCCTTTACCTGTTTATGGTGATGGGAATTATACACGAGATTGGTTATTTGTTGAAGATCATGCAGCTGCAATAGATCTAGTTTTTCATGAAGGGAAAAACCATGAAACATATAATATTGGCGGATTTAATGAATGGAAAAATATTGATTTGGTGAAATTATTATGCCAGATTATGGATGAAAAATTAGGAAGAAGTAAAGATAAATCTAAGGAACTCATTACTTACGTAAAAGACAGGCCAGGACATGATTTGCGTTATGCAATTGATGCATCAAAAATCAATAAGGAGCTTGGCTGGGAACCTTCGGTAACTTTTGAAGAAGGTTTAGAAAAAACAATTAATTGGTATCTTGAGAATGAAGAATGGCTTCAAAATGTAACTTCAGGTTCATACAAAGACTATTATAAAAAACAATACTCATAGATTTATTTGTATCAATATATTTAATATGAAAAAAATAACATACGTTCTTACTCTGTTTATTCTTTTATCAACCTCTTTTCATGGTCAAGCTCAGGATATACTTAAGTCTAAAGATTTAAGTACTATAAATGTTGATTATTTGACAGATAATGATTTAGCTAAAATTACCGCAGAATTAAAAAATAATAATACTACTATAGAACAAGTTGAACCAATGGCACTATCCAAAGGAATGAGTCAGGGGGAATATGATAAATTAAAGGTCAGATTGAATGAATATTATGGGAGGTCTAATAATAAGCCTAAAATTCAAGAGAAATCAACTGCATCTGAAAGAAAACAGGTTAAAATTATAAATGAAAAAGTTAAGGATTCTGCTAATGCATTAATTTTTGGTTCAGAGCTGTTTGATAATCCAACTCTAAATTTTGAACCTGATTTAAAATTAGCAACCCCTATGAATTATATTTTAGGACCTGGAGATGAATTGCAGGTTAGCGTTTATGGGGTTCAGGAATACAATGCAAATATACCAGTAAGTGTTGAAGGGAAAATAACAATTCAATATGTAGGGCAAATTTCTGTATCGGGAATGTCTGTTGAAGCTGCTACGCAAAAAATTAAAGCTTCAATTGCAAAAGTTTACAGTACTGTTCGGTCAGGACAATCTCAAGTCAGTGTAAGTTTAAGCCAAATACGTACTATAAAAATAACTGTAGTTGGAGGAAAGCAACCCGGTAATTATTCAATTTCATCTTTGGCTACTGTTTATAATGCTTTGCATTTGGCAGGAGGGCCTGGAAAGAACGGGAGTTATCGAAACATTGAATTAATCAGAAACAATAAAGTCTTTAAAAATATTGATATTTATAGATTTTTAGTAAAAGGAGATCAATCAGATAATGTTAGCTTAAAAGATAATGACGTCATTAGAATTCCAGCATATAGCCAGAGAGTAACTGTAGAAGGGGAAGTAAAACGAGCAGGGATTTTTGAAATGAAAAATGGAGAAACTTTTTCAGATTTATTGAATTTCGCTTCGGGATTTAATGAATTTGCATATACTTCTTCGGTAAATGTTACTCAAAAAACAGGAAAAGAATTTAAAGTTCATGATATAAATGAAAGTGATTTTTCAACTTATAGTCCACAATCAGGAGATGTTTTTAGAGTGACAAAAATTTTAGATCGTTTTGAAAATAGAATTAAAATTGAAGGTGCAGTTTTTAGACCGGATTATTATTCATTTAATGAAGGCATGAGGGTGTCCGATCTTATAGCAAGAGCTGAAGGACTCAAAGAAGATGCCTATAGTAAAAGAGCTCGAATCATAAGACTAAAATCGGATTTAACAACAGAAATTGTAAACGTTGATTTGAGTGCTGCTTTATCAGGTGATACAAATGCAGACGTTGAATTAAAGAGGGAAGATATTGTAACGGTCTATTCAATTTTGGATTTCAGAGAAGAATATAAAGTTACTATCGATGGAGAAGTGAAAAAACCAGGAGTATATGCTTACTTTGAAAATCTAACGTTAAATGATTTGATTGTACAGGTAGGTGGCTTAACTGGCTCTGCGTCTAAAAGGGTTGAAATTGCAAGGATGGTAAAGTCAGATGTAATTAATGATTCAGATTCAAAACGTATAGAGTTAGTTCAATTGGAAATTACAACAGATAATAATGAGCAAATAAAAAACTTTCTTTTAAAACCATTTGATGTTATAAATATTAGAAGAATTGCTGTTTACGAAAAGCCGCAAATGATTACTATTTCTGGTGCAGTAGCATATCCTGGAAAGTACGTATTGGCTAACAAAAGAGAAAAAGTATATGATATCGTTATGAGAGCTGGAGGATTAACTTCTATTTCTAACATTGAGGGCATGAAAATAAAAAGGCCTATCAAACAAGAAGAAATTGAAAAATTAGAAAGTATTGATTTAAATTTATCTAAGAACGATTCCTTAAAAGAAAAATTAGCTGAAATAAAATTCTCAACTATTCCTATTAATTGGGAAAAAATTGAAAAGAATAAAAATCATTATTCGAATGTTACGTTATTTCCTGGTGACGAAATTGAAGTAGCTGTTTATAATGAAGGAGTCAAAGTTACAGGAAATGTTTTACTAACATCTGAAATTCCATATAGGAGTGGAAAAGGATTTAAATATTATATTAATTCAGTTGGAGGGGTCAATAATAAAGGCTGGAAAAGAAAAGCATATATTATATATCCTAATGGAAAAGCTGATGTAACAAAATCATTTTTATTCTTTAGATCATACCCTACTGTAGAGCCAGACTCACAAATAGTTGTTCCTGAAAAACCTGAAACTAAGAAAATGAGTACTGGAGAATGGGTAAGCATAGGTAGTGTAATAACCAGTTTAGCATTATTAATTGTAACAGCATTTAAATAAATTATTTAATGAACGATAAAAATATTCCAAGTGATGAAGTTTCGTTAAAAGAACTTATTGAACAAGTAAAAACATGGTTTAAATATTTACTACTTCAATGGAAGATTATTTTGATTGCTAGTATAGTTGGTGCAACTTTAGGAATTACATATTCAATTGTTAAAAAACCTATTTATATTGCGACCTTGTCTTTTGCTATGGAGGACGAAAAATCTGGAGGATTAGGAGGTGCGTTAGGATTAGCTAGCTCTCTTGGTTTAGATCTGGGAGGTACCGGTGGCGGTATGTTTACAGGAACAAACTTAACTGAGCTGTTTAAATCCAGATCAATGGTAGAGAAAACATTATTAGCACCTGTAAATGTAAATGGAAAAACAATTTCTTTGGCAGAAATGTTTATTCAAAATAATAATTGGAGAAAGAGTTGGAGTGAAACCCCAAAATTAAATACTTTGACATTTTTGCCAAATTCTGACCGTAAATATTTTTCAAGAATTCAGGATAGTATAATGGGAGTAATGTTTGGTAGTTTGTCAAAATCTGGATTATCGGTTGCTTTAAAGGATAAAAAGATGTCTATTGTTAATATTGAAGTGTCTTCAACTGATGAACTTTTTTCAAAATATTTTTGCGAGGCATTGGCAAAGCAAGTTTCAGATTTTTATATCGCTACTAAAAGTAAAAAAGCCAGAATAAATATGAGCATTTTGCAAAAGCAAACAGATTCTATAAGAGGAGAACTAAATGGTGCAATAACGGGTGTTGCTATAGCAAATGATAATACTTTTAATTTAAATCCTGCATTAAATATCAGAAGAGCACCATCAGCCAGAAGACAAGTTGATGTACAAGCAAATACTGCCATATTAACTGAATTGGTAAAACAAACAGAGCTAGCCAAAGTTACTTTAAGAAGGGAGACTCCTCTAATTCAAATTATAGATAGGCCGATTTTACCTCTACAAAAAGAAAAATTTGGAAAATTAAAAGGAATTATTTTAGGAGGTTTTTTGTTTGGTTTTCTTGCTGTTGCCTATTTAATAGTTAAACGTATATTTAAACAATTAGTTTAAATCTTTATATAAATTTCAATAAAACAATTATGTTAAATAATAAAACAATATTAATAACTGGTGGAACTGGATCTCTGGGTAAAGCACTTACCAAACATATATTTGAAACTTATCCATCTGTAAAAAAAGTTATTATTTTTTCTCGCGATGAGCAAAAGCAATTTCAAATGGCTCAGGAATATCCTTTGGCCCAATATCCACAAATACGTTTTTTTCTAGGAGATGTGCGAGATGAACAACGACTTATCAGAGCGTTTCAGGGAGTGGATTATGTTATTCATGCGGCAGCAATGAAGCACGTTCATTTAGCAGAGTATAACCCTGATGAATGTATAAAAACTAATATAGGTGGCGCGCAAAATGTAATTCATGCAGCTATCCAGACTAATGTGCAAAATGTAGTTGCACTGTCTACCGATAAAGCTTGTGCACCAATTAATCTTTATGGAGCGACTAAACTGACATCAGATAAGTTATTTGTTGCAGCTAATAATATAAAAGGTTTCAATCCTATAAAATTTTCAGTAGTTAGATATGGAAATGTGATGGGGTCAAATGGTTCGGTCATTCCTTTTTTTATCAATAAAAAGAAAGAAGGAAAATTACCAATTACAGATATTGCAATGACACGTTTCAATATATCGCTTCAGGGGGGTGTAGATATGGTTATGCATGCTATGGAGCATGCATGGGGAGGAGAAATTTTTATTCCAAAAATTCCATCCTACAAAATTACTGATGTTGCTAATGCCGTTGCTCCTGAATGTCCGATTGAAGTTGTGGGAATTAGACCGGGTGAGAAAATACACGAGGAAATGATTACAGCTTCTGACTCATTTTATACATATGATCTAGGTAAATATTATACTATTCTGCCTTCTGTTCCTAATTTTAAATTGGAAGAATATTTAAATCATTTTAAAGCTAAAAAAGTTGAGGAAGGATTTAACTATAATTCAGGATCAAATGAAGACTGGGAAACAGTTGATAGTTTAAGAAGTTTGATTAAAGAACACGTTGACGCTAATTTCGAGTTATAATGGAAAGTAAAGTTATTCCCTACGGCCGACAGGATATTTCAGATGAGGATATTCAGGCAGTAATTGAAACATTAAAGTCTGATTTTTTAACACAGGGACCTAAAATAAAAGAATTTGAAGACAAATTTGCGAAATCTGTAGATGCAAAATATGCGGTTGCAGTTAATAATGCAACTGCTGGTCTTCATATTGGAGTAATGGCTCTTGGATTAAAAGAAGGTGATCGCATAATTACCACTCCTATAACATTTGCAGCTTCAGCGAATTGCGCACGATTTGTAGGAGCGGAGGTATGGTTTGCTGATATCAATAGAGATACTTATTTACTATCAGTAGAGAAAACAAGAGAATTAATTGAAAGTAAACCTAAAGGTTTTTTTAAAGGAATTATTCCGGTTGATTTTGGGGGGCTTCCTGTAGATTTAGAAGCGTTTAGAAGATTGGCGAACGAACATAATCTTTGGATTTTAGAAGATGCATGTCATGCTCCCGGAGGATATTTTATAGATTCTAAAAAACAAAAGCAATTTTGTGGTAATGGGGTATATGCTGATACAGCTGTTTTTTCATTTCATCCTGTAAAACATATTGCATGTGGAGAAGGAGGAATGGTTACAACTAATTCTGAAGAAATATATAAAAAATTACTGTTATTGCGTTCTCACGGAATTACAAAAGAAAATATGTCTGAAAATCACGGTGGCTGGTTTTATGAAATGCAGACACTAGGGTTTAATTACAGAATCACTGATTTTCAGGCGGCTTTAGGAATATCGCAATTAGCCAGAAATGAAAAAGGTGTAGCTAAAAGAAATGAAATAGCTCAACAATATAAAAACGCATTTGACGGAAAATTTAAATTTCAGGTTTTACCAGATAACTTTTTAAATGCGCATCATTTGTTTATTATAGAGGTTGAAGATCGTAAAGGGCTCTATGATTACTTACATGCAAATAAAATTTACGCACAAATTCATTATATTCCTGTTCATAAATTGTCTTATTACAAAAAAACAGGTTACAACGAAGTTGATTTGAGTAATTCTGAAGATTATTATTCAAAATGTATCAGTTTACCAATGTATCCTACTTTGACTGCAGAGGAGCAAGAATTTGTAATCGAAAAAGTCAATTTATTTCATTCAAAATAAAATTAAATTTCATGGCATATACTATAATTGAAGTTGCAAATACTCATGGAGGAGATCTCAACTATATTAAAGAATTAGTTGCACAATTTGCACAATATAAAGATCATTTTGGAATTAAGTTTCAGCCATTACATCCTGATAAGTTGGCGACAAAAGATTTTGAATGGTATCCGGTATATCAACAATTATTATTTGAATCAAAAGAATGGAAAGAGATAATCAATTTAGCAACTGAGACTAAAAGTGTTTGGTTAGATATATTTGATGAATATGGAGTGCAAATTTTAGAGGAAAATCACACTAAAATTTATGGGATTAAATTGCAGGTTTCAGTTCTATTTAACTATGCAGTATTAAATGCATTATCCAAAGTTGATCTTTCTCAGAAAAAATTAATACTGAATGTTGCTTCACTTGAGTTGAATGAGATTGCCTATTTTTTAAATAAATATGAAGAAAGTTTAAATCCTGAAGAAATTTTACTGGAAGTTGGATTTCAAGGTTATCCAACTTTACTGCAGGATTCGGGAATTTCTAAAATTTCTAAAGTTAAAAATGCATTTTCTAAAAGAATAGTTTTTGCAGACCATGTTGATAGAGAGTCAGATTATGCAATTTGGCTGCCAGCTTTAGCGATCGCATCCGGAGCAGATATTGTTGAAAAACATGTATTACTAGAGAATGCAGAAACTAAGTATGATATGTATTCAAGTCTGGGAATTTCCCAGTTTACAAAAATGATTGAGGTTATTAATGATTATGAAGAACTCTTAAAAGCTGAATTTATTAATGACAGAGAGGTTTTATATCTCGAAAAATCTATTATGAAGCCTTTGTTGAAAGGAGCGAAAGAAAGAGGACAATATTTATCAATTGAAGAAGATTTTGAGTTTAAAAGATCTGGAAAAAATGGATTAAATTCAAAACAAATTAAAGATTTGGTTTCTGATTTTCATGTTCTTTCCGTTTCGAAGAACAAAGGAGAAACCTTGCAGAGAGAAGATTTTAAAAAGGCCAGTATAGCTGCTATTATTGCTTGTCGATTAAAATCAACAAGACTTAAAGAAAAAGCATTACTAAAAATTGGTGATTTGACTTCTGTAGAATTATGTATTAAAAATGCTTGTAAGTTTGAGAATGTAAATAATGTAATATTAGCAACATCAAATTTAGAGTCTGATTTGCCTCTTAAGGATTATACATACAATGAATCTGTTATCTTTCATCAAGGTGATCCGGAAGATGTAATACAAAGATATTTGGATATTACTAGAAAATTAAAAATTGATGTTGTAATTAGGGTGACAGCAGATTGTCCATTTATTGATAACGAAATTTGTGAGATTTTATTGAAATCACATTTTGAGACTGGTGCTGATTATACTGCAGCTCGACACGCGGCGGTTGGTACAAATATTGAAATTATTAATGTTCAGGCTCTTGAAAAGGTGAAAAGCCATTTTCCTTCTGCTGATTATTCAGAGTATATGACATGGTATTTTATTAATAATCCGGAGTATTTTAAAATTAATTTAGTTGATCTTCCAGAGCATTTGGTTCGCGATTACAGACTTACATTAGATTACGATGAGGATATAGTTTTGTTTAATAAAATTCATGAAAATCTTGCTTCTATTGGGAATTATACAATTAGAGATATTTTTAATTTATTAGATAAAAATTCGGACTTACCAGCTATTAATGGTCATATTAAGCTTAAATATAAAACGGATCAAGGCTTAATAGATACTTTAAATAGTAAAACAAAGATTAAAGCAGTTTAAAATTAAAAATTATTATGATAACTGATACAATAGAAAACTTATCGATTTACAAAGCAATATATCCCGAGATTAATCAACTGTTAAGTGTTCTGGAATCTAATAATTTAGAATCTTTGTCCGAAAAAATGACCAGTGATAATTTAACTTTAATTCCAATATTTAGTGGTGAGGTTTCATCTTCGTTTGATAGTAAGATATTAGAATCTCATAAAAGACTAATGGACATTCATATCACGCTTTCTGGAACCGATGTTATTGCTTATGCAAATATAAATACAGAAGTTGAAGAATATAAAACTTATTCTGAAGTTGATGATTATGCTTTACACACATCGGATAGAATTAAGGAAATTTTAGTTCCTGCAGGCTATTTTTGTATAATACCTAATAATTTTGCTCACATGGCACTCTACAAAGGACATGCTGATGTGAAGAAAGTAGTTGTAAAATTACAGGTAAGATAATAAAATAATGAGGATATTGTTTTTGACCGATTCGTTATCATTGCCTCGTAAATATGATGGTGGCGAAGTAAATTATGAGGATACTTATATTTATAAGCTAAGGAAAAAATATCCTGAAATGCAGATAGTGGATGTTGCAATAGGAGGTGCTAAAATTACAGATTTGCTGGGCCAATGTTTTTACTATAAACAATTTAAACCAGATTTGGTATTTATTCAGTGTGGAATTGTTGATTGTGCTCCCCGATCTTTTAGTTTAATTGAAAAAATAGTTATAGATAAGTTAAGATTAAGAAGCATTTCAAAGTTATTTGAAAAAAAATTACGGAAAATCAGAAAATGTACTTATACCTCAAAAGAAAACTTTTTAAACTCTCTATTACAAATCCGAAATTCATTTGAAAATATTCCTTTTTTTTCATTAGGTATATTAAAAATTGCGGATGAGTATGAAAAATTGATTCCTGGAATAAAATTGAATGCTAAAGATTATAATGACATATTAAGAAATAATTCCTATTTTATCGACAACGATAATTTTCCTCTTGATGGTATTATTTCTGATTTTCATCATTTAAATGAAAAAGGACATCATTTGATTTTTCAAAAATTACAGAAAATCATTAATAATCAGATCGACATATATAAAGAAAGCAATGAATCAATATAAGATACTAAACAAGCAAAAATTTGTTAGTGGTAATTTCTCAATTGTACCTATTCGTCATGAAGATCGTTTAGATATAATGAAATGGAGAAATGAACAGATATATCATTTACGTCAGGATAGACCACTTACAATAGAAAATCAAAACTATTATTTTGATTCAGTTGTTAATAATCTTTTTGGGCAACAAAAACCAAATCAAATATTGTTTTCCTTTTTAGAAAATGAAAAATGTATTGGATACGGTGGTTTAGTTCATATTAACTGGATTGATATGAATGCAGAGGTTTCGTTCATTATGGATACAGTCTTAGAGAAAGAATACTTTGAGTCACACTGGCTAACATATTTAGGTTTGATTGAAAAATTAGCTTTTCAGGAATTGAATTTACATAAAATTTATATTTATGCTTTTGATCTGAGACCGCATTTATATGACGTTGCTCTGAAAGCATCCTTTATAAAAGAAGCAGTTCTTAAAGAACATTGCAAATTTCAAAATAAGTTTATAGATGTTGTTATTCATTCTAAAATAAAACAAAAGTGACAGTAGGTTTATTAATATCTGGCGGGCTTGGATATTCTATTTTGCAGCAGATTTATAATTCTTATGAATTAACATTTGTTATGACAGATAGAGAATCTCATTTAATTATTGATTTTTGCGAAATGAATCAAATACCAAAATTTGCTGGTAATCCTAGAAACGGGAATTCAGATGAATTTTTGTCGCAAATATCATGTGACGTTTTGGTTTCCGTAAATTATTTGTTTTTAGTTGAGCAGAAAATAATTGAAGCACCAAAAATTTTAGCGTTCAATGTACATGGATCTTTGCTCCCTAAATATAGAGGTCGTACACCACATGTTTGGTCAATAATTAATAATGAGACTAAAACTGGTATTACCGCTCATTTGATAGATTCAGGATGTGATACAGGAGATATAATTGAACAGGTTGAAATAAAAATTGATTCGCAAGATACTGGTGCTTCAATTTTGAAAAAATATGAGGTTACTTATTTCCCATTAGTGAAAAGAGTTTTAGATAAAATTAAAACTAATGAATTGAAAACGATACCTCAAAACAATTCAGCTGCAACTTATTTTGGAAAGAGAACGCCAGAAGATGGGTTGATTAACTGGTCATGGCAAAGAGAAAGAATATATAACTGGGTTAGAGCACAAGCTTTTCCTTATCCAGGTGCATTTACTTTTTATTTGAATAAAAAAGTAATAATTGATTGGATTGATCTTGATGATTATGGCTTTGATTCTAATATTCCCGATGGTACAATTATTACAATTGAACCAATTAGAGTAAAAACTCCTAATGGTGTAGTTAGGGTCATAAGGTTTAGAAACGATTTAGATGATATAATTATTAATAATAAATTTGGAGATATATGAAAATTGGTTCATTTGAAATAAATAATTCTAGTCCTGTTTTTATAATAGCAGAACTTTCAGCTAATCATAATGGAAGTATAGAAGTCGCGATAGAAACTATTAGAGCGGCTAAAAGAGCAGGTGCCGATTGCATAAAACTACAGACTTACACGGCTGACACCTTAACTATTAACAGTGACAAAGATGATTTTTTAATAAAAGGAACTATTTGGGAGGGCAAAAATTATTATCAATTATACAAGGAAGCGTATACTCCTTGGGAATGGCATGAGGAATTATTTAGGGTCGCCAAAGAAGAAGGATTAATTTGTTTTTCTTCGCCTTTTGATAAGAGCGCTGTTGACTTTTTAGAAAATCTAAATGTTCCTGCTTACAAAATTGCTTCTTTTGAAATTACAGATATTCCCCTAATTGAATACGCAGCTTCAAAAGGGAAACCAATTATTTTGTCAACTGGAATAGCGGAGCAAGAAGATATAATGTTAGCTTTGGAAGCCTGTCAAAGAGTAGGTAATAATGATATTGCTTTGTTGAAATGCACATCTAGTTATCCTGCACCTATCAATGAGGCTAATATGGCTATGGTCAAAGATTTATCTGATAGGTTTAAGGTTGTAAGTGGATTATCTGATCACACAATGGGTGCAACAGTTCCTATTGTGGCAACTACTTTTGGAGCAAAAATAATTGAAAAGCATTTCATTTTAGACCGATCCATTGGAGGTCCCGACGCATCTTTTTCAATGAACGAGGAAGAATTTACTTCCATGGTTAAGGCTGTGCGAGAAGCTGAAAGTGCAATCGGGGTTGTTAATTATTCATTAACAGAAAAACAGAAAAAAGGAAAAGATTTTTCAAGATCATTATATGTTGTTGAGGATATTAAAGAAGGAGAGATAATTACTGAAAAAAATGTTCGTTCTATTAGACCTGGATTTGGGATGCATCCTAAATATTTCAATGATATTTTGGGAAAAAAAGTATTGTCTGATTTAGAAAAAGGAGTTAGATTAAAGTGGGAATTTATAAATAAATAAATTATGAAAATAAAAATATTTGCTTTTTTAATTGTTTTGATCCTTTGCTTTTCTTGTAATGCTCAAGATGAAGATGATAGGGATGAAATTATTGCCCATCGAATAACATCTAGCGAAGGCTTAAATAATGCTTTTACAGATTTAGTTTTTTTTGATAATCAATGGTTTATTTCTTATCGTGAATCAGATAAACATGGTTTAGGGAAAGATGGGATAGTGAAAATATTAAGTAGTAAAGACGGTCAAAAATGGAATGTTATTAAAGAGTTCAGATTAGAGCGATTTGACTTACGTGATGCAACTTTTACTGTTAATGATAATAAGCTAATGGCTTATGTTCATGGTTCAGAATATGTTGATAGAAGTTTAATTTCCTATAAAGATTTTAAAACAATGTACACTAGTAATGGTGGATGGGGAGTTTTACAAGATGTTACATTAGAAAAAAAAGCAGGTTCTGTTTCGAAGATTGAGGGCAATGAAGCCTGGCCCTGGAAAATTACTTGGCATAAAGGTAAAGCTTATACTTTTGCATATGGTTTAAATGGTTTCTTTGAATTTTATCAAAGTACTGATGGAATAAAATTTAATAGTGATAATAACATGAGGAAGTTTGAAGGATCTCCAACAGAAACCACTATGAAAGTCAATTCAGAAGGAGTTTTCTATGCCCTTGTTAGAAGAGATTATTCAAATGCAATACTTGGTAAATCTATTGATAATGGAAGCTCGTGGGACTGGTTCTCAGAGATTCTAATTTATGATTTCGGTGGGCCAGAATTTGTGTTTTATAAAGATGGAATACTGGTAAGTGGTAGGGAGGCGTCGAAATTAATTTTGGGATATTATAATTTAAAAGCAAATACGTATAAAAAATTAATGACCTTAAAAAGTGGAGGAGATTGCTCTTATCCGGGTATGGTTATTAAAGATGGGGCTTTATGGATGAGTTATTATTCTGGACATGAAAATAAAAGTGGTACTTCTATTTATTTTTCTAAAATAAATTTAGATAAGTTAAATTTTTAGTAAAAAGAAGTACTCTATTTATGTTTAAAAAAGTAATTTCTCATAGTTTAATATATGGGCTAGGGCCTTTTATACCTAAAATAATAGCATTATTGATGTTGCCAATCTTTACTAAAGTATTAACAACAGAAGATTATGGAATACAATCAATTATGAATTCCAGTTTAGGATTAATAAGTGTTTTGTCAATGCTTGGTTTACAGCTTCCAATGTCTAACGCTTTTTTTCATCATTCATATCATTTTAAAAAAAGATGGGCGCAGTTCTATGGTTTTCTTAATATTTGGATGATATTTTACTCATTATTATTAGGCGTCATTATTTATTTGATTATACCTGAAGAAGCAAATGAAAATTTATATTGGATTATAGTACTAAATATTGTTCCGATAGTTTGCTTTGGCCCTGCTGATACTATTGGTCAACTATATTATCAATTAAATCAAAAGCCTAAAGAGGTAGTTGTGAGGACGATTATTATTTCTTTTATAACAATTATTTTAAATTATTATACCATCGTAATTTTAGACTTGCATTATATGGGTTGGTTTATAGCCAATTGTATTTCAATGCTTTTACTTCATTTTTCTTATTGGTATCCTTTGCGATATATTCTAAAAATAAGGCCAATTTACAAGTTTAAAAAAATTGTAATAAAAAAAGGACTTTCAGTCTCCTTACCTATGTTGCCACATTACTATGGTAGTTTCTTGCTTAGTTCTTCGGATACTTTATTGTTAAAGTTTTTTCTAATAAGTACTTCTCAAATTGGGTATTATGGTTTTGCCGCAACTTTTGGAGGATTAATGGCAATGGCTGTTGGAGCAATTAATACAGCAGCTTCTCCCGTTATATCTGAACAAATTAAATTAAAAAATTATGATTCTGTAAAAAATTTGACTTGGGCTATACAATTTATACTAATTATATCATCTTCGATAGGATGCTTTTGGCTGAAGGAAATTTTTGAAATTATGGTTAAAAATAATGAACTAAAAACAGCCTATTTTTTGGCAGTCATTTTTATTATGGCGCATAACTATAGGCCCATGTATTTTGGTGTTGCGACGGTTATGTTTTATAGCGAACGAACCAAAAACTTATGGAAGGTAACTTTAGGAGCGGGAATAATTTGTGTATTGCTAAATGCCTTATTTATTCCGGTTTTCGGCATCAAAAGTCCGGCATTTGTTTTATTTTTTAGTTATTTAATTATGGGATATGGCACCTTTTTTCTTAAAGATTATAAAGAGGTGGCAATTGCAGAATTTAAACCAAAAATTTGGTTTTTACTTACAGTTTCCTCGTTTGCAATCGTTTTGCTAACAATTGATTTACCTCAAATATATAAAGTTTTAATTACGCTCTTATATATTGCAGCTATACCAGTCTACTTTTTTGAAAAAATTAAGTTGAAAAAAACATGAAAGATATTATAATAAGGCAGTTACTAAAATTTAATGGTACGAGGAGAATTCTGTTTTCTTTACTTAAGCTCAGAAATTCTAGAAAGAATGATTTTCTTTTAGGGGAAAGCTTTCGTCGCAAAAGTTTATCAATATTTGAATATGGAAAATTAGCAAAAAATATTCCTGCTGGATATTTTCTTCCTAATGGTGATATTCAGTTATATGGATTTTACCATACATTATTACAATATGTTAACAAAAAAAGTCTACCTTATAATATTGCCAACGAACACGGATTTATTTTTTCTAGCTTTGTTCACAAGCATTTTACTTATTATGATAAAATTTTAACATTTAGTGACTTTAGAGGAAAATATCTAGCAAAAATATACCCTTCAATAAAAATTTTAAAAGTAGGTCCATACATTCACTACGCCAAACCGCTTTTAACAGAGATTTATCATGCACAGTTAAAAGAAGAGTTGGGTAGAATATTATTGGTTTTTCCTTTTCATTCAATAGACGGAGTTTTAAGTGATTTTGATAGTGAAGAATTTTTGGCAATAATAGATGAAAAGAGAAACGGATTCGATACGGTTATGGTTTGTCTTTATTTTAAAGATATTCTATTGGGACGAGATAAAAAATATACTGACAAAGGTTATAAGGTTACTACGGCTGGACATATTAATGATGCTTTTTTTTTAAATAGGTTAAAATCTATAATTGAATTATCAGATGCTATTATATCGAATGAAGTGGGCTCTTACATAGCATATGCACATTATCTTAAAAAGAATATTCAATTAGTGCGTCAAAAAACAACTTTTTGTGATGAGGACGGACAAGAAAATAATACAAATAAAAAGGCTATGGCTGACATTAGTAAACATTGGGATGAATATGAGTTAATTCAGGATGTTTTATTTAGAATTTTGAATGGTGATGCTATAAATAGTGATGATCAGGAATATTTAAATAATCTATTTGGGTTTAAATATATTAAAACAAGTGATGAACTTTGCCGTTCTTTAAATATATAATTACGCACACATTTACAATTGGTCAAAAAGGAGAAGAAAAAATAATATGTCTATAGAAGTTTTTGAAAAAGAAGGGATAAAAAATAAACCTTTAGTAACTGTTGTGCTTCCATGTTATAATGCGGCGCTATATGTAGAAGAAGCGGTACGTTCAATAATGTGCCAAACCTATTCAAATTTAGAGATCTTATTAATAGATGACTGTTCTACAGATAACACATCTGCCATTTTATTACGTTTGGCGCAAGAAGATAAACGTATTACAATCATTCGTAATGAACAAAATTTAAAGCTGGTAAAGACTTTAAATAAGGGAATAGATGAGGCAAAAGGTAAGTTTATAGCAAGAATGGATGCTGATGATATTTCTTTACCGGAAAGAATAGAAAAGCAAGTCGAATTTATGCTTTTACATCCAGAAGTTGATTTATGTGGGACAAACTACTCTATAATAGATGGTAAAGGGAATAAGATTGAAGCTTCGGTTACTATGCCTCTAACTTCAAAAGAAATTGCTACTGCGCTTTTATTTACATGTCCAATCGGGCATCCTACTGTTCTTTTTAAAAAGGATACAATTCAAAATCTTGGTAAGTACGACGAAAAAATGATTAACATTGAAGACTATGAACTTTGGCTTCGAGTAGCGGCAAATGGGTTAATTGTTAATTTACCAGAACCGTTATTAAAATATAGATGGCATGGGGATAACATTAGTATTGTTGGCAGAGATGTTAAACGTTCATCAGTAAACCTTGCAATTACAAAAAATTCTAATTTTGGATTTGCTGAAAAATTCAGAGAATTGCATCTTAAGATGATATTGACTGAATGGAATTATACTGAAAAAGAATTGAAAAGTTTTGCATTATGGAAGAAAACATTAATAGTTAATTTGGCAGGAGATCCTCAAGTGTTTACGAAAGTATTTGATAGCTATTATGCCTTGACTATGCTTTGTGTCATAAAAAATAATAAAGAAAATGTTAAAACTAAATTTTTAGCTTTTTTTAATTTGATAACAATTAAACCAGTTCGTGTGCTAGAGCATTTTTTAAATAAAATAGGTAAGTAAATATTTTATTATATTAAATACTTCTGGAATTTCCTGTTAAGAAGAACCGTTTATGTGGCATTTATTAAAAAATAGATTTCTAGAAAAAATTATAACATTTTTTATTTTTTTCTTCTATATATATTCAGTTTTATTTCCTGGATTCCCATCAGGTACAAGAGTATTAATAAGTGGAATTGGTCTTGTACTTTTGTTGTTGAATTTTTTAATAGAAGTAATATTAAAAAAACCTGTTTATTTATCAAAAAATTTAATAAAAATAATTTTTTTGTGTTTTTTTATTGCTATATTCTCTGTCTTGATAGTTTTTATAAGACACACAAAAGATTTAGAATTTGTTAAATATCCTTTTTTTGTAATTCAATGGTTAGGAGGAGGATATTTAATTACTTTAATGATCCGTCGACTTTATGGAGAAGTTAAATTTCAGAATGTATCGGCTTATATTATTGCGAGTGTTTTATTGCAGGTTATTATTGCATTTTTAATGTTTATTTCACCACCTGTACATGATTTATTTACATCTATAAATTTAAATGATCCCCCAACAGGTGAAGCTTTTAGAGAGTTTAGATTAGTTGGTTTTGCAAGTTATTATTTCGGGGCCGGCATAATCTGCGGATACTCTTTAATTCTAATACCATTATTAATCCCTTATTGTGAAAATAAAGGTCAGATACGTTTGCTTTCATTTTCGTTTCTGTTAATACTTCTTCTTGGTATGATGATGTCGAGAACAACAATGATAGGAGGGGCAATTGCATTCTTATTATTAATTTTACCTTCAAGATTCGGATTAAAATCTTCATTAAAAGTGAGAGCTTTTTTTTCTTACATTATCATTATACCGTTAGTGGTAATGCCCGTTTTCTTCTTGTTAGATGAAAAATTAATTGATACTTTAAGAATAGCATCTGAATTTGGTTTTGAAATGTTTTACAACTATTTTGACGAAGGAAGTTTAACTACAAGTTCAACAGAACAAATGAAGGAAATGTATAAACTACCAGATAATACTATTACTTATTTGATAGGTGATGGAATATTTTATAACAATCAAATGAATGATGCAGAGGGGTATTATATGGGTACAGACATCGGTTTTTTACGTTTATTATACTATTTTGGAATAATTGGAAGCTTGCTGTTTTTTTTATTACAATTTGTAATTTTATATAAAAGCGGCAGCTATATTATCAATAAAAGAGTAAAAGTACTTTTTATTATTTCTGTTTTTATTTATATGCTGCTTTTAAACTTCAAGGGACTAACAGACTTGATATTTTTGAATGTTTTATTTGGAGGATTTTGGTTAACTCAAAAGTTTAAAATTTCCTTTAAAAATAGACAGCTTGCAAATGCAGAATGTAGAAATTTATTACGTAATGAATAAAGAAAAAGGATTAATTTCGGTAATTATACCTAGTTATAATTATGCCCGTTTTATCAGTGAAACGATAGAAAGTTTACAATTGCAGACTTATAAGAATTGGGAAGCAATAGTAATTGATGATTGTTCATCTGATGATACCGAGAGTATAGTCAAAATTTTAATGAGTAAAGAACCTCGTTTGTTTTATGAGAAACATATAGTAAATAAAGGACTTCCTGCAACTAGAAACACAGGTTTAAAAATAGCAAAGGGAGAATTTGTTTTATTTCTGGATGCAGATGATATTATTTCGCCTGAAAAGCTCAATTTACATATTAAACATTTCAATAATAATCCTAACATAGATATATCATATTCGAAATGTTATTTCTTCCGTAGTGGATATGTACAAGATCGATTTTTATCCCGTAAATTAAATTATGATGAAGATTTATTCCCTGTTAGTGGAGGTAAGGATGTTTTATTTCCGATTTTTTTACGGGATAATATGATTACAGTTTTAGCACCTCTGGTTAAAGCAAGTTTAATAGAGCAGGTTGGCTACTTTAATGAGAACTTAAAACAAAAAGAAGATTGGAATTTCTGGATAAGATGTGTGTTGGCTGATGCAAATTTTGTCTATTTAGAAGATCACAACGCATATGGATTAATCAGGGTGCACGGTGGAAGTTTATTGGATAATGAAAAAGATTCCTTGTTATATAGCAATGAGTTTTATATTGTTTTAAAAAAAATCTTGCAAACACGGCCTCAAATTTATAGTGCTGAAATAAAACTTTATGAGGCTTTTATGAAAAAACGTAAAGTAAGAGAATTTGTTAAACGAATTTCGCGATCATTAGGGTTAATTGATTTTTTTCGTATATTTTATTGGAAACTAAAAAGAAGCAGATATAAAAAAATAAATACAAAATGATTTCAGTATGTATGGCATCATATAATGGTGCCCAGTATATAAAAAAACAAATTTCTTCCATTTTAGAACAATTAGGGGAAAATGACGAATTAATTATTTCAGACGATGGTTCTAATGATGGAACTATAGAAGTAATAAATTCTTTTAATGACAATAGGATTGTTTTATTGAATCATAGTAGAAATAAAAATATCAGAAAAACTACTTATCCTCATTATCTAGTGTCTTCTAATTATGAAAACGCACTTCTACATTCTAGTGGAGATGTGATTTTTCTTGCAGATCAGGATGATATTTGGATTGAGAATAAAATTGAGACTACCATCTCTTATCTAAAATCGCATTCTATGGTTATGAGCGATTGCTTGGTTATAAATGAAAATGACGAGATTGTTTCAAATTCTTTTTTTAATTCTATTCGTTTACCAGGAGGATTATTCAAAAATATTCACAGGCCAGTTTATCATGGATGTTGCATGGCTTTTAAAAGAGAGATTTTAACTGTAGCCTTGCCATTTCCTAAAAAAATGATACTTCATGATACATGGTTAGGTATATTGGCAGAAAGCTTTGGAAATGTAAAGTATATAGATAATAAGTTGGTCATGTACAGAAGGCATTTAAAAAATTCTTCTTTTTCTGAAGGGAAAAGTAAAAACGCTATATTTTTTCGAATTCAGTATAGGATTGAGCTTTTTTATCAGGCATTAAAAAGGATAATCACCGTACGATGGAATTCAAAATCATCAGCATTTTAGGCTTATACTTATGAGTTATAAGTGGTGTTTGTAAAATAATAAGACAAAGATAGTGTTAGAAAAACATAGTATAAGTGTTGTAATGTCTGTTTACAAAAATGATAATACAACATTTTTTGAAGAAGCAATTAAAAGTATTTTAAATCAAAGTTATCTTCCGGACGAAATTGTAATAGTAGTTGATGGACCTGTTAGTTCTGAAATAAACATGTTACTAGATTTCTATGAAAATGAAAAACTTTTTAAAATTATTAGATTAGCACAAAATAAAGGCTTAGCAAATGCCTTAAATATTGGAATAGCAGAAGCTAAAGGGAATTATATTGCAAGGATGGATTCTGATGATATTTGTTTTGAAGATAGATTCAAAAAACAAATCGATTTTATCGTCAAGGAAAATTTAGATATTGTTGGAGGACAAATAATCGAATTTGGGAATAATATTGAAGATGTAGTTTCTTTCAGAAAGGTTCCTTTGGAACATTCCGAAATGATAAACTTTATGAAGATAAGAAGTCCCTTTTCACATCCTACAATTTTATTTCGAAGAGAAGTTTTTTTAGGTTTAAACGGGTATGATGTATCAATTTTTCCAGAGGATTATGATTTTTTTGTAAGGGCATATTTAAAAGGATTTAAGTTTGGCAATATTGACGAAAATGTTTTGTGGTTTAGATTAGGAGAGGATCGTTCAAAAGCAATAAAAAGAAGATGGGGAATGGCTTATGCTAAAAATGAAATGAAATTATATAAAAATTTTTTAAAATTAGGGTTTTATAATTACCCGGATTTTGTTAAAGTAGTGTGTTTCAAAATTCCTTTACGAATTTTACCTTTTAGCTTATATAAATTTATTTATTTTAAAATTTTAAGAAATAATACTTAGTATGAGACTATTGATAACGGGTAGTTCTGGTTTTGTAGGACAAAATTTATGTAATTTTTTAACATATCACTCTCTCATAGTTCATCCAATTTTTTTACGAAATTTGACTTGGAAAGATAATCTTGTGGGTGATGCCATAATTCATCTTGCTGGAAAAGCACATGACACCAAAAATATGGGTGATGCCTCTGAGTATTTTAAAATCAATACAGAATTAACAAAAGAATTATTTGATGCTTTTCTTGAAAGTGAAATTAAAGATTTTATTTATTTCAGTAGCGTAAAAGCTGTTGCAGATGTCGTTCACGATGTTTTGCTTGAAGATGTCAGACCAAATCCAAAAACACCATACGGACAATCAAAATTAAAAGCAGAAGAATATATTTTATCAAAACAAATACCAGGAGGGAAAAGAGTTTTTATTATAAGACCGTGTATGATTCATGGTCCTGGAAACAAAGGGAATTTAAATCTATTATATAATGTTGTAAAAAAGAGAGTTCCATATCCTTTAGGTGCATTTCATAATGAGAGATCATTTTTAGGAATTGATAATCTTAATTTTATGATTAAAGAAATCCTTCAAAATAAAAATATTAAATCAGGAGTGTATAATTTTTCAGATGATGATTTTTTGTCTACTAATGAGGTAGTTCAAATAATAGCATCAGTTCTGAATCAAAAAAATATAAATATTGCTATTCCTAAACTTATCATAAATGGAATTGCAAAAATAGGTGATTTTACAAAATTACCCTTAAATTCTAATGCAATACAAAAACTTACAGAAAATTACCGAGTTTCTAATCAAAGAATAAAATCGGCTATAGGAATAGAAAAACTTCCTACTTCAACTGTAGAAGGCTTGGAAAAAACTATTAAAAGCTTCGGTTTAGGTAAATAATATAGTTTTATTATAAAATACAGCATATTAGATGAATATAGAAAAAACATTCATAAAAGATTTAGTAATAGTAGAGCCTACTATTTTTGGTGACGAAAGAGGATATTTTTTTGAGTCATACAGTAAAACAAAATTTACTGATTTGGAAATTGATATCGAATTCGTTCAGGACAATCAGTCTTTTTCTAAGAAAGGAACCTTAAGAGGTTTACATTATCAAAACCCGCCATTTGCTCAAACAAAATTAGTTCGTGTATTAGAAGGAGAGATTATAGATGTTGCTGTAGACTTAAGAAAAGATTCACCAACTTATGGTAAAGCGTTTAGTGTTTTATTATCCGCTGAAAATAAAAAACAGTTATTAGTACCACAAGGTTTTGCACATGGCTTTTCAGTAATAAGTGAAACGGCATCTGTAATGTATAAGTGTGATCAATTTTATAATAAAGCTTCTGAAGGCGGAATTAAATTTGACGACCCTTCTCTGAATATTGATTGGGGTATGGATTTAGACAATGCAATAGTTTCTGAAAAAGATCAGATCCTCCCTTTTATTGAAAACTGCAATAGTTTATTTTAATGGAAAAAATTTTAGTTACAGGTTCAAATGGACAATTAGGATCAGAATTAAGATTATTATCTGAAAGTTATTCTCAATTTGAATGGTTTTTTGCAGACAGAAATCAGATTTCTTTAGATGATTTGTCGGTTTTAGAAAAACAGTTAGAGCAAATTCATCCACATATAATTATTAATTGTGGTGCTTACACAGCAGTAGATAAGGCAGAATCTGAAAAAGAACTTGCTAACACAATTAATCATTTAGCAATTGGAGTTTTAGCAAAATGGTGTTTAAAAAACAATACAAAGTTAATACACATATCCACAGACTATGTTTTTGATGGCACATCATCGATAGCTTTGACAGAAGACGCTTCCACGGGGCCTATTAATGTTTATGGTGCAACTAAGTTGGATGGTGAAAAACTATGTCAGCAAGAAAATCCTAATGCAGTAATTCTTAGAACTTCGTGGGTATATTCAGGTTTTGGTAACAATTTCGTTAAAACCATGTCACGCCTGATGCAGGAAAGAGATAATCTGAATGTTGTTAATGATCAAGTAGGAAGTCCTACCTATGCAGCTGATTTAGCTAAGGCAATTATTACAATCATTACATGTTCTGAATGGCATTCCGGAATTTATAATTTTTCTAATGAAGGAGAAATTAGCTGGTATGAATTTGCATTGGCTATAAAAGAAATAGGTAGATATAATTGCGATGTAAACGGCATACCATCTTCATCATATCCAACACCAGCAAAACGCCCGGCTTATTCTTTATTAGATAAATCAAAGATTAAGGAAACTTATAATGTGGACGTCCCATATTATAAGGATAGTTTAAAGAAAATGATGAGCTTGTAATTGCGAGTTCATTGAATTTAATATAAAAAATATATGAAAGGAATAATATTAGCAGGAGGTTCAGGTACTAGATTGCATCCTTTAACTTTAGCAGTAAGTAAGCAATTAATGCCAGTTTATGATAAACCAATGATTTATTATCCGCTCTCAACTTTAATGATGGCAGGTATTAATGAAATTCTAATTATATCTACACCGCATGATTTACCTCATTTTAAAAAACTTTTAGGGGATGGTAAAAGTATTGGATGTAAATTTAGTTATGCAGAACAGCCTAATCCAAACGGACTAGCACAGGCATTTGTAATTGGTGAAGAATTTATTGGGAAAGATAAAGTAGCTCTTGTTTTAGGAGATAATATCTTTTTTGGGACTCATATGCAGCAGCTTTTAAAAGAAAATGCAAATCCGGAAGGAGGCGTTGTTTTTGCTTATCATGTTTCTGATCCTGAGCGTTATGGTGTTGTAGAGTTTGATGAAAACAAAAAAGCAATTTCCATTGAAGAAAAACCATTGGAGCCAAAATCAAATTTTGCTGTTCCCGGATTATATTTTTATGATAACTCGGTTGTTGAAATTGCTAAAAATATCAAACCAAGCGCAAGGGGAGAATATGAAATTACCGATGTAAATAAAGTTTACTTACAGGAAGGTAAGTTAAAAGTTGGAATTCTAAGCAGAGGCACAGCCTGGCTGGATACCGGAACATTTAATAGTTTAATGCAGGCGGGACAATTTGTTCAGGTTTTAGAAGAGCGTCAAGGCTTAAAAGTTGGTTGTATTGAAGAAATTGCATGGAGACAAGGTTTCATAACATCAGAACAATTAAGAGAATTGGCTGAACCTTTAAAAAAATCTGGTTATGGTGAATATCTTTTAAATATTTTAAAGTTTAAAATTTAATACAAAACACTTTAAAGTTGTTACCCATTCTATGATCTATACTATTTTATTTTTTATTTTATTTATACTCGAGTTATTATACTTTAAAGTTGCAGATAAGTTCAATATTATTGATAAACCAAATCTGAGAAGCTCACATACTGAAATCACTTTAAGAGGAGGGGGTGTTATTTTTTGGTTTGCAGCATTGCTTTATTTTGTTCAAAATATAGAATATAATTATTTCTTCTTTACAGGAATTACTTTGGTAAGTCTCGTAAGTTTTTGGGATGATATTCAGAGTCTTTCTAATAAAATTAGGATTTCGATTCATTTTTTGGCTATTACCTTAATTTTTTATGATTTGGGTGTATTTAGTACTGTGTCTTTTCCTTTAATTGCATTAGGTTACATTTTTGCTATTGGAATTATAAATGCTTATAATTTTATGGACGGTATAAATGGAATTACCGGTTTATATACTTTAGTAGTAATGGGAGCTTTGTGGTATGTAAACAAAAATGTGCAGCTTTTTATTGATACAGATTTTATAATATATCCGATTCTGGCCAGTCTTGTTTTTTTATTTTTCAATTACCGGAAAAGAGCAAAATGTTTTGCAGGTGATGTAGGGAGTATAGCGATTGCCTTTTGGATTATTTATCTGATTTTTAAATTAATTTTAAACACCAACTCGATTATTTGGCTGCTGTTTTTAGCCGTTTATGGAGTAGATGCAATCTGTACAATTTTGCACAGATTATATCTTAAAGAAAATATTTTTGAAGCACACAGACTTCATTTTTATCAGATATTGAGTAATGAATATAAAATACAACACAGAATCGTATCTTTAATTTACGCCATTCTACAAAGTATTATTTCAGTAGCAGTTATATTATTGTATCATAGATTTGATTCGCTTACCCTTTTTATAATAATTATACTTCCACTCGTTTTGATTTATTCTGCAAAGTTTTACATGATGAAGAAAGCAAGTTTAAAACTAAGCTAATGGAGCCGAAAATTATTCAGGGTGGAGATTTTACAGATCACAGAGGAACTATTTCCTATGTAAACGATTTCAGTTTTAATGATATTCAAAGATTTTATATCATTAGTAATTCTGAAACTAATCCAATTCGGGCATGGCAGGGGCATAAACTTGATGCTAAAAATTTTTATTGTATAAGCGGTTCTTTTAAAATTCATTTTGTAAAAATTGATGATTGGGAAAACCCATCAAAAGATTTAGTAGTTGAAACAATAACTGCATACGTCTCTGATAGTAAAATTATTCATATACCTGCAGGGTATGCAAACGCTATAGAATCACTGGAAAAAGATTCAAAGCTCATTTCATTCTCTACTTTACCTTTGTCAAAAGTTAGTGAAGATGATGTGAGATATGATTCAAATTATTGGAAGATCAATGGTTGATAAGCGAATTTTTTTGTCATTACCCCAATTGAGTGGTCAAGAGCAAAAGTATATTCAAAAAGCATTAAATGATAATTGGATTACTTCAGGAGGGCCAAACGTCACTGATTTTGAAAATGATCTGGAAACATATCATGATAATGAAGTTTTTGTAGCAGCTTTAAATTCCGGAACCTCTGCAATTCATTTAGCATTAATTTTATTAAAAGTGAAAGCAGGAGATGAAGTTATTTGTCAGAGTATGACATTTTCTGCATCTGCAAATCCTATTTTATATCAGGGAGCGACTCCTATTTTTGTTGATAGTGAAACAGAAACATGGAATATCTGTCCGGAAAGCCTTGAGGTTGCTATAAAATCCAGAATTGCTAAAGGGAAAAAACCAAAAGCAATTATTGCAGTTCATTTGTACGGAATGCCTTATAAAGTAGATGAAGTCCATGCAATCGCAGAAAAATATGCAATACCCGTTATAGAAGACAGTGCAGAAGCTCTCGGCAGCCATTATAAAGGTAAAAAATGTGGAACTTTTGGTATGTATGGAATTTTCTCATTTAATGGAAATAAAATAATTACTACTTCAAGTGGAGGAGCACTGGTAGCAAATTCTAAGGAATTGAAAGAAAAAGCTATTTTTTATGCAACGCAATCCAGAGATGAGGCAATTCATTATCAACACAGCGAAATAGGTTATAATTATAGAATGAGTAATGTCTGTGCAGGAATTGGAAGAGGCCAGATGGAAATTTTAAATTCTAATTTAAAATCCAAAAAACAAATTCATAATTTTTACGTTGATTTATTTAAAGACATAAATGAAATTGCAGTTTTCGAAAGCCCAAACTTAGATTATAATTCAAATTATTGGTTGAGTACAGTACTAATCGAACCTAATGAGAATATAAATAAAGATGTTTTATTGCAGGCTTTTGAAAGAGCCAATATAGAATCAAGACCTTTATGGAAACCTATGCATCTTCAGCCTTTATTTTGTAATTATCCTTATTATGGGAATAAAGTTTCTGAAGATTTGTTTAATAAAGGATTATGTCTTCCATCCGGAACCAATCTTGATGATTCGGAAAAAACAAGAATCAAAGATGTTGTAAATAAATTGTTCAAAGAATAAATAAACAACGAGTATTTTAAAAAATCAGATTTTAGCACTAAAAACTAAATTAATTTAGAGAAAAAGTTGAAGTAGGGCTAAACTTGTTATTTTTAATTGAAATGAATTTTTTAATATCTTTAATTCGTATTTTTGTAAAAATTACATATAAGACTATCAAAGTAAACCAAATTGAATACAGAGAAACAAACCAGAGTTAGTGACTTCTTGCATAATTATTTTTCGCCAAGAAATCTAAGAGCCAATATTAATAACCTTAGCTATTTACCTAGGTGGATTATTGTTGGTATTGATGTCATGGTATTGATCTTTTCCTTTACTTTTACTTATTTGCTGTTCGAAGGAACAGCCTTGGGCTATATAATCACTTCGCATCATTTTTATTTTGTAGCCAGCTTAATCTTTGTAAATATTTTTTTCTTCTGGTTATTTAGGACCTACTCCGGTATCATTCGCCATTCATCCTATATTGATGCTATAAAACTGTTATTTTCTCAAATGTCAGTTTTGGTATTTTTCTTATTTTTCAATCTAATATTTGAATTGTATTTTGGACATAAAGCGTTTTTAAATACAGCATTATTTATAAATTTAGTTTTGTCATTTTGTGGCTTGTTTTTATATCGCGTAATTGTTAAACAAACTTTTGAATTATACTTCTCAGAAAAAACCAATTCTAAATTAATCAGAACTGTTATTTACGGAACAGATGCAAATGCAATTTCTGTTGCAAATGCGTTAAAATTTGAAACTCCTTCACGGTTTAAAATTGTTGGTTTCGTAGATAAGAATAATCAGAATGCATCAAAACGAATGTTAGATTTGCCAATTTTGATTTTAAGGAAAAAATTACCGGCTTTAATGCGTTCTGTAGCAGCTGAAGGTGTAA
>Ga0307410_10000070_pt1 | contig 35922 bp, 29 predicted proteins | sample 322Ometagenome_3_FD_203707 | JGI IMG/M metagenome (GOLD analysis project Ga0307410, IMG submission 203707) | Maize rhizosphere microbial communities from greenhouse at UC Davis, California, United States - 322HYB-O-3 | ecosystem: Host-associated > Plants > Roots > Rhizosphere > Soil | place... | reverse complement strand
GGTTATAAGGTCCGATAGGAGCTGGTGCCTTTTCGGTAAAGATTATTTTTTTCATAGTACTAAAAATTTAATATGCTAAATAACGATTTGTAAACCATTAAATTAATAATGATTCAAAAGATTTGTGTCTCTAAAATACGATTTTTTATCGATTAGAAGTACTTCGTTTATTCCATTTGATGTCACTAAGAACACCAGATTTAATTCCGATAAAGAAATTCCAGTTAGAATTAGTTCCAAGCGGACTCCAGTTAAAAGCCATTCTCCAGCTTAACAAATCTCTTTCAAAACGAAATTGTGTAAACGTAACTCCTTTTTGTACAAAGTCATAACCTGTAGAAACTCCACCTTTCCATTTTGGGGTTATGTCCATATTGGCAGAAATCATAATGGAGTTTCCGGTAATTTTACTTTCTCGATTTACATTCGAATAAGTTAATGAATACGCCATAGTCATATCCCACGGAATTTTAGAATTAAAAAATTCAGTAATTACATTTTCATCATCATCATTACCGTCCTCGGCAAACTGACTGTTTCTGGTATCATTTAAGTCGGTATTTGTACCAAATAAATCATCCTTTCGGCCTCCGTTCCGTTCACTCTGCTTATTTTCTTCTTTTCCGCCCTTATTAGAGAACGAATAGTTCATGGTAACATTCGCACTTGTCATTCTAAATAAACTTCCCCCATTATCGATATTATAGGTGTTTATCCTCACTCCGGAATTATCAATAGCATAAGGATCAAGTGTTGCACCAAAATTGACATTCATTTTGTTATCAAAAAATTGAGTTCCACCACTTACAAGTAAAGGCTGCCATGCTAGAGTTTCTTTTCCGTTAGCGTTAAAATTATAGCTGGTGCTAAAATTTAAATTGTTAAGCAACATAATCTTTTTAGGTTCTGTTTTTGTGCTGTCACTATCTCTAACCTTGGCTTCAAAAGTATTGCTTAAGGCGAAACCTACTATATTTGAATTGTCTTTACTAGGAACCCCGTAAACACCATTTTCAAATCGGGTATATTGCGTTGTAATCCTGCCAGAAGCATCAACAGCATAATTATCATAATATTTCTCAAAACTTGGTGTGTAAGCATATGTAACAGAAGGTCTCATCACGTGACGAATCGACTGGATTCTTTTATCCTCACCAAAATTGAAAGTTCCGTAAATAGTAGTTCCTAAATTCGAACTGAAATTATAAGTTCTAAAAGCGTCAAATCCATTAATTGTTTTATCTATAACTTTACTTTGTTCTAAGTCGTAAGTTCTGTCGATAGTTTTGGTAACCCAGGTTTCCTGGTAATTTGTAGAGGCTCCGGCACTAAAATATTTAAAGATTTTAAAGTTTGTACTAATCGGAATACTGTGCTGCATACCAATTTGAGCATCTCTAAACATTTGAGGCTTAAAAAACAAAGAATCTGTAGTAACAATGTTGTTTTTACCGCTTAAATTATATTGCAGGTTTATATTTTTAATTAAACCTTTTTTCACACCATTTTTACCAACAAACGGATATACACGATCAATACTTGCCTGCAAAGTAGGCAATGTCATATTGATAACTTCTGTTTGTGTGTTTTGTGAATGCGTGGCTGTCAACGAAAGTCGGGCCTGTGGAATCGTATTGAATGTTTTGTTATAAGATATAGAAGAACTTAAGGTATTGTTCAGGTTAGATCCTACGTTGGCCTGGTTTATCGATTGCTTAAAGTATTTACTACTACCTAAATTGACAGAAGCAGAAAAAGTCGAATTAGGGTTCGATTTTGTGTCTTTTGAATGTGACCACTGAATATTGTAAATGTTTTGTTTAGAATAATCAGGATAACCTCTTTCACTGCTTATCAGGTTTTCATAACGGATATTAACATTTCCCCTGTATCTGTATCTTTTTGCATAGGCAGATTCAAATCGCAGCGCATAACTTCCGTTTGTATAATAATCTCCGAGAACTGTTAAGTCATAATTATCACTTAGAGCAAAATAATATCCCATATTCTGAAGTGAAAATCCACGAGTATTCGAATCATTGTAACTTGGAATAATAATTCCCGAAACGCTTTTTTCCTGACTCATCGGGAAATACGCAAAAGGCAAGGCCAGAGGAGTAGGAACATCGGCAATAACCATATTTGTCAAACCGGTTATAACTTTTTTCCCTGGAATAAATTTCACTTTATTTGTCTGGAAATAGTATTCCGGATTATCAATATCTTTAGAAGTTGTAAAACGTGCACCTTTCAAAAAGTAAACAGAATCATTTTCCTTTTTGGTTACAGCAGCTTTTATTTTAAATTCTCCCTGTTCTGTTCTTGAATTGTATATTAAGGCTTTTTTGGTCTTAAAATTAAATCTAATGGAGTCTGGCTGCACTTCACTTGCACCTTGTTTAAAATTTGGATATTGTACCAGAACCCCCGCAGAATCTTTGATTCTTCCGGCGTAGACTTCATCTTTTTCATAATCAAGAACGATGATACCCGATTTTAATTCTACATCTTTATAATAAAGTTCGGCTTCATTATAAAGAGTGATTGTTTTCTTTTTCTGGTCAATTTTAGCATAATCCTTGGCAACATACTTTACTTTTCCGTCAAGAAAAGTTTTTTTAGGCCTGACAGTATCTAGTTTTATCGTATCTTTTGGAGTGATTTCAGGTTTTTCTTCCTGCTTTGTGGTTTTATCTGTTTGTTTCCCAGCTGGTAACGAAGTTTTTTTTGGTTTTATCTCCTGCGAATATAGATTACCACATCCTATTGTTAGGAAAAATGATATTAAAACGATATTAAATAAGTTTGTCTGCAACGGTTTAAATGCTATTTTTGTAAAAGTATGGCTTGTTTTTTGACGTGTCAAACTTACATATAATTTTTTGTCAAAAATAGACAATTATAAAAATTATAGCAGTTGTGTTTTATTAAAATTAACTTTTAGATTTATGAATATATTTAACAAAACTAGACTAATATTTAGTTTTTTTCTAATGATAACCTCTTTTTATTCTTACAGCCAGTCCAATGTCTTTAAGGTAACACTTGACGCCGGACATGGAGATCATGACTTTGGAGCCGTATATAGCGGAAGGATAGAAAAAAATATTGCGCTGGCAATTGTGTTAAAAGTAGGGAAGATATTAGAGCTTAACCCAAATGTTGATGTTATTTATACCCGAAAAACAGATGTTTTTATAGATCTTGTCGAAAGAGCCAATATTGCCAACAGGGCAAATTCTAATATTTTTGTTTCTATACATTGCAATGCAAACAAAAATACCGCAGCAGACGGAACAGAAACGTATGTAATGGGTTTAAGTAAAGTTGCATCAAATCTTGAAGCTGCTAAGAAGGAAAACTCTGTTATTACCTTAGAGAAAGATTACAAGCGCAAATATGAAGGATATGATCCAAATTCTCCCGAATCAATGATCGGACTGACGTTAATGCAGGAAGAGTATATGGATAACAGTATTTCGCTGGCAAGTAAAATTGAAGATAATTTTGACAAACTAGGAAAAAAGCTCCGTCAGGGTGGAGTAAAACAAGCTCCGTTTATGGTGCTTCATAAAGCATACATGCCAAGAGTTTTGGTAGAAACAGGATTTGTATCTAATCCAACAGAAGGAAATATTCTTAATTCTGAGGAAGGACAAAATGATATCGCCAGAGCTATTGCCGAAGCAATCTTAAGCTATAAAAGAGAATATTTTGGTTCTGGAACTCCGGAAGTATCAGAAGCAAAACCGGTAAAAGATACCACACCAGCAAAGAAAGTACCAGAGGCGCCGGTTGCAAAAAATACACCAAAAGGAACTGTTTTTAAGGTACAGCTTATTGCCAGCATTAAGAAAACACCATTGGAGCCTAAAAATTTCAAAGGCCTTAAAAATGTCACTATGTTGTATGAAAACAATATTTATAAGTACTTCTATGAAGAAACTTCAAGTTACGATGCAGCTCAGAAATATTTGAAAGAAGCTAAAGGTAAAGGATATGGAGCAGCCTTTTTGATAGCATACAAAGACGGAGAAAAAATCAATATTCAGGACGCAATTAAATAATAGTCACAAGTTCGAATATTTATATTAATTTTGTACAAACACTTAGAATTTTGAAACTAACAAGAGAAATTAAAACGGCTATTTTAGTCATCGCGTCAATATTACTATTTATTTGGGGCTACAGTTTTTTAAAAGGCAGAGACCTTTTTACAAATTACAAAACCTTATATGTTGAATATGATAATGTTGAAGAATTATCAGCTTCTGCGCCAGTTACCTTAAACGGACTTATAATTGGTAAAGTAAATAAAATTACAATTAATGAGACTACTGGTAAATTATTAGTAGAACTTCAGTTAAAGACAGACTTTCCTATTTCTAAAACAAGTAAAGCATCTTTATATGCTCCAAGTTTGATTGGAGGAAAGCAAATTAAAATTATACCTAACCTTGAAGATAAAGTACTGGCTGAGGATGGTGAAACATTAGGAGCGACTGTAGAATTAGGTCTTACAGAATCTTTAGGAGGAAAAATCCAGCCCATTGAAGAGAAATTAAATCTGATGTTGGCCAATATTAATACATTGGTAACAGGATTGAATAATGTTCTGGACAAAAAAGGTCAGGAAGATATTAAAAAGAGTTTAGCAGAGTTAAGCCAGACTATGGAGCAATTTCATAGAGCTTCCGGAACTCTTAATTCTATTTTAGATGGTAATAAAGCACAAATTAATGGTGTTGTTACCAACTTTAATAAAATGTCAAATAATTTTACTAAAATTTCAGACTCTTTAAACAAAGCCGATCTTGGTAAAACAGTAAGAAACCTAAATCAGACTTTGGCTAAAGTAGATGGTATAATGAGTAACTTAAATTCAGGAAAAGGTACTGCCGGTAAATTATTAAATGATGATGCCTTATACAATAATTTGGCTAAGACATCAAAAGAATTAGAATTATTATTACAAGATGTTCGACTTTATCCAACACGTTATGTAAATGTTTCTCTTTTTGGAAAGAAAAACAAACCATACGTTGCTCCTAAAGAAGACACAAATTCAACTAAAAAATAATTAGTATGAGTTATTTAGATAATATTTTGTTCGCAATACTTCTTATAGTTGGTTTCGGTTTTTTTGCAGCGAGCGTAAAAAAAATCATCCGAAACATTAATTTGGGAGTTGATGTAGATCGAAAAGATAATCCGAAAGCTCGTTGGATGAATATGGCTATGATTGCACTTGGGCAGTCAAAAATGGTAAAAAGACCTGTAGCAGGAGTGCTGCATATCTTTGTTTACGTAGGTTTTATAATAATCAATATAGAATTACTGGAAATCATCATTGATGGATTGTTTGGTACACACAGAATCTTTGCACCTTATTTAGGAGTTGTTTATGATGTTCTGATAGCATCGTTTGAAATATTAGCAATACTTGTTATTGTAGCCGTGGTCACTTTCTGGATTAGAAGAAATATAATAAGACTGAAACGTTTTATTCATTCTGATTTAAAAGGATTTCCTAAAAGTGATGCAAATTATATTTTATACTTCGAAACAGTTTTAATGATTTTGTTTCTATTGATGAATGCCTCTGACTTTCATTTACAAAATGTTCCCGGAGGATTTTCACACTTTCATAAAGCAGGAAGTTACCCCGTAAGTCAGTTTATTGCGCCAATTTTTAACGGAGTGTCTAATGAATTGGTTGCATTATTATATGAAGTTTTTTGGTGGCTGCATATCACAGGTATTTTGATTTTTATGAATTATTTGTATTTTTCAAAACACCTTCACATACTGTTGGCTTTTCCTAATACTTATTTTGCAAATTTAAAGCCGCAGGGAAAATTTAATAATCTGGAATCAGTTACAAATGAGGTGAAATTAATGATGGATCCAAATGCTGATCCGTTTGCAGCAGCACCACCAGCTGATGAAAATGCGGCTCCGGCCAAATTTGGTGCCAGTGATGTTCAGGATTTAAACTGGGTACAATTGCTAAACGCTTATACCTGTACAGAATGCGGGCGTTGCACATCTGCATGTCCTGCCAATCAAACAGGCAAAAAGTTATCTCCCCGCAAAATCATGATGGATACAAGAGATCGTTTGCAGGAAGTTGGAAAAAATATTGATGCTAATAAAGGCGTTTTTGTTCCTGATAATAAAACATTATTAAACGATTACATTACTCCTGAAGAACTATGGGCTTGTACTTCTTGCAATGCATGTGTAGAAGAATGTCCGGTAAATATTAGTCCGTTGTCTATTATCATGGATATGCGACGTTATTTGGTGATGGAACAAAGTGCTGCTCCAATGTCATTGAATGCAATGATGACCAATATCGAAAATAATGGAGCGCCTTGGCAGTACAGCCAGCAAGACAGGGCGAATTGGAAAAACGAGAATTAATACCATTCTCAACAATAAATAGAATTCAGATTTCAGATTAAAACATGAAACTTTGAACTTTAAACTTTAAACAAAAGAGAGAAAATGTCAGAAAGTTTAGTAGTGCCAACAATGGCAGAAATGCTAGCCGAAGGAAAACAACCTGAAGTGTTGTTTTGGGTAGGTTGTGCAGGAAGTTTTGATGATAGAGCAAAAAAAATTACAAAAGCTTTTGTGCGTATATTAAATCGTACAAACGTTTCTTTTGCAGTTCTTGGTACAGAAGAGAGTTGTACTGGAGATCCTGCAAAACGCGCCGGAAATGAATTTTTATTCCAGATGCAGGCCATGATGAATATTGAGGTTTTGAATGCTTATGAAGCAAAGAAAATCGTTACAGCTTGTCCTCACTGTTTTAATACTTTAAAAAATGAGTATCCTGAATTAGGAGGGAAATATGAGGTGATTCATCATACCGAATTCTTAAAGTCATTAATTGATGAAGGAAGATTAACGGTAGAAGGTGGTCAGTTTAAAGGGAAAAAAATCACGTTTCACGATCCATGTTATTTAGGAAGAGCAAATAAAGTATATGAAGCACCAAGAGATTTAATTCAGAAACTAGATGTTGAATTGGTCGAAATGAAACGTTCTAAAGCAAATGGTTTATGCTGTGGAGCGGGTGGAGCGCAAATGTTTAAAGATGCTGAACCAGGAAACAAAGAAGTGAATGTTTTGCGTACTGAAGATGCTCTTGAAGTACAGCCGGATATTATTGCAGCAGGCTGTCCTTTCTGTAATACCATGTTAACTGATGGTATCAAACACAAAGAAAAAGAAGGACAGGTTAAAGTTATGGATATTGCGGAGTTAATTGCAAACGCACAAGATTTGTAATTTTAGGTTCTGAGATGCTAAGGCACTAAGGTTCTGAGTTTTAAAACCTGAAACCTGAAAACTTGAAATAAAAAAACTAAAAGAAAAATTAAAAATGTATATACCTTTTGAAAATTTACCTGGTGAATCCAGAATATGGATTTATCAATCGAACAGAAAGTTTTCTGAGGAAGAATTTTCTGAAATTGAGTCTGATCTAAAGTCTTTTGTTGAAGGCTGGGCAGCACACGGAACAAGCTTAGAGGCTTCTTTTGAATTGAAATACAACCGATTTATTATTTTGGCTGTAAATCAGGACGTACAAGCTGCAACTGGATGTTCTATTGATAGTTCGGTTGAATTTATTCAGGGTTTAGAGAAAAAATATAACGTTGATCTACTTGATAAAATGAACGTTACTTTTAAATTGGGAGAACATATCGCCCACAAACCTTTGATTGATTTTAAGAAAATGGTTAAAGACAAAGCTGTTACAGCAAACACTATTGTTTTTAATAATCTTGTAAACAATATCGAAGAATATAACGAATCCTGGGAGGTTCCTGCGGAAGACAGCTGGCATAGTAGATTCTTCTAGAAGTTTTTTATAATATATTTAAAGGCATAAAATTTAGGTTTTATGCCTTTTTTTGTTTTATGGACTTTACACAATCTTTCGAATACTGTTTGTAGAAGTGAATACGCAAACTTTGTCAAAGTTTTAAACTTTGACAAAGTTATCCAGTAAGATTATGAAAATAAAAACGTCTAATCTAGCCCCGATGGGAGCGGTATCCTTTTTCTGGCTCCTTTAGACAGAAAAAGATATAGCGGACAGCGGGAATGGAAGTTCTTTTGATTAGGAATGTTCTGCTTCTGGAATAAATCATTAACCAGAATTAATCAAATTTTGTCAAAAATCTAACAACTTAATATCTCAATTAAAGGTGATTTTTGAGTACTTTCGTAGTTATTAAATTTAATACATGAAAATAGCAATAGTTTGTTATCCGACTTTTGGCGGTAGTGGAGTAGTTGCCACTGAGTTAGGTCTTGAATTAGCCAGACGCGGACACGAAATACACTTTATAACTTATAGTCAGCCAGTGAGGCTGGCACTTTTGAATCCTAACGTACATTACCACGAAGTAAACGTTCCTGAATATCCACTTTTTCATTATCAGCCTTATGAATTGGCTCTTTCGAGCAAATTGGTTGATATGGTAAAATTATATAAGATTGAAGTTCTTCACGTGCATTATGCTATTCCGCATGCTTATGCTGGTTATATGGCAAAGCAAATGCTGAAAAACGAAGGAATAAATCTGCCAATGATTACGACGCTTCACGGAACTGATATTACATTGGTAGGGAATCATCCTTTTTATAAACCGGCAGTAACTTTTAGTATTAATAAATCAGATTATGTTACTTCGGTTTCTCAGAGTCTGAAAGATGATACTTTGAAATTATTTAAAATCAAGAATAAAATTAAGGTAATCCCGAATTTTATTGAATTGGATAAAGTGAAAAAAGATCCTCTGGCTCCGTGTCATCGTTATGTAATGGCAAAGGAAAATGAACGCATTATTACGCATATCAGTAACTTTAGAAAGGTAAAACGTATTCCGGATATTATTAAGATTTTCTATAATATCCAGAAAGAAGTTCCAGCTAAGTTAATGATGGTTGGAGATGGACCGGAAAAAGAAAAAGCAGAGATTCTTTGCCAGGAATTAGGTATTCTTGATAAGGTGATTTTCTTTGGAAACAGCCACGAAATCGACAAGATTTTGTGTATGACAGATTTATTTCTGCTTCCTTCAGAAACGGAAAGTTTTGGTTTGGCAGCATTAGAGGCCATGGCTTGTGGAGTTCCGGTAATTTCAAGTAATTCAGGAGGATTGCCTGAAGTAAATTTTGATGGCTTTTCGGGCTATTTGAGTAATGTCGGAAATGTGGAAGAAATGGCTGAAAATGCTTTGAAAATTTTAAAGGATGATGCTGTTTTACGTCAGTTTAAAGCTAACGCATTAGAGGTTGCAAGGAAATTTGATATAAAAAATATTCTTCCGAAATACGAAGCTTTGTATCAAAAAGCAATCGATGATTATAAATATGAAAAACTCTAATCTTTAAAAAGACATCAATGAAAAAAGTAATTTCTGTTTTAACTGTTTTTATTCTGATTTCGTGCGGAAGTACAAAAACATCCGATCCAAAAGCGCTGTATGAGGTTTTAACTGAGCAGTCTGACGGAGGAGGAAATATTAAATTCTTTGAAATCCTGACTGAGCCAAATGAAATTAAAATGCTTGAAAACGATCCGCTTTTAAAAGACAAAATGAAACAGGATGACATTAATAACTCTAATTATGTTATTCTGAACATGGGCGAAAAAAATACAGGAGGTTATTCTATAGGAGTTGAAAAAGTAGAAGAAACCGATAAAAATATTATCATTACGGTAAAAGAAAAGAGCCCTGCTCCGGATGCAATGACGATGCAGGTGATAACTTACCCGTATACTGTGGTAAAAGTGCGCTCAAAGAAAGAAATTATTATTAAATAATAAATAAAAAAAACCTGTCGTATCAAGCGACAGGTTTCTTCTTACAATTATTTTTTAGGTTTTATTTTTAGAATCTGAATTTAACTCCTAAACCAACGTCAAATCCAAAATTGTCATCATCATAGTATCCAGAACCAATTTCAGGTCTTGCATCTAATGATAGCGTAATAGGCACTTCTTTAAATCTATATTCTATACCGATATCTCCTGCAGCAAAAACATATGTTCCGCTATCGTTGTATCTGTAATCGTTGTAGCGATAATCATAATCCCAGGCAGCTAAACCTCCACCGACACCTGCGTACCAGTTAAAGCCTCCATCGATGTTCCATACCCATTGATAAAGAGCAACACCTTTTATTGCATCTACATCACGGCTATTTCTCCATCCTAAATCAAACTCAAGTCTGTTTTTTTGATTTAATCCTAATTGATATGATACTTCACCTCCAAATCCGTTATTGTCTCCTAAACGTAATCCTAAAGCGTGTTTAGAAATTTCTTGTGATTGTGCCGTAAAAGCTAAACCTAATAGCATAATGGCAGACAAAATAATTTTTTTCATAATGTGGTCTTAATTTTTTTCAAATGTATTATTACAGTTTCAGGGAAAACGTATAATATTTTTAAAAATTGTTATATAATTCACATTTATTATTTTGCCAATTTCACGAAAACCTTGCCGTTGCTGGTTTCGTTGTTGTTTATGATACTTATTTATTTTAGAATTATTGAAGTTAACATTTGAGAAGTAAGAATATCTTCCATTTCGAAAAGATTTTCCTCGTCTATAAAATTTGCTGCCTTATAGGAGAATAATTTCCAGCGTTTTTTATGATATTCCAGCGCTGTTAAATTTTCGACCCAGTCTCCTGAGTTTAAATATAAGGTAGAACCGTGTTTGTTTTCTTTAGTCAGTATTTTAGGTTCGTGAATATGCCCACAAATAACATAATCATATTTTTTTTCAATTGCCAAATCGGTAGCAGTAGTCTCAAAATCAGAAATAAATTTTACTGCTTTTTTTACACTGGCTTTGATTTTTTTAGAAAAAGAATAAGGCTCGCGTCCCAGTTTTGCTAAGAACCAATTGACAAAACGATTAATAAGGATTAAATAATCGTAACCTAATCCGCCTAGTTTTGCAATCCATTTTGAGTGCTGTACAGAAGCATCGAAAACATCTCCGTGAAAAATCCAGGCTTTTTTGTCGTCTAACTCAAGAACCAATTTATCAACCAGAGAAAAATTTCCCATATTCATATCCGTAAACTTTCGAAGAATTTCGTCGTGATTACCAGTGATATAATAGACTTTTGTTCCTTTAGAAGCCATTCCTATAACTCGCTGGATAACTCTTAAATGCGCTTTTGGGAAATATGATTTTCTAAATTGCCATGCATCAATAATATCACCATTTAAGACTAATATTTTTGGTTTTATACTTGACAGATAGTTATTTAATTCTTTGGCGTGGCTGCCGTATGTTCCTAAATGGACATCAGAAATAATGACCAATTCAACATTTCTTTTTTTCAATTTTTCCTGATTTGAAGTTTAACAAATAAATGAATCTTAAACGTATTTTATTTTATGAAATGGTTATTAAAATGCGGTCAATTTTAATAAATTGTGATTTTTATTCTATTTAATCTTTACTTAATATTACCAATTTTAAATTTTTTAATTTAATTCATAAAACTTACATTTGCTCAAAACTAATTACAATGGCAGGAAATAGCTACGGCACCCTATATAAAGTAACAACATTTGGAGAATCCCATGGAGAAGCTTTGGGCGGAATTATAGACGGTTGTCCATCAGGAATTGAACTTGATCTGGAAGCAATTGAATTTGAAATGTCCCGCAGAAAGCCAGGACAGTCAGCAATCGTAACCCAAAGAAAAGAACCAGATGCAGTTCAGTTTTTATCAGGGATTTTTGAGGGAAAAACTACAGGAACCCCAATTGGCTTTATTATTCCGAATACCAATCAAAAATCAGACGATTACTCACATATAAAAGATAACTACAGACCAAGTCATGCTGATTATGTATATGATCAGAAATATGGTTTTCGTGATTATCGCGGCGGCGGTAGAAGTTCTGCACGTGAAACGGCAAGCAGAGTAGTGGCAGGCGCCATCGCAAAACAAATGTTGCCTGAAATTAAAATTAATGCTTATGTATCGTCTGTTGGGCCAATTCATTTAGATACACCATATCAGGATTTGGACTTTTCTAAAATAGAAAGTAACCCTGTTCGTTGTCCCGATGAAAAATCGGCAGCGATTATGGAAGAATATATTCGTGACATACGCAAACAAGGAGATACTGTTGGCGGAATTGTATCTTGCGTAATTCAGAATGTTCCGGTTGGTTTAGGCGAACCTGTTTTTGATAAATTGCATGCAGAGTTAGGAAAAGCAATGCTGTCTATAAATGCTGTAAAAGGTTTTGAATACGGAAGTGGTTTCTCAGGTTCTGAAATGAAAGGAAGTGAGCATAACGATTTGTATAATCCGGACGGAACTACAAAAACAAATCTTTCAGGAGGAATTCAGGGAGGAATCAGTAATGGGATGGATATCTATTTTAAAGTAGCTTTTAAGCCTGTAGCAACAATTATGCAGACACAGGATTCATTAGATAATAAAGGAAATATTACACCAATGACAGGAAAAGGACGTCATGATCCGTGTGTAGTACCTCGCGCAGTACCAATTGTGGAGGCAATGGCTGCGATTGTTTTGGCTGATTTTTATCTGATCAACAAAACATATTAATAAAAATTGAGGCAGTGAGGGTCTTAATATTTTAATTATAAATAAAAAAAATAATGCAAGTTACTGAAATCAAAAAAAAATCATTTCTTTCGGGTCTTACCGGGCAAATTATAATTGCAATGGTTCTTGGTGCCATTTTGGGCATCATTATACACAATTCTATTTCGCAGGAAGCAGCAGAGTCTTTTAGTGCTAAAATTAAAATGCTGGCAACAGTATTTATTCGTTTAGTGCAAATGATTATTTCTCCTTTGGTGTTTACAACTCTGGTGGTTGGAATTGCTAAGTTGGGTGATATCAAAACAGTAGGAAGAGTTGGAGGAAAAGCTTTAGGATGGTTTTTTACAGCATCTTTTATATCTCTGTTAATCGGATTATTCTATGTGAATCTTTTAGAACCGGGAAAAGGGATAAAATTAGGAAATGTGAATATGGCAGCTGCCAGCGAAGTAACAGGAAAAACTAAAATTTTATCTTTTGAAAATTTTGTTGAACACATTGTACCCAAAAGTATTTTTGAGGCTATGGCAACGAATGAAATTTTGCAAATTGTAATTTTTTCAATTTTTTTCGGATTAGCAGCCGCATCATTGGGAAGTACTGTAAAACCAGTTATAAATGCTCTGGACAAAGCTTCGCACATTGTTTTGAAAATGGTAAATTATGTAATGAAATTTGCTCCGATTGGCGTATTTGGGGCTATTGCGGGAGTATTTGCAATACGTGATGCAGAAGAATTAGTTATTACCTATTTTAAGTTTTTCGGATCCTTCTTAGTAGGAATCAGTACATTATGGGTCGTTTTAATTGCAGTAGGTTATATCTTCCTGAAAGGAAGAATGACAGAATTATTAAAACGTATTGTAGGGCCGTTGGCAATAGCTTTTGGTACAACAAGCAGTGAAGCTGTTTTTCCTAAATTGACAGAAGAATTAGAAGCATTTGGTGTAAAAGACAAGATTGTTTCATTTATGCTGCCGCTCGGTTACTCATTTAATCTTGACGGGAGTATGATGTATATGACTTTTGCAAGTATTTTTATTGCACAATTTTATGGTGTACATCTTGATCTGGGAACTCAGATGGTCATGCTTTTGGTCTTAATGTTGACAAGCAAAGGAATTGCCGGTGTGCCGCGTGCAAGTTTGGTTGTCGTTGCCGCAACTTGTGGAATGTTTGATATTCCGATTGAAGGGATTGCTCTTATTTTGCCAATTGATCATTTTTGTGATATGTTCAGAAGTGCAACCAATGTTTTGGGTAATGCTTTGGCAACCTCTGTTGTAGGACAATGGGAAAATGGTAATGATTCAGAAGTATCAGCTGAAAATTAGAAATAATAAAGATTTTTATATTGAAAAAGCCGTAATAAATAATTATTACGGCTTTTTATTTTTTTAATCTAAAGCGCTATTAACTATGCAGCAACTTTTCCTTTTCGGCCTTCATCAGAATCTTCTGGCAACGTATCGCCTCCCTGAATAGCTTTTTGTTGAGTCTTAGTTAATTTTTCAGATTCTTCGAATTTTAAAAAGTTTTCTAACATGTTTTTGGTTTTAAATACTCCAATCTAAATAAAAAACACTTGGAGTTTGTGTTTGTTAATTTTGTTAAAGATAAAATTTAATTCTATTTATTTTCTTAAAATGATGATTATTTTTAAGCAAATATTTTTATTTATTGACTAATTTAAAATAATTTTTATTTAATTAGATCGTTTTCTAATCTGTCTTAAGTATTAAATAAATTAAGTATACGTAAATTAACTTTGTAAGAATCAATATGTTATTTTATTTGTTAATAATGTATATTTGAATAAATTTTCCCAAATGATGTTCCGATTACGATTTTTTTTATCATGGCTCTTTCTGAATTTTCTTTCATTCGCCTTATCGGCACAAAGTAATTTACCAACAGCTAAAATTGATAAACTTATCTTAGAAGCACTTTCTGATTTCAGAGAGGCAAATTTTGAGAAATCACTCATTGTTTCCAGAGCCGCACTAAATCATTCTACAATAGCCAAAAATGATTATTTTATTTCGCGTTCTTACAATATTATAGGTGCCAATTATAACGAACTTGGAGAAATTGATAAAGCAATTTTCTTTTATAAAAAAAGCCTCACATATGCTAAGAAAGCAAATAATGACAGCTTTATTAATATGTTATATAATAATCTGGGTAACATATACTGCTTTGAGAAAAAACAATACAAAGTTGGAATTGATTATTATAAAAGATCTCTCCAATTAAGTGCAGAGATTAAGGATTCAACACAAATTTATTTTACCAATGTTAATCTTGCCTGGTCCTATTTTGATATTGGAGAATTTAATAAAGGTTATGCTTATCTGAATTTTGTAAACAACAATAAAAAATTTAGAGATGATGATACTGTTATAGTATCTAATATGCTAAATGGTATGTATTTGAGTTACAAAGGCGATAATAAAAAAGCCAATGAATATTTTTTAAAAGCAATCAATATAAAGAATAACAGCCTTGAAAGACCTGACTTATCATATGCACATCTGGAATATTCAAAATTTCTGGACAAAATAGGAAGGAATAAAGAAGCATATACCAATTTACTTGCCTACAACAGAATAACGCAACAAATCTATAATGATGAGAAACTCAAGAAAGCTTCTGTAGCAGGTTTAAATCTTGAATTGGACGAATATAAAAGACAGATTGATAAAATCGAAGATGAAAAAGATTCGCAATATCAAAGCCTCAAAAAGTCAAGGATTATTGTTGTTTTGTTTGTAATAACTTCTTTTATCCTGTTGTTGTTTATAATAACCTTAATTAAAAATATCAGGTTTAAAAAGAAACACAATTTAGAGCTTCTAAAAGCAAAAGAAATCGCAGAAGAAGCCTCTTTGCTCAAAACACAATTTATCTCGACTATAAGCCATGAATTGCGTACCCCTTTGTATGGTGTTGTTGGTATAACCAATATGCTTCTGGAAGAACATAAGGAATTGTCCACAAGTCAGCATCTTAGTTCATTAAAGTTCTCTGCCCGATATCTGCTGTCATTAGTAAATGATCTTCTGCAAATTAATAAAATTGAAGAAAATAAGGTAGTCTTAGAAACGCTGACATTTAATATTTCTGATGAAGTTTCGATGATTAAAAATTCTCTTTCCTTTCTTTCGCAAAAAAATAATAATAAAATCTCAATAAGAATAGATCCTGAAATCCCTGAATATCTAATTGGGGATAAACTAAGACTTGCCCAAATCCTGATGAACCTGGTAAGTAATGCCTTAAAATTTACCAACGACGGCGAAGTCGAAATAATTATAAACCTTAGCAAAGTTGAAGGAAAATTTTATTTTCTGGAATTTCAGATAAAAGATAATGGTGTCGGAATTGCAGTTGTTGACCAGGCTAAAATTTTTGAGAAATTTGTCCAGGTAGGAAGAAAAGACGAAGATTATCAAGGTACAGGATTGGGACTGAGTATAGTAAAAAGACTGTTAGGACTTTTTAATACCAGTATTATCCTAAAAAGTAATATAGGAGAAGGAACTTCATTTACATTTACAATTCCATTTGAATCTGATCCGGTAAAAACAAAACAAATTATCGACGAAATTCAGGTTGACCTGACATCAGATGAAGTCTTTAAAATTTTGATTGTTGAAGATAATGTAATCAATCAGCTGGTAACCAAAAAAATAATCGAAAAAAATAATTATATCTGCAAAGTAGTAGATGATGGTTTTGGGGCGCTTCAAATTCTTGATAACGAATATTTCGATCTCATTTTGATGGATATTAATATGCCGGTAATGAATGGTTTCGAAACAACAAAAAGAATACGTCAGCTAGGGATAAAAACCCCAATTGTAGCACTAACGGCCTTTGATAAGGACGAAATTACAGACGAAGCAATTTCTTCAGGAATGAATGATATAATCATTAAACCATTTGAGCCCGTTAAGCTTTTTAAAATAATTAATTACTTAATATCTGAAACAAAAAACGTTGGTTAATACCAACGTTTTTTATTTTGCTTAGATGCATTTGATTTTCTCGATTTATGAGCTCCGCCGCTTCTGTTAGAATTTTTTGGTTTTTCGGCAGTGGCTTCCGGGCTTCCCGAATGCCATTGATACGGATGATCAGTAATGATTTTGACATCAACTTTTATTAGTTTTTGAATATCTTTCCAATACGGTTCTTCATCTTTCCCGCAAAATGAGATTGCTATTCCGCCATTTCCTGCACGGCCCGTTCTTCCGATTCTGTGCACGTATGTTTCGGGAATATTTGGCAAGTCAAAATTAATTACATAAGGCAGCTGATCAATATCAATTCCTCTTGCAGCAATATCTGTAGCTACGAGAACACCAACTTCTTTATTTTTAAACGCATCAAGAACACGCTGTCTGGCATTCTGAGACTTATCTCCGTGAATGGCTTCGGCAGGTATGTCTTTTTTACGTAATGCTTTTACAACATTATCAGCACCGTGTTTGGTTCTTGAAAATACCAAAACGTTTGATAATTCTTCGTTCTTGATTAAATGATATAGTAAATTTCTTTTCTCTGTTTTCTCTACAAAATAAATTCGCTGTTCTACAGTTTCAGCTGTGGATGAAACTGGCGAAACTTCAACTTTTGCAGGATCCTGCAAAAACATTTCTGCCAATTCACGAATTGCAATAGGCATTGTAGCAGAAAACAATAAAGTCTGACGATTTTTAGGCGTTAGTTTTACAATCTTTTTTACATCGTTTATAAAACCCATGTCCAGCATTTGATCAGCTTCATCCAGAACCAAAGTATGCAGATGATCTAAATCAAGAAAACCTTGTTTTTGCAAGTCTAATAATCTTCCCGGAGTGGCTACCAAAATGTCAATTCCCTGCTTTAACGCATCGACCTGAGGATTTTGTGAAACTCCTCCAAAAATAGTCAATTGTGTTAAGTTGGTATATTTTGCATACGTATCAAAACTCTGTCCAATCTGAACAGCTAATTCACGTGTAGGAGTAACTATAAGGGCACGTATTTGTTTTGCTTTTTTTGATGAACCCACAATTCGGTGCAGCTGATGTATAATCGGGATAGCAAACGCAGCTGTTTTTCCTGTACCAGTCTGTGCGCAGCCAATTAAGTCCCTGCCCGATAAAACGATCGGAATAGATTGTTCCTGGATAGGAGTGGGGTTAAGGTATTCTTCTTCAAATACGGCTTTTTGTATACTTTTTGAAAGTGATAAATCTTCGAATAACATATCTTAGGTATTAAGAATTTTAGTTATAAGTACTAAAATTCTGTGCAAAGATAAGTTTATTCAGTCAATCGTTTCTTTGAATCCTGTTTTATTTGGCAAAACGATCTTTTTTTGATGGTGATAATTTATGGAAATTAGATTTTTTCGTTGTTTGCTTTAATAAAATCAGTTATTAAATACCCAATTAATTTTCCAATTAAATGATTGTTCGGAGACTGGTCCAGGTCCGGAGCACCTTCGCAAATATGTAAATACGTAGCATTTTTATGTTCTCCAAAAAACGAAACAAACTGACGTAATTGTTCTATCGAAAACCCACTGATTGTCATGGCACTACTGGCAATATTTGGTATAGCATCCAAATCAATTTCGATTCCAAAAGAATCGGACTTTATAAAATCCAGAGCATGGATCATTTCATTGTTGAAGTCTTTCTCTTTGCGAATATTTACACTGTCGTACGTATTATATCGTACACGGTCTTCCAGTTTCTTTATAATATCAAGAACGCTTTTTGAGGTATAATTTTCATGTAAACCGAAAATAAAATATTTTTTCAGAAAACCTTCTTCATACGCATATGAAAAACCATTTCCACTATGGCGGCCTTCCAGGATTCTAAAGTCAGAATGAGCATCAAAATTGATAGCATTAATTGGCTTTCCTTTGGCCAGAGCCGATCCTTTAATATTTCCGTAAGCATTGTTATGGCCTCCGCCAATGATAATTGGAGTTTTTCCGGCCTTAATAATAGTAAAAATTATATGAGAAACCTCCTTGTCAATTCTTTCTACCAGCTGACTTAATTTTGAACGATCATCAATGTCGTTAAAATCCAGGTTTTCAACATCGCGCATTTCATCAGCAACATTAATTTGTCCTAAAACAATAATCTGGCTTCCTTTTGCAAAACGATTATGCTGTATATTGGCTATCGCTTTTATAGCATTTTCCCAGGCAGATGCGGTACCGGGCCTTCCATAATTTGCACGCACACCAATATCTTCGGGAATTCCCAAAAGGACATATTTAGCCTCACTTTCTTTTAGAAAATTAATGATTTCAACTCCTTTTGGAATGATAATCATTTTTTCTCCGAATTTTATTTCACCACTTCGGTGATTTGTGACTTTTGCTAAATCATTTATAGTAAAAGGGATTAATTTCTCCATAAAAAAAAATTATTGACCAAAAATAATATAATTGTGTTAACTTACGTTATTACGATATATTAATTATTAAATTTGTTTTTAAAGAAAATTATTAAATATGGAAAACCCAAAGAACAACAACAACTCAAGTCTAAAGGCGGTTATCGCTGTTTTAGCAGTCCTACTTATTGGTAGCTTAGTGTATATTTTTAAATTGTCTTCTGATACAGACGTAGTTAAGACAGAACTAACTTCTACTTTAACTGAAAAGGAATCTGTAATGAAGGATTTGCAGGAATTGAAAGCAACTTATGATGCTGCCATTGCTGAAAATACTTCAATGTCTGATGAGTTAATTCAGGAAAGAGACAAAGTAGTAGCTTTGATGTCTGATTTAAATAAATCCAAAGGTGATGTATCTAAATACAGAAATCAGGTTCAGGGGATGCAGGCTAAAATGAAAACTTTAGTTGCTGAAAATGATGAGTTGAAAAAACAAAATGGTGTTTTGACAGTTCAGAGAGATAGTACTATTGTCGTTTTAGGAGAATCAAAAAAATATAACGAAGTATTAGTTGGTCAAAACGAGGAACTGGCCAAAACTGTAGAAAAAGGATCTAAGTTATCAATTTTGAATACAAAAACTGCAGCTTACAAACTAAGAAGCTCAGGAAAACAAGTTGAAACTGACAAAGCCAGCCGTGCTGATGTCTTAAAAATTAGTTTTACAATTGCTGAAAATCAAATCGCAAAATCTGGAGATAAAACTTATTATGTTCAGGTTATTGATGCTAAAAGCAATGTCTTAGGAGATAAGAAAACAGAAAGTTTTGGTGATAACACATTAACTTACAGTTTTAAAACTACAGTACAGTACGAAAACAAATCAGTGAATGTAGTACAAGACCTTCCTGGAAAAGATTTCGCAAAAGGAACTTATTTTATCAATGTTTTTGATAATGACGAATTGGTTTCTAAAACAAGTTTTTCTTTAAGATAAGACTTTAAAATAAAGAAATACCACTAAAAAAGGTCTGTGAATAAATATTTCACAGACCTTTTTTGTATTTTAAAATATTGTTTTTTTATTTAATAATTTCTCCTTCAATAAAAACACTCTCAATCAGATTGCTGCCAAAGGCATACGGAATCTGATAATAGGAAGAAATTGGTTTCGTCAGGATTAGATTAGCTTTTTTGCCTTTTGTAATACTGCCATGCGTACCTGAGATTCCCATTGCATAGGCACCATTTATAGTTGCAGCGTTTATTGCTTCTTCCGGTGTCATTTTCATTTTGATGCAGGCTGTAGCAACCACAAAATTCATATTACCAGATGGAGTTGAGCCAGGGTTAAAATCTGTCGCTAATGCTAAAGGTAAACCAGCCTTAATCATTTCGCGTGCCGGCGTGTACGGAATACTTAAGAAATACGAACACGATGGCAGAGCTACAGGCATTGTTTCTGTGTTCTTTAAAGCTTCAATGTCTTCGGGGTTCATAATTTCGAGATGATCTACAGAAAGGGCTTTAAACTTGACTCCCGCCTGTATTCCTCCAATTGAATTAAATTGGTTGACATGAATTTTTGGCTTTAAGCCATATTCAATTCCCGCTTGCATAATTTTTTCGGTTTCCTCAACAGAAAAATAACCCGTTTCGCAAAAAACATCAACATAATCAGCCAGTTGTTGCTTTGCAATTTCAGGCAGCATTTTGGTTATGATTTCATCGATATAACCTGTTTTATTTTCTTTATAATGAACTGGAAAAGCATGAGCTCCCAAAAACGTCGCTTTTACAGAAACAGGATAGTCTTTAGCGAGTTTTCTAATTACGCGAAGCATTTTTAATTCGCCTTCAACAGTCAGTCCATAGCCTGATTTTATTTCTACTGCTCCGGTTCCTAAACGCATTACTTCTTCAAGCCGAAGTTTTGACTGGCTATAAATTTCTTCTTCAGAGGTTTCGTTGAGTTTTTTGGCTGAATTTAGGATTCCGCCACCGCGATTTGCGATTTCTTCATAAGTAAATCCGTTGATTCTGTCTACAAATTCCTGCTCACGATTTCCTGCATAAACGATATGTGTGTGGCTGTCGCACCAGGATGGCAATACAATTCTTCCTGTTGCATCAATAATATCATCAGCTTTTACTTCGGGAAGGTTTTTCATCAAACCAAAATCTGCAATTAGATTATTTTCAATTAATAAAAATGCATTTTTTATCGTGGGAAGAACCGCCATTTCGGCACCCGAAACCTTAGAAACAGACGTTTCCCGAACCTGAAGCAATTCTTTTATGTTTGTGATTAAAGTAATCATTATTAAAAAATTTAATTATATAAAACACAAATTTGCTACACCAGTTCACCCGACGTTCTTGGGTCACAAAATTAACACTAATCAATTCGTGAAAATTTGTGAAATTCGTGTTGATTGGAATTTGGAATTTATCCCGCAAATGTCTGATTGGAATTTAATTTTCTGAAACTGTTATTTCAAACATTTTTTCCCAGTATTTTCCAGTCACAAAAATGGTTTTAGTCTTTGGATTGTAAGCAATTCCGTTTAAAACTTCGGCTTGCGGATGTTTAATGAATTTTCGTAAACCAGACATATTCAAAATTCCTTCAACAGCTCCAGAAGTTGGATTTACCACCGCAATTGCATCTTTTTGCCATACGTTTACAAAGAATTTTCCATTAATGTATTCTAATTCATTAATAGCTTTTATTTTAGAAGTTCCTGAATACACATTAATATAATCAATTAATTTTTGATTATTTGGATCCATTTTCCAGATTTTCTCTGTTCCGTCAGAATGATAAATAAACTTTCCGTCATTTGTCATTCCCCAGCCCTCAATGTCTTTGTCGTATTTAAAAGTTTTTTCAAGTTTAAAAGTCTTTGCATCATAAATGAAACCTGTCTTTTCTTCCCACGACAATTGAAATATTTTTCCGTTGATAAAAGTAATTCCTTCTCCAAAATATTCTTTCGGAAGATCAACCTGTGTGATTACTTTTCCTGTTTTATAATCAACTTCTCTAAAATAAGAATCTCCTTTTTGACCAGTACTTTCAAACAAAGCATCGTTATGAAATTCCAAACCTTCTGTAAAAGCCTTTGTGTCGTGAGGATAAGTATTTACAATTTTATAGTTTAATAATTTAGGTTCAACATCAGAAACCAATTCGATTCTTTTGGTGGCATCAGACCATTCAGAACCATAATAAACAGTTGCTTTTAAATATTGGTATCCTAATTTTTGATCTTTTAATTCAAATTTGAATTTTTCAGCACCTTTTGTGCTTCCCACTTTTTTATCGTTTACAAAGTAAACTGTACTATCAACTTCTTTAGAATTTGGGTTCAAAATAGCAATAGAAACAGCTTGTTTTGATGTAAAATGTGCCGGAAATGCAGAATCATCGATAGTAAATAAAGAATTTTCACCTTTTTTTGCACCATTACAACCAATTAATGTGATTCCTAATAAAATGACAGCTAGGAAGTTATATTTTTTCATAGTTAAAAATTTGAATAAGCCAATATACGACGATATTTTTATAGCAACAAAGCTCTTGCAAAAATATAAAAAGATTGTATATTTGCACCGGCAAGTCCTACACGACCAGCTCCTGCAGACTCCCCCAGGATGGGAACATAGCAAGGGTACGCGGTTGAGCGGTGCGATGTAGGTCGCTTGCCACTTTTTTTAGAATAAATTTAATTTGTAATCTTCCTTATGGAAGATTTTTTTATTTTTGACCCTGTCGGAAGTTAGAAGCTTATCTACTGCATCAAATTCTGCTCACAGACTATCAACGTTTAACTTATAACATTTAATACCTAGCCTACAAATGAGTAAAGTCGTTTTAATTACCGGAGGATCATCTGGAATCGGGAAATCTATAGGAGAATTTTTACATCAAAAAGGGTATGTTGTATATGGTACCAGCAGAAATCCTGAGAATGTTCTAAATTCTGTTTTTCCTTTGGTGGCTTTAGATGTTCGTAATGCTGAGTCTATTAAAACTGCGGTAAATCACATTATTGCAACAACAGGCAGGCTGGATGTGGTGATTAATAATGCAGGGGTTGGAATTACAGGACCTTTGGAAGAAATTCCGATGGAGGAAATCAAAAATAATTTTGAAATTAATTTGTTTGGTCCTATTGAGGTTATGAAAGCGGCATTGCCGAAAATGCGCGAACAAAAATCGGGTCTTATCATCAATATTACTTCTATTGCAGGATATATGGGATTGCCTTACCGAAGCGTTTACTCGGCTTCTAAAGGAGCTTTGGAATTGATTACCGAGGCGTTGCGTATGGAAGTGAAATCTTTTGGAATTAATATAACTAATGTTGCTCCGGGCGATTTTGCAACTAATATTGCTGCCGGACGTTATCATGCACCTCTAATCTCTGGTTCTGCTTATGAGAAAGTTTATGGTGATACTTTGTCAACGATGAACGAACATGTAGATGCAGGAAGTAATCCGAATGAAATGGCTGAGGCGATATATAAAATTATGCTGGCTAAGAAACCAAATGTACACTACAAAGTGGGTGTTTTTATGCAGAAATTTTCAATTGTTTTAAAGAGAATTCTTCCTGATACCGTTTATGAAAGGATGTTGATGAATCATTATAAATTGTAATAAATATAGATCTGATTAATTTGCCACAATTGTTCTGTTTTCACAAAGAATTATCAATTCATCTATTTGTTGCTGTGGCATTTTAACAGCACATTCTATCGCATCTTTTCCATTGTCTAGAATTAAGACAGCTTCATTGTCTTCTTCATAGCCTGTTGGAGAAAACAAATAATTGATATTTTTGTTCTCGATTACTTTTTTTGCATCTTTAAACCAGTGATAATCGGCTTCATAGATTATTTCGCTTTCTAGAAATAAAATGGTTTCTTTTCCGTAAGTATTCCATAAGGCTATCCGTAATAAGTAGAATCCTAAGAGAGCAAAGATTCCAATTCCGATTAAAAGGCCAAATTGTAGACCTCCTCCTGAAACTATTGAAGCAATTGTACCCAATACTGGAAAAATAAAAAAAGCAAACGCAAAGAGAAATAATACTATCCTAATAATTAATGGGGATTTGCGGACACTTAGTTTTAATTGGTTGTTTTTGAATGTAAATTGGGACATGTACAGGTTTTGGTTTGGCTAATATATATTATTTGATTGAAATAAATAACAAACTGTTTTTCAAACACCATTTCTCCAACTTTCATTTATTTTGAATTAAAAATTTAAAACTTTACTTTTACTGCTTAATATAGATTGTAGAAAATTGATTTTCTGATATCTGTAATAACACGTATATATGTTGTAATTTTACGGCTGTTTGCGTGAGGGATAGGAGCAGACTACCGAAGTAGTGCGGATAGCCCGACCGCATTTGCAAAAGGCGCGTATATGCGGCTTTGCGAGTGCGCCTTTTGTAAATGGGGTCACGCCCCGGATAATAACACAATTAAATATAAATAAATATGAAATTTTTTATTGACACAGCTAATTTAGCTCAGATTAAAGAGGCACAAGCTTTAGGTGTTTTGGATGGTGTAACTACAAATCCGTCTTTGATGGCAAAGGAAGGTATTACCGGAAAAAACAATATTTTGAAGCATTACGTTGATATTTGTAATCTTGTTGAAGGTGATGTGAGTGCTGAAGTTAATGCACTGGATTTTGATGGAATGGTGAAAGAGGGTGAAGAGCTGGCTGAATTACATGATCAAATCGTAGTAAAATTGCCTATGACCAAGGAAGGTGTAATGGCAGCAAAATATTTTTCTGATAAGGGAATTAAAACAAATGTAACTCTTGTGTTTTCTGCTGGTCAGGCTTTATTGGCTGCAAAAGCGGGTGCGACTTACGTTTCTCCTTTTATCGGACGTTTGGATGATGTTTCTACAGACGGATTGAATTTGATTCAGGAAATTAGAGAGATTTATGATAACTACGGTTATGAGACTCAAATTTTGGCTGCTTCTGTGCGTCATACTATGCATATTGTAAATTGTGCAAAAATTGGTGCTGATGTTATGACAGGACCGCTTTCTGCAATTTATGGTTTATTGAAACACCCATTGACAGATATCGGATTAGCACAGTTTGTTGCTGATTTTGAAAAAGGAAATAAGTAGTAGTCAATACTTTATAAAAATTAAATCGCTGTTTTTGTTAGAAAGACAGCGATTTTTTTTATTTTTATATGCACTAAAGCTTTGTATATGAAAAAGTTATCTGTTTTTTTGATGTTTTTTGCAGTTGTTCAGCTAAATGCGCAGGCTAAGGTTTTAACGAGTGTAAATGAAGCTGGTGATGTAGCTACTTATGAACTGGATTGTTCTGTAAAGTTTCAGACTTTGGCAAAAGGTTTACGCTATAATATTACCAGACATGAGTTTAAAGGCCCGGAATTGAAGAACTCGTATCGGCTAATGTTGGTAATGGATGGTTTTTATTCTAAAACTTTGAATAAGGAAATGACTATTTCGGCTGTTTTAAATGACGGAAGTGTTATTCAGGCCAGAAAAGTGATTGAGGATGATGGTTTCTTTGATGGTGCGTGTACTTTGAAAATAAAGGACCCTAAAGTGCTATTAGAGGCTAATATTGATAAAGTAATTGTTCATGCTGATAAAGATGTTGTTTATACTTTATCGGAGCAGAATAAAGCTTTGTTTAAAAAGAATTTAAATGCAATTATGAAAGCTAAATAAGGTTATTGAGCAAAAAAAAATCCCGTTTTACTTTTTACAGTAGAACGGGATTTTTTTATATTACTGAGATTAGTGTCCTCCGCCTTCGCTAATAACGTGGCTTACTCCTTGTTTTCTTAAGATTTTAGGGCAATAGAAACCATAAAATGCTAAATAAGCAAACCCAAGAAGTGGTACGATATAAGAGAAGTGAGTGTATGTAATTCCAAGAATTCCGTTTGGATTTGTTGCATCTAAATCACAGATACTTCCTTGTACCAATGGAATAACTCCACCACCAAGAATCATCATGATTAGGAAAGATGATGCTTTTCCTGTGTTTTTTCCTAAACCTGCGATTGCTAAATCGAAGATTGAAGGCCACATGATAGATAAGAACAATCCGCCTGAGATAAAGAAGAACTTAGCAATTTCCGGATTTGGCCAAACAAGTCCTAATACCATCATTAATAAACCTGAAATTCCGAAAAGCATTAATGTTTTTCCAGCATTTTTACCACCTACAAAACTTACGGCTATAAACAGTAAAATCCAGATTGGGTAAATATAGAATGAAGATACATCGTGTGCAGCAAAAATATTTGCTCCGATAATTACTCCAAATGCCAGTGCCGGTACGATGAATTTAAGTGCAGTATTAACAAGGTTTGATGTATTGAAAACATTTACACCACCATTCCAACGGCCAATCATTAAACTTCCCCAATACAAGGCGATAAATGGAGCTATTGCGTCTTCAAGAACACTTCCGAATTCTTTTGTATGCAAAAGTGCAGGTAAGTTACTGATAATAGTAACCTCAGTTCCAACATAAATAAAGATTCCCAACATACCCAAGTATAACTGTGGATAATCCAGAATGTTGAATGCAGCGTGTTTGTGATCTATTTGAGCTTCCTCTATTTTTGCAGGATCTTCGATTTTAGAAAAATACATAAAAATCGCCACTACGATAAACGCAAGACCTAAGATTATAAATGGTAATTTAATATCTTCTAGAGAAAGGTTTGTTTTTTTGTTGTCTCCCATTCCAAAAAGAGCAATTCCTAATAAAATTGCACCGATTGTTGTTCCAAAAGAGTTTACACCTCCTGCCAAAGTCAAACGGTGAGCTCCTGTCTGCGGGCTTCCCATTTTAATTGCTAAAGGGTTGGCAACAATTTGTTGGATTGAGAATCCTAAACCTACTGTAAATAAAGCTGTTAAAAAGAATGGAAAACTTTGCATTGTTGCTGCAGGTACAAATAAGAATGAACCAACTGCAGATAGTAGTAATCCGGCAGAAAGTGTTTTTTTGTATCCGAATTTTTGCAAAACATCTGATTTTAGAGATACCAGGAAGAAAATAATTGATCCTACAAAGTATGCAGCATAAAATGCCCAGGCAACTAATTGTGACTGAACTTGTGATAAAGTAAATACTTTTTTGAATACTGGGATAAGGATGTCATTTGCTGATCCGACAAAACCCCAAAAAAAGAAGACGATTATCAATGAGATAAATTGCCCCCATTTGGTTTGAACATTTTCTGAACTCATAATAGTAGAAAGGTTAATTTTTTTATTTATGTTTTTTGAAGACCGTAAATATATTTGTTACGTTAATCAAAAAAAAATAAAAAGACACAAATAATGTTAAATTTAAACCAACAACATCATTTTTTCAACAATGTGTTAATTTTTACTTACTTAGAAAACAGGAAATGCAATGAATTTTATTCCAGAATTTTATTTTTTACTTCTTTACTGTAATTTCTTCCAATTGGAATAGTGTAAGATTGAATCTGAATACGGTTTCCTTCAATAGATTTTACCTTGTTTAGCGCAATAACGTACGATTTATGTATGCGTAAAAAACGATCAGAAGGCAATTCTTCAGACAGGGAAGTTAGAGATTTGTGGGTAATATATGTTTTGTCGGGAGTGACAACTTTTATGTATTCTTTCATCCCTTCGACAAAGAGAATTTCTTCGATATTAATTTTCATCATCTTTTTATCGACTTTGATAAAAATATGAGAGTCACCTTTTGAGGTTTCTACTTTTATGTTGTTTTTGAGATTGAATTCGGTTGTGATCTTATTAATGCATTTTATAAATCTTGGCAGCGGAATTGGTTTTACTAAATAATCGAGAACATCTAGATCATAACTTTCTGCGGCAAATTCGCGAAAGGCTGTTGTAATAATAACTTTTGTTTTGTTTTCGATGAGGCTAATTAATTCAAAGCCAGTCATCATCGGCATATTGATGTCCAAAAAAACCGCATCAACGGGAGTGCTGTTAATAAAATCGAGAGCTTCTAAAGAATTATTAAATGTGGCTACGACTTCGAAGTCAGTAAAATTGGTAAAATAATTTTGCAGGACTTTTATGGCTAACGGCTCATCATCAATCAATACACATTTAATTTTCATTACGAATTGGTATTTGCAAACGGATTATATAGTAATTAAGCTTTGTTGTGTGTTTTAAACTGAAATTGCTTTTATAAATTAATTTTAATCTCTTTTTGGTATTCGTTAATCCGATACCTTTTTTTAAGTTAAGATTATGTGAAATTACAAAATTATTTAGGATTTCAAAATCTAACATTTTATTGTCGATAACTTTACAATTGATTTTGATTTTCAGGTTTTTATTGTTTAAACCTCCATGTTTAAAAGCGTTTTCGACTAATGAGATAAAAATAAGCGGCGGTACTATCACCTCTTCTATATCAGATTCCAGATTTATTGTAACTTCTACATTCTCAAAGCGTAACTTTTCTATTTCAATATAATTCTGAATGTAATCTATTTCCTTAATAAGCGGTACAAACTTAGTTCCTTTTACATCATACAATACATATTCCATCAAATTAGATAATTTGATGATCACATCCGGAACCTTATTTGATGATTCTAATGATAAAGCATACAAGTTGTTTAAGGTATTAAAGAAGAAATGCGGCTGAATCTGGTTTTCGAGGTATTTTAATTTGATTTTAAATTGGTTCTCTCTCAAAGACCTGTTTCGCTCACGTTCTCTAAGCCAGGTAAGTGTCAGGTATACCGAAGAAGCCATTGCTAATACATATAATTCTCCAATACATACAGCTACGATATGATTGATCTCAAAAGGATGGTATTCACGATTTGCCTCAGGCCATATGTTTTCTGAAATTATATAATAGGTAAGGGCGGTTTTTAATAAATATATTCCAAAAAGGCTTGCAATCAAGGCAAATGTATACTGAATGTATTTCTGTTTTAGAACGAATTTAGGAACTAAAATAAAGAGATTGAAATATACCAGAGGAATGTGCAGGGAAAATTCGATAAGATTTGACTTAAACGAATAAGGATAATCGTTGAAATAGGCTCCCCATCTTAAAAAGTTAAGAGTAAAATAGCTTCCCCAAAACCAAACGTGATTTTGCAGTTTAATGTCAAATTTTAATTTTTGAATTTCGTTCAACTTCGATTTTGATGAATTAGGGACTGTTGGAGCCTTTTTTATAAAGATTATGCAACTTTAAACAATTAGTTGGTAAAACACAATTCTTTTGAATAAAATTTTGCAAAAAAAGAGAAACAATGTTTTATTTTTTGAGTAGAACGTTTTCGTAAAACATAATGTTGATTGTTTTATGTCGTTTGTTTAAGTTTTTGAGTAGTTTGTATAAAATATTTTATTTATGTTAATTTTAACAATATTTTTATCGCTTAACTAACAAAACCATGACAATAATGAAACAAATTGTGTTAATCTGTTTGGTATTCTTTACTTCCTTAGCCACGTTTGCGCAGGTAAAGAGTATCAAAGGAGTGGTAAGCGATCAAAACGGATTGCCATTACCGGGAGTTACTGTACTTATTCAGGGAACAGCAAAAGCAACTCAAACTGATTATGATGGAGTGTATGTAATCGAAGCATCCAAAGGAAATGTTTTGATATTTTCATACATCGGAATTAAAACTAAAACTGTAACTGTAGGTGATTCCGCTCAGTTAAATGTAGTACTCGCAGAAGATACTCAAAACCTGGATGAAGTCGTTGTAACGGCACTGGGTATCAAAAGACAGAAAAAAGAGCTCGGTTACGCGGTACAGGATGTAAAAGGTGATCAATTGAATAAAGTGATTACCACCAACGTTGCAACTGCACTTTCTGGTAAAATTGCGGGTGTTGATGTTTCTATTCCTGCTACAGGTGCAGGAGGAAGTACCAGAGTAATTATTAGAGGTATTTCGAGTATAGGTGAGAATAACCAGCCTCTTTATATTGTAGACGGGGTTCCTATAGATAATACAGGTTTATCTAATGATAGCTCAGCTACAAGTAAATGGTTTGACGGAAGAGACAGCGGAGACGGTATCTCAAGTATAAACCCAAATGACATCGAAAGTTTAACGGTGCTAAAAGGGGCAGCAGCGGCAGCTTTGTATGGTTCCAGAGCGTTAAATGGTGTAATTTTAATTACTACTAAAAAAGGAAGCAAAGGAAAACTTCAGGTAGAACTAACAAGCGGTGTAAGCTTTGACAGAGTAAATGCAAAATACAATGATTATCAGACGGATTATGGAACAGGTTCTAACGGAATTTTGCCAGATCCTACAAAAGCTCCATCCGAAATTTATGGATATACCACAAATGCATGGGGACCAAAATTTTCTGAAACTGTAGGACAACAGGTTAAGATATTTGATGGTTCAATGAGACCTTATGCTAAAGTTGATAATAATATTCAGGATTTTTTTAGAACCGGAGTTACAATGACTAATGGAGTTGCACTTTCTGGCGGAAGCGACAATGCATTTGTTCGTTTTGGTTTTAATAATCTAAAAAATGATGATGTAATTCCTAATTCGGGTTTAGAAAGAAATAATGCAACATTAAATGCTACTTTAAAATCAGAAAAATTTACTTTGGATGCAAACGTAAATTATATGGTCGAAACTGCCAATAACAGACCGGGTTTAGGGGATTCGCCAAATAATGTTGGATATTCTCTAAGCGGATTAGCACCAAATATTGATCAGGCCTGGTTGCAAAATGCACAAAATCCAGAAAATGGTTCTATGTATCAGTGGAATAATAATGTTTATTTACTAAATCCGTATTGGGTCGTAAATGAAAACCATAATGCATCTAAGAAAAACCGTTTTACGGGGAATGTGACGGGAACGTATCAGGTGCAAAAATGGTTAGGTTTAACTTTTAGAACTGGTTTAGATACCTATACTTTCGGATCTAAAGATTTTATGGCAGCAGGTAGCACATGGCCTGGAAGAGATAACGGTTATCTTGGTTTAGAAAACATTGCTGTTTCTGAAATGAATACAGATTTTATCGCAACTTTAAGTGATATTAAATTAGCTACCGATTTTACTTTTTCAGGAATTTTAGGAACAAGCAGAAGAGATTTTAGAAGAGAACAGAATTCAAGATTCGGGACCAACATTATTGAGCCGGGAACAGAATATATTAGTAACTTTTCTACTCAGACAGAAAATCCGCCGGTTGAGACCAAAACAAGAACAAATTCGGTTTATGGTTCAGCTAAGTTTGATTATAAAGGATATTTATATGCTGAGTTTACAGGAAGAAACGATTGGTTTAGTGTCATCAATAAAGATGCTTTTTATCCAGCTGCTTCATTAGGTTTTATTTTCTCTGATGCTTTTGGTATTCAGAATGATACTTTTTCTTATGGAAAATTAAGAGCATCATGGGCACAAGTTTCTAATGCACCGGGAGCTTACAAAAATGCTTTAAATTACACTACTTATTCTTCCTATAACGGAGGTAGTGTTGTGAATATTAAAAATACATCGGCACCAAATCCTGATCTAACTTATCAGTCTAAAACCGGAATTGAATTTGGTCTTGAAACTTCTTTCTTTAAAAACAGATTAAAAGCAGATATAACAGTATATCGCGAAGATACTGCAGATCAAACTATTGATTTACCTTCATCTGCTACATCTGGTTACGAATTTATTTCTGTAAATGCAGGGGAACTAAGAAACGAAGGTATTGAGATATTTTTGTCTGGTACGCCAATCAAAACAAAGAATTTTGAATGGGGAATCGATTTGAACTTTTCTAAAAATAAAAACTCTATCCTTTCTTTACATCCTGCTATTAATACATATACTATCTCAGAAGCCCGTTGGGCAGGAGCTGCTATTGTAGCACAAGTAGGAGGTCAATATGGAACTATTATAGGTAAAGATTTTCAGAAAACAGAATCGGGAGAAGTGATTATTGGAGCAAATGGTCTTCCTTTATTTACAGAAAATAAAGTCGAATTAGGAAAAGGTCTTCCTGATTGGTCCGCCGGTTTAACGAATCGTCTATCTTATAAAGGAATTACGTTTCAATTCCTTATTGATATGAAATTCGGAATGGATGTTTATTCTATGACAAATTCACTTGCAGCACAAAAAGGACTTTTGGATATTACTACAGAAGGAAGAGATGCTTATAACGCTGCAAGAGCAGATGCAGTTGCAAACGATCCTAACTTTAGCCAGGCTACCTGGATACCAACTGCGGGTTATGTCGCAAGCGGAGTTGTCAATACAGGAACAGCTGCTAATCCGGTGTATGTACAAAACACAAAACCGGTAAATCCGCAAGATTATTGGAATACTGTTTTTAATAATACTCCTGCGCCATTTATCTATGATGCTTCTTATGTAAAATTAAGAGAAGTAAGTTTAGGATATACTATACCTAAAAGTGTTTACGGCGGAGCAAAAATTAACTCAATTTATATTTCTGCTTTCGCAAGAAATTTATTGACTTTTAATAAAGATTTGCCAAACGTTGATCCGGAATCTATGTACACATCTGGAAACGGTCAAGGTTTTGAATATGGTTCTTTGCCATTTAGGAGATCATATGGTTTTAATCTTAAAGTTACATTCTAAAAAAAGAAATTATGAAATTTAAACAAATATTAATAGCTATACTGTTCCTGTTTGCAATGGTTGGCTGTACCGAAAATTTTGATGAGCTGGAGAAAGACCCTGTTGCGTTATCTCCAAATCCTGCGGGTCAACTTACATTTACACAATTGTGTATGTCTGGTGATGGTTACTATCAGCACAGAACTAATTTGATATATTCCGGAGGTTTCGTCCAGCATTATGCCGGTTCGTGGGCAGTTACGGAATACGGCAGCAAATTCAAAAAAGTTGATGAATATGCAACTGCCTTATGGAGAAATGTATATGCTAACGAAATGAAAAGTATTGTAGATATTCTTGAGAAAACAAGTGCAGATCCTGCGGCAGGTAATATGAATGCTGTAGCCAAAATCATGAAGGTTATGATTGCACAGCGTTTAACCGATTTATACGGTGATGTTCCTTATTCTGAGGCTGGTTTGGGTTTCTCAAAAGGAATTGTAACACCTAAATACGACAAACAGGAAGATATATATAATGCCTTTTTTGCCCAGTTACAAGAAGCGTTTGTTCAGTTAAATGCCGGAGGAGGTGCTATAAAAGGAGATTTGTTCTATAATGGAGATATTTCAAAATGGAAAAAACTGGCTAATAGCATGCGTTTGCGTCTGGCTATGAGAATTTCTGAAGTAAGCCCTGCAGAAGCAGAAAAACAAGCAAAAATAGCATTACAGAATGGTGTTTTTGAAAGTAATGAAGATAATTGTATCATGCATCATTTAGATTTTCCTTTTAATGATAATCCTGCTTCACTTGATTTTAGAGGAAATGGATTGTCTTACGGATTTATCGGAGATGAGCACGGAGATCATTTCAGCTCCTTGCTTATCGATTATTTGAGGGATAACGGAGATCCAAGATTAACAATGATTGCTACTCCGAAAACAGGAAGTGTAAATTGGGGACCTATCGGCCCTGGAGAAGAACTATATGAAGGGATTCGTCCGGGAACATTTAGATGGGAAATTCCGGGAGGTTCTAATGCAGCCTCTGGTATTCAGCCTTATATAAAACTGAGAACAACTCCTTTCTTACATGTGAGTTATTCAGAAACACAATTATTACTGGCCGAAGCAGCATTTAGAGGATGGGTTTCTGGTTCTGCCGCTGATTATTATCAAAAAGGAGTAGAAGCAGGGATAAAACAATTAGAAATTTATGGTGCTCCGGCTGCAAGTCAGGCCAATATTAATACTTACTTATCTGCAAAACCTTTGGCAACAGGTACAGAAAAAGAGCAAATTGCCACACAACTATGGATAACTTATTTATTTAATAGTATAGAAGCCTATTCAAACTGGAGAAGAACAGGGTTTCCTCATTTATTGCCAATTACAAATCCGGATTCTGAGACAGGAGGCGTTACGCCAACACGTTTGTATTATCCAAATGATGAAATGCAGAAAAATACGGCAAATTATCAGGAAGCTGTTGCAAGATTAGGAGGAACAAATGATTGGCTTGGAAAAGTTTGGTGGGATGTAAATTAAAGCCCTAAAATAAAAGTTATGCCTAATAAGGTATTATTTCAATCTAATTAAAATTAAAAACAACAAGTTTAAAATTAAAAATTATGATAAAAAATAAAGCCTTGTTAGGCATCCTTTTTTATATATGTTCCCTGGTTTCAGTTTATAGCTGTACAAGTCAAAAAGAGACAGATAATGATACTGAATCAAAAACAAAAAATGCCCGCGTTGTCGGATATCTGTCAACGGATAATTTTGACAAAATAACTTCAATTCAGTTTTGTAAATTGACACATCTGAATATTGCTTTTGCTAATCCTGATAAGGATGGAAATATAATTTTTAATGGAGATATTGATGGAGTTATCTCATATGCAAAATCTGTCAATCCAAATATTGTAATATGTATTTCACTTGCAGGTGGAGTCATTTCAGAAGAACAGGCTTCCAACTGGTCTTTCTTGATTGATAAACCTGAAAACAGACCAGCTTATATACAAAACATCCTCAATTTTGTTAACCTTCATAAATTAGACGGCGTAGATGTCGATTTAGAATGGAATGCAGTAACAATTGGTTATAGCGGTTTTGTAGTAGAATTAAAAAAAATATTGGCTGAGCATAAAAAAATTATGACAGCTGCATTGCCCAATAATACCCGTTTCGAAAATATAAACTCAGAGGCATTAAATGCTTTTGATTTTATAAACATAATGGCATATGATAGTACAGGGCCGTGGACACCGGATAAGGCAGAACAGCATAGCTCTTTGCAGTTTGCAAAAGATGGAATTAATTTTTGGCATAAACTGCAAAATGTCCCAAGCGAAAAATTAACGCTTGGTGTACCTTTTTATGGTTATAATTTTACCTATAATCCTGTTACAAGTTCAACTTTTGGTCAAATCGTAGAAGCAGGAACCCAATTTGCAGATCAGGATGAAATCGGGAAAATCTATTATAACGGCAGACCCACAATTGCCCAAAAAGTAGAGTTTGCATCAGAAAACGCCGGAGGAATTATGATTTGGGAAATAGCACAAGATTCTTTTACTGAATATTCTTTACTGGATGTTATTCATAAAAAATATTCTTCACTAAAAATCAAAACTACCAGATTGTGTGGGAATTAGGATAAATCGTTAATGATATGACTTCTCTGACAGAGATTTTCTAAAATCAATTTAATTTAAGTTTTATTTAAGTTAAACTGCATGTTTAGAGAGGTTTAGTGATTTTGAGGATATTTTGAAAAAACTATTAAAACGTTGAATATTTAATAGTCAATTGTAAAATATGGTATCATATAGCATCGAGAAAACGTTTTCGAAAAACGCATTATTGAATGTTTAATGTCGTTCGTTTAAAAAATATAACCGTTTGTATAATTTATTTTTTTTAACAATACGTTAAGAATAATTTTACCCCATAACTAACAAAATAAATAGACATGAAAAAAATTTTCGTAATCTTTATGATTGTTTTTACAGCGCAAGTTTCGCTTGCTCAGGTAAAAAGCGTCAAAGGTATTATTACAGATTCTGATGGGATGCCGTTGCCAGGGGCATCTGTTGCTGTACAAGGAGGTCAAAAAGGTGCAACTACCGATTTTGATGGACTTTACACAATTGAAGCACAAAAAGGGCAAACATTAGTTTTCAGTTATGTGGGTCTTGAAACACAATCAATAG
>Ga0307410_10000068_pt1 | contig 36506 bp, 33 predicted proteins | sample 322Ometagenome_3_FD_203707 | JGI IMG/M metagenome (GOLD analysis project Ga0307410, IMG submission 203707) | Maize rhizosphere microbial communities from greenhouse at UC Davis, California, United States - 322HYB-O-3 | ecosystem: Host-associated > Plants > Roots > Rhizosphere > Soil | place... | reverse complement strand
AGAAAATAACCTAACGGAGATTGACATTCTCTTATTAGGATTAGCTTTTGTTCCGCATGTTAAACCAGATTTTTTAAGCGCTGTTATTGCCGAATATTTACCAAATGGCGGTGAGTTACCTGAATTTGGTGGCGTTAAGGCAAAAAATCATCGCGGAATTTTACCAACCGGAGAAACGGCGCAGTTTTTAATTGCCGGAAATAACTTAGACGACAGGGTTGCTTTCTACAATTATTTACACAATCAGTCCTTTCTTTTTCAAAAACGAATTATCAGGATAGAATCGATTCCAAATGGAGAACCTAAATTGAGTGGTTTGCTGAGTTTAGAAGACGAATACATCGAAAAATTCATTACGGGTAAGATTCTGAAACCTCAGCTGAGCAGTATTTTCCCGGCACAATTAATAGAAACACAATTAGACTGGAACGATTTGGTACTAAATTCAGCAACTCTAAATAACATCAAAGAGATTGAGACCTGGCTTAAATTCAATGAAATTTTGCTTCAGGAATGGGATATGAAATCAAAAATAAAACCCGGTTTCAGGGTCATGTTTTATGGTGCACCCGGAACCGGAAAAACGCTTACGGCTTCTCTTCTTGGAAAATATACGAAAAGAGATGTGTACCGAATTGACTTGTCTATGGTAGTTTCAAAATATATTGGAGAGACTGAGAAAAATCTTTCTTCTCTTTTTGACAAAGCAACCGATAAAGACTGGATTCTCTTTTTTGACGAAGCCGATGCGGTTTTCGGAAAAAGAACTAATGTAAGAGACGCACATGATAAGTACGCCAATCAGGAAGTTTCGTATTTGCTGCAGCGTATCGAAAATCATCCCGGACTGGTTATTCTGGCTTCTAATTTTAAAACAAACATTGATACTGCCTTTACCCGAAGATTTCAGTCAATAATTGAGTTTGAAGTACCTTCTTATAGCGAACGTTTACTACTCTGGAAAAATAATCTTCCAAAGGGTATTAGAATTGCTGAGGATGTAAACCTTAACGAGCTTTCAAAAAAATACGACATAACAGGTGCCAATATTGTAAATATCATTCAGTATGCCTGTCTAAGAACATTAGAAGATAAAAATGAAAACATTAAACTTGATCATCTTCTTCAGGGAATTAAAAAAGAATATGCTAAAGAGGGAAAAATGATGTAAATGAATGAGTGCTGATTAAGAACTTTACATCTTAATTCTTTAGCTTTTATTTGAATGTTTCGGATTATTTGAGTGAATTATGATTAATTTAGTTATACTCTACTAATGAGTTTTTAATTATCTCACATACGAAACATGAATTTAAATTTTACAAATATTCCTATTCTTACAACCGAAAGATTAGTATTAAGAGGTCTATCAGAACAAGATACAGAACCCATTCATCAGCTTCAATCTGATCCTGTTGTAAATGCATTTGTTGGAAGAGATAATTCCTCGACTATAGAAAAAGCAAAAGCCTATATTGTAAGAATAAATAATTTGATACAGCAAAAAGAATGTCTGTATTGGGCAATCTCTTCAAAAAAAGACAATAGATTTATTGGCAGCGTTTGTCTTTGGAATTTTGATCTTGAAAATGAAATTGTAGAAATCGGATATGAAATGTTGTCTGAATTTCAGGGCAACGGTTTTATGTCAGAAGCCTTAAAAGCAGTTATTGAATTTACTTTTAATACAATGGAAGCAAAAATAATAACAGCCTTTCCGTCATCAGATAATAGTACTTCGGTTAATTTATTAAAAAAACTGCATTTCACTTTTGAAAATAAACCTTATAATAATAAACACGAAAATATAAAAAACATAACTACTTATGTTTTAAGATCCGCTAGTTTTAATTTTATTGCCTAAGCTTACTTATCTCTTAAAAACATCGCTAAATTGATAAAGCAAACGTTCTATCAGTCTTAAATCTTCTGTTACAATATCGGACCTTCCCTGCATTTCCTGCTGAAATGAAATATCTTTTTTATAGGATGTCTTTAATCCGTTAGGAAATGAAACATCAATTAATAAATTTCCTGCTGTATCCGGAGTCAGTGATACTGCCTTGATTTTACCTTTGATAATTCCAAATTCTCTATCGGGAAAATTAGTAAGCTTGACATTTACGGTTTGTCCTATTTTTATTTTTCCTGAATTTAATGCCGGAGCACTCACCTTCCCTATATAACCATTTTCATTATTTGGAATTATTGCAAAAATTGTAGATCCAGCCTCAACAGATTGATTTTCTGACCAAATTTGCAAAAAGGTAATTTTTCCATCTATAGATGATCTGAGTACATAACTTAATTCCCAGTCTTTTATAGCTTTTTTTAATTGATAAAATGCCTGAACTTTATTGTTTTCGAGGTTTATCAACTCTTTACTTTCATTTATATGAGTAGTTTTGCTATTTCTATTTAGGTCATTTAATGACGATTTTAATTGCGAAATTGTGCTAAGAAGATTTTTATATCCTTTTTGTGCCTGTAAATAAACTAATCTTTGTCTTTCTATTTCCTGTGAAGAATAAATTCCTTTTTGAAATAAAATCTCATAGCGGTCCAGTTCATTTTTTTGAAGAACTAATTCTCTTTGATTGATTTCTTTTTGAGATACAAGGAGATTCAATCGCTCTTTTAGCTGAATATCTTCATAATTTTGGGCAATATCTTCTACATGATATGGTTGAAGTTTAGTGTTAAGCTGATCTGCTATATATTCTTTTCTGAAATTTGCAAAAGCACTTTCTACATCTCCTAGTTGTACATATCCCAGTTTTGCAAAAGGAAAGGCAGTTTTCTCAATATCTATTGTGTCTACTATACTTTTGAGCAGAAAAACATCGTTATATTTTGCTGAATTTTCAAGAACTGCAAGCGGTGTATTTTTTTTTACCAATGTTCTGTCTGTAACCAAAATTTTATCAATTTTCCCTGATGTCCTCACAATTAGTTTTTGTGGTGGTATATTGGTAGTAATCGTGATTTGAGAATTTATTATATCCGGATATTTTACAAACCATGAAATTAAAAACAGGATAAAAATAAAGACAAGCAAAATGGTATTTCCCCATTTTTGAATTGCTTTTGGAGGATCAGACAAAACGTCTCTTACCTCTTCGCTGTAAATTTTCAGTCCATCATTTAGTGCTTCCATTTAATTTCCTAGTTCTAATTGATTTTTAACCAACTCATAATATTTGCCTTTTAATCTGGTCAAATCAGTATGGTTTCCTTGTTCTACAATTTCTCCGTTTTCGAGTACAATAATATTATCTGCACTTTTTACTGTACTTAATCTGTGAGCTACGATAATGGCAGTTTTACCAGAAATAAAATTATTCAGGTTTTCCATAATCACCTTTTCATTATTGGCGTCGAGAGCACTTGTTGCTTCATCAAAAAATAAATAATATGGGTCTTTGTAAACTGCCCTTGCAATCATAAGACGCTGCTCCTGGCCTCCGCTCAATCGTATACCTGATGTTCCTAATTCTGTATTATATTTATTAGGCAGCCTTTCGATAAAATCTTCAATATTGGCAACAAATGCAGCATTGTTCAACTTTTCTCTGTCAATAATTTCATTCTGTTCAGATTCAGAAATATTGCCGGCAATGGTATCGTTAAACATAAAAGTATCCTGCATGACAGCGCCACAATTTAAACGCCAGAAATCATTGTGAATGTCGTTCAGGTTTATTGCACCAATATTTATACTTCCTCCAACAGGATCATAAAATCGTAACAGCAGCTTCATTAAGGTAGTTTTTCCACTTCCGCTGGCACCAACTATAGCTGTCGTTTTCCCTTCCGGAATAACACAACTAATATTCTTTAAGATTAATGGGGAAGATTTTCCGCCATAGCGAAAAGATAAATCTTTTAAAACAATTGATTTGTCTTTTGGCAGTTCCTTCGACTTATGTGCTGCATCTACATCTTCATCTTCTTTTAAGTGTACCTGAGATAAGCGTTCTAAACTAATTTTGGCATCTTGCCAGGATTGGATGAAAAGCACAAAATTGCTTAATGGCATATTAAGCTGTCCTACTATAAACTGTATAGAGGTCATCATACCCAATGTCAAATTGCCATCTACAACTGCCTTTGCCGAGAGAAATGTGATTATAATATTTTTTAACTCATTGATAAAATTGGCACCAATGGTTTGGTATTGGGCTAATTTTAAGGTACTCAGGGAAGTTTTAAATAAACTAATCTGATTGAATTCCCATTTCCAACGATTTTTTCTTTGGGAATTATTTATTTTTATTTCCTTAACTCCATTAATAATCTGAATTAACGAAGTTTGATTTTGCGATAGCTGATCGAATCTTTTAAAATCTAATTCTGCTCTTTTTTTCAAAAAGAAAAATGTCCATCCAACATACAAAACGGCCCCGATGATAAATACCAGAAAGATTGTAAAGTCATAGAAAGCAAGAATTGCATTAAATATCACAAAAGTCACCATCGAAAAAATCATATTCAGACTCGAAGATGATATAAAATTCTGAATACGTGTGTGATCTGTAATACGTTGTAAATGTTCTCCGGCATTTCTGGTTTCAAAATAGTTTACCGGTAATTTCAGCATTTTATACAAAAAATCTGAAATCATTTTGATGTTAAACCTGCTCGTAATGTGTATAAGTATCCATTCTCTAAAAACACTAACTAATGTTTGTGATAAAATAAGAACCAGCTGCGCCACAAGAATCAGGTAAATAAACGGCATATCCTGATTATTGACTCCAACATCAACAATTGACTGCATCAAAAAAGGCAATATAAACTGAATACAGGTTGCAACCAGTAAACCAATAAATATTTGATAAATCAGTTTTTTGTAAGGCTTAAAATAAGGATATAAAAAAGAAAATCCTTTTTCCCTTTCCTTATCATCATCCTGCTCATTAAAGCTAGTATTGGGTTCCAGTATCAAGACAAATCCTGTCTTATCGATTGTATCTGTCCAGGCAGCCAGAAAATCTTCGTGCGTATAAGTTAATAGTCCCTGAGCCGGATCTGCAAGCCAGATTTTTGTTTTGGATGTTTTGTATACTACAACAAAATGTTTCTGACGCCAGGGCACTATAAATGGTATTGGCGCTTCGTTTATTAAACTTTCTAATGAGATTCGCATTCCAAGAGTACGCATTTCTATGGCTTCTGCAGCTTCTGCAATTCCTGCCATTGTCACACCAATTCTTGTTATACCTGCTTTGTCTCTAAGAAATTCTCTAGAAAAAGTTTTACCGTAATACTTGGCAATCATTCTTAAACAGGTAGGTCCGCAATCTTTATTATCTAATTGCTTGAAATAAGGGAACTTCTTTTTAATCATTTATTCTGTTCTTTAGACAAAAGGTGTCAAATTCTTCTATATCATTCTGATAAAACAACTTAACTAAAACTTCCATCTTACCTGGTATGGATAGATTTCATAGATGGTATTATCCTCATTTATGGTATATCCAAGTTTTGCATCTTCTTTAGCTTCCTTGTATAAGCTTTTAATATCTTCTTCTTTGCCTTTTAATTTCGCCATGGTCATAGATTTGTAGTATTTCGCATCAGAAAAATTAGGATATATTTTTATTGCCTTATCTAATAACGTTATTGCCTCCTCCCACTTTTTTAATTCATATTTTGCTATCGCGTAATAAAATAATGCTGTTGGATGTTCCAGACCTTGTCGATTTTTAAACAAATCATCATTATATTCCTTGAATATTTCCTCTGCTTTCTCATACTCGTTTAATTGCAAATAACAAAGCCCAATATAAAAACTGTAAGTATGATCCATTCGGTATCCGTTTCCATATTTGTTAATACAATCCCGAAAATCTACAATTGCTTCTCTATAATTTTTTGAAAAAATACATTTTATAAAACCTCTATAAGGTTTCCATTCCTGCGGATCGTATTGAACGGCCTTATTTAAATAAGTCATCCCTACTTCATATTTTCTGGCTTTAAAATATGGCATCGCTTTTTGTTGCCATAGATAGGCAATTGTGCTATCTTTTTTTAAACCTTCATCCAGACAATTTTGCCATTCAGACATTTGAAAATTATAGTTATGACGCTCTGCACAATTAGTTAGATATTCTGCGACTACAGCATCTTGTCGTTTTTTTATTTCCGGATTAATTTGCGGATAGATAAAGTGTGAAATATGAATTAAAATAATTAATATAATACTTTTCATAATTGAGTTATTTCTAGTGTATTTAAATCAGCAAAATTTTTAAATGTAAAATTATATGTTTGATTAGTATAATTAAAGTTCTTTATTGTTGGTTGCCATTTTTTTGAAACTTCAGAATACTTTTCTTTTATTAAATTATAAATTTCCTGGCCTTCAATGGTCAGAACGTTTTCTAATCCGCTGTATAAATCACCTATTTTATCAAATCTTTTTAAATCATAATCACATTTATGAAGGTAAAAACCTATTCTTGCAATTGCTTCCTTTTGCTGTTGTTTAGTAAATTTTCCGCCTGATAAAGCATTGTCCAGACAAAGCAATGTTGTATAATATGTATAAAGAGCGTGAAGAAGTATATAAACCGTTCTGTGATCTTTTGATTTTAAAAGATCTTCTACGTTTTGTTCTTCATCAATTTTAAATATAGCTTTTCGATTATACAATAATGTTGTCAGGATTACATGTCCGCTTTGATGGGCTATATCATCTATAAAAAAAACTTCATCATAATCGTCCTGATAAACATTTAAAAAAGCAACTCCATGTATTTTTATTGTGGCAAATGAATTAGTGTTGTCGGGATCCGTCTTAAACAGTACTATTTTTTTGCAGCATTTTTCAATTAATTGAAAATGCTCTTTTGAAGTTTCTTTTATAATTGATATGGCATTCGTTAAATAAGTAATATTTTTTTCAAATAAATCAATATTTGAAACTATATCAGCGATAGGAATCAATTTTCCCGATGTGTCTTTATATATAGCATTAATTAAATCGACTGAGTGTTTAAAAACTTCAATATTTGTATTATCAATTCGGTGTATTGTTTCTAAAAAATCTGGTTCACCATTTTTAAAATATCCCAAAACAGGAAGATAAGCTATACCGCTATCATTATAAGAATGTTTAATTTTAACCGTTGGGTTATCTAAAAAATAACCTTGCATAAATTCTGTTAAAAGTTCATTTGGCAAGGAATCTTCAATTTTATGATTAAAATAAAAAAACAGTAAAGGCTCTAAAAATATTTCATCATCATCAAAATCTATTTTTTCCAGTAAGCTTGGATTTTCTTTATAGATTAATAATTTTATTGTATTTATGATTTCGGTTTGATTCAATTGAATGTTTAACATAACGGGTAGGTTTATTAATGTGAAAATTAAGAGATTAAATAATATGCTAATGAATTCAAAAAAACATGGAAAATAATTGATGAAAATATTCCAAATTTTAATCTTAAAAGAGCAAAAACGAATCCAGCTACAACTTTTGAAATCATATATAAAATGATAGTAATATTTAATATATCAAGACTATCAAAATTTAATAAATGTATTGCTCCAAAAAGGAAACAAGATAAATAGAGTAGAAAAGATAAAGGAAAAAATCTAGACTCATGCTTACTAAGATTAAGCTTACTTTTATTATTCTTTAAAGAAAATAGTAAAAAAAACAGTAAACACAATACAATAAGAGAAGTTATATTCAGTGCAAAATTTTTATATAAAATGAAAATAAAAACCCAGATGGAAAATATCAAAAGATTAAATTTATTTACTCTCAGCATCAATCTAAATAAGATTTCTTCTAATACCGGAACTATTAAAACAACCTCAAAAAATTGGATTTCTTTATTTACAAATAGCTTAGGCTCACTCCCAAAAAATTGTTTTAAGGAAGAAATTATAATAGAAAAAAGCAATAATAAAACGGTAAAAATAAAATAATAACAAAGTATCACCTTTAAGTTTTTAGAGAAGTCTATATATCTTATTTTATTTGGAGACACAAAAAGATTAAAAATATCTTTCTTAAATAATTTAAACATCAACTAATCTTATTAATTTTTTGATTTAAACCTACAAAGAAAATAAGAACTACTAATTAAAGTTTTTCTTAAAACTTTGCAGGTTTTTTTAATTATTAACGCCCAAAGCCTGTTTCAAAAAGCCACGTTCCCCAAGCTACTGCAAAACCTGAGTGACAATCTGCTACATAACCTCCAGCAATTTCATTTAATAATTGTTCTGAAGCAACATCTTCAGATTTTTCTTTCAAAGCTTCTAAACTTAATTTCATAATTGTTTTGTTTAAATGTTAATAATGTTTTTTTAGTGAGGCAGTTCATAAGGTCCAAAATCTCCTAACCAATCTGCAACTGAGTGACAATCTGCTACATAGCCTCCAGAAATAGTCTCCATCAACTCTTGTGAATCAAATGTTTTAACTCTTTCTTTTAGAATCTCTAAACTTAATTTCATAATTTTTTAGTTTAATTAGAGAATTTAATAATTCGACATATAAACCGTGCCATCGGATTGCTTGCAAGCTTATTTAGATACAATCTCTCACAATTGGCCTTTTGCGAAATATGTATTTAAACTCTTTTGATTTATGATTTAAAGATCATTTACATCATAATTTTTTTGTTTTCTTTTTCTGAACAATTCTTCAAATTGCCAAAAATTTAAAAACTGGTGTTAATGAAAATTTCCTGTTATAAAAAGTTTCATTTTCCTGAAGTCAAAACTATAGAATGATGAAGTGTCCCACAAACTATGCAAAGCGGAATTCATGAATTCCGACAGGTAATTCATGAATTCCATATAAAAAAAATAACAAACAACTCATTTTCAATATATTAAATTCTAATTAATTTTTCCAATTTTAGATTATTCTTGCAGACTTATCCTTTATTTTTGTGACAAATCTTCTTACATGTTTAATATTAAATATATGCTTCCGGTATTTTTATTTTTATTTTCTGTTTTCTTAGCAGCTCAGCCAAAAAGAAATGGTTTAACAAAGCTTTCTTTCGGAGAGTTAAAAGAACTTTATTGGAAAAATGAAAACAAAATACCTCAGCAATTACCTTTTGCAAAAGCTTATTTAAAGAAAGCTATAAATGAGAATGAGCCAGTGGAGAGAGCAAGGGGATATTTTTTACTTTCATTATTATCAGAAAGTGATAAAGCATTAGTTTACCTGGACAGTGCAATTTTTTTTACAAAAGATCTTAAAGACATGAAATTTCCTGCTTATGCTTATTCAGCAAAAGGGCATGTTTACAAAAAACAGTTTAAATACAAAGAAGCCATTGATAATTTTCTAATTGCAGAGAATATTGCCAAACAAAACAATCAGGACTTATATTATGAAATAAAGTTTACTATAGCAGCCTTGAGATCAGAAGAATTAGGAGAAGTAAATGAAGCGCTGGTATTATTTAAGGAATGTTTTGAGCATTATAATAATAAGGATGTTCGTTCTCCTGTTTATTCTTACCCTTATCAATTGGTCCTTTTTGGGCTTGCCGATGCTTATAAAGCTTTAAACGTTTCAGATTCTGCTACTTATTTCAATAAAAAAGGATATATAGAATCAAAGACAACAAACAGTCAGTTAATCAATGCACTGTTTACCTTAAATGAAGGCGCCAATCTTTTTTTTAAAAAAAACTATAAAGAGGCTCTTGATAGTATTAATATTGCGCTTCCTAAAGTTATATTGTATAAAGACAAAGGAAACACACTGGCTGCTTATTACTACACTGCCAAAGCGTATGATGGTTTGAATAATAAAAAAGAAGCAGTTAAAAATTTCATCAAGGTAGATTCGGTCTATACGATTTCAAAAAGGATTACTCCTGAATTTATGAGCGGTTATCCGTATTTAATTTCTTATTTCAAAAACAACGGCGACAAAGTAAATCAATTAAAGTATCTGACAAAATACATGGAAATTGACAGCGTATTGCAAAACAATTATAAGGAACTGACTAAGAAGTTACAATATGAATATGATACGCCAAATTTGATGCTTGAAAAAGAGAATCTTATTAAGTCGCTTCAGGAAGATAACAGTAAATCGTATTGGAGTATTGGCTTTTTGATTCTAATTGTACTAGCTATGGCAGGCCTCAGCTTTTATCAATATAAGGTAAAGAAAAGCTATCGTGCGCGCTTTGAAAAAATAATGCAAACTAATGCAGAAAAGACTGAAACTGAAACTACGCAACAAGAAGTGGATGTTTTTGAAGCAAATAAATCAAAAACGGAGTCTATTGGAATAAATGAGAATTTAATAAATCAGATCTTAAAAAAACTTGCTGATTTTGAGAATACAAAAGGTTTTCTGGAAACTAATATTACGATTCAGACTTTATCGGATGTTTTTGAAACCAATAATAGATATGTATCTAAAATTGTAAATATCTACAAGCAAAAAACATTTATACAATATATTAATGACTTAAGAATAGACTATGCTTTGACATCTCTTAAGGAAGATTCCAGGTTAAGAAAATACACTATTCAGGCTTTGGCAATCGAGTTTGGATTTAATAATGCAGAATCATTTTCGGCTGCTTTTCATAAAAAAACCGGAATTAAACCAACCTATTTCTTAAAACAACTGGAAGAAGCCTCAAATACAGACATCTAAAAATCAACACATTATACCCTAATACATATCGAAATTCCTGAATTCCGATAAACATCAGGTCTACTCACTGCACTTTATTCGACCACAGGTATATATTTGCAAAATATAACATACAAAAAATCAACAAACCATGAAAACAAACAAAAAAGAAATCAAAAAATTTGATTTGGACAAAATGAGTGTAGCTAAACTAAAAAATTTAAAAGCTATACAAGGCGGACAAATAGATGATGACAAAACGATTACCGATTTGGCTACTGAGGAAATGACAGAAACACATATCAATTGAATTAAATTTAGATTAATGAAACTTCATCCATATATATTAGCACTTATAGTATTGTTTGCAGGTTGCACATCTGCCAAAGAATCTGTTGTTTCTACAACGCCAATTATACCTAAAAGTAGTTTTACAGCTTTAGAATTACAAACCTGGTATCAAAAAGATTATTTGACAGACAGTATTCCGGGCATTTCATTGGATAAGTGGTTTAGCCAGAATAAAAAAAAATCAGGCCGTGAGGTTATTGTTGCTGTTATTGACATGCAAGTCGATATAAATCATGAAGACCTGAAAAATCAGTTTTGGACAAATCAAAAAGAAATTGCTAATAACAATATTGATGATGACCATAATGGTTATGTGGATGATATACATGGCTGGAATTTCACTTCAAACAAAAATCAGGATTATATTACCTGGGGAAACTTTGAGTCTGTTAGATTCATAAGAAAGTGGGATCCAGTATTTAAAGATAAAACAGAACAACAGATTCAACCCGAAGATTTAGCTAACTACAAGGAATACCAAAGAGCTTTGAAGGTTTACAGTAAAGAGAATGCTTCTTACACCAATTGGATAAATTCTTTGAATCATAGCATTGAACTTTTTCCGATTATAAAAGACACCTTGAAATCTTATTTCCCAAAAGAAGATTACACCTATAAACAATTAGACAGTCTTTATAAAAAGTATAAACTAAATGATAAGACGTACAGACAAATGCGCGATAGTAATGATCGCGATTTGGGAGCTTTGATTTATTATATGATGGTGAATGTTCGAAACAATGAAGGCACTTTAGAAGCGCTGAAAGAAAGTCAGGCAGAATTAGATTCGATACTTAATAAGAATTTAAACAAAAATTTTAACGACAGAATTATTATTGGTGATAATCCTGAAGTTCTTGAAAAAGGATATGGTTCCGGTAATGTCAGCATCACTAAAAAAGGACTAAAAAACATTCAGGGGCATGCCACGAAGGTTACAGGAATTATTGCTGCAAATCGTCAGAATAATATTGGCGTAAAGGGTGTCGCGCAAAATGCAAAAATTATGTCTCTTAACATCTCTTATTCCGGAGATGAAAACGATAAGGATATCGCGATGGCGATTTATTATGCTGTCGATAATGGTGCTAAAGTCATTAATATGTCTTTTGGAAAAGAATTTTCTGTTAACCAGAAATGGGTTTCTGATGCATTTAAATATGCCGAAAAACACGATGTATTATTGGTACACGGATCAGGAAATGAACGTTTTAATGTTGATGAAAATCCATATTATCCAAGTGACAACAGTTTTGACGGAACTCCGGAAGTTTCTGCCAATTTTATCAATGTTGGTTCAACATCATCACGTTTAGACAAAACCTTTGTTTCTGCTTTTTCTAATTATGGCAAAAAAAATGTAGACTTATTTGCTCCTGGTGAACAAATATACACTACCGCTGTTGGCAATGCTTACAAATCAGATTCCGGAACTTCTCTGGCAGCTCCAATTGTTTCAGGAACTGCAGCCTTGATATGGTCTTTTTATCCTAACCTTACCGCAATTGAGGTAAAACAGATTATTATAGACTCCGGAACAACACATAATATTGAGGTTATTTTACCGGGAACAAAGGAAAAACAAATTGCTTTTTCTGAATTGTCAAAATCCGGCAAAGTTTTAAATATTTACAGTGCCATGAAACTTGCTGAAAAATTGAGCAAACAAAAAAAATAATGTCTGATTTTAAAATTAAATGTTATTCAGAATACATCCTTAGAACCCCCTTATTTTCATTAACTTCTTACCTCGAATTAATTCAAAATTATTCTTCAGAAAAAGCAATTGCGCTATATAATGATGTTGTAATAAAAGAAGCCATTAATCTGGCATCACCAGAATTAAAAAAAGGATTAGACAAATGGGCATCTGATAATTTTGAATTATCTGAAGACAAAAAAAAAGCTTTTGAACTAACTTTTCTAAAATATTTATCACGAATGTCGTCCCGCTGTACTCCATTTGGTTTATTTGCAGGTTGTTCTGTTGGAAATTTAGGTGCTGAAACCAATATTATTTTAGACTCTCTTACTAATCACAAGCGTTTTACGCAATTTGACATGCACTATTGGGTAGCATTGCTGCAGGATATCGCAAAAAGAAGAGATGTCGCCGCTCACCTTAATTTCTTTCCAAACACTTCGATTTATGAAATAGGCGAATTTTATCGTTTTGTGGAGTATAAATATAAAGGCACAAAACGAGAGCATACTATCTCGGCAATACGCAAAACAGATTTGCTGAAGCAAATACAGTTTCAGGCAAAAACCGGAATTACCATAGATGAAATGATCTTTTTCTTAGCAGATGATGAATCTGAAAAGGAAGAGGCATTAGAATTTATTTCACGGCTAATTGCTTTTCAATTTTTAGTTAGTGAGTTAGATGCCACGGTTACGGGAGATAATGAGTGGAAAAAATTGTTTTCAGTTTTAAACAAAGTACCCGGCCTTCATAAACAAATTGAGTTATTTAAAAGCTTAGAAAAAAACCTTTCTGATCTGGATATAGATTTAATCCCCTCACAGGAAATCTACGATACTATTAAAACAACCATTAATAAAATCGAAACTCCTTGTGATGAAAAATATCTTTTTCAAACTGATCTCAATATTACAACCCTCTATAACAATTTAAATAAAAATATATCTAACAGAGTATTTAAGGCAATTCAGTTCTTAAACGGTATTCAAAGTCCTAAACCTGTTCAAAATCTGGAAAATTTCAAAAAATCCTTTACTCAAAGATATGAGTCCAGAGAAATGCCATTGACGTTTGTACTGGACACAGAAATAGGAATTGGCTATCTGCAGCATCAGGATATGAATGATCATCATGAAATTCTGGAAAACTATTTATTTAAAGCTAAGAATACCGAAGAAAAAAATCATTCCTGGACTAGTTTTGAGTCTATACTGCATGATAAACTTCAGAATTATATTAAAAATAAAGGCACTTCTATTACATTATCAGAAAATGACTTTCCTAATTTTGATGCCGATTTTAAAGATGCTCCTGTTACTTTTTCGGTAATGATTGAATTGTATGATGATGAAAATATAGCGTTAACATCTACCGGAAATATAAGCGCCTCAAAATTATTAAGCCGTTTTTGTAATGGAAACGAACAAATTTATACACTAACGAAAGAAATCGTTGAAAAGGAAAATGAATACCATTCTGATAAAATTTTAGCCGAAATTGTACACATACCTGAGTCCAGAATTGGAAATATTATTAGACGGCCGGTTTTGCGAAAACATGAAATTAGTTATTTGTGCGCGCCCGGAGTTCCGATAGAAGACAACCTGGATTTAAATGATTTATGGATTTCAATTCAGTCTGACAAAGTTATTTTACGTTCGAAAAAACATAATAAAGAGATTCTTCCCTGTTTATCAAATGCCCATAATTTTTTAACCGATTCTCTTCCTATTTACCATTTCTTATGTGATCTCGAAAGACAAAATACAAAGCCGATTTATTCCTTTAGCTGGGGCGTTTTAATCTCACATTATGATTTCTTCCCAAGGGTAATTTATAATGGAATTATAATCTCCAAAGCAAAATGGATGATTAAAAAGAAAGAAATAGCTGATTTTCAAAAAATGGATAAAAATACTTTGATAAAGCATTTTTCAGAATGGAGGGTAAAACGAAACATCCCGCGATTCACGAATCTGAGTAATTCAAATAATACTCTTTTCTTTGATTTTGAAGCTCAAATCTGTATTACTTTATTTTTAAAATCTGTTAAAAGCATGGAGCAATCCAGTTTAGATGAATTTTTATTTACCGATAAGTCAATTGTGCAAAACAATACCGGAGATAGTTTTTGCAATCAGATTATACTGTCTTATTATAAAAACAGATCTTAATTATGCAAAGAGATTTTTGTTTGGGCAGCGAATGGTTATACTATAAAATCTATACCGGAGTAAGAACCGCAGATTATATTTTATTAGAAAAATTAAATCCTGTTATCTCCGATTTAGAAGAAAGGAAAATTATTCAAAAGTGGTTCTTTATCAGATATAAAGATACAGAGGAACATATTAGAATTCGTTTTTTAGTAAATGACACCAAAGATTTACTTACCATTATTGAATCATTTTATCCTGTGTTTAACAGTCTGATAGAAGAAAATTTGATTTGGAAAATTCAGACAGATACATACAAAAGAGAACTGGAACGCTACGGCGAAAAAACAATTATTGAATCGGAATCTCTTTTCTGGCACGATAGTAAAATGATCCTGCAATATCTTGAACTTAAATCTTCTTTTGATATTCAGGAATTACCGCTCTTGTTTAGCTTTTATACTATTGATACTTTTTTAAATTTGTTTCAATTATCCAACAACAGGAAGTTATTATTATTAAGTGAATTACATGTTTCTTTTAATAAAGAATTTGAAATTGATAAAGAACAAAAAAAAGAAATAGACCGAAATTACAAATTATTAGAACCACAAATACAATCAATTCTCAGCGGTTCTTTTAATACTGATTTTAATGAAATCGCCGATGTCGTTACTTATAAATCAAAACAAATAAAAAAGACCGTTTTAACTGTCAGGGAGAGAATCGAAATTTCTACACATAGTTTTTTAGCAAGTCATATTCATATGATGATAAACAGGCAATATTCTTCTAAACAAAGAATGTATGAATTAATTATTTACAATCATTTATATCGCTATTACAAAGTACTGCATTACAAAAACAAATTCTCTCCTGTCATTTAATCTTATGAATTGTTACTTACTATTTTTCAAAGCATCCAGTAATTCTACCATATCAACTACTGCATAAGTAGAAGAATAGTCAGAAACTGCATAAGGTAATATTAGACTATTATTGTGGATAATTGCTCCGCAGGAATACACAACATTTGGTACATACCCTTCGCGCTCGTCTTCTAATGGCGAAAGTAAAGGCTCTGAAAGTCTGCCAATTTCTTTAGAAGGGTCATCCAGGTCGAACAAAGAAGCTCCAATACAATAACGTCTCATTGTGCCAACACCGTGCGTAATTACCAGCCAGCCTTCTGCAGTCCATAACGGTGATCCGCAATTTCCGATTTGTGTGAACTCCCATGTATAACGTGGTTCCTGCAAGAGAATAGGATCATTCCATTGTGTTGCTCTTTCAGAATACATGATATAATTGTTAACGCCATCAATTCTGGCCAACATAGCATATTTACCTTTTATTTTTCTTGGAAATAAGGCCAGGTTTTTATTTTGAGCACCTGCGCCATGCAACGGCATCACCCTAAAACTGTAAAAATCTTCGGTCGAAATAAGTTTAGGAAGTATGGTGTGGCCATTATAAGCAGTGTAAGTCGCCATAACCCGAACAGAATCATCATCGTCTGTAAAACGAACAAACCTGGCATCTTCTATACCACGGCTTTCAGAAGCTGATATCGGGAATATAACGCGTTCTGTAATATCAGAATCGTGTTTGAATTGCAAATCATAAAAGGAGTTTGCCAACCAAAGAATTTCCTGCAATGCCATTTTTCTCTCTTCACGAATCAACGGATCACTCAAACCTGCATTTAAAATGTTTTTTAAAACCGCAAATTCAAATTCATCCGGCAAATCCTGCATAATCTGGACAATGTATTTGTCTGTTGTATGCATTTCTGACAATTTCGTCAAGAATCGCTCTTTATTAAATAATGTTTTATGTTCAATTTCTGCCTTATCAATATGATGACCAATTTTCATTATCTGCAGATTGTTATCCTTGTCCAAAATTCCTCTTCTAAAAACAATAGATGAAATATGGCCCTCACCCGTTGCACGAAAAGAAATGACAACACGTTTTTCTCCTGCTCCCAACCCTGTCTGGTCAAAATCTTCTACAATAGAAGGATTAAAAATTGCAGCAGATTCTATTGCATATTCCATTGTGCAATAAGAACCTATAAGCATCTTACGATCAAGAGATATCGCTTCGTAATCTATTTGCATTGCTTCGATTACAGGTCTGATTTTTTCGCAATGTCTAAAAAAAACTGCCGAAATGTTTCTGTGACGTCTGGCAAATTCACGAAGTGTCTGTTCTAATGTTTGTAGTACCTGTTTTTCGTCAAGCTGCATAATTCGAAGTACCATTTGTTGAGTCCGCTCATAACCATTCATAAAATATCGTGCTACAACTCTTCTTGAATCTGGTGTGAATTTTATATTTTTTCGGACTACTGATACTCTCATAGATTTTATTTTTTAATTACAAAATGTAAGTCTTTTTTTATGTATTTTAGAAATTCTTTAAGTCATATAGTTCTAATTTAAAAAAGTATAAAGCTAGAACGTCTTATAACAAGGTTTTCATTTGTATTTTACAACAAGTTAATAATTTTGTTAAAGAAAAAACTTAATATTATATTAAAAATTTTGGGAAATCTTATCGAAATAAAAACTCCGATTTATGCAGCCCATTACAATCCCTGATTTAAAATTATATATTAGCTGAACATTTTAATGCTGATAAGTAATCATTAAACTATTTCAACCAAAAAAAACTCCAAAACAAAAAACCACTTCCATGACCAAGAAAACTCTAATTTTAATTGGATTTATAATTTTAAAATTTGTTTTACAATACGTTCTATTAAGCCCGGAATATGATTTGCATCGTGATGAATATCTCCATCTCGATCAGGCACATCATTTGGCATGGGGCTATTTGTCAGTTCCTCCCGTAACATCCTGGATTTCCTATATCATTTTTTTACTGGGAAACTCTGTTTTTTGGGTTAAGTTCTTTCCTGCTCTTTTTGGAGTTTTGACACTTATAATCGTCTGGAAAACTATTGAAGTTCTAAAAGGGAATTTGTATGCCCTTATTTTAGGCGCTATCTGTATTGTATTTTCTTCCTTATTACGGATTAATATGCTGTATCAACCCAATTCTTTAGACGTTTTGTGCTGGACTGCTTTTTATTATGTTGTCATTTTATATGTCACTTCAGAAAATACAAAATGGTTTTATATTGGAGCAATTGTGTTTGCGTTTGGGTTCCTCAATAAATATAATATCCTTTTTTCGCTCATCGGCCTCTTGCCTGCCCTATTATTGTCTGTTCAACGAAAAATTCTGAGCGAGAAAAAACTCTATTTTGCCTTGATTTTTGGACTACTACTAATTCTGCCAAATTTGTTATGGCAATACAACAATCATTTCCCAATTGTGCATCATATGAAAGAACTGGCCGAAACACAATTGGTCAATGTTGATAGGCTGGGTTTTTTAAAAGAACAGATATTGTTTTTTATAGGTTCCCTTTTAGTTATTATTGCTGCCTTATACGCTTTATTGTTTTATAAGCCTTTCCTTAAATATAGATTTTTCTTTGCAGCACTTGTTTTTACGCTTATCGTATTTTTATATTTCAAGGCAAAAGCATATTACGCCATTGGGTTGTATCCTGTTTACATTGCATTTGGCGCTGTGTTTCTTTCCGATATACTGAAGTCGGGATGGAAACGTTATTTGCAACCTGTATTTGTTATCATTCCACTATTATTGTTTATTCCGATGTACAATTTGGTGTTTCCCAATAAAAGCCCGGAATATATCATGCAACATGCAGAAAAGTATAAAAACCTGGGCATGCTTCGCTGGGAAGACGGAAAAGACCATGCGCTGCCACAAGATTTTGCCGATATGCTGGGATGGAAAGAACTTGCACGTAAAACAGATTCTGTATATGCTGCTTTGCCAAATCCGGAAAAAACACTTGTTTTATGCGATAATTACGGACAAGCCGGAGCTATTAATTATTATACTAAAAAAGGAATAAAAGCAGTTTCCTTTAATGCTGATTATTTAAATTGGTTTAATCTGAACGTACAATACAAAAATCTGATCCGGGTTAAGGAATATGACGAAAATAGTAATGAGTTTAAAGAAACCAGTCCGTATTTTAAATCTTCTTTGATTGCTGGCGAAATAACCAATAAATATGCCCGGGAATACAAAACCACTATTTTTTTGTTTACCGATGCTAAAATCAATATCAATAAAAGAATAGAACAGGAAATCAAGGAAACGAAAGATTACAGTAAATAATACAAATGATTGACTTTAGCACCATTGAATATTTAAAAACAGGAAATCCAAGACAGATTCGTGCTTATGAAGTTCTGATTCAGAATAAGATTTTTTTTAATCTTGCTGAATTTGATCCTGTTTTGGCGGGCACAATTCCGATAAACATTGATATTGAAAACAGTGATCTCGATATTACTGGGAAAACAAAACTGATTTTAAGGAAAAATTAACTGCTGTTTTTGGAAAAGAAAATGGTTTTACCATTCGTGAAACTAAAATTCACGAACAAGAATCCGTTATTGCAAACTTTATAACAGACGGTTTTGAAATCGAAATCTTCGGACAAAATATTCCGGTTTATAATCAGAATGCTTACAAGCATATGATTATTGAATACAAAATTTTACAATCAAAAGGTGAAAAATTCAGACAGGAAATAATTAAGCTAAAGCAAAACGGTCATAAAACTGAGCCTGCTTTTGGCATTTTACTGGGTTTAAAAAACGATCCCTATCAGGAATTATTGGATTATAAACTCTAGAGGGAGCAACAAACAGACAATTATCACCTAATAACCAATATATTAGGTTTTTAAAATTAAATAAATAAAAAAACCCGTTATTTCTTTGCAAAACTGTATTTACTGCGTATCTTTGCACCCGAAACATCGCGGGATAGAGCAGTAGGCAGCTCGTCGGGCTCATAACCCGAAGGTCACAGGTTCGAGTCCTGTTCCCGCTACTAAGTAAAAAGCTCCAGATTCCTCTGGAGCTTTTTTTGTTATATTTCAATGTATTCACGACGGGATACTCTAGCCAGTAGCGGTAATTTCAAAATGTTCTTTTTAGTTTCTTAAAAAAGAACAAACTTCTTCTGGCATAATTTTAAGTTTATAATTTTTCAGATTTTTTATATTTTTTAGTTCTTTATGAGTAAAATATTCAAATTTACCTTTTTTAGAATCATATCTAAAATTTATTAAACTCGTTGACAAATTTAATTTCATTCTTTCTGAATCAATTTTACTAATTAAAGTTATTAGTATTTCTTCATCATTACAAGTGTTTATTATTTCATAGTTCGGGATTGATAAAAGATAAAATTCACTAAATTCTAATTTATTTTCACTTGCACAGCTAATTATTTCTTTTTTAATTTTACTAAAATCTTTAGTGTTACAAATCATCACTTTATAATATTTAGTGAGATTCGATTGTCCGAAGCTTATATGAGAAAATGCATAAATACTTCTTTCAACTTTTAAAGAATCACTTGTAATATAATCTTGAGAGTATAATAAATTACTAATTAAAATATAACAAATTATTTGAAATTTAATTATTGTTTTTTTCATGAGTGTTCTTTGATTATTTAATTTAAGATCCATATATCTATTCTTTTTACTGGTAAATTGAAGCTACAACCGAATATACACGTACCTTCCCCGGCACTACCATTAAAAATTAAATCTGCATGACCGGAAATAATTACCTGCACTTGAATAAATGTAATCTGAGGCTTTTGGAACCAACCCGGCTCTCACGAGATCCAAATTTATGTAATGCAACTTAGACCACATAAATTATGTTGAATAAATTTCCTAAGCGTGGTTACCTAGGTGTTTTTTGAACAATACCGGAAAAATATTTTTTCATTAGAAAGTTAAAACGAGCATTATTTACTCTTCGGAGCAAATATCTCCTGCTTTTCAAAGCTTTTCAAAAACTCTTAGTCGAGCGGTGTATTGATAAGCTAATAAGAATATGTAATATTTGAATGTCGAAGTTTCATGTTTGTTTCCAAAATGTAACAGATGCTTTAAAAACCAAAAAAAGCGCAAAGTCAAAGACATTTGCGCAGCTATTTAGTGATTGTTTGCTAAATGAGAATTAAAAGCAACCCTGCCCAATTAATCTACAAATCCCTTCATCACTTCCGGCATAACAACAATAATTACCTGGTTTTGGACAAACTCCATCTACACATGCCAAACCACCTTTGATGTTTCTTTTTTCATTTTTGGTTAATTCTACGGCACCTTCTAAATTTAAAATTTTTTTTAACATAATATAAAGTTTTAAAAATTAGTTAAAACTCCAAAACTTTTAAAGACACCTGGAGTCTATTGTCTATCCTCGCGCAAGAATTTTTTATATATTTTAATTTTAAATCATTTTTTTAGAGTTTTTGCTCCCAAAAATCATTAAAACATTTCAATTTTTATTTCATATTTATTATAAAAGATTTGATTGCCAAATTTCTATGAGAATGTAAGTTAAAAAAATGGATAATTGCAAATTGAGATAAACAGAGTAAGATTAAAATAAATCTTCAATTTTTTGTTCTCACTTATAAAATTATCTTACGTTTATAACACTTTTAAATTAATCTATATAAATGTAGTTTAAATCTTTCAATTTATACTTAATTTTATAAAATATTTTTTTTGCCGGTATTTTGGCAAACCTCTATTTTAATTAACAACTATTGATTTTATAAAATCATGAAGTGTGTGGTCTCTATTAATATAAAGGCAAAAAAAATGGAATAAGGTTAGAGACATTTGAGGCATTTTTTTCTCAGAAATAAAAAATTGCGCAAAGTCATAGACATTTTGCGCACCTTTCATAAGAACACTTAGGAATGCGGGAAAAAAAAAGAAACCGAACTATACAAATTAGTAACACTTACTTTTTTTTGTTGTGTAATTTACGGCAACCCCGTCGATTGTTCCTGATGTTTGTTTGGCCTCAAATAAAACTGTGGCTGAGTTTTGGACCACCTGCAGGGTATTCTGGCAGCACTACAGGCCGTATTATTCCAGCCGGAATAAATGGGTCTTCCAAAAACATCATATTTGATAATTATCCATCCAACGGCACTATCATTCTTAAAAGGCGACATGGCAGGCCCTGTGGCGACTGGCCTGTCCAGTTTGTCGTATACTATAAATTCCCATTGTTTTCCAGGTAATTTCTTTTCTACTAACCGGTTCCTGCTATCATATTTATACTGGTAGCAAAAACCATTCAATGCACTGGCATCAATGGTGGCATCTGCTTTTGGAGGAATTACATAGGTAAGGTTTCCGTATTGGTCATACACATAATATGTATCATGCTTGACGCCGGATTCGTAAGTTCTTTTTAAATTACCCTGCCTTCCTTATCCTTAAATTCTACTGTAGAACCTGCACTTTCTGATGGGATTGCTGCCGTATTCTCATCATAGGTGATGGTTTTGTACAATTCATTTGCCGCATAGTTACCGGCATCCCGAAAAGGTAATATCATACAGTCCCGATGATGCACTCCAGATAGCTGTCGCCTTGAACAGACGCACCTCATCGGCTGTATAATACACTTATTTACTTAAGCCATAAACAAAGCATACTTATTATAATTATACAACACCTGATCATAAGGTACCAATTTTGGCGCAACTTTTTCTGAAGAAGCATCGAAAGTAATACCATTATGTTTTCTAAATAAATAAATTTCTTTTAGACAATTAGAAAGACTCTGGTGAATTGATGTTGTAAAAGTCGGGAGCTGTTTATCCCCCACTAATAAATCGATTTGATAATTAGAACTGCTTTTAGAAAGGTTGTTCCCGATAATTCTTATCGTAAATGTTGTAGACTTTCCGTATTGTTGTCCTTTATACTGTACTACCATGATTTTATGATTAAAAGGTTATATTAAAATTTGTCTTAGAACTTGAATGAACTAAAGTTATGAAAAAAAGTAATAATTTAAATTTCGGTTTCAAAATTAATACTATTTTTTCTTGTTCAGATTTCAGGACATAAAAAAACCGTAATAAATTACGGTTTTCAACAATTAACTAAATATATTTAATCAACTTGTTAACGAGAGTAAAATTCATTCATAAGCACGATTAATTTTGGGTTACAATTGTAGTTTCTTTTTCAGTATTAATTTCTAATAAAACAGGATTTTCATTTTCATCAAACATAATCATATTCAGGGAATCCAGCAACACGAGGTTTTTAGAAACTGTTCCTTTAAATTTATTATATGAAAGGTTCATTTCTGATAAATTATGTAATTTTTCAAGCTCTCTCGGGATTTCTCCGTCAAAACTATTATCAAACAAACTCAGGTTTTCCAAAGCAGCAAAATTGATAACCTCCCTGCTCAGGTTTCCGGTCAATTTATTGTTATTCAGAAGCAAAATTTTTAGTGTCTGAATTTTATATAATGAACTTGGCAACTGACCTTCAATTTCATTATTAAACAACGAGAGAATTTCTAATTTTTCTAGTTTACCAATTTCTAATGGTAACTCTCCCGAAATTTTGTTCTTAAAAAGGGCTAAATTTTTCAGCTTTTTTAGTTCACAAATAGAAGCTGGCAGTGTTCCTGACAACTCATTTGATGAAACATCCAAAGCTTCCAGCTCTTTTAAATTATGGATCGCAACAGGAATTTGTCCTTTCAGATTATTATCATGCAAATCTATAACGACAAGATTTACCAGATCAAAAAATTCTGCGGGCAATTGTCCCTTCAAATTATTGTTGGATAAATGTAATCCAACTACTTTTCCGTCTTTAGCCTGTACTCCATACCATGATGATACTGAAGATGATAAATCCCACTTTATTTTCCATTGCGTTCCATTAGTAGCATGGTACAATTTAATAAGGGCATCCTTTTCTTTGTCTGAAACAGTATCTGCAAAAATATTAAGAGAAAAAACAAGTGCTAAAAAAAGAGTGATAAAACTTTTCATAACAGATTTGGGGTTTTGTTTTCGGGAATAAAATTATGCATTTTAGACACACAAAGCCTGAAATGTCGACAAAGTGTTAATAAGTAATTTTTTAACATTCTTTTTACTACTTTACAAAATGATGATCTTTTTTAGTAAATTTGATCAACTAACAATTAAACCTTTATATTATGGAAATTAACTTTATTGCACTTCTTCTTGCTGCTCTTGTAACGCTAGTGGTTGGATTTGTTTGGTATAATCCAAAAGTTTTCGGAACAATTTGGATGAGAGAAAACAATTTTACTCAGGAACAATTGAAGACTGGAAACATGCTGAAAATATTTGGATTTACCTATATTTTCTCTCTGATGATTACAATGACACTTATGTCGCTTACTATCCATCAGTCAGGAGCTGTCGGAATGGTTGGCGGACCACCATTACTAGATGCAGCAAAACCGTCATTTGCAGCTTTTATGGCAGATTACGGAACAGCATACCGTACTTTTAAACATGGAGCTCTACATGGCTTTATATCAGGTTTGTTTTTTGCCTTGCCGATAGTCGGGATTAATGGCTTATTCGAAAGAAAATCATGGAAGTACATCTTGATACATGCCGGATTCTGGACAGTTATTCTGACCTTAATGGGCGGAATTGTCTGCGCTTTCGCTTAATCTAAACTTATAAGGAACCCGTTTGACAATCAAAATCAAACGGGTTTTTCTTAATAATAACTTAAACCGAATTGGTTATTATAAATATTATCTAATTTTGAAAAAATTAGCTTTTACTATTGAATACAACTTATTCTTTTCAAATATACAATAGCGCGTCTTCGCTACCAGTAGAATGGAACTCGCTTACTACTCAAAATATTTTTTTGACCCGGGAATACCTTGAAGTGCTGGAAAAATCTTCTCCTGTAAACATGTCTTGCCATTTTATTGGAATTTTTAAAAATGAAAAACTTGCTGGTATTGCTTTGACACAATTTATTTTTGCCGAAAAGCTGGAATCTTTTGGCGAACGCGACCAATGTCTAAAGACATCTGTGCGTAATTTTGCTTTCAAGAATTTTGCCTCACATGTTTTGTTTGTAGGTAACAATATGCTTACTGGTCAAAATGCATTTTCATTTTCAAAAGAAGTAAACGAAGCAAAAGTGATCAAAGCACTTCATAAAGCGATCAATGAGTTAAAAAAAGATTTTAAATCAAAAGGGCGCAAAGTTCACATTACCAGCATAAAAGATTTTACCGAAAAGGAAATTGAGTCCTTAAAAGCAGAATTCAAAAACAATTTTACGTTTTCGACACAGCCTAACATGATTTTCGACATCAATTCTGACTGGAAAACAGAACAGGATTATATTGAAGCTCTTTCAAAAAAATATCGCGACCAATACAAACGTGCACGCAAAAAATGTGAAGGAATTGAAAAACAGAAAATGTCATTAGATGACATCATTAAACATGAAGATCTTATATATGATTTATACTTTCATGTGGCAAAAAATGCTCCTTTCAATACTTTTTTTCTTGCCAAAAATCACTTTCGCGTTTTTAAGGAAATTATGAAAGAAGATTTCCTTTTCTATGGTTATTTTTTGGATGGAAAATTAATTGGCTTCAATACTTTAATAAAAAACGGATCTGTAATGGATACCTATTTTCTGGGATATGACGAAAGCATTCAACGTGATAAAATGTTATACCTGAACATGCTTTATGACATGATTGCTTATTCGATCAATCAGGGCTTTAAAGAGATTGTTTTTGCGAGAACTGCTCTCGAAATAAAAAGCTCAGTTGGGGCAAAACCAGTAAAAATGTATGGCCTCATTACCCACAGCAATGCATTAATTAACAAAAACATAGGCAGACTATTTGATTACCTGGAGCCAAAAACGGACTGGAAAGAACGAAATCCTTTTAAATAATATCTCCCCAGCCACTTAAGGAATTGCTAATTTCATTTGTTTGTGCAAAATATGAATTTCAAGAGATGTCTGCGCGCCACAATACTCACCATCAATCTGAAAATTAACCGGATAATCTGTTGTAATGGTAGCTTTATCGGTTGATATAATTACAATATCATCAGAATCAATTGGCATATTACCTGTTATAATTTTTCCGAGCAATAATAAATCAAGACTTTTTAAGATAACCAATTCAAATTTCCCGTCATTTACAACACCATTCGGATTAATGGTAACACCTGTTCCATATTTCTGGGAATTGGCAATTACAATCATTCGTGCGGGATGTATACTTGTTTCTTTATTTGTTGTAATTGTTGCCACAAAAGGCTCGTTGTATTCTGTAAGAGTTGTATATGCCTGTAACGCATAACCCCAAAAGCCTCTCAAATTGCTTTCCTCATAGTTCTTGACCAAATCTGCATTAAGTCCGATATCACTTAAGTGAATACTTTTTTTACCATTAATACAAATCATATCCATTTCTATGTAATGATTCAAAAAGGCAATTTTAAGATTTTCTTCGATCGTATTTGGTAAATTTAAATCGACAGATAAACCATTGGCAGAACCGGCAGGCAAAATACCAATTATTACATCGTGCTGTTCCATGGCTTCTGCAACCATTTTTATAGTTCCGTCTCCTCCCGCAACAACAATTCTCTGCGGTTTGTGTTCTTCATATAATAAGCGCAGGGCTTTAATATCCTGCTTTCCTGTGGTCTCATAAACCTTTATATTAAAATTATTAGTGATAGAAAACTCGTATACTGCGTCTATTAAGTCTGATTTGTCTAAATCTCCAGAAATTGGATTTACAACAAAAATGATGTTATTTTTCAAAATTTAATTTTTAAAACCGATTAAAATAATTAATTTACATATATAAAAGTACATAATTAATGAAACCAATTCTACAATTATATCGGGGTTATGCTAATGAACAGGAATTAATCGTGATGGGGCATGTCTTTAAAAGATTGTATGATTATGATTATCAGAAGAAAAACTTTAAAAATGCAACTTCAATAATCAATCAGTTTAGAATAAAAACTATCAAAAATTATGATATTTACCTAAAATTCGGTAATCACGAAATTCATTCTAAAACTTTAGACGACGGCTATTTTAAATTTTGTATTCCGATTGAAAAAGAATTTGATTTTGGATGGATGGAATATGAAGTAAGCATAAAACACAAATCAGAAATAATTACCGCCAAAGGAAGTTTTATAAGGCCACACGAGGGAAACCTGGGAATAATATCAGATATCGACGATACTTTCCTTATTTCACATACCCGAAATGTATTTAAAAAAATATACATTCTTCTGTTTAAAAATGTGAATGACCGTAAAGTTTTCGAAGGAGTTGTTCCTCATTATCAGGCATTAAGTTCAGCAGGAAGAAATAATAAGGACGAACAAAACGCTTTTTTTTATGTATCAAGCAGCGAATGGAATCTCTACAATTTTATTGTAAAATTCACTAAAATTCATCAGTTACCAAGAGCCGTAATTTTATTAAAGGATATTAAAAGAGGGGTTACGGATTTTTTTATAAGCGGCAGAGGAAATCACAATCACAAATTTGACAAGATAAAACATGTTTTAGAATTTTATCCAAATTTAAAATACGTTCTTTTGGGAGATGACTCGCAACACGACCCTTTTTTATACGAGCAAATCTGCAAAATATTTCCTGTAACAGTTAAGGCTGTATACATTAGACAAACCGGCAAACATCAAAAAGAAAAGACAAAAGCCGTTTTGAAAAATTTAGAAGATTTAGATGTTTCTGTCTGTTATTTTAAGGAAAGTAGTAAGGCAATTATGCATTCAAAATCTATTGGAATCATTAAGTAAATTATAAAAGCAAAATGCAAAAAAAACGCAGATTCCAACTGTGATTGAAATCTGCGATTATAAATAAAACTATGCGTTAAAATTATCTATTTCCTCCTGAACAATTTCCCAATCCAGAAGCAATTGATCTAAATCTGCTTTCTTTTTGTTGTAAGCAGTAAAAAATGATGCATCCTCGATATGTTTGTCATAATTTGAAGCCAGCATTTTATCATCGTGCTGAATATCTTTTTCTAATTGTTTGATCTGACTTTCAACTTTACTTAATCTGTTTTGAAGCGCTTTACCTTTTTTCTGGTCCTCATATGATGTTTTATTGCTTTCCTTAGGAGCTGTCACTTTTGCAACATCTTTTTTCTCAACTTCACGCATGTTTTCCAGATTACGCTGTTCTAAGAAATAATTGATGTCGCCCAAATATTCTTTGATCTTTTGGTCCTTGAATTCATAAACGATATTGGACATTCCCTGAAGAAAATCCCTGTCGTGAGAAACTAACAATAGGGTTCCCCCAAATTTTTGAAGTGCCGCTTTTAGAACGTTTTTAGATTTAATATCTAAGTGGTTCGTAGGCTCATCCATCAACAATACATTTATTGGCTGCAATAAAAGTTTGCAAAGTGCCAAACGGTTACGTTCACCTCCCGAAAGTACTTTTACTTTTTTCTCTACATCGTCTCCGCGAAATAAAAACGAACCTAACATATCACGAACTTTAGAACGGTTAGTATCTGTTGCAGCATCTTCCATAGTTTGCAGCAATGTGATTTCTCCGTCTAAGTATTCTGCCTGGTTTTGGGCAAAATATCCTAATTGTACATTATGTCCTAATTTAATAGTCCCCTGATATTCAAACTCGTTTACCAGTGCTTTGATAAAAGTTGATTTTCCTTGTCCGTTTTGACCAACAAAGGCTATTTTACTCCCTCTTTCGACAAGCAGGCTTATATCTTTCAGAATCGTTTTGTCGCCATAAGATTTGGTAACATTTTCTGCTTCGATTACTACTTTTCCAGGTTCTTTTGATACTGGAAATGAAATATTCATAACAGAATTATCATCTTCATCAACTTCAATTCGTTCTACTTTGTCTAATTTTTTAATCAACGATTGCGCCATAGAAGCTTTAGAAGCTTTTGCACGGAATTTCTCGATTAACTTTTCTGTTTCTTCAATTTTCTTGGCTTGATTTTTTTGAGTTGCCAATTGTTTTTCGCGAATTTCATGACGCAATTCCAGGTACTGAGAATAAGGCTTGTTGAAATCGTATGCTTTTCCTAATGAAATCTCGATAGTACGATTAGTCACATTATCTAAAAACATTTTATCGTGCGATACAATTACCACAACACCCGGATAGTTGCGAAGAAAACTTTCCAGCCAAATAATACTTTCGATATCTAAGTGATTGGTAGGCTCATCCAGAAGTAATACATCATTTGATTGCAACAAAAGTTTAGCCAACTCTATACGCATTCTCCAACCTCCTGAGAATGTTTCGGTTTGGTTATTAAATACTTCTCTTTTAAAACCTAAACCTAAAAGAATTTTTTCTGTATCTCCAACATAATTATAACCTCCAAGAAGTTCAAAACGATGTGTATAATCAGACAAATCTTCTATAATCTGGCCATATTCCTCACTTTCATAATCGGTTCTGGTGACCAATAAATGATTTATTTCTTCAAGTTTTTTCTCTACAACTTTAATGTCCGTAAAAGCCTCATATGCTTCTTCTAATACGGTTCTTCCTTGCTCAAAATCTATATCCTGACGCAAAAACCCCATCCGAATATCCTTTTCCTGAGAAATAACCCCAGAATCCGGAGCAAAATCTCTTGCCAGCATTTTAAGCATCGTCGATTTACCTGCACCATTTTTTCCCACAAGACCAACGCGGTCTCCTGCTCCTAAACGAAAAGTAACTTCTTCAAATAAATATGTTCCTCCAAATGAAACCGACAGATTGTGTATGTTAAGCATAATATATTGACTATTGCTAAGATGTAATGGCTCAGTAAACCATTGTGATTTATTAATTTAACGTATAATCAACTGCAAATGATGTCGATTTTTAATATACGTTTTGAAAGTGCAAAAGTATAACATTTAATTGAAGTTTTAACCCTCAATAATAATAGCTTTTATAATAATCATACAGGTTATAAAAAATATATTATTTAGCATAAAAACACCATACTTCTAACTTTAAATTTCACTTTTGCTTAATAGCAAAAAAATTAAATGAAGACTTAAATCAAACCAATAAAGAAACTGACCGGGCACCTATCAAAAAGACGGTATAGCTTCATAAAAACAAAGTTTATCACTATCTTTACAACTTGTTTCTAACATAATTCCGTACGATTTAACTGATTTTAAATCACTCTTTTTTTAATTTATAACACATTCAGTATTAAGATGTTCAACAAAGGATCTAAAATAAAAAGCATTTTTACAGGAAGCTGTCCGAGATGCCAAAATGAAAGCATGTATTCCGATCAGAATCCCCTTCATTTGAATAAAGTTTTAAAGATGAATGATCATTGTGGACACTGTGGGCTAAAATATCAAATTGAGCCGTCTTTCTTTTACGGAGCAATGTATGTAAGTTACGGGTTAAATGTTGCAGTAGGAATTGCAGCATTTATAGTTTCTTTTGTCTTTTTTGGAACAACAATAGAACAATCTTTTCTAAGTATTATAATAACATTAGTTCTGTTATTTCCGTTTGTACTACGCCTTTCGAGAAATATTTATATCAATATGTTTATTTCGTACGATCCAAAATATGATCCGAAAGTAAAGATGTAATAGCAGCTATTTCTTTTTTTTATAAAACCTTACAATATCAATAACAGGATCTAATGACGTTTTGTTTTCAATATAATAAAACAGATCTTTTGCCATTGCAGGCCCCAGCATAACACCACGGGTTCCTAAGCCATTCAATATATGCAATGATGGATATTTGTTATGAGTACCGATTATGGGTCTGCGGTCACGCACAGTAGGCCTCACACCTCCAAAATGAGAAACAATTTCAAAATCGCAATTAATTATTTCCTTAATCCTTTCAACTAATTCTTTTTTACCCTCTTCGGTTGGCAAATCCGTTTTATCTTTCCAGTTGTATGTCGCTCCTACTTTAAAAAAACCATTTCCCATCGGAAGAATAAAAACGCTGGTATTCACAATGACATCCAAATTTAGTTCTGGCGCTTTTATAACAAATAATTCTCCTTTAGTACCGTCTAGCGGAAGATCCTGAAAAAATGGATTAGCATGCAGACCGAAACCTTCTGCAAAAATTATATTTTTTGCTTTATAGTTTTTGTACTCTAAAAAATCATCATTGATAATTAACTTAGAATAATCAAATGATTCTTTAAGAAGATAATTATTTTCAATTAAATATTCGTGGTATTTATCTAGTAAAAGAGCCGTATCAACATATCCTGTATGCAAAACTTCCCCATAATCGTAAGGAGAATCTATTCCGGAAAACTTATTAAAAATTAGTTTGGTAGAAAGAAATGGAGCCAAAAGCGGCTTATCAGAAGCTGCAAACCAATTATTTTGTTCTTCGATAGAAAAAAACTTTCGTAAAATTGGCAATTTAAAATTGATTTTAATTTTCAGTTCAAGTTCAATTTTGTTGTAGAAATCTTCCATTAGATTTAATTGCTCCTCAGCCTTCCAAACTTCGCTGAAGCGTTTTAAAATCACAGGATTATACAAACCTCCCGCAACTCTGGAAGAAACCTGAGAATTATCATCTATTACCAAAATAGATTTATTGTTTCTAAGGGCAATTTCTGAAAATGAAATTCCTGCCAATCCACACCCGACAATTAAATAATCAATCATTTATAAAAAGGTAAAAATAAAAAACTCTTACTAGCAAAGGTAGTAAGAGTTTTTCTTATAAGTTAATTAGTGACTTAGTAGTTCCACATATTTTCTTCAAAATTACGAATCTTCTCTTTTACTCTTTCAGATTCCAGTAATTGATTTTGTGCATTATCTTTCATGTAATCTTTAATTTCACGATCTCCATACATATTCTCTTCCTTATAAATTATGGCATTAAAACGTCTGGAATTCAAAATCTGATCAAACGAAATTGGCATAGCCGAATTTGTATCATTAAAGGCTTTCGCTTCATGCAAAGCCTCTCTGGCATTTGGATAAAAAACCCAGAACAACTCAATATAATCCTTTTCGTCACTGTTCATTGTATAAACATCGGGAGTTACAGGACAAATTCCCAGTAAACGATATTTCAACTCACTCTGACGTTTGTCAAAATACCAGTATCCCTTAATTTTATACTGAGTAACATCAGCTGCAGTAAGATCTTGTCTCAAAATATATTCAGCCGGAACAGATCTGGTTGGCCCAATTGTCTGATCTACATATGAGACCACTTTCTTTTTTCCAGTTCCAGTTACCACTTTCTTTTTAACTACCCTCGTCTTATAATCATCAGGATATTGATTGATTAATTCTCTTCCTGCATCAGTTGTATCAACACGTGTCAACGAACCCTCAATATCTTTTATAGATTTTTTAGTATTGAAATAACTATCAGAATAAACTTCAGTTATTTTTCCCTGTTTGATCGCCTTTGTCAAAACATCATACAGAGAGCGCCTGTCAGAACCAATGTTAGCAGTATCAACCGGATAATACATCGGGAAATTTATTTTTTCATTCAAATCAATAATCTCCCAGGTAGTTTTACCCATTAAGATATCTCTATCATCTACATAACCGTAAGCCAAAGGCTTATCATTGTCTGAAATCAGCTGTGCAGCATTCTTTTTCCCAATTTGTTCTGCTGTCTTTGCATTAAGCAAATTAGATTGGGCATTTGAAGAAAAACTACAAGCGATAAACAAAATAATAATTAAAAAAAAATTCACTTTCATCATAATACTTTTTTACAATAAAGTTAACGCAAAATATTTAATTCTATTGTATTTTTCCTACATTTTTTTTTAAACACATAGGAACAAAGAAAATTTAAGATATCACCAAAATAAAAGCGCCCTTACTACAATGTAGTAAGGGCGCTTGTTATATGTAATTTAAGAACTTAGTAGTTCCACATATCTTGCTCAAAGTTACGAATCTTCTCTTTTACTCTTTCAGACTCTAACAATTGATTTTGTGCATTATCTTTCATGTATTCTTTGATCTCACGATCTCCGTACAAGTTTTCTTCTTTGTAGATAACAGCATTAAAACGTCTTGAGTTTAAAATCTGATCAAATGAAATTGGAAGTGCTGAGTTACTGTCATTAAAGGCTTTTGCTTCATGCAAAGCTTCTCTGGCATTTGGATAGAAAATCCAGAATAACTCAATATAATCCTTTTCATCACTGTTCATAGTATAAACATCAGGAGTAACCGGACAAAGTCCAAGTAAACGATATTTTAATTCACTTTGACGTTTGTCAAAATACCAATATCCTTTTATTTTATACTGTGTAACATCAGCAGATGTAAGATCTTGTTTCAAGATATATTCAGCAGGAACAGTTCTTGTAGCAGCAACAGTTTCGTCAACATACGTTACTACTTTTTTCTTACCAGTACCAGTAACTACTTTTTTCTTCACAACGTGTGTTTTGTAGTCATCCGGGTATTGGTTAATTAACTCTCTACCTGCATCAGTTGTATCGACACGTGATAATGATCCTTGAATGTCTTTCAGAGATTTTTTGGTATTGAAATAACTATCAGAATAAACTTCAGTTATTTTGCCATTTTTCATAGCTTTCGTCAAGGCATCATAAAGTGAACGTCTATCAGGACCAATATTAGCTGTGTCTACTGGAAAGTACAATGGAAAGTTGATTTTTTCATTTAAATCGATGATTTCCCAAGTAGTTTTCCCCATCAATACATCTCTATCATCAACATAACCATAAGCCAAAGGTTTATCGTTGTCTGAGATAAGCTGTGCAGGAGTCTTAAGTCCTATCTGAGCTGGTGTTTTTGCATTTAGCAAATTTGATTGCGCATTAGAAGCAAAACCTCCGGCGATCGAAACAATAGCTATTAAAAAATTTCTTACTTTCATCGTGGTATCATTATAAGATATTGAGCGTAGTTTTACCTACTTATTATTGTATTTCGTAAATTACCGGAGCAGTTCTTGGTAATAAATAGCTACCAGCTCCAACAAGTTTAGTTTTAATTTCAGAAATAGTAACCTGATCTCCTTTACCTGCTCTAGAAAGAATTTGTTTACATTGTGCATTTAATCTGTTACCACTAACAACCACAGTAGGCTGTCCAGTAACTTTAAGGTTAAATCCAACAACATCTAAACCAACTTCAAAATCAAAATCAAGTAATTTTGCACCAATAGTAGCAATCTCTAAGTTAGATTTAGGTCCTTTAACAACCCCCATCTCACCTCTAATTGTACCTGTTGGACCAGGAATACCTTTAATTCTAAATGTTTTCTTATCTGTAACTTTATCTCCGTTTGGTAATGTTCCAGTAACAGAAATCGTAGTTTCAGTTCCCTGACCCGGACTCATGTTATATTTACCTGGTTTACCAGCTGAAGCTAATCCTGGAGCACTTGCAACAATTTTGTTAGCATCAACACCAGCAAAAGAAACAGAAATTGGGTTAACAACTCCTCTATAAACTACATTCATTTTATCAGCAGAAATTGTAGCTGAGTTTGGTCTAGGTACAACAACATATTTACCAGCAAATTTCAACGGAATGTTTTTTCCGTCTTCTAAGAATGTAAATTGTCCATTGATATCCTGCTCACCAACACCACCTGCAGTTAACGAGATAACAGCTTGTCCGTTTACAATTTGTCCAGGACCTTGGAATGAAGTTGGTTTTGTGTTTTCGTCATAACGACCTAAAACAACTTTACCTGTAACTTTTTCTCCTTGGAAATAAGCATTTTTGTCTAAAACAACAATTGCCTGGTAGTTGCTATAAGAAGCAGCAGCTACTGCAGCTTTTCCTAAAGCACTGTTATAAACATCAGTTTCAGCTTTTTTAACGTCGTTTTGCCAAGTTGAAAGTTTTGCAGCCGAAGCAATTGCAGGAAAACCTTTAAAGTGGTAGTCTAAGTATTTTTGTTTTACACCTTCTTTGTTTTTTACATCCGAAACATCAAATTTCTTTTCAATTTCTGCGATAATTGGAGCATATTTTTTATCTGTTCCTAAAGCAGCTTTCATATCTGCTTTGTACTTTTGAATTTTAGCAATAATATCATTACCTTTTTTAGTATAACCGTCTCCAGTAAACCAATCGTCGATATTATCTCCTCTGTCCATAGCTTCGTATGGCAACTTACCTGTTTCTTTTTCAACTTCAAATCCTTTGATAGATTGAGCTTTTAAAGTTCCGATATAGTCATAAAATTCTTTTGAAATTGCTTCAACTTTATGAGCAGTTACTGCAGCAATAGCAAATTCTCCTTTTGCTTCAGCAGCTTTTTGATCCAAAGATGTCAATAATGAAGTGTTTGTTGCAACTGAAGAAGCATTAGCATCTTCAAATTTTTCATTCATCAGACCAAAAGCAGAAATAACTTCTTTTGATACGTTCATTGCCAACATTGCGATGAAAACCAGATACATCAGGTTAATCATCTTCTGTCTAGGGGTTAATTTTCCTCCTGCCATTTTTTTCTAATTAGTTCTTATTAATAAATTTAATATAATAGTTAAAAACTAATTATCCTTTGTTACTCATTGCAGAAAGCATACCGCCATAAACATTGTTTAATGAAGCAATGTTTGCAGTCATAGATTGCATTTGTTCTTTTAATTTTGAAGCATTTTCAGCGATTTCTTTGTTAGCATCAGCGTTTCTTGCAGCGCTTTCTAACTGAACTTTGTATAAGCTGTTTAATGATTCCATTTGAGCAGCAGCCATTGATAATTCTTCGCTGTATTTTTTAGTAGAAGCGATAGAATCTACAGTAGGAGCAATTCCTTTAGCAGCTGATTCGAAATTTTTAATACTGTTTCCTAAACTTGACATTAACTCACCGTCAATTTTAGCTTCTTTCAACATAACGTCTAACTTTTGAGATAATAATCCCTGAGCATCAGTTGATTCAGCTTTATCAGCTTTTGGTCTAGCTTGACCGTTAGCCAATTCTGGGTACACTAGTGTCCAGTCTAATTCTTCATCCACAGGTTCGAAAGCAGAAAGAGCAAAGATTAATGCCTCAGTTAACAATCCTACAGAAAGCATCACTGTACCAGTTAATGGTCCAATCTCAAAGTGAGTAATTTTGAATAATGCTCCAACGATTACTACTGCCGCTCCCATACCATAAGCGAAATTCATTGCTTTTTTACTTAATAATGCCATAATAACTTTTTTTTAGGTTTTAATTTGAAATAGATTTGATTTGGTTATTGAATATTTAATTACTTCTTCTTGTTTCCGGTTACTTGAGTTCCCATGTAATCTTGTACAGTTCTGAAACCGATGTAACTTCTTGCTGAATCTGCATATTCGTGGTCACGAGTACTTACTTGTAAGAAATAAGCAACGTCTTTCCAAGACCCTCCACGAACCACTTTTCTTTGGTTGTTTCCATCAATTACGTTTGGATTCATTGTAGAAACATACTCATATGCATTTGGATTATATGCTGAATCAGTCCACTCCGAAACGTTTCCTGCCATATTATACAATCCGTATCCATTTACTTCATAAGATTTTGCTTCAACAGTATATAAAGCTTCATCAGCAGCATAATCTCCTCTGCTTGGTTTAAAGTTTGCTAAGAAACAACCTCTGTCACTTTTAGTATAAGGACCTCCCCAAGGATAAGTTGCTGATTCCA
>Ga0307410_10000066_pt1 | contig 37166 bp, 40 predicted proteins | sample 322Ometagenome_3_FD_203707 | JGI IMG/M metagenome (GOLD analysis project Ga0307410, IMG submission 203707) | Maize rhizosphere microbial communities from greenhouse at UC Davis, California, United States - 322HYB-O-3 | ecosystem: Host-associated > Plants > Roots > Rhizosphere > Soil | place... | reverse complement strand
AATTATCTATAATATTGCATTTACTCTTAAAAAATTAGAACGGACAGAAGAGTCGATCCCTTTTTACAACAGAGCAATAGAACTAAACCCTCATCATGCCGATGCCTATTTTAGTAGAGGCCTTGCACATCTCGTCCTTGGTGATTTTGAAAAAGGCTGGGAAGGATATGAATGGCGCTATCATAGACCAGAATACGGATCTTTACGCACCTATGATGTAGCACCACGCTGGGCCGGAGAAAGTCTTGATAATATGACAATCCTATTACACGCAGAACAAGGATTTGGTGACACGGCTCAATTTATACGTTATGGACTAACACTTAAGGAACTCTATCCAACATGTTATATTATTGCTGCGGTACAAAAGCCTCTTGTCTCACTTATAAGCCTCTGCCCCTATATCGACGAGGTGGTCATAGTAACAGACTCCGATCTGCCACCGTTTGATGTACATGTACCACTCATGTCATTACCATATATAATGAAAACATCTATTGATACAATCCCCTGCACAATACCATATCTCTATGCACATGAAGAACTTGTACAAGAATGGGGAAATATATTATCTGCTGATAAAAACATCAAAATTGGAATCTGCTGGCAAGGTAATAATAACTATGCAACACCAAACTTACGCATGGCTGTTGCGCTAAAGTCGATGCATCCAAAAGATTTTGCACCACTATCGCACATCCCAGGAGTAACTCTCTATAGTCTACAAAAAACCACAGGAACTGATCAACTTGATGAACTTCCTGACGACATGACTCTTCTCACTTTTGAAGGTGATTTTGATAACAGTAATGGAAGATTTATGGACACTGCTGCAGTTATTAAGAACCTTGATCTTGTTATCTCTGTTGATACATCAATCTGCCATATTGCTGCTGCATTGGGAGTTCCTACCTGGGTCATACTTCCAAATCCCGCTGATTGGCGCTGGATGCAGAATCGCACAGATACACCATGGTATCCAACAATGCGTCTCTTTAAACAACCAATTCCTGGTGATTGGAATTCTGTTATGGCAGAGGTTGCTCAGGAGTTACAAGAATATATTACGTTGAATAAGAATTTTTCAAAAAAATAATATGCAAAAACAGATACTGTTGTTCACAATCATCATCCATTCTCTGGTACATACAACATCATTATGGGAATTAGCACTTAACTATCAAAAACAAGAATATTTTGGTGAGGCCATTCATTGTTATGAACTATTATTAGAACAAGAGCCTTATAATACACAGGCCTGCTTTAATCTTGGATGCTGTTATTTGGCGCTAGGGCAAGGGTATAAAGCCATGGAACTATTTGATAGAATTGATGCAATACCTGCACGCTATAACAGTGCATATACACGAAAAACGATTGGTTTACTCGATGAAGCAATTGAATTATACACAAAAATAATAGATGATTGCCCTACCTATGAACCTGCTCAGTTGGCATTAGGATTTGCTTATTTAACACAGGGAAACTTTGAACGAGGATGGAGACAACATACACGCTACCTCAAACAGAGTGGAAAAAATGGAGACAAGTTACGCATACTTCTTAAACATAACAATCTTGAAGGGAAAACAGTTCTATTAACGCCAGAAGGAGGCTTGGGCGACACACTACAATTTATACGATATGCTGAACGCCTTCACACATTGGGCGCTTACGTCATTGTTATAGCGCAAAAACCGCTCATATCACTATTATCGCGATGTCCTTATATTGACATGTTACTTACTTCTGCAGATCCTGTGCCAATATATGACGCACACGCAACACTCATGAGTCTTCCTGCAATTTTTAATGATAATGAGGATACGTTCCCACGGACTATTCCATATCTCTTTGCCGATAACACACTTGTTAATGAATGGAAAGAAAAACTGGCACACGATACGCATTATAAAGTCGGAATCTGCTGGGCTGCTGATGTCAAAAACGATGAATCACGACTACCAATTGCACGCAGAGGATGCCCACTCCATATGTTTGCCCCATTAAACAATCTTGAAAATGTGAGTTTTTACAGTCTACAAAAATATGATGGAATTGAAGAGATTCACACTTTGCCTAATAGCTTTAGACTTACACATTACCCTGACCTCGATGAACATTGTGCACCATTTGAAGATACTGCCGCATTGATCAAAAATATGGATCTTATCATCACCGTTGATACCGCAATTGCACATCTTGCTGGTGGACTTGGTTGCACAGTATGGTTACTCTTGCCATATGCAACTGACTGGCGTTGGATATATAATAGAACTGATTCTCCATGGTATCCAACAATGCGCATTTTTAAACAACAGAAACCATTTGATTGGGAATCGGTGATAGAGGCAATACACAGAGACGTATTAACAGAGATATAACCTATAAAAAAGAGGGGGCTCAATGAGCCCCCTCTTTTTTATAGTATACTTTATTTATGCTTTAATTGGCCCCTGGCACAATCACTGAACCTGCACGCGCATCAGCTAGAATCTTACCAAGAATAACACCAACTATCACTTTATCCCAATCACCACTAATTTTAGCCATTTTTTCAAGTGGAAGTAAAACATAGGCATGGAAAAGACCAAATAAGCCAAATGGAGTTGCTTTTAACTTTTTGTCTTTTTCAGATACTTTTCTTCCATCTTCTGCTGTATACGAATAGCTCACATCATTAAGGCTTACCGCTCTACCTACAATCCATTTATCAATAAACTCTAGAAGATTGGCACGAAATTCTGCAAAACTACTCGATGCAAGTAACTTTTTAATATCTTTTTTCAGGTCTGAAGCATGATAATCAAACTTACTTCCCTTAGACCATAGACGAGAGAACCCTGCAAAAACTGAAATAGTAATGAAAACTAATGCAGCCTTTTTTTTGTTTGGGATTACTTTGGCGATATTATTTTTTAGATCTTTAGCAGTCTGGAGACCAAACGGTGCTGCTTGATTTGTAATTAATATTCCAATCGCTAAAGCTACGATTCTACTACGAGAACTGAAAGTAAGCATGGAGCATCCTTTATTTAAGTAATTTTATTATTTCTCATCATTTAGCATAGTTCATACAATAAAAAAGTCAAAAAATGCCTAGAATACAACTATTATTTGACTACTATTACTATTATAACATTTTTATAGTATTATTGTAGCGCTGCTTTACGGCGTACTTCGCGATCAGCATAACGCAATGCCTCAATAATTTCATCAAGACTGCCTAAAATAATATAATCAAGATTTTTGAGCGTGAGATTAACCTGATGATCAGTTACCCGATTCTGTGGAAAATTATACGTTCTAATCTTTTCTGAACGCATTCCTTGACCTATCATTTCTTTGCGTTGCTTACCTATCTCTGCAGCATGACGCTCTTTTTCAAAAGCTAACAGGCGCGACTGTAACATCTTTAATGCCTTAGCCTTATTTTTGTGTTGAGACCGTTCATCCTGACAAGAAACAACGACCCCGGACGGTATATGCGTTATTCTTACGGCAGAATCTGTGGTATTAACATGCTGACCACCGGCACCACTCGCTCTAAAAACATCAATCCGCAAATCGGCCGGGTTAATCGTGGCATCCACCTCTTCTGCTTCTGGCAATACCGCTACTGTTGCTGTTGAAGTATGTACTCTCCCAGCAGTTTCAGTCTTAGGAACACGTTGCACTCGGTGAACCCCCGCTTCAAACTTAAGATGGCCATATACGTTATCACCTTGAATATGCACTATAACATCACGAATACCACTCAGATCAGTAAAGCTCTGATCAACGATAGAGACTTTCCATCCTTTCTTTAATGCATAATTTGTATACATTTTTAAAAGGTCAGCTGCAAATAATGCTGCTTCTTGGCCTCCTGTTCCAGCTCGTATCTCAAGGAACACAGAACGCTCATCATGTTCGTCTCGGGGAATAGTAACATCTTCTAAGGCGCGATCTTTTACTATTTTTTGCTTTTCAAGATCAATAAGTTCCTGCTTAAAAAGATCTATCATTTCTAGATCATCTGTATATTTAAGCTGTTTTTTTGTCTCTGCAATAATATCGTCAAGACGCATCACATCTTTTGTAGCATCAATAATACGCGAAAGACGAGCTAATTCTTTTTGCAAAACAATACGTTTTGAGACATCGGTAATAGACTCCAATTCCCGAGCACACTCGTCATATCGCTGCTGCAAAACTTCAATAGTGGTAACGATCATACACTATTACGCCTTTTTTGACGCATATTTTTTATTAAATTTCTCAATACGACCAGCAGTATCCACAAATCTTTGAGCACCTGTAAAGAATGGATGGCACGCTGAGCACAGTGTTGTTCTGATATCTGGACTTGTTGAATGAGTCACAAAACCGTTACCGCATGCACAACGAGCATTAACTTCATGAAGTTCTGGATGAATATTTTTTTTCATAGAATGCCTTTAAATGGGGTTTTTGATATAAAATTCTAAAGTATACTATCGTCTAGTCCTTCTATTGGTCAATGTAACGCAAAAAGGCCTGATTGTAAAGAAAAACCCCTTTTTGTCAACATACATTAATCCCTTCTTAATCATTGAATTCTGTCAGGTGAATGATAAGCTACCTCATACAAAAAAGGCTTCTTTATTTAAAAGAAGCCTTTTTATTGTTACCACCATTACAAAAATATATCTTTAAATGGCGGGGTTGACGAGACTTGAACTCGCGACCTTCCGCGTGACAGGCGGACGCTCTGACCATACTGAGCTACAACCCCACAGAATGGCTCCCCGGGCAGGGTTCGAACCTGCGACCCAACGATTAACAGTCGTTTGCTCTACCACTGAGCTACCGAGGAAAATCATTTCATAAGATAAATTATGGTGGGCGATGCAGGTTTCGAACCTGCGACCCCCAGTTTGTAAGACTGATGCTCTACCACTGAGCTAATCGCCCTTATCCACTTACTTACTGAGAGAAAGTGTACCGGATATAATAATAAATGTCAAAAAAAAATGTAGTTTTCTTTTTACAAAAAACATATTTACTATACTATACTATGTATCTATTCATAATTTTGTTTTATACCATACAGGCATATGAACATGAGACTCTATGAAGTACTAAAAAGCCTCACTCTCATTATGATTATTATTATAATGAGCCCGTATTGTATTACAACTGTCACTCAGTTATATAGCACCTATGTTGAACCACATACCTCTATTGGTGTAATAACCTTTAAAGACCCTTTATATGACTCTTCGCGGTACATTAAACAACTTCATGCATTGTTCACAAACCCTCTGATTAAAGGCATCATAATAAGAATAGACTCAAGCGCAAGCGCTCCTGGAACCAGTACCGCTCTCTTTTATGAATTGCTGCACCTTAAAAAGATGTATCCAAAACCGCTCATTACGGTTATAGAAAATGTCTGTATTTCGGGAGCCTATCTTATCGCAAGTACTTCTGATTATATTATTGCACCAGAATCAGCTTGCATAGGAGGAATTGGGGGCTATGCACAGACTTCTCAGCTGGAATACATGGGTGAAACAACTGATCCGCTATACCAAGAATGTGCACAATATTGCATTAAACACATTGCATGCGCACGTAAACTTTCTCTTGCAACAACCTCCAACTGGGCACATAAAAAAGTATTTACCGGCAAACAAGCTCTCACAATTGGACTTATTACAACGATAGGATCTTTTCATACTGCACTCCAGATGCTCAAAGAACGGACACTTATTGAGCATGATATTATATTACTGGAGTACCCAGATCATGACTCACCATGCTCTATGGCATCCTTCGAGGCTAAAATACAATATCCTATGGTATGAAAATCAAGAAAAGGTGTCACATCTATTGTATAAAATAGATCACCACGAATAGCAGTCTCTATTGTCCCTAGCCCAAACCCATAAGGAAAAACAAGACCCTCTCCACTTGAAATAATCGTATCGCCTTCTACAATCGTCTCTAGATGGCTCACATAATGCACTACTGTGTTATGTTCATTATTTATTCCTTCGTGAATACCACTGGAACCTGTTTGAGTACATAAAACAGCAACTTTACATTCAGCATCTGTTATTAAAGAGACCTTAGAATACCAGGGATACACATCGGTAATTTTGCCGATTAAACAATTACCATATAATGCGACCATATCTTTTTTTATACCCTGATTTATCCCAGCATTAACTAAAAAAAATTGATGCTGTGAAGAAAAATGGCGGGCTAAAACCTGCACCTTCTGATGCTCATAGGTATATCTTTTTCTAAATGCTCGTAAATCTTTAGTCTCTTCTGCATATCGTTGAGATGCGCGTAATGCTATAGCTTCTTCTAAAAGAGAATCGTATTTTTTCTGGAGTTGGGTATGCGCATGAAACAATTCATGATAGTGTTTTTGTTTTTCGCTCCATTGTTGAACATAATTCATGCACAAATATTGTATCTTTAAAAAAGGATAGAGACAATACGAGGATAATTCTGACATCCCTAAAGCACTAAAAAAAATAGAATAGCGCGCCATGAAAAAAAAGAGAATCAATAATAAAACTGTTATAAAAAATGTATTATTTCGTAGCATATCTTGCATTTCATATAATTTTTTTCTAGTATATTGTTACTTTACTGTTAACCATATCATATGATATCCCTTTAGGAAATTTTTATAAAAAGAGAAATAATTATAAAAATAATCCCCCTCATAAGGAACCTGGTACATGACTAGAATGATACGATCTATAACAATATATAGCGTTCTCATTACCACAGTTCCTCTTTCGTGCATGTATGCAACATGGTCAGGAGGCCAGCTCACCCCTAGATTCACACAGACAACAAAAGTAATTAATCAATATCAACTCAACAATATGACCCAAGAAAAATCAGACGATAAAGATATACAACAAAAACAGATCCGACCAATAGATAAAAATGTGATTATCGTAAAAGCACATAATGGTACAAAATATTAGCAATTACATTCTCTTAAAAAGTTCCAGACAAAGACATTATCGGTTTGCCAGATGCATCCACTGACAAGCCCAACTGCATTTCATGCCTCTTGGCTAATTTTGAATCTATTACCTTACTTGCGGAAAATGCATACATTGCACCAAAGCTTGCTCCCGCTATCATTTGTGATAAATAGTGACGATTACTGGATAAAAAAACACAGCCTACAAAAACTGCAACTCCGCCAAGGGGTATTGCATATTGTGGTCCAAAGCGCATTCCATAGAGTACTGCCATATATGTTGCTTCCGCTAAATGACCAGAAGGAAATCCTCTCAATGTACGTTGTTCTTTGGCAAATGTTTCATGATACGGCCTTTTACATACCTCAAAATCTAATTCTTTAATAATATTTGTTACAAGTAGCACAAATGGCATCCCTGCCACAAATACTTGACTTGTTACACGTAGATCCTCATTTTTACTCAAAACTGACTGCAGACTTAAAAAAACAATGGGAATACTTATGCTTAAACGTGCGGCCTCCTGACACCATTGCGCTGGTTCATTAATATTTTTTTTACATATATGATCAAAAAAGCAGTTTTGAAGTTTGTCGTCCGTCATACGCGCTGCAGAATAAAAAGGAAGCGTCGTTACAAAAATTTTAAAGGTATCCCATGAAAGCAGACCGACATTTATCCAAAACATATCAGATGCGATAGTCCCCATTGTATGAGTAAGTCGAAATTTATTCTGTGTCTGCTCAGTAAATGGTCTTCTGTAGCTACCCTTCAAACGATCATACGATAACCAATCACTTGAATATGGTATCGTATGTGCATAGACAGAAACACTGTTTATAAAAATACAGAGTATAAACCATACATGCATATGTTAGCATCCCAGAACAAACGTTTATAATAATCGTACTTTGTAGAATACCTATTGCTTGAGATGTAATACAAGAAAAGTATGTTCTATTGTACAATCATTTACCACACGCATAACCATATTCTTTCTGTATTATAAATCAGGGTTCTTAGTATGCCAATCAGTCTCTTGCTGATACGCATGCCCAACCTGGTATAATAATTCTTCTGATAAATGGGGGCCAATAATCTGAAAACCAATGGGTAAGTTATCTTGTGTTATTCCACACGGCAATGAGAGTGCAGGAATACCCGCTAAATTCATTGCACACGTAAAGTAATCTTGTAAATCCATTTGTAACTTATTATCCGCAAAAGCTCCAAACTTAAATGCTGGTGCTGGATGAGTTGGCATAATAAGCACATCAACATCTTTAAATGCTTGAGTGAATTCATGACTGATCAGCCGCTGCACTTTTTTGGCATTATTATAAAATTCACCTGCATGGCCAGCTGAAATGACATAATTTCCCACCAATATGCGCGCGCGCACTTCTTCTCCAAATCCATCGTGCCTCGTTGCATGATACATATCGGATAATGTTTTTGCTTTTTTATTGCGTAATCCATATCGCACACCATCAAAACGAGCCAAATTAGAAGCGGCTTCCGCTCTGCTTAAAATAAAATATGTTGCTGCTGCATAATCAAGCGTTGGTAATTGAATACGTTTAATGAGGGCACCATTTTTTTCAAATACAGAAATGCCGTGCTCTATTGCAGATACTATTTCTGATTCAATGCCTTGTGCGCTCAGTGCATTTTCAACAACACCAATACGTATATTTTCAGGAAGCTTTCCCGTCAATTGCGCTGTATAATCTTTTTTAATAACGCTCTGCTGCATAGAAGCATCATATGAATCTTTTCCTGCAATAACAGAAAGAACTCGTGCATTATCATATACCGTTTTTGCCATAACGCCAATCTGATCAACAGAAGAACCATAGGCAATTAGACCATACCGCGACACTAAGCCATATGTAGGTTTAATACCAACAATACCACATAGACCCGATGGCTGGCTGACAGACCCACCAGTATCAGATCCCAAAGCCCAGGGGACTAAACCTGCAGCAACCGCTGCCGCAGAACCACCACTTGAACCACCAGGCACACGCTCATGATTCCAGGGATTTTTTGTTTTTTTAAATGCTGAAGTTTCGGTTGAACTTCCCATCGCAAATTCATCCATATTAGCCCGCCCAACAAGTAGAGCGCCTGCTTGCTTGAGACGAGAAATTGCAGTTGCATCATACGGAGAAACAAAATGTTCTAACATTTTCGATGCACAAGATGTTACGCGATCTTTTTGACAGATATTATCTTTTATAAGACCAGGGATTCCATATAATTCTCCCTGCTCGGCTGAAGCACTGAAAATCGAATCTTTATCAAATACCTCAAGAGTAGCTCCTATTTCTCCATCAAACGCTTCTAATCTCCGCATATAAAAATCTAAGATCTCTTCTCGGGTAACTTTTTTTGTAGCAAGTAATTGTTCTAATTCTTTAATTGTTATAAAAGGGTGCAACATGGTATACCTCGTTGTATTGTTATTGGCCTGTTTCAATAATCACTGGCACTACAAAATAAGCGCCCTCTGATTCTGGCGCTTGCGCAAGAACAGCCTGCGAATCTTGACGAATAACCACATCTTCTCGTTCAATATTACTATTTTTTAATAAAGGCACAGAAACATCCTTTGCAATATCTTGTACTCGAGCAGCATATGAAAGAACCGCTGTTACATGCGATTGCATCTTTTCTATTTCTTGTTCTGTCAACTCAATATGTGACATACGCGCAATTCTTAATATTTCTTCTTTAGTAATAACCGACATATACTTCCTTAGTTTAAACCGCAGGAGTTTTCCATTGTTCACTGCGAAATCTTCTGATATACCAGATACTCATAAGCGCATTTCCAAAATAGAAGGAACCATAAATCAATACTAGTTTAATGGAATCATTACTAAATTGTAACTGCGATAACAGGTAGGAGACTGGAACAAAATAGAAAAAACAGGTGATAAATCGGACTACCATGACCAGATGTACATTACCAGCCCCTCTGAGTGCACCCGATAGAATAAGTTGCAAAAGATCAAATATAATAAAAATACTCAACAGAGGAAATGCATTCATGGCAATATGAGAAAACTCATTCTTTTTGTCAAACATATGAATAATAGTCTCTTGATGGTAGATAAAAAACATAAGAATCATAATCACCATAAGGCTTGCTAAAAAAACTACCTTTTTAATGTTACTCTTTATATTATCCCACTTCTGCATACCAACGTCGTTACTTACAAGTACAGTAATAACTTGCGCAAAAGCTATCGCGGGTAAAAACGAGAACCGTTCCATATCTTTCACAACACAATAAGCGGCAATGCCACACGTACCAATAGTCGCAATCATTTTGCCAAGCCATACGTAAGCCCACGCCATAATGGCTTTATCAAGCACAACAGGCCACGTTAATGAAAGTAGATGTTTAACATATGAGATATCGGTCAGTGCAGAAAAAAGACTAATTCCATATTTTCTATTTTTTGGATTAAAAAGAACATAACAGAGAGCAACAGTCATCATACTGCTATACTGTATCACGGTTGCAAGAGCAGAACCTTGCAGTTGCAATGCCGGAAAACCCCATTTTCCAAAGATAAGTACATAATCAAAAAAAACAAAGAGCGTCGAACCAAAAATAAATATTTTCATTGGAGTGCGTGTGTTCTTTATACCCCGCAAAAATCCAACTAATGCTAGATAGATAAACATGCATAGCACGCCAACAGCTCGTAATCGCAAAAAAGGTACGCCTAATTCAATAATTTGCGGTGAAACACCATACCATATATAAATAAACCGTGCCCCAAAAAACAGTATTCCTCCAAAGACTAGTCCTAATATAGTGGTAACCCAGAATGCATCACGAAGTGCTCGCCCCACATCTTCAAAGGAATTTTTTCCATTAAATTGACCACTTAATACAAGTGTTCCCACCGATAAAGCTTCACCAATTTTAATGATAAAATGAATAAATCCATTTGCAACTCCCAACGTTGCATATGACTCGGTTGAAGACAATGAACCAATAAATGCTGCATCAAGCCAAAAAGGCATTGCATAGAGAAGAAAATTAGTAATAAATTCAGGCCAAAAATAACGAACTATTTTGCTATATTGTTCACCTTTATTACCTGAATACATATCATCCATATATCGCGCAAGTGTTTCTTTAACCATGATGCTCCTTTAGATAATATAGGCAACGTCTATCGTATATAGCTTATACTATAAGGATTTTTTAACAACTGTTTACAAGTACTGATACGGTATAGATTCTATTTTTTGCATTTTCTACCTAATCTATACTTTTTTTGTAGAAGTTGTACTATAAGTGCTGTAATGAAAACAGATACCCTCCATATTATGAAAGTGCATGTATATGCTTAAAATGTCTGTGATAATTGTGTGCATCTCACAGCTACTGTCTGGATCAGAGCTGTTACAGAAAGTATGGGTCACACCATTTATGGGTTCATATCAACGAGTTGATACCCCTATATATTTGACTAGAGACATAGTTTTAAATACAAAAAAAGACATCGTTGGCAGTTCTTGTGTACCTATGTGTGAAACAATAACGTATAAGAAGAATAAAATAGCACTAACCGAAAAAGATCAGCAAACCATTCAGAACAACATAGACGATAACAGTTTCAATGGAACATTACTCTATAAAAAAATAAACGATACATTTGAGCCAATCCTAAAAATAGGTGACTACACTATCAGTCTCTTTCCATACAATGCCAATGATACCAATCACAATCAATTATACCATTGCCATAATGACAATGGCGCCATACCGTACATAAAAGATAATCAGAGAAGAACAGTTATAGATCATATGGGAAATCTTATCTACACTACAACCCGCTTAATGCATATACACAGCATGCAAATATCCCCCAATAATGAGTATATACATATATGCTCAACAGATGCCCCTTCCAGTCCATACCACTCAAAGCTTTATCATATAAAGAATACTAACCACACTAGCACTATGCAGCCAAAATGTATTCTAGATTTAGGAGAAACCTCTTATCCATGTAATTATTGGTTTGATGAAAACAACAATTTACGTACTGCTGTTAAAGAAGAGTTAAAGATACCCCTTTTATCTTTTTTACCGACAACATTTCTCATTCAATATTGGGATGTGCAACTTACTAAGAATGGTAAAAAAGTATCGTTACCTATGCTTTGGAGTAAAAGTGCTTTAGGTTGGACCATTACCAGTATTAATACGATGGCATTTGTATGGATAGTATATAAAATATCTTCATTGTTCATATGATATCAGGTATGTTACCACTTTTTACAAAAAAACACATACTTTCTGACCACATCACCAACCTCATATTCTACCTCTTTGTAAATAAAAGGCTTTTCCATATCACTTGCTATCCACTTTTTTGAAGCCCAATAGACAAGCTGTGCATCTTTGTAGACACAACTAGGCTTAAACATTCGTACTAACTCTTCAGGCTGCAAAGATGCCCGCGCAAAAAAATAGTCCACACTATACTCTGTTTGCCTCAAAAATGTTCGCCAATCCTGTGAATAAATAGTGACACTCTCAAGGCCTAATTGTTTTATAATATGCTCTAAGAATATCCGTTTTTTTGCATTAACTTCGATTAATATCACATGCAGATGAGGAAATAAAATTTTTAATGGTATTCCTGGAAAACCGGCCCCTGTTCCAACATCAACAATGGTATTAATCTCTGAAAAATCAATATGTTGTGAAATCGCCAATGAATCATGAAAATGGTTCTCAACAATTTTTTGCGGTTCGAGAATTGTAGTTAAATTAAATTTTGTATTCCACTCTCGCAACATATGAAGATATTTTTGATATAAAAATATTTGCTCTAGTGTTAAAGAAAAATCATCGTGCATTTTTTTAAAAGAAGATTCATAAGTTCCGTCTAATTGCTGCTTATTCATGTAATTTCCTACTATATATAGTATTGTATAGAATTTTTATGATAGCATGAGTTATAGGAAAATTCAATTTGTATTGGTAAAAATATGAGTATGAAAAAATATTATCGCCTGGGGATTCTTTTACTTTTTATAGTGAAAAATAGTACTACAAGCCCTATCATCTCTGTTTTTTTTAGACCTTTACCTGATGCTAAAAAGATCACCTCTAAATTAAAAAACCCGGGAAAAATTGCTAAGCATACGATTAACGGTATTGTGCAACATAACCCGGTTGAAGGCGTTTGTGTGCTCTATGCAGGATTTATTACTTATTCTGATCATAATGGAGAAGTACGCTTCCCACGCAAACAGATCAGTTCAACAGTAACTCTTATTGTTACGCAAGAGATTACGCCAATATCATTATTTGGTAATACTATCGATCATTGGGAAGTGACGCCACGAAAAAAATCGCAATTTTATCTCTGTACTCAAGAACAAGACGATGAAAATACCATTTTCTGGAATAAAGAACCCATAGAAGCACCTTCTAATAATACTATCCCCCTCTCTTCTCTAGTAATTATTGCAAAACCATCTAATATTATTATACCATCAGGCAAAACACCTGTTACAGAGAGTGCAAATCTTGTGCTCCCCACTATTTATGTAAAAAAAGGAATAAATATTGCTTCACATAGTTCATACATACTTACCTTTAGACATCTTTTCAGATCCGTTACCTCTCAATCAAAAGAAGAGCCTCTTCGCATCTCTACTATTCTATCGGAATAGGAGATTTTAAATGAAATTACAGATCTCATTTGATATTATTGATATAAAAACTGCTCTTGCTATCAGTAATGATGTTGCTCAATACGCGGATATTATAGAGATAGGCACTATTCTCATCTATCATTATGGTATTAGCGCAGTTTCACAATTTAAAGAAGCATTTCCTGACAAAATTATTCTTGCGGATACCAAAATAGTAGATCGTGGCAAAGAAGTGACTGAATTATTTGCTAGAGCTGGAGCTGATTGGATTACTGTTATGGCAGGAACATCCGCATATGTTATTCATGCAGTAACAACCACTGCCCATAATAATAATATTAAAGTAATGATTGATCTTATCGACTCAGGCTCTCTTGGCCAATCTGCATTAGAAGCAAAAAATCTAGGCGCCGATGCACTCTTGTTTCATCAACCATATAGTGAGAAAGAGTCTCTCATATTTTTAGATCAATGGGATATGATAAAAGGCAATACAAAACTCCCTATATCTATCTCTGCAAAAATTAATCGCGACAATGTAGATAAAATTATTGCCCTACGCCCAGACACTATTATTGTTGGCCTTAGTATTACTGGAGCTGAAGACAGTGCATCAGAAGCACAATACTTTTCTGAGCTCGTTAGTCGTTTATAATAGGAATAAAGATATTCTTTTTATGAAGTTGATACGCCAAAGCTATTAATACTATACACAAAAAACTGCCAAGAAGCTTTTTTTTATGTATAGTATACCATCTACATTTTTTCTGCGTTGGTGGAACATATTCCCAAACAGTTTCCGGTTGCGGAATCCATTTAGGATTGCTCCACATCTTCACTGTACTTTGTACAGACTGACTATTCCACGCGTCCAAAAACATTTCTTTCATATCATTATAATCATCTGATCGTTTAAATGCATTCGCGTGATATTCTTCATTAGACTGGATAAATAGTATAGTTTTTTCCGCTTCATCTGATTGAGATTTTACTGGCACCTCAAGAGCATATATTTTGTACAAATTGTCTTCAGATTGTAGTGTAAAAGTACCATAATTCTGTACCACCATATATTTCTTTAGATATTTATTAAAATTACCCCCCGTATTTTGATCTTTGAGAAACACAGGAAACACTGCTATTGGTGTATTATGTTTTATATTGATATGATAAGGCTCATTTTTCATGCCCGAATATTTAAATGTAGCAGTCCCATCCTCTGCAATATGCAATGTACCTGCGCCATATTGACGAGCGCCTTCAATGCCGGAGAGTACTTCAAAAGAATTTTCAACAAGGTAATATGCCTGAGGCTCTTTTTTATCTGTATATTTCTGATTATCATCAATGATAGCAGTCTGGTCCATAGTAGGCTTTTCATATACATCAGGATTCTTTTGATCAGTAATAACGTTCTCTACTGGAGCAACTAATAGTTTATTAATCAATGGAATATTATTTATTACTGGTAAAGCCTCTAATGTTTTTGATTTCATCTGAGCATCAAAGCACGCAAGTATCTTATTTCCCCAATCATCTGCTGATTGCAAAGTCTGATTGATAAACAGTTTCTCTGGCACAGATAGACTATGGGACCAAACAAATAATATATTGTCATCAAAGGGCATATCACCGTTTTGGCAAATATACTTATGACGCTGCAAAGAATATATGCGATAGCGACTATTCTGATAATCTATCATAAAAGATTTACACAAATGATGTTGTTGACATTCAACATCATGAAATTTTTTATTTTCTTTAAATAGTGGATATACAGGGAGTATGGTCTTCTCTTCTTCCCCACGCAAAAGATCACTCAATCCCTGTGCCTCCTCAATATTATGTACATGTAACTGCCACTTATCTTGCTTCATAGTGAGTCTGCAACCATAGAATCTTGTTGTCACTTTTGCTCCATGATCGGTCTTTGAAAAATGACAGAACATTTTATAAGAATCTTCAACAAATACATAGGCTGCTGGGTTAGATATATCACTTGCGCATATAATGCCGATTGTCATCAGTAGAAACATTATGAGGTTGCAATAATTTTTCATATACACTCCTTAAGAATAAAGATATATGCTCTGCTTAATCCGATTCCACAATTGATCTTGTACTGCTGAAGGAAAAGAATCCCATATTGCCATAAGATATTTTTTATTATAAAAATGAATGTTTCTTTTAAATAGTCTTTTTTTAGTGGAAACATACTCTATATCTTTAATATATTCCTTTATATGTGAATAACAAGGATACTTTTTAACTAAAAGCCATAGAGATAACTCTTTATAAAGATACGCTTGCTCTAAAGTAGCTCTATATCTTTTCCATATAACAAGTGCTTTGTCAGAAAATGTGGCAATAACTTTCTCATCATTACTAATATGCACAGAATGTATAGGTGTATCATGTTCCAAGATATAGGATAAGGAACTACTGCCAAGACTTCTCCTTTTAATCCTTCTGCTTTTTAAGCTTGCTAGCATGATATCCAGACTAGTATTGTTACGCATACCATCTACCTGAAATAATAATTTTTTCGCTTGCACATCCCACACAGATACAATGTCTTGAGCTCGCGTAACTATTTCTATTGAGTCATCGGAATATTCCGATAACATTGGTAATTGATCAAGCCTATCGTCATATGACCCTTGTGATAATTCATCACCGCTTTTAGCGCACAATATTCTCGTTACTCTGTCTTCTACTGATAGTATTCGATTGCCATCAAGATTAAAATGCGCAGTATAAACTTCATGAGCATTATATAGTTGTAACAGTCCACCGCCAGTCACAATATCACATATCCGAATAGTATTATTATCATCAACAAGTACTACTTTCTTTGAATCAGGACTTACAGAAAAATTCTTAATCCAATAATCATGAGAGATTGCTATTAGTTTGTCTGGTGTTGTTACACTATAAACACTAATAATATTATCCGAAGTTAGTATGAGCATTTTTTCTGCATCGGGCGTAAATCTAGCACTACAGACTCGTTTGTTAAATAATACTAACAACGATTGATCAAACATCTGTCTATCATTACTGCTCCATACGCAAACCGCATGGTTAGAATGACCAATTATTTTTTGTGCATCATCATTAAATGAAAGATATCGAATAGTCTCTGGGCAGGTAATTTTTTGAGATATAGTCCATAATTCTTTTTTTTCCATCAGAGCACAGGCTATATTACTTCGTATATCCGATGGAAAACAATCAGGAACTTCTCTAAAAGTATTTTTTTCTTTAATCATTGCACTCACTGAAAAAATACTCAGCAATGATGTCACTATAAAGTATGTTTTATTCATGCTGACTTTTTCTTTTGTAAAATGAGATGTATAAAGTATGATTATTATAGAGCTATTAGCGGCTTTTTACAAACTAATCTTCGTATAACCGTTTAATTTCTGCGTCTGTTGTCGTTTCTTGTACGCTCTTATCAGAACGATATCCATAAAGCGCGGGAATAATAATGCATATCCCACCCACTATCAGATCTTTTTCCTCCGGATGAATTGAAACGAGTGTAACTTCATCCGCCCGTACCCGACATATAATCTCAGGCATTACTACCCATACTACAGACGCCACCACTAGTGGAAAGCGAAATTTCTACCTGCATTTATTAGAAGGCTTTGGCTGTTCTTGTTAAGGATATTTTAGCCCCACAAACACCTATTGACAATTAGAGAAAAATATATACAATTATTAATGAAAAAACAATTATTATCAAATTATACAGGGTGAAATAATGAAAAAAAGTATATTGCTCTCTCTATCATTGCTCATGGGATATTCTTTCTCAAATGATTCTCTATCATCACATCCTATTCTTGACCTAGATCAGGTTGGCATTAATCTGCGATTCAATCAAACGGACAAAAATGGTAATACTATACTACATCTCATTGCCTTAAGACAAGATCCTGAACAAAGAAAGGCTTTATGGGAAGCTATAGAAGAAGACTTTGTTGCATTCCCTAATAGTGGGCTTACTTATTACCTAATTCCAAATCCTTATATAAAAAATAATGACGGTAAAACCGCAGGCGAATTGTTTCAGGAAACAGATCATATGCAAGATAATGATATGTGGATATCTTATATTGATTGTATAAGCAGGGGTTATCGTACAATAATAAGTTACATAAGTGACAATTGTACTTATAACTGCAATACAAACATATATACTGTATATTGGAGAGGTGTAGAGCGAAAATGTACACATGATGAAATGAAAGAATTCATAGGTACTCTGTTTTTTTGCACCCCAGTACAGTTGTTAAAACTAACCAATACTGATCGTGACAATTTTTCTTTTGCACACCAGCACATTTGCTAAAAATAACCAATTAAGCTAAAAATGATTATTGCTTTCTTCAAGACGCCCATCAAGGCATAAAAAAGAAAGCAATAATCCATTACTTAATAAGCTCTAAGGCTATCTTACAAACTGATCTTCGTATAATCGTTTAATTTCTGCGTCTGTTGTTGCCTCTTGTACGCTCTTATCAGAACGATAATCCATAAAGCGCGGGAATCGTAATGCATATCCAACATTACTATGCCTACTTTTTCCTGCAGAGTGTAGTGGTGAGAGCGTAATTTCATCTGCCCTCACTCGACATATAATCTCAGGTATGACCCATACATCAGGAGATAATTCTTTTGCACATTGAACATTATGAGGTTTGGTAGTCGACTTCCATTCATCACATTTTTTCTTTAACGTTTTCCATTCATCATCGGTCATTCCTGTACCAATCTTTGCAATAGTCTGAAAACAATCAAGATCTTTGTTAAAAACTCCCACTAAAAAGGCCCCAATGCCAAAATGAGTGCGTTTTCCCTTCCCTGCATAATATCCTAGGACCACACAATCGAGAGTATCTTCTAGATGACCTTCCTCTTCTCGTTTCAGTTTAATCCAATTAAAATTACGCTTGCCTGGTTGATAGGGTGCATCAGAGCGCTTAACAACCAGACCTTCTAGCCCGGTTGCTACTGTTGTCACAAAATATTCTTGTAACATTTTTGTAGTAGTAATGTGCCTGCTTTCATTAACGAAAATGATTTCTGTAGGAACACCATATATCAATTCTTCTAATTGTTGATGGCGTTGCGTATATGGTATGTGTAGACAATCTTTTCCATTAACATACAACAGATCAAATAAAAAAACTTTTAAAGGAAACTCATTTGCTGCTTGCTCAATACCATGTTTTCGCTTTCTTTTGACTGTCTCTTGAAAAGGAAGGAAATCTTGTGTGTTTGGATCATATCCAATGGCTTCACCTTCACAGATCAGCTGGTGCACAGGAAGTTTAAGTACTTCTTGAGTTATATCTGGAAACATTGCTGACATGTCTTGCATATTACGTGAAAAAAAATGAACTTTGGGAGTAGATCCAGTCTTATCAAGATGGATCTGTAAACGAAATCCATCTAACTTAGGCTCTGCATAACATTCCCCTAGCTTTTCAAATGTTGCCTGTGCCGTCGGTAACCGTTCAGCAGCTGCAGGAAGCACAGGAATGCCTACCTTCATATGCATTTTTTTGATAGCATCAATTCCACCATCTTTTATAGTACGTGCAATGAGACCAATATCAGCACACACATTATACGCATTTTCTATATCTTTACGTAATGACTTATCACCGACTTCCATCCATGACAATGCATCGATTATCGTCATATCAGAAAACCCGAGGCGTAATTTACCAAGAACAATACGTGCGGCAAACTTTGCTGATAAAGGATCAAGTCTATCAAATAACTCTGAAAGTTTTTGTATTTTTTCCTCTTGTGATCCTGTTCCCCCAAGTGATTCTATGGCAATCAGGTCAGAATATACTTCAAGTACTGACATCTGCGCTGAAGGATTCCATGTGTATTGAGTAATAACAGCTCCTATATCACCCAATAACTTCATATTGTACGTAATACTAGTTTGATCAACACCCAAAAATACGGCTATCGCTTTTAAAAGATTTTTCTCTGCTATCGCAAAGAAGGTTCCTTTATATGGTGGACGTAACTCTCCTAAAGAGAGTGATGCTATAATTTCTGCTTCCTGCGGTGATGCTTGTTGAAATAAATCTGATAATAATCGAGTTATCTCTAATCGAGCGGAAGTCGACTCAATAACTGCAAACGCCTGCGCAACTTCTATAAATTTCATATCTTTCCTGAGTAAAAAAAGAGACAAAGTAGCAATATACAGCACAACACAAAACAATGCACATAAGAGTATACCACCGACTACGCTTTTTCGCACTATTACTCCAAGAAAGCACGAATATTATATCGATGCGTCCATATAATCATAAACGCACTAAATAAAGAAAAACAGAAAAGCATATAATTATCAGATACGCTATAGACCAATAACGGAAGGCACAGCGCCGTCCCAACTGATGCAATACCAACAATTCTTATCAATAGTAAGACCAGAACCCATATACACAGCATTAGCATTACCACAAAAGGATGTAATGCTGCCAACAGACCGGATAACGTTGCAACGCCCTTTCCACCTCTGCCTTGCAGAAATGGTGAAAATATATTCCCAAGAAGTAGACAGGTCGCCGCCCCATAGCACTGTATGGGGTCAAAATATGCTTTTAAAACAAAAACAAACAAAAAAGCTTTCCCTGCATCAAGAAAAAATATGAGAACAAAATAAGGCCATCCTAATACGCGTGCCGCATTCGTCGCTCCAATATTTCCAGAGCCATAATTGCGAATATCTACAATTCCTCTCATTCGCGCAATAAGATAGCCCGTTGGAATACCACCAATCACATAAGCTAGAAGAGATAGCAGCAATAAGAGAGCAATCATAACCTATCTTTCCCTATGGTGACTTTCTCTGTTATTTTTACGTGCTACGTAAATCAATCATAGGAATAGTCTCGCCAGTAACTCGTGGCAATACCCCATTCCACTTTTCAATCGCTTTTATTTGTGCTTCTACCTGCTTTAACTGCACAAGCGTCTCATTGACTGATTCTCTTTTGAGTTGCAATGCATACGCTTCTGCTTCAGCACGAGCACGTATCTGCAAAGCTTCTTCTTTAATTTTTTCTGTTAAATTTTTTGCTGTCTTTGCACTCTGCTCAGCAATCTGCTTTTCTTCAACTGCTCGAATAAAATCCTCTGAAAAATCTAAATGAATAAAATTGAAATCAACAAGTAAAATATTCTGCAAGCTCAACCTGTCACGTAGCTCTTCAACTACTTTATCTTTGGCATCATGCCGATACTGAATCAGATCTTCTGCGGTAAATTTAGCAACTACAGCCTTGACGCTCTCATGAGCAAATGGCGTAATAATAATTTTTTCAAAATTAACGCCTACGTTTTGATATAATTTTAATGCATCTACAACACGATAATTAATGACCATACCAATCTGAACACTCTGCAGATCCCGAGACATTGCAGGTGTTTCTATTGCTGCAGTATTAATTCTTTTATCAATATACACCACATGATCAACAGGTGCTTTGACATATATACCCGGAACACTAACCACCTGAACAATCTGCCCAAATCGTAATTGTATAGCATCAAATCCTGGATTAAGAGAATAGAATGATACAGGAATAATCACAAAGAGAAAAAGCCCCACAGGAAAAAACAAGAAATATTTAAGATTCATAAAAAGTACCTTTACTAGGATTTTGATTCAAAAAAAAGAACTACATACTGGTATAGACTAACGATAGAGTATATACTCGCATTGACTAACAGACTTGCTTCTAGGGCATTCCACCAAAACCCTGTATTCCAATCATACTGATAAGGATTAATAATCACACACAACAACGCCGCTATTTGTAGTATTGTCTTAATCTTTCCTGAATATGAGACAGGAATTGTTCTATCGCGCTCTACAGCAATCATGCGTAAACCCATAACCAAAAATTCACGGCCTATCCACACAATGGCCCATAAAAAATATAGTTTTCCCACAGCAACAAGCGCCACAAGAGTAGAATAGAGCAAAAATTTATCTGCTATAGGATCAAGCACCTGGCCATATGAGGTCGTCTGGTTATATTTGCGAGCCAAGTACCCATCAAAAAAATCTGTCAATCCAAACAATAATAACACTAACCCGACAAGACAATTTACCAAAAATACATTGTAAGGAAGACCATATACAATGAGAAACGGTAAAGTACAAGGAGCACCAACAAAGCGAAAGAGGGTAAGTTGCAATGGAAAAGATATTTTTTTATACCACATACTGACTATCTGGTAGCGGCGCAGGGATTTGAACCCCGGACCTACGGATTATGATTCCGCCGCTCTAACCGACTGAGCTACGCCGCCACTAATTTCATAGATTACAATTAAAGAACTAACTCTAGTATATACCTAAATAGATAACTTTTGAATAGTAAAGTTAGCTAATATAAATTTAAAAATTGATCTCATAAAAAATAGAGTCGCAACAAGAGTTGCCAGAATACCTAACATTAATGTTACCGCAAATCCTTGAATAGGCCCTGTCCCAAAATTATAGAGTACAAGCCCTACAATAAAACTGGTTATGTTGGCATCTAAAATAACACTCATAGCACCGGAAAAACCAGTATCAATTGCTTTTTTTAGCGCACTACCAGCATGTAACTCTTCTTTAATCCGTTCAAATATGAGAATCGATGCATCAATTGCCATACCAATGGTTAATACCATCCCAGCAATACCAGGAAGGGTTAATGTTGCCTTTAACCATGCCATACCAAGTAAAATAAGTATCAAATTATATACCAGAGCAAGTAATGCTAAGATTCCTACGCCTTTATAATAGTACAAACTAAATATCAGCAAAATTCCAAGCCCTGCTAGACATGAATGTAGACCACTCTTAATTGAGTCTTCGCCTAGTGAAGGACCAATTTGACGCTCTTCCTCAAAAGTAACTGGTGCAACAAAAGAACCAGACTTAAGCAGATATGCTAACTTTTTTACTTCCGCACTCGTGAAATTTCCCGTGATACTTCCCCGAGAACGAATAGCTGCCTGAATAACTGGAGCTGATATAACTTCTCCATCAAGAACAATTGCTAGGGATTTTCCATGGTTTTTGCTCGTTAAAGCATAAAATTTTTCTGCTCCTTCATCATTGAATGTAAATTCAACAACTGGATCTACCCCTGTTTGACCACCCATAGCAGGTCTTGCATCAGATAACATGCGGCCAGTAACGGTTGCAAATTTTTGAACAACATAAAACGATGTATAGCTATCTCTTCTTTCACCCGGAAGAATTTCTAGATCGTCAGGTAAATCGCCATCATATTCAAACAATAACTCTTGTTCATTTGGACCTACTTTTTCAACAATCTTAAATTCTAAATTAGCAGCACGACCAATCATCTCTTTTGCTTCTTGTGGATTTGCTACATCAGGTAATTCAACAACAATATGCCGATCCCCTTGCTTTGTAATTGCAATTTCAGCAACACTAAACTTATCCAGTCGAGTTCTCAGCACTTCTATATTTCGTATTACCGCATCATCTTTAAGGCGTTGCCCTGCATTTGAAGTAAATTGTATACTGATCATCTGTTTGTCAACATCAATTGAAAGATCTTTTTCATCAGATTTAATAAGCCGCATTGCTTCTTGTGCTTGATTTGAATCATCAAAAATAAATGTTAATACATTATTATCTATCTTTTTAGAAATAATGCGTATGGTTCTATTTCGTTTTAATTGTGATTCAATAGACTGCATTTTACTGATTAATGCCGCCTCTATCGCTTTGTCAGCCTGAACCTCTAGCGTTAAATAGGTTCCACCAACTAAGTCAATGCCAAAACGAAGTGACTGGCGAAGTGGATAGAGAATATAAAGTCCAATACCACACAACACGAGCCATATCATTAATTCTGAACCAAAAATGCGCCGCGCTACTGAATTCATAAAAACCCTTTAAACTTAACTGCTTCTTTTTTTTACCCATTTTGTATAAGAATATGGTACCAAGGAGGGGACTCGAACCCCTATGGGATTTCTCCCACAGCCACCTCAAGGCTGCGTGTCTACCAGTTTCACCACCTCGGCTTATTGTAATGCTTTTAGTATATCGATAAATTTTGCATTAGCAATATGCTAAAAACATTTTCTAGTCTTATATCTTGCAAAAAGAGGTAAAGGATAACGTTATTTTTATCCTTTACCTCTCTGAAAACACAATAAAACTTTACTATTTACCGAACAAATAATTATATGGCATACGCACTACTGAAACTATAGTATCCCATAGCATACTCGGGATTGACAGCATCCATTCAACCCATCCTTGTTGTTTTTTTGGCTTTGATTGTGCCAATTCTTCTTCTTCAGTCTCTTGTTGCGCAATCTTTCTCTGTTCTTCTTCCTGTTGCGCAAGTCGATCTACCTGCCGTTTAAAATCAATACCTTTTTCTTTAAGAGATTGCATATGAGCAAGGACTCTATCAACATGCTTTTTTGCTTCAACAATTAAACGTGCAAAATGATTAGAAAAATCTTTTTCTAAATATATACTAATGGTTTTAATATTGCGACCGGCCCCATCCATAAGATAATATAATTCACGCGCTTTAATATCATTAAGAACATGCGCTATTTCTCTAAAATTTTCCCAGGCCTGCTTTTCTAATTGACGTGCTTTATTAATCTGATCCATAAGAACACTGAGTGCATCATCAATAGCATGATCAAGATTAGCAATAGAAGCCACATCAACTTTTAACCGTTGGAAAGCTTCCTGTTCTTCCATCAATGCTTGATAGAGAACACGTTCTTGCTCATTCAAATCACCATCTTTTTCTCTCTCTTTTACAAAAAAATCATCTAATTCGGATAAAATAGTATTAAGCTCTCCTTGATTCATACCTATAGAAATATAGAATGGATCGAGCACTTCCCTATCGAGTTGATTTCTCTGCACAAAAAACTGTGTTCTAGATTCCCAAACTCCCGCAACGAGCTCACGTATCTTACCATAACGATCTTCTGCTCGTTCCCACCAAATTTTCTTAAAAAGCCAGTTACCCTGCGGATCTTCTACCGTTACTGTATCTATACCTAAAGGCTTTTCAGATTGGCTTTCAGGTTCTGATATAGTTGTCTCATCCACAACTGGATCTGGAATAGTAGGTACATCAAAACTCTGAGAATTTTCTTGGCCATAAAGAGATACCATTAGTCCACTAAGTAGTACAATAGATTTCATTGGTATACACATACAACAATTCCTTTTAATTACATCTGTTTTACAAGGATTGCGCAAGCTCTTTGATCTCATCCATTAAAGCCTGAGACAACTCTTGTGCTTCTGATGAAACATAACTCCAACGAACTCCCATGTCAACTTTAGTTAATGGGGATCTATCGCTTTTGATATCAATAATATCTATTCTTACAATATTCATTAAAGGGTGCACGGCTGATGGCGCTCGAACAACACCTGCTCGCCCTAAAACACTATATGCAACATTTCCTTCATCAAGAAAACAGATCATCACTTTTTTTTGCCACACCATATTATGGTATCCTGTATGATCTTTATGAATAGAGAGAAGAATACCTTCAAGTCCCTTAGGATAAATACATTGAATAGGGGTTGTATTTGGTAATCCTTTTTCAGAAAAAGTTGCCAAAATCCCAACTGTTTGCCCTTTTTTTAACAGTGTTAACAGATCTTCTGGCAACTTAACGCCAACATGTTTCGCCATAAAATAACCCCACCTACTTATATATTAATACAACTATAATATTATTACCTATCATAAAGAGAGTTGCGTAATGATCTCATTTTCGACAATTAACCCCGCTAAGGCTAATTGAAGCAGACCCTCTTTTTCTATAATTAATTTTTTTTCTATCAGATTATCTAGTTTACGCCTAATAACGCGCCTTTGATCCTCTGTTAAATCTCTACTAATATCACACCACATGACACCAGACATTTTACGCAATCCAAGCATTATTTTTTCAGCATAGACTTGTTCTGGCGTTATAGTCTCAACAAATATTGGAGTATACCTGCCTTGCTCCATGGATTCCAAGTATTTCATCAGATTTTTTTCATTTTGCACACGTCGAACTCCGTCAAAAGAACATGCCCCTAATCCAAAACCCCTATAGGGTCTACGATCCCAGTACATACTATTGTGACGCGATTCATAACTATCTCGTGCAAAACTAGAAATCTCATATTGCCTAAACCCATGCTGCGCAAGAAAGTCTCTGGACCAATAATAAAGGTCAACTACCTCATCATCACAAGGTAAGGTAACTTTTTTTGATACCACATTGAAATATAATGGCGTTGTATCATGCACCTCTAAAACATACATGGAAACATGGGTAATTTTCCAACGCACAATCTCGGCTAATAATTGCTTCCATTCAGCAACAGTCACACCAGGCAACCCTATAATAACGTCAACTGAAATGTTATCAAAATATGTTGGTGCTTTATCAAGTAAAAAATATACATCTGAAGCTTTTTGTAATCGATTTAGTTTTTTCAACACTTCATCATTCAAACTTTGAACACCAATACTCATACGGTTGATTCCCAACTGTTGCCACAATTCTAATTGCCCTGGCTTTACAGTGCCAGGATTTACTTCAAGCGTAACTTCTGTTTCATCATCAAAAAAAAAGAACTCTCCTAGTATACCAAACGTGTCAAGCAGAAGATGATCAGGATAAGTGCTCGGCGTCCCCCCACCAAAATAGATAGTTTCTAAGTATCTTTTTTCATTACATTGCTCCCCAAATTGTTTAATTTCTTGCGTGAGGGCCTTATGATATCTTTCCATAAAGGGATCATGTGATGCCAACGCAACAAATGGACAATAGTGACAACGATAAGGACAAAAAGGCCAATGAATATAAAGAGAATGAGTTTTTGCCGTAACATCATAGTACATAATGAATAATTCCCTTATAAAGTTCAAGAAGAAGTAGACTTTACTGTATCATAGAGTCGATGAAACGGCAAATTGTAATGGAATAGATGCTCTGCTCTTGTCCCCTAAGATCAAGAGTATCATTTGTTTTGTAATCGATTTTGTCCATGAATAGGTAAACATGAAAACTACATAGACACAAAACATAGGAATAAAAACAGTCATTTTCTAGGAATAGTTTTTTCTATAAGCGCTAGAGACCGATTAAAATCATCTGAGATCTTTTCTTGAATGGCCTGAGCGTTGGCAAATTTGATAACTTCACTGCCATGCAGAATATGCTTAATTTCAAGTACAATATCTTCATCCATTCGCTTTTCTTCTAGATACCGAACTAACTCCGAATCGGTCTTCCCTACAACATCATACCCGAACCGAGCTGCCATATAGTATTTTATAATCTCTGACACAGCACTATAAAATTCTTTTCCACCTTCAATTGAAACTTTGTGATTCTTATCTAATTGCTCTAGCTCATAGAGCGCCTGATCCCAAGGCAATCTTTTTTTACTGTTTTTATAGCGAATATAACGGTGAATAACATAAAAAACAATTAAAAGCACTACAATGATGAGAGATGTCATAAACATTACCTGAAAAGGTCTTGTCTGCCAAAAAGGCACATGCCATAGCCCATAATTTTCATACAAACCGGTTTTTTCATTAATTTTCATATCTAATACATCATTCGTCGTCTAAAAAAGCGTACCATATCTGCTAAATAGTCCACTTTATGAAGTGAGCTATCAACCAACTCTACACCTTTCTTACGAAATACTTTATTCTGCTCATGTATTCGTGCAGTTAATATATTTTTTACAAAGTTATTTTTTTGACTACGCATATCAAGCTCAACTAATTCACCTATTTCAAGATCTTCTATAGTCACAAAACCAACAGAAGGCAATGCCTGCTCATATTCATCTAAGCAACGCACTGCAATAGTATCATATTTTTTTGCTACATGCGCTAAATATGTCTCTACTGAAGTATCAATAAAATCAGATAGTATCAATACGATTGCATCTCTGTTTTTTAATGAAAGCATATATTTTAATGCAACAGAAATGTCTGTTTTTGATTGTCGCGGAGTATAGGAAAACAATAACTCCATGATCCGATGCATATGCGACAGACTCGTCCCAGGCGGAATGTATTCACATACTTGATCGGAAAAAAGTAAGAGTGCAACCCTATCTTTACCATGATGCCCAACAAGCGCTAATACGCTTGCAAGTTCAGCAAAACGATTACATTTAGTAGATGCACCTGACCCGAAAGCGCTTGAAAATGATACATCTACTGCAATGATAATAGTTCGGCTACGCTCTTCAATATATTGTTTAACAAGTAATTTGTTACTTCTGGCAGAGGATTTCCAATCTATAAAACGAATATCATCACCACAACTATACTCTCTAATCTGATCAAATTCAAAGCCAACACCCTTTTGAGCAGAACGACTATCGCCCATAAGAGAACCATTAAGCAATCTTCGAGTAAAAATCTCAAGTTGCTTCATTTTACGTATAATGTCTGGTGAAAGTACTTTCTTTGTTTTTGACATATTATTCATAAATCACTGCTTGTCGCCTTCGCAGCTGCTCATATATATAGTAATGTATACAAGACAAAATTAATACATTAATGACTACATTTGATATGCTTATCATACCAAAAGATACCATAATTAACTGAATACTTAATCCTGTTATAAATAGCTTCCTAAATCCTACCATATGTTCATTCATCTGTATAATGAGCGCAAGCATCATCAAGCATATACTAATCGTAGTCAATATGTTTTGCAATGTTCCAAAAATTATCATAAAAACTATTAATAGCAGTAACTTTGCTATGCTGACAATTCTCATCTACGTAATCCTTTTCTGAAATTATCATAAAAGCTACGAAGCATAAGATAGGGGATTAAAAATGAGATGGCCCAATGTAAGTCTTTAGCAAAAAATGACCATATTGCTGCCAAGAACGTCAATAAAACTAGTAGCCAAGAAGATTCTCGCTCATCGGCTTTATTATTATACGTTACACCAATAAATCCTGTATCAGAAAACAAGGTAGTAATAAGTCCTACAATAGCTAAACATATAAACATAAAGGCAAACTTATATATATCTATATAATAAAGCGCCTGTGGTAATGGAACTACAAAAGCAATTCCGACAATTATAAATACTATATTAAGCGCTAACAGGAAACGATCAAAAATACTTTTTCCCAACAATTGAATAATAATGATTAAGGCTGAGCACATAGCTGCAGCAATAAAAGATCCTTTAAAAGCCATTATCGTGCTGTCTATACCTATGCGCATATATAAAGAAACAGCAAAAAAAACTGCTGCCGGTAATAATCGTATTTCATGCATTATATTCATCTTACAACAGGCCCTCTTTCATTAATATCTCAGGAAGCACAATAGTACCATCAGGCTGTTGATAGGTTTCCATTAAAGCTACCATTAATCGAGGTAATGCCAAAGAAGAACCGTTTAATGTATGGACAAGTTGCGTTTTACCTTCAGGGCGATCTTTAAAACGAATCATACCTCGACGAGCCTGAAAATCAGTGCAATTACTTACCGATGATATCTCTTTATATTCATTTTGTCCGGGGCACCATACTTCTAAATCATACGTTTTTGCGGAAGCAAATGATGCATCTTGTCCTGCAAGTACCACAACGCGATAATGAAGTCCTAATTTTTTCATAATTTCTTCAGCGCACGCTAACATACGCTCATGTTCTTTCCATGACTCTTCAGGTTCACAGATAGATACTATTTCCACTTTTTCAAATTGACGCATTCTAATAAGTCCACGCTCTGTTGCTCCATATCCTCCGCCCTCTCTTCTAAAACAGCTGGTAAAAGCTGTCATGCGAACAGGAAGATCTTCTTTCATAAAGATATGGTCCCGATACATATTCGTCAAATTAACCTCTGAGGTTGGCGTTAAAAAGAGATTATCTTCAGGAACCGCAAAAACATTATCTTTAAATTTCGGAAAATTGCCTGTCACCTCTAAAGAACGTTCATTAACAAGTACTGATGGTAAAACATACTCAAAACCATGTCTATTATTATGTTTTAACATAAACATTGCCAATGCATAGAGAAGCTGCACTCCTTTACCCTTATAGAGTGCAAAGTTAGAGCCTGCTAATTGGGTAGCAGTCTCAAAGTCTAGCCATCCCAATGCGTTTCCTAATTCAGCATGATTTTTTAAAGGAAAATTATAACTGGGTTTTTCACCTTCTATGCGAACAACAACATTTGACTCAACATTCCCTTCTGGAACAGATGTATCTGGAAGATTAGGACAAGAAAGATAATGATTAGTAAATTCAGATTCCAATTGAGTAAGCATCTCTTCTTGCTGCTTCAGCTTTTCACTAATATTCATGGACAGCTCACGTAGTTCTGGAGTAATGCCGCTACGTGCTTGCTTGGCTAAATCATTTTTTTGTGAGCGTAGAGCCTCTACATGTGAACGAATCGATCGCACTTCTCGATCTAAAGAAATGAGATGTGCCACATCATATAGAGGATCTTTTTTTTTAATTATTTGAGTGACATGCTCAGGGTTTTCACGAAGAAGTATTAGATCTATCATAGAAGCCTCTCTGTATCTTTACACAATGCGTTTTTTTTAGGATATCAAAAAACTCTCTTTTTTCTACGAAATTATATACACAGAAAAAATTAAGACCGTTCTAAAACGGTCTTAATGTGTAAAAGCTTCTTGCGAATAGGTCCAAATTAACCTAGTCTTACAGAACGAACAACTTCGCGAAGACTTTTTCCTGGTTTAAAACGAGGAATACTAATTTCTGGCAAATCAATACGTTGTTTCGTTGCAGGATTAATTCCTTTACGTGCTGGTCTACGAGAAATCCAAAAACTTCCAAATCCTGTGATGGAAACTTTTTCCCCTTTTCTCAATGCACGACTAATAACACGCGTAAAAGAATCCAATACTCGTGTAACATCCATTTTACTGAATGTAGTTTCTTCACTGAGCTCATTTATTAATTCGCTCTTATTCATAGAGACTCCTTGAGATGGTTAGTAAAAATGATTAAAAGAATAAAACACTGCTACTTCATTAGCAACTCTCTTTTCAAAATTTCTATCATATTGTACAATATAGTAAGACATTGATGTATTGTATAATAATTTAATAAAAAATTGTCAACCTAATCAAACATATAGCACAGATTATAAGGAATTTCTATGCTCATCGACACGCATTGTCATATTAACATGATGGTAAAAAAAGAATTTGATATTCCTTTAACCTCTGCTCATATTCCTACTGCTTCTACTATTGTTACACAAGCCCATAATAATAACGTCTCCCTTATCATTAATGTTGGTACCAATCATATTGAAAACGTCAATTGTATCTTGCTTGCAGAGGCATTTCCTTCTGTATATGCAACAGTTGGTATTCATCCAAATGATTCTGATAATTGGCATACTGATTTTAAAGAGATGCATAAATGGGTGCGTAATAAAAATACATTAAAAATTGTCGGTATTGGTGAATGTGGTATGGATAGGCATTATCCCAACTATAATCTTATACGTCAGCGAGATGCGTTTAAAGCACAAATAGAACTGGCTCTTGAATATGATCTTGCATTGGTGGTTCATAGTCGCGATGCATATGACGAAACGCTTACAATATTAGAAGAATATAAAAATGCTATTACTCGTGCGACAATGCACTGTTTTTCATATGACCAAGCATTTGCAACCCTGGTTACAGAATGGAACTATATGCTCGGAATTGGAGGAACTATTACCTATCCAAAAAACAATGAACTTCGGTCTGTTGTACAAAAACATAAAAATATAGTACTTGAAACTGATGCCCCATTTTTACCCATACAGAGCATGCGTGGTAAACAGAACCATCCAGAATATATTAAAAATATTGCCGAATATATTGCAGAACTGAGAAATGAAAGCTTTGAAACAATTGCTCAAGAAACAACGCATAATGCATTACACTTATTTGGAATCAATGATAATAAAGAATATGGAGAATTCCTGGTCTAAACATACTATTGTATTAATTAATAAAACAGTATAGGAAAGCGTATGATATCAGAATTAATCATTATGCAAGGAATTATTGAACGGGGAATTATATTTTCACTCTGCGTCATCGCACTCTATCTTTCTTCCCGTATTATTCGCTTTGATGATCTATCGCTTGAGGGAAGCTTTGGTCTTGGTGGTGCAATTACAGCTCTCGCATTAAGTAACAATGTAGCATGGTATTGCACAATACCGATTGTTATAGTAGGCGGTGCTTGTGCAGGCTTAGCCACTGGACTCTTGCATACAAAATTAAAATTAAATAATCTTATTAGCGGTATTGTGGTTACGACGGGACTATTTTCTATCAATCTTAAAATAGGTGGTGCCAACATGATGCTTAATAGAGCACATACTATTTTCTCTCTTTTACCTACCTCTTATGTCCATCTCAAAGTTTTTATTCTTGCGCCCGTGATTATAGCAATTATTATAGGTCTTAAGTGGTTCTTATCAACAGAATGTGGGTTTCTATTGCGTGCTGTTGGCGATAATCCACAAATGCTTATTAACTTAAGTAAAAATCCTGATAAATATGTCACGGCTATGTTAATGATCTCAAATGCTATTACCTCTTTAGCCGGATCCTTATTTGTTCAATATGCAGGATATTTTTCCATCTGGGCGAGTGTGGGAATTCTCATTACATCGCTTGCGGGTCTTATCTTATCAGAAACGATCTCTACCTCTTTTGGTAGTGCGCTTATTGTCGGCTCTATTCTATATCAGACAATAATTGCACTCACTTTTGAATGCAATATTGATCCTGAATGGAATAAGCTTATTACAGCACTCCTTATTGTCGGCATGATTACTTTCAAGCAATTCGGTACAAGTTTATACAGGAAATCATCATGATAACATTTACAGATATTTCCATCGTAATTGGCGATAAACCTATCTTACAACATATCTCATGCACTATTGATGCTGGCGATTTTATTGTTATAGTAGGGCCAAATGGGGCAGGAAAAACTACCTTTTTCGACATGATTAGCGGAAAACGAATTCCTGCTCATGGCACCATTACATTTAATGGAACCGATGTTACCCAGCATAATGAACAACAGAGAGCATCATTTATAAGTCGCCTCTTTCAAAACCCACAGTTAAATGGTATCGGTTCTATGACTGTTGCACAAAACCTTGCCCTTAGTACCTATAAGGGTAAACAGGTCTCTTTAAAAAATGGCATGTCACCGTTTCCTGTCCATCTTATGAATGACTTAAAACATCTTAATCTTGGCTCAAAAAAGATCCTTGATACCCCTATGCATCGTCTTTCGGGGGGGCAACGCCAATTACTTGCATGTATAATGGCCACAGCAGTTCCTCCTCAACTATTTTTACTCGATGAACCCACGGCAGCTTTAGATCCCGCATCAGCAACTAAATTACTGCAATTTGCAATCAGATGGATCAGAGAACATCGTATTACAACTATACTAATTACTCATGATCCTCAATTAGCGCTTACTATCGGCAATAAGATATGGATTCTTGAAAATGGCACATTATCACAACAGATTAATAAGCAGAGTAGTCCCCACTTATCGCCATCAGACTTAATCGGTCACATTGATTATGAAGTATTATAAATAAGGTTTGCTCTGACTTATCTCACCATATAACCATACCTGATTCATTCTATTGTACATACATAAAATGTATCATTTTTTACTTTTATAATTATTAACTCGATTTTTTATAATATATCAGTATAATCTTGAACAATTACATTACTTTAATACAGAAAGTTCTACTATGAATAACATCAGATTATTATCATTTTCCACCCTATTATTTCTAATACACAATGCTTACTCGATGGAATCATGCCTAAGTCAACCTGAATTGTTCTTAACAGACAATCACTATAGATTTGCTCTGTACACCCTAGAGAAAGGTGATCTTTTTGTAAATGCCTTTTCAAAAATTGCGCAGTTCAGAGTATCAAGCGACAGCTGGAAGCATATTTTGGATAATCCATGTGATACCGGTAAACTAATTACCTATCTTTATGAAAATCATGAACAGAAATTCACCTCCAATACCAAATCTGACATAGCAATAGAATTAGGTACTCCTGGGGCAGTTCAATGGTTCAAAAACAATATCACGGCGTGCTCCACAGAGTATGCTTCTGCTATTGAAAAGCTTGCTATAAGCGTACAACGATCTTTCTACTCTACAGCACATACGCTCTTAGAAATGGGCATCGATCCTAATGCTACTTGTCTTAATGGTCAATCTTTGATTGCTATTGCCATTAAAAACTCCGACTACAAAATGTTTACATTGCTAACAAAATACGGCGCTCAGATAGATTTTAATAACACAAAAAGTAACGACTACCAAATATTACGCAAACAATTAGAGTCAAGTGTGCAAGCAGAAATACATTATAAAACAGAAAATTATGTGAATATGCTTATTCATAATAATGTAGTTATGAATATTGATTTTATTTTACGTATAGCGCTTGAAAATCGTGATTTTAGAACAGCCAATTTACTTTTTAAATACAACGCAAATATACATAGAACACGGTATGAATCATTCATGAGACTCTTAAAGTCACTCACCAAAAAAGACAAATTAGATAAGATGGCTGACTTGTTACGTATTGATAGTGGTTATAAGCGCCTCTTCCATGATACAAGACTTATTACGGCAATGACATATCCTGATCTAGATATGATTGGGCTTTTATTAGACGCAGACGCACATATAAACTGTCTTAATTCCGTAGGCAAGTCTCCACTCTTTATACTCATAGATAAACTAGCCGAAGCAAGAGATACTAACAATGGGAACGTACACAGTATGCTTCTAGACTGCCTTAACGCCTTCTTATTATATAAAGAAAAAATTGATTTAAATATACAATATAATGGTCTTACATTATTTGAGTATGCTGAGACAAAAGGCTTTTATGAACTGTCATCAGTCTTTTTTTCATCTGATTCATACGATTCAGATGAATCAGATGAGTCGGGTTCTGAACCAACTTTAGATGAAGATCAAGATTTCAGTAAGAATGATAGTGCGCCTTGCACAATACACTAAATTATATGTAGCGAATAATGTTGTATATTATTCGCTACATTTGACAAAAAAACCCAATACCATTATTATTATTTCATGAATAATGATAATAATAGAAAGATATTGTTATGAATCTGGCTTCTATTCATGATCTGGAAAAATTAGAGATACGGGTTGGTGAAATAATCGATGTACAAGATTTTCCTGAAGCTAAAAAACCTGCATATAAGCTTATTATAAACTTTGGCCCAGAGATTGGTATTAAAAGATCATCTGCTCAGATTGTAAGCAATTATACAAAAGAACAACTTTTAAACAGACAAGTTATTTGTGTCGTTAATTTTCCTCCACGTCAGATTGGACCCTTTATCTCAGAAGTACTAACACTCGGCCTTCCCTCTCAAAATAATAGCGTCATTCTCTTGCAACCACACCTTCCTGTTCCGCTTGGCGGTAGAGTATATTAGATATCATATCATTACTTTATCGTATAAGTTTATATATTTTTATAAGGAACAATTCCTATGCACCTTTTATTAATTGGTTTTATCTTTTATTTTGCAACAGTTAGCATTATTGCTCTCGTTTCGTATTATACAAACAAAAAAAATGACTCTTCTTCCCTATACACACAATCAATTGTTGGAAACAGATCCATTAATTACATTGCGACTGCTTTTTCTGCGCATGCAAGCGACATGAGTGATTGGTTATTCATGGCATTTCCTGCAGCTCTGTACAGTGGCGGCATGATTAATGCATGGATTGGTATTGGGCTCGTTGCTGGTATGTGGGCTGTATGGAAATGGGTTGCCCCAGCATTGCGTAAAGCAACCGAAGAATATAATAGTATTACGCTTTCAACATACTTTGAACGTCGTTTTAATGACAAGACAGGAATTCTTCGCATTATAAGCGCCTGTATATCCCTTCTCTTTTTTGCCGTATATATAGCTGCTGGACTTAAAGGATGTGGATTTATTGCTGAATCGATATTTGCGATCCCGTATATATATGGAATAATCGTAGGATTAGCATGTGTTATTGGATATATTTATTTAGGTGGATACAAAACGCTCGCATGGGTCGACTGTTTTCAAGCAGCATTTCTGTTTGCGATTATTGTATATGTTCCAATGGTTGCCTTATGGAATATCGGTGGCTTTACTCCTCTTATTACTGCTGCAAAAGCACATAACATTCCATTGTCTATTATTCCTACAACATGGATAGAATGCATAAATGTTATATTTATGTCGCTCGCATGGGCTGTGGGATATGCAGGTACCCCACATATTTTAACCAAATTTATGGGTATACATAATGTAGACGAAATGAAAAAGTCTCAATACATTGGGCTCACCTGGCAGGTCATTGTATTAACCGCTGCAGGGCTTAGCGGTTTACTCGGACTTGTTTATTTTGCTCAACCATTACAGAATAAAGAACTTGTATTTATTGAAATTGTAAAAATTCTTTTTACCGACTTACAGATTGGTTTTATTCTATCTGCTATTGCAGGAGCAGCACTCTCTGTTGTAACCGCTCAAGCATTAGTACTTGTTTCAGTGCTCACAGAAGATCTTTATAAAGGAACCCTGAGAAAAAATGCTTCTGAAGGCGAACTTCTCTGGTTCTATCGTTGTAGTATTATAATTATTGCCTGCGCAAGCTTTCTTGTGAGTTATGATAAAGATACGACTATACAATCTCTTGTTAAGTATGCCTGGATTGGTTTTGGCAGTTCATTTAGTCCACTAGTATTACTTGCTCTGCATAGTACCTATGTTAATCGATACGGAGCATATGCGAGCCTGATTACCGGGGGGGTTATAGCCACCCTATGGAATATTTTGTTGCATCACTATATTTTTGTGCACTATGGATTAGACATTCCTGCCGTTATTCCGGGGTTTATTCTTTCTCTATGCTTGGCATATGGTATCTCATGGGCAACCAAGAGACCTTAGCGTCGAGAACGTCTATATTTTGAAAAGAATAGACGAGCACAACCAAAATCTAATAGGATATGAGATAATGCGCCAGCAATAAAAAACATCGTATCTATAAAAAGCAGTCTTGAGACATGTGTAAAGATACAACTCATTAATAACCATACAGATATGGGAAACACGATCAAAAAAACACTCGAGTGGAAAATGCCGCGATGTTTTGTCAATAGAGGCACAATAACAATAAAACTCAGACACGTAATCACCACAAAACGTTGCTTACAGGCCAAAATTATAAATAAGATCAATATAATGTGATAAAAATATTTTTGCCCCTTACTCTTAATGTCAA
>Ga0307410_10000064_pt1 | contig 37788 bp, 55 predicted proteins | sample 322Ometagenome_3_FD_203707 | JGI IMG/M metagenome (GOLD analysis project Ga0307410, IMG submission 203707) | Maize rhizosphere microbial communities from greenhouse at UC Davis, California, United States - 322HYB-O-3 | ecosystem: Host-associated > Plants > Roots > Rhizosphere > Soil | place... | reverse complement strand
GTCCGGCGTGGCAAAATTTCCTTTTTGCCCGCCCCACCCCTCATGTCCGTTTCGCCCCAAGCATACCCTACGCGGGCTGGGCCCCGCAAGTTCCCATTGTCCGTTCCGCGGCGTTCGCCGACCCGGGGGGTGCCCGCCCGATTTACCCCGTACATGCGAAAGCCCCCGCTTTGCGGGGGCTTGTGCGCTGTGTCCGATTTGTTAGCTGTTGGGCGGCATGTTCTGCTTGGCCCACTTGAGGAGTTCGCGGTATTGCGCCGGAGTTGTGCGGAATGATGGGGGAAAGGGGTGTCCGTCGCGAATGTCCGAGGGGACCGCTTGGATACCTGCGTACCCTTCATTCCATACGCCCTTGACGTGGCCGTTGCCCAGTAGGACGTATACGCGACGTGGGTTCCCATTGCGGTCGTTGCCCGCGTTGAGGCTGATAAGTTCCATATAGGTGGCTCCGGGCCGGTTGGTGGCGAGAACTGCGCTGTTGCCCAGGTCTATGAACATTTGCTACTCCTGTCCGATTTCGTGGTATGCGGAAAAAGTGCCGGATCCGTCCTCTTCGATCGTAAAGCCCGGAGGGGTTAGTTCGCGGATAGCGTCGCCTTGGGCCGGGTTGAGGAGTTGGAGTAGCCAGACGAGGATTGCGATGAATGCGTCCATTGTTACCAGATCACCTGATTGTCCGTTTCTTCCATTACGTTTTCGCAGCGGCAGTACAGTTCGGACCAAAACCCTTCATAGAACTCGACCTCGTAAGCCTCGCAAACGGCGTCGAGGTCGTCGTGTGGGGTGATTAGGACACGTCGGGCGAGGTCGGCGGGCGTGTAGTCGTCTGCCTTCTCACCGGAATAGGGTCGACGCGGGTGGTAGGTGTCGAGAATTGCCTGGTTTCCGTAGAAATAGGCGCCGAGGATTGCGCGTGCTGTTATGCCATCGAGTTCCACTAGGTTGGCCGCGTCGATGCCGTCGTGGTAGCCGAGTTCTGCCGCCCGGGTGATAGTGTCGTCAGTGTCCATGGTGCCCCCCGATCGCTAGTCCGCCGTACCCTCTAATGGTACACCCTAGGCCGGGATATCTCAACCTATGCGGTTAACGTAAATGGGCCCCGGGCATCCCCCGGGGCCCGATGTCCGTTTGGCCCTATGCGACGGTTACGCGAGCTTTGGTCGCGATGTCCAGCTTGTCGCCGGCGCGGAGCTTGAGCGTATCGCTGAAGTTCTTCCAAACGATCCAAATGGTGGCTTGAAACTCATGTGGCCGCATTCCGACCTCTGCGGCTACTGTCCGATATGCATCAGCCCAGAACGAATAGGGGCCATAGGCGTTTACTTCCGCTAGTTGCGGAGTCTTCCCATTGAGCTTCTTGCCCGTTTCGGACACAGATGGGATCTTGGTGAGGGTTGACGCAGAGAGGGCATGTGTGTCGAATGTCACGTCGAAGTTTTTTGTGGGGTATAGGATGTTGTTGAAGAATGACCTGACTTTGTGCCCTCCGAGCACATTGTCCGGTTCCGCTCCCCGGGCAATCATGATGGCACGCGCGACCGCGCCGGACCCACAGGAGAAAGTGACTTTTTTCCCCTCAGAATTGCGGATACCGCCATCAAACTTCTGCTTGGTCATTATCGCCCAAGCTGCCTCGAGTGTGGTCATTTCGGACAACCGGCTGCCAACTGGGATGAGCACCCCATCTGACTCTTCATACCGCTCTTCGACCAATTCGGACGGAAGCTCGATTACCGGGTCTTCCGCAAGGATACGGGCAACATAGGCCGCGGCCGCGATATTGGAGGGCCAGGAGTGTTGTGGGCTTAGTGCGGCGGTGATGCCGACTACTTGCCGGAGTGTGAAGCCGTGCGCGTGTGCGATGGCTCGGCACGCCTCCCGGGCCACCCGGTACCACCTACGCCCCGTGCGACGTTGCTGAGGCGTGGCCAGGGCGTACAGGGCGCGTAGGTTCACGATTGCATCGTGGTGAGTGAAACCACCGAAGTGATCGGCTACGTGCCGCTCAATCGCGGTAGTGAAGTCCCCGGGTAGCGTGGCCATTGACGTAGCCTCGAATGTCCCCCGGGCATCTCCCGCTACGTATGTTGGCTTGATCGGTCCGCGTGCCATGGTGCCCACCTATCCGCTAGTCCTAAGCCGTACCCCTCAATGGTACGCGCGTAGCCCCTCAACCTCAACCTATATGGATAGTGTTTCTGCGGTTCCCGGGGGGTAGGTTGGGGGCCCGGGGAAGGTGTCCCCGGGGGTGTCCGGTTTGGTCGGTTCGGTCGGGCCGGGTGGTTGTGGGCGGTCGGTTCAGCTTTGTGCCGGCTTGCCGGCGTTCGGCGTGGTGTGCGTTGCTGTGTCCGGTTTGCGTGGGCGGCCCTGTGTGTCCGGGTTGGCGGGGCTTGCCCCGGCTGGGGTGGGTGCGGCCAGCTTTGTCCCGGCTTGCCCTGGTGTGTCCGGGTTTGGGTGGGTTTGCCGGGTTCGCGGTGGCTGTGGCGGTTTGCGTTTTCTGTCGGATTTTGAGTTTTTCTGCCAGAAAATCGTTGATCTGTCACATTTTGGTTTTTTCTCTGTCAGAATCGTTGTTCTGATTTTTTTTCTGCGAAAATCGTTGGTTTTCTTCCCGGTGTTTTACCCCCGGGGTGACGGAAAATCTTCCCGGTGTTTCACCCCCGGGGACGCGAAAAACCCCCCGGGGTTTCCCGGGGGGTCGAGGGCGGGCGCCGGTCAGACGGTGGCGAGTTCCGCGGCGGTGTCCTGCCCGGTGTCCTGCTCCCCCGGGGTGTCGGAGGCGGCGAGGATGAGGTCCGCGGCCTTCTGCGCGGCGGCGGCGGCGTTGACCGCGAGCCGGACGTCGCTCTTGAGGACGGTGATCCAGTTTTGGAGGTAGGCGGCGCTGCGGCGGATGGTGGCCTTCTCGACGCCTGCGATGCCGCAGAGCATGGCCGCGCCGAATTCGGCCACGAGTTCCTCGCGGGCGTACCACTCGTCTCCGAAGCGGTGGCTCTCGATGAGTCCGTCGCGGTGGAGGCGGGAGGTGTGCCCGGTGGAGTGGGTGGCCTCGTGGAAGAAGGTGGAGTAGTAGCTTTCGGCGTCGATGAAGGTGCGCCGGTCGGGCATCTGGATGTGGTCCTTCGTGGGGATGTAGTAAGCCTGGTCGCCGCCGTGGGCGACGCTGGCGAGGGTGGCGGTGTAGTTGTCGAGGATGGTTTGCGCGGCGTCGATGGTGGCGTTGTCGCGGGTGGCGGCTGGCTGGGTGTAACGGTCAGGGAGCCCATCGCACTGGTCGGCGTTGAAGACCTTGTAGTAGCGGAGGAGGGGGTAGACCTGCTCCTCGCGCTCGCCTGCGGCGTTGCGGACGGTCTTCTTGTTGATCTTCCAGAAGATGACGAGGGTGCCCTTCTCGCCCTTGCGGACGGCGCCGCCGAGTTCCTTGATCTTGTTGAAGGTGGCCCACCAGGGTGAGGTGTAGCCCTTGATCTGGGCTTCCATGCCGAGGAGGAAGACGTTGATGCCGCGGTAGGGCTTGTTGGTGGACATGCTCGCCGGCATGCCGGCGCTGGCGTCCCAGGGCTTGTCCCAGGGGATGTGCCCGCCTTCGAGGAGCTGGAGGAGTTGTTCGGAGACGATCTTGTAGACGGCGTCTTTGTCGGTGGTGGTTGCCATGGTGCCCGCCTTTCGTGGCCCGCTGCTTGCTGTCCCTTTGAAGGGTACACACGGGTGGCGGTATCCGCAACCGATCTGAACAAGGTTGTTGTGGGGTGCGGGTGGCGGGCCGACTCCCCTGCCTGTACCATCGGTGGGGTCAGACGGGATCGACGGGAGGTAGCACGGTGGCGGATGTGGAACTGGCGGGTAGGGCGGTGACCCTCTCCGACCTGCGGCGGTTCGCGGCTGCGGTGGGCGCGGCCGAGCGGCAGGGGTGGGTGGGGATCACCACGCGGGTTGGCAACGGGATCGAGGGGGTTGCCCGGGCGGTCACCGATGGGGAGGGGAACTTCCTGTTCGGGGAGGACTCGGTTGCCGGGGCGTGCTTGTGGGTGAGCGGGACGTTGGAGATCTGCGTGCCGTTCGAGGACATCGCCGAGATCGAGGTGGATGCGTGATGGACGTTGCCGAGGAGACGGGGTGTACGTCGACACGTACAGGGGGGTGCTGGTGAGTTGGGCGTACGGGTTCGAGGAGAGCGACGGGCTGGTGGATGAGGTCATCACCGTCGAGCGGGAACTGCCGAGCGGGCTGGTCGAGAAGGTGCGGGAGGTGCGCTCGTGACGGCGCGGTTTGTGAGCACGAACGACTGTCGGGCGGGGCGGGTGCCGGTCGATGCTGTGGGGGTGGAGTGGCAGCATCAGGAGTGGTCTGAGTGCCGCCGTCACATTGTGGAGTCGGGTGCGTGGTATGCGGATGATTACAACGATGACCAGCTTGGGTTGGTTGTGACCGATTGGGATGGGTTCGAGTGTGATCTGTGTGGTGGGGAGGAGTTCGAGGGGTTGGAGTCGTATCGGTCGGTTGGTCCGGGTGGGGAGCCGTTTCGGGAGTAGCGACGGTTTGGGTTTTTTTCTGCGAGAATCGTTGATCTTGTTTTCGGAGGTGGGTGTGATGGCGGGGAGCACGAAGGCGCAGGGGTTGGAGGAGAAGATTTTGTATCACGCGCGTGGGCGGGGCGGTGTGGTGACACCGGAGGATATGGCCGCGGTGACGGGTGCGGGGGTGAGTGTTTGTTTCCGTGTGATGGAGCGGATGACGCGGGCGCAGGTGCCGATGTTGGTGAAGTTGAGTTCGTGGAGGTTCACGGCGGATCGTCGGGAGGTGATGTGAGTGGCTGGTGTGGCGGGGTTGCCGGTTGATTTGGATGGGTGGCCGTATCGGACGGATGTGGAGGGGGGTCCGTGGCGGGTTACTCCTTGTTGTGGTTCGTTCGCTGAGTATGACAATACGGGGGTCGGTGAGGTGGTGTTGATCTGCAAGGCTTGCTATTGGGATTTGCCGGAGGGGTTTGTTGACGGCCCTCCTCGTTTGGCGGGTGGCTGAGGGAGCGGGTGGTGTGGCCCCCGGGGGTGTTCCCTCCGGGGGTCTTTTCTTTAACCTGTCAGGTTGCGGTTGCCGAGCCGCTGGTGTACCTTTAAGGGGTCAGGGTTCGACGGGGAAGGCGGGGCGATGAACTTCACGGAGGCGCAGCGGGAGAGCCTGGAGGCCACTGTCCGTGGTGAGTACCGGGTGGAGTTGCGGGGGGCTGAGGATGACTGCTGGTGGGTGTGCAAGGGGTCGCGGGTGGTGAGTCGGCATGAGTCGCGGCGGGCGGCGAGGTTGGCGGTCACCCGGCTGGTGAAGCGGGAGATGGATTGGCTGATGAATGGTTCGACGGGGAAGGCGGGACGATGAAGATCGATTTGGACAAGGTCGTGGAACTGTTCGACCAGCAGCACGGGGTGCGGGCTGTGGTGGACGAGGACGCGATCGGTCGGCTGGTGGTGAAGGTGGACTCGCTGTACGAGTTCGAGCGGGTGAGCGTGCTGATGGGTTACGGCTGGCGTGAGGGGCCGTCGGCGGTGGCCGAGACGGGGCCGGAGTTCAAGATCGTGCCGGTCGAGTTCGGGTTGGATGCTGAGGGGTTCGACACGGGGCCGGACGTTGATGAGGCGTTGGTGGTGAGTTTCGCGATGGGCGAGTTGGAGTCGCGGGAGATTGTTGAGGCGCAGGATCTCGCGCCAGCTCCTGTGAGGCGTTTCGAGGTTCGGGTGCGGGAGGAGATCGTGAAGAAGTTTTATGTGGAGGCGACGGATGAGTTGGCGGCTTTCCGTTTGGCTCAGGACGAGGATTTGGATGTGCCTGTGGATTGGGTGGACAACTCGGAGGTTGTGTTGAGCGTTGTGGCGGTCGAGGAGGGCGAGTATGCGGAAGATGGAGGCGGGCGAGTGGTTGCGGGCGGTGCGGGCGCGGAGCTACCGGGTGCGGGACGCGGTGCCGGTGGGGTCGCGGGTGGTGCTGACCGATGATGTGGACTGCGGCGGGCGTGTCCTCGAGGAGTCGACGGGTGTGCTGGTGAGTTACAGCAACGCGGGGGTCCGCGGGATCGAGGCGGCGGTGCGGTTGGATGATGAGGACCGGCTGATTTCTGTTTCTGCTGGGTTGTTGAACAAGCAGTTGTCGGAGCGGCAGGAGGCGTTGTTGACGGAGGTCGGAAGCGCGTTCATTGCGTTGGCGAATGAGTGTGCGGAGGATGAGGAGTTCGAGGCGTTGATGGTGACGCACAATGATCTGTTCACGATGTCGTTGGATGATTTGGCGTATGAGTGGTGGGCGGTCGCGAAGGGCACGCGGGTGCCGTGGGTCAGGGTGGGTGAGTGATGGTGGAGCGGGTGTATCCGACGGTGGCGGGTGTGCGTGAGATTGCTGCGGAGTTGGGTGTGCATTTGGAGACGGTGAAGGGGTGGCGGCGGAAGGGTTATCTGGAGGCGTTTGTGTTGCCGGGTTCGGTGTCGGGTGTGAAGGTGTTTGATTTGGAGCGGGTGGTGGAGTGGTATCGGGTGTCGCCGCCGCGGCCCGGGCGGAAGTTCAAGAATCCGAGCGAGATGTCCAGTCATTACTTCGGCAGTGTTGATGATGACGGCAACTATCACCCCCCGGCGTAGGGGGGGGGGAAGGCGGGTTGGTTGTGATGCGGTATCGGGTTGAGGTGCGTGAGACGACTGTGAAGCATTTCTTTATTGAGGCTGCGGATGATGAGGATGCGGCGTGGCGGGCGAACGTGGAGTACGGGGAGCACGAGTTCACGGTGGACGAGGGTGACATTGAACTGACGAGCGTGGTTCGTGCTCCGTTCCAGCGTCCGGTCAGGGTTGTGCGACCGCAGTAGGGATGGGAGCGGAAGGGGCCCTCGCCGTTGTGGCGGGGGTCTTTTTCTTTGTGCGGTTCGGTTGAGGTTCCCTCATCCCGCCTGTACCATTGAGGGGTACGGTTCGGTTGGCGGGAAGGGGCGGGAACATGGTTCGGTGGCTGGTGACGATCGAGGCGGTGGAGCGGGTGGTCGAGGTCGCGGTGTTCGCGTCGTGCGGGGCGGCGGCGTGGGATGCGGCGTTGCGGGACGCGGCGGTGCGGTTCGGTGTCCTCGAGGAGCAGGTGAGTCGGGGTCGGGTGGTGCGGGCGGGGTGACTGCTGTAGCCTTGGTGGTTACAGCGGCCGGTGGTCGAAACGAGGAGGTGGTTGGTGTGGCGGGCAAGCCTGATCTTGTGGGGTTGATGGAGATCGCGGAGATGTTTGGTGTGGAGTTGAACACGCCGCGGATGTGGCGGAAGCGGGGGCGGTTGCCTGAGCCGGATTGGATGGTGTCCACGACGCCGGTTTGGTATCGGAGGACGATTGTTGCGTGGGCGGCTGAGACGGGCCGTGTGCTCGCGGGAGAGAAGGTGGCGGGATGAGCGGGCGGCGGCGAGTCTGCGAATGCGGCAGTGAGCCGGGGCCGTGCGAGAACGGCTCAGGGGCGTCGCACGAGCCGGTGGATTTCCATGACCACGAGTACGGCGAGTGGTGGTGCCAAGGGTGTTGGCAGGCTTATGGCGGTGGGCCAGCGGGAGTGGTTCGTGAGCGGGCTGATGAGGAGGTGGCGGGATGAGTTTCGGGATTCCTTATTGGGCGTGGGTGGAGCCCGGGTTCACGCATGTGCGGTGCCCGTATCCGGGGTGCGGTGTGGAGATCCGGCAGTGGACGACGAAGTTGTCGCCTGAGGTGTACGCGCATTGGGCGACGCACACAGCGAAGTCGAGTGAGGAGGTGGCGTGATGGTCGAGGAGGGCGAGCGTCAGGTGTTCAGCCTGGATGAGGTGGCCCGGTTGCTTAGGGAGCGGCACGGGCTGTCTGACGCGCGTGTGGAGCACACTGGTGGGGGCTGCGCGACGATCTTTGCGGGGTCGGTGGTGGCTGGGTCCGGGTGGTTCGTGGACCGGCGTGGTGAGGTGCGGCAGGAGCCGCATCGGTATCCGTTTCGTGCGCCGCATCGGGCGTTGGGTGATGTGGGGGATTTCTGGTTCGGTCCTGATGATGGTGGGGAGTCGGAGCCGCATCCGGTGTCGGCGGCGGGTGAGGGTGAGATCGCGGACATCCTTGCGGCGTTCGCGGTGGGGGGGAGCGAGTGAGCATTGCCCCAGGCTCGGGGAGCTTTGTCCAGCTTGCCCGGCCTTGTCCGGTTTGGGCTGGGCGGGGCGCGATGGCGCATGTGACGTTTTGAAATTGTCTGTCAAAAAATCGTTGATCAAGGGGGGTGGCGTGATGGCGGTGAGGGCTGGTGATCTTGCTCGGCATCGGTTCACGGTCGAGGAGTTTCGTGAGCGGTTCGGTGAGGACGACCGGGTGGAGTTGATAGACGGGGACATCATTGATATGGCACCTATCGGCCGGAAGCACAACACGGTGACGTCGCAGTTGTCGGCGGTGTTCGCGCACTTGCTGCTCGAGGAGCGGGCGTGGGTGCAGTCGCAGGGGCCGGTGACGATCTCCGATCTGGCGTCCGAACCGCAGCCGGATCTGTTGGTCGCGCGGTGGCGGGAGGACCGCTATTGGGGAGGGGTGCCGTCGGCGGCGGATGCGCTGTTGGTGGTCGAGGTTTCCGATTCGACGGTGGAGGGTGACCGGCGGGTGAAGGTGCCGCTGTATTTGCAGGCGGGGGTGCCTGAGGTGTGGATTGTGGATGTGGCTGGGGGTTTGTTGGAGGTGCATCGGGTGGGTAGCAGGCCGGTGCTGTGCCATGGGGATGCTGTGGTGTCGCCCGGGGCGTTTCCTGATGTGGTGGTGGAGGTGGGCTGGCTGTTCGGGGAGGATGGGTGAGCCTGCAGGGGGCATGAGGAAAGCGGGGGGCCGGTGGCCCCCCGCTTCGCGTTTTGATATTTAGTTTCCGAGAATCGTTGACCCGGGTCAGCCTGTCCAGCTGGGATGCGGCGGGGTTCGGCGGGCGTCCTGAACTTCGGCGTTCATGTTCTGGCTGATCATGATGGCGAGCCAGATGATCGCGAGGACCGCCAGTATCGCGAGGAGGAGCCGGAGCGTTCGGTTGGTCATGGGCGTCTCTCTTTGACAGACGGTGACAGCGGTCCGCGTCCGTTTACATGGGGCGCATAGGCCACTACGCTGCGCCTTTCCGTCGTTTCGGGGGAAGGCGGCTGTTTTGGGGACGCAGCAGAGCCGGGTGGTGTCGTGTCTGGCGGATGTCCGCGCGGCGTTGGACGAGGCGGTTCTGGTGGCGGGTGGGTTGTCGGCGGCGGGTGCTGTGGTTGCGGCGTTGCGTGATGCTACGGTCCGGCTGGACGCGGCCCGGGGGATGCTGGCCGCGCTCGAGGACGGGGGGGACGGCGTGCATCGGCGAGAGTTTTTGGCGGTCGCGGCTTCGGCTGCGGGGGTTGCTGGGATGCCGGCGGATCTGTTGGGGAGCTTGACGGCGGCTGCGCGGGTGCCGTTGGACGAGCACGCGAGGGTGGCGACAGCGCTCGCCGCTCGTTATGACCTGACACCGCTGCCGGAGCTGACGGATCTGGTCGGCGGGCATGTCGTGCGGGTCCGCAGGTCGTTGTCGAACGGTGCGGTGACGGCTGCGGCTCGGGCGCGGGCGACGGGGCTGTTCGCGGAGGCGGTCGCGTTCAACGGGTGGTTGTCGTTCGCTGCGGGGCACCGGGCGTCTGCGGACCGGGATTTTGTGTTGGCTGCGGGGGCGGCGGGTGAGGCGAGTGATGGGGTGTTGCAGGGCGCGGCGTTGATGTCGCGTGCGGAGACGTTGGTGAACACCCATCCGGCGTGCCCTCGGCCTCGGAGCCTGCGGTTGGCGTTGGATCTCGCGGAGGGGGCGGTGGGGTTGCTGGCGGGGTCGGGCGCGGACGCGCGGTTGCGTGCGTGGGCGGCGGCTCGGTATGCGACGTTGGCGGCTGCGGACGGGTCGGGTGGGGTGTTTTTCGAGCAGATGGATTCGGCGCGGGAGTGGGAGGGTGCGCCGGTTGATCTGTCGGCGTCGGGGGTGTTCACGGCGGCGGGGCGGTTCTCGACGATGGCGGGGCTGCTGGCGACGTATGACGCGGCGGGGTTGTTCCGGCTGGGTCGGGTGCGTGAGGCGTTGGATCTGTTCCTGAAGGAGTTGGAACGGCTGGGGTCGGTGAGGGGGTTCGGGAAGCGGCGGGCGAACGCGGCTGCTGGGGCGGCGGCGTGTCTGCTGGGGTTGCGTGAGGTGGATGCGGCGGCGGGGTTCGCGGTGGAGGCCGCGGAGCAGGCCGGGGCGGTCGCCTACGGGCAGGGGTGGCAGAAGGTGCGGTTTTTGCGGGAGGGGTTGGCGCGGCACGGTTCGTTGCCGGCGGTGAGCCGGTTGGACGAGTTGTTGGCGGCGGCGTGACCGGCCGTGTGAATCGGGGGGTGTTGGCGGTGGCGTTGTTGGCGGCGCCAGCGGTGTGGTGGGTCGTGTCGTTGTTGCGTTAGGCGAGGTCGGGTGGTGGGCCTGCGGGGCCTTGCCAGCCGGGGTAGGCGTGCGCGAAGTGGGCGCGTAGGAGGTCGAGTTTTTCTTCCATGTCGGCGAGGCTGACGTCCATCGCCTCGAGCTTGGCGGCCGTCTCTTCGTCGGTGTCTTTGCTTTCGGCGCTGCCCCGGTGGAGGTAGACGGCCGACAGCGTCACGAACGCAAATAATTGCAGGAACTCTGACTGCCAGTTTTCGAGGGTGGCGGTCGCGAATTCTGAGGTGAAGTCGCCGACGTTCGTTGGTTCGCCGTGGGTTGCTTGTTGATCGGTGTAGGTCTGCCATTCGGCGATCCCGTGCGCGGCCCAGGTGATGAGGAACAGGGCGAGGAGGGCGAGGCCGAGGCCGAAGCCTTTGCGTAAGGGTTCGCGGGGGCGGCGGTTTTCGTTGACTCCCCGCTTGAACGCCTCGAGGAGGAACGCGAGGGTGCCGAGGGTGGTTGCGATGACGAGGGCGAGGGTCCAGCCGCCTGCGCTCATGTGGTGTGCCTAGCGTTTGATGGGGATGACGGCTTCGCCCATGTCGGCGAGGAGGACACCGAGGATGTCGTGGTTGATCCAGGCGCGGCCGTCGCGGCCCCAGCCTCTCCCCCAGCTGTTCTGCAGGCAGAACGCGCGGGAGGCGACGTGGTAGCCGACGGCGAGGATGGCGTGGCCGCCGACGACGGGGCCGGTCGCGTTGATCCAGTAGCGGTTGTCGTCGCCGAGGGTGGGTTCGTACATGCCGGCGAGCCAGGGGATGCCGAGGATCGCGGGGCCGTGGCGTGACACGCTGATGGCGAGGTCGTCGGTGTTGAACGCCCACCGGTACTGGGAGAGGTGCCCTCGAGCCTGGGCGGCTTTGACGCCTGCGAGGACGCTGGTGCCGTCGTAGTTCTCGCCTTCCCAGGGGTCGAGCCGTTTGGCTTCGTTGTAGATCTGGAACGCGACGTCGTTGGTGATGCCGGGGATTTCTTTGGGGCGGGCGGCAAGCTCGCCTGCGACGGCGTGGCCAACGCATGCGCCTTCGGAGCCTTGGTCGGTGATGACGGTGGTGCCCCAGGTGTAGGAGCGGGGGTGGGTGAGCTTGTGGTCCTCGAGCAGCTGGCGGATGCCGTAGTCGAGGGAGCGGGCGTCGAATTGGATCTGCCGGTCGAAGACTCTGTTGCGGTGGCGGGTGGGTTCGCGGTGGTGGGTGACGTCGAGGGGGGTGCGTGGGAGGTTGTCGGTCATGGGAGGGGGTCCTGGCCGGTGAGGAGGCGCACGATGATGGTGATGATGAAGATGAGGTTGCCGACGCCGATGGTGGTGATGCCGACTTTCAGGGCTCCGCTGATCGCGGCTCGGCGTTTCGACGCTTCGGAGAGTTCGTAGACGATTTGGACCATGCCGGGTTCGACGGCTCGTTGACGGTCGTCTTCGGGGCCCCAGAGCGCGCGGCGGATTTCCATGAGCCGGTCGGTCATGTCGTGGTGGGATCGTTTGAGGCTGTCGTAGTCGTCGGCGAGTTGGCCGAGCCGGTTTTGGAGTTCGAGGTCCATCTGCCGGCGGGGTTCGACTCGGCCTTTGGCGGCTGGGGTGCGGGGGCGGGCTGGCCGGTAGGTGGTTTCGTCGTCGGGGTGTTCGTGGTGGGCGCCTTCGCGGGGGTAGTCGCTCATGGCGGGGAGGGTTCGTTGGGGGTTGCGGGCGGTTCGGTGAGCGGTGGGGGCGGTTGTGGGATGGGGCCGGTGGAGGGTGGGACTGGTGGCCGGTCGGCGGGGATGGGCGGGAAGAGGAAGGCGTCGCGGCGTTTCATTTGGTCTTCCCGTTCGATTTCCGCGAGGTCGAGCAGCAGCCAGGCGTTGGCGCAGGTGGCGAGGATCGCGACGCAGAGGTCGATGGTGAGGCGGATGGGTGCGCCGTCGCGTGCGCTGTAGCCCGCGCTGAAGGCGGCGCCGATGATGACGAGGCAGAGGGAGAGCACGACGACGCGCCGCCAGCGGATTTCCCGCCAGCCGTCGACCGGGTTCACGGGGCCCATGGGCCGACGAAGTGGCGGTAGAGGTCGGCGGGGGCGGTGCAGGGGGCGGGCCGGTCGAAGATGTGGTAGCTCCTTACTCCTGCTTGGGCGGCGAGGCTGGAGCAGATTTCGGATTGGGCGCCGGAGAGGGTGACGGTCCCGCCTGAGAGGGTGGTGAGGGCCATGCCGAGGTAGTGCCAGATCAGCCCGTACCGCAGCCCTAGGGAGGAGAGGGCGTATTCGGCCATCTGGTCGCGGTCGCGGTCGTTCGCCGCGCCGCCTTTGCGTCCGGGGCAGGTGGGGGCGACGCACCGGTCGATGTCGACGTGGACGTAGCGGCGGGCGTCGTAGTCCGCGAGGGGGGTGACGCGGACGCCTGTGGGCCCTCCCGGCCAGGAGCCGTTGGGCCAGGTGACGGCGCCGTGGTCGATGGTGCCGGGGAGCGCTTCCACGAGGGCTGGTATGGGCCGGTCGCTGCGGTCGTGGAGGGTGACGTTGCCGACGTAGATGGCGACGTGGTCGACGGAGCACCAGTGTTTGCGCAGGTGGCGGTTGCCGGTGCGGGCGATGCCGAGGCGGGCGCGTTGGCCGACCTGGACGAACTTATGGACCCATTGGTCGCCGCAGCACAGGAACAGGTCGCCGGGGTGTGGGATGAGGGGGGTCCGTTCGCCTTCTTCGGCGGTGGCGGTGCCGTCGGTCATCGGTGCGGGTTGCCGCCTGCGCCGGTCCGTCGGTGGACTTCGATGCAGGCTTCGACGGCGGCGATGGGGAGGTCGTAGTCGGCGGCGACCCTGTGGGGGGGGTCGCCTGCGGCGACGCGGGAGGCGATGGTGTCGATGGTGCGGTGGCGGGCGCCGAGGGAGTCGTCGCAGAAGGGGCAGCGGCCGGTGCAGGGGAACCAGACGTCGAGGAGGCCGCTCATGCCGGCGGCGTTTCTGCGGAGGGTGGGGTTTCCCATGGGAGCCTGCCGTGGGCGTTGAAGTGTTTGCGGGCGGCGATGGCTTCGACGAGCCAGGCTTGGTCGCGGGCTGACACCTCGAGGGGGTCGCAGTAGAGGGGGTGGCTGAACACCCATCGTTCGGCTCTCCAGATGGCGTGTTGCATCCGTTCCTGGGTGACGGGGCCGTAGGCGCCGTCGACTGGGAGGTGTCCCGCCCCTGAGATCTGCGAGCCGAGCCAGGGGCCGGTCAGCGCGATGAATCTATTCAAATCGTGTTGGAGTTTGACGACGTCGGTGCCGTGGTCGTCGGGTCGGATCATGTCGTCGTCCACCTCCTTTCTGGCGTGGGGCGCTCCGGCTTTGAGAAGCGCCGCGACCTCGGCGCGGAAGACGTTCATGAATTCGGGGTCGCCGCGGGGGTCGATCTTTCTTCTGGGGGCCCATTCGAAGTGGGCGTGGCACATCGCCTGCGAGAACCCGGAGTACTGACACAAGGCGGCGGCGAGGCGGTGGTAGGCGTCGAGTTGGGCGTCGGGCCACCGCTCCCCCACCCCGTTGTTGCACGCCTCGGTGCCCCACACCCTCGAGTTGGTGGTGAGTCCTCCCCAGCCGCCGACGCCTGCGTGGTTGGCTCGGCCTGCGGCGATGAACGCGACGCGGCCGGTGCGGGCGAGCACGAAGTTGGCGAGGGGGCCGACGATCGGGTTGGGCCCGCCTCTGCCGTGGGTGACGGTGCGGATGGCGCCCCACTCGCCTGAGTTGACGCTGGAGGCGTCGTGGTGGTGGGTGTGGCCTCCGGGGTGGAAGGTGGCGCTGCCTCGGGTTTCGGCGCCTGCGATGACGGTGACGTCGAGCTGCCAGTCGCGGAGCGCGGTGAGGACGCCGGGGTGACGCGGCATGGCTGGTTTATCCGCGTGCTTCGAGGTTGCGGATGCCGGTTTCGGCGTCGATGAACTCGTTCTCGACCCGTGTAGAGGGGTAGGTCCATTGGCGGGCGATCGCGGCGGTGACGATGGGCGCGAGGATCGCGACGGCGGCGGCGGTGCCGGCGGCGGCTTCGAGGAGCGTTTCGTAGGTTTCTTCGGCGACGTCGGCGATGTTGAGCCAGGCGGCGGCGGCGATCGCGAGGATGAGCTCTACGGCGGCGATCCAGTAGGCGGTCGTGAGGATCGGTTCGCGGCCTCGTTTGACGTCCGCGCGGATCTGTGCGGGGGTGGGTGAGGGTGTCATGGGTCGGCTCTCAGTATTCGACGGTGAGACACCATTCGTTTCCGAACAGTGTGTCGATGTCTTCTTCGGTGACGGGCGGGTCGTTGCGGTAGGCGCTGAAGATGTATCCGGCTGTCGCGCGGGTGGTCGCGGCGATGGTGAGAGGCGGGTCGAGCGCTCCGGTCACTGCTGCTCGGCCTGCTGCGCGGTCGTAGAAGTTGGTGTGGATGTACATGGGTTTCCTTTTCGGGAACGGGTCTTCTGCTTAAAACTGGGGGAACAGCGTGGCCCACTGGCCCCAGGCCGTGCCGGCGGGTATGGAGGCTCTTGTTCGGACCATCATTGCGCCCGTGGTCGAGGTGGGCTGGGACGTGAGTGTTTGGGTGCAGAAGGCGTTCGACCATTTGACGACTTCGAGATTGCCGTCGTAGGGCCATCCCTGGGACAGGCTGACCGCGCAGTAGGTGTGGCCGACGTCCCAGGTTGCGGGTAGGTCGGCGGCGAGAACGGTGCCGACGCCGGTTTCCTGTCGGGAGACGACCTGCCAGGGCGTCCATTCGTCAAGGTTCTGACTGACGTTCCGGAAGTAGGTTTTTGTGGTGACTCCGCGGACGTTCGGCAGCACGGTGTCGTATTTCGAGGAGAAAATCTGGGTGGCGTAGTTGATGTTGTATTTGATGGTGAGAATACTGCCGTTCGACGGCCAGCCGTTGGCGAGCGTGCCAACACCGTAGGTGAGGCCGGTGGCGTAGGCCGATGGGGCTTGGGTGGACAGGACGCCGCTGCCGATGCTGGTGGCGGCTGCGGGGCCGGTCGCCCCTGTCGCTCCCGTCGCTCCGGTGGCGCCGGTCTGGCCGGTGGGTCCGGTGGGGCCCTGGTCGCCTTTGCTCGCGACAACGGTCCAGGTGCTGCCCTCGGCGGGCGCCTGGTTGGTGGAGGCGGTGAGCGCCCGGAAGGTGGAACCGTTGTAGTGGACGAGGTCGTCGGGGACGTAGGCGGTGGCCGCCGCCCAGCTGCCGCGCCACACGACCGATTTTCCTGCGGTCCCAGTCGCTCCGGTGAGTCCGGTGGGGCCGGCAGGGCCGGTCGCGCCCGCTGCGCCGGGGGCGCCTGCGGCTGCCGCGACGGTCCAGTCGGCGCCTTCGGTGGGGGTGACGCCGGTCGAGGGTCGCAGCGCCCGCCAGGTGCTGCCTTGGTGGGTGACGAGGTCGTCGGCGGCGTAGACGGTGCCGGCGTCCCAGCCGCCCCGCCAGACGGCGCTGCCGCCGGGGTCGCCTTTAAGGCCCTGCGGTCCGGGGGGGCCGATGTCGCCCTTGGCGGCGAGGAGCGCCCAGTCGGCCCCGTCGGTGGGGGTGACGCCGGTCGAGGGTCGCAGCGCCCGCCAGGAGGAGCCGTTGTGGCTGACGGCGTCGTCGGCGGCGTAGGCGGTCGCTGCGCCCCAGGGGCCCCGCCAGATGAGCGGGACAGCGACTTCGGTTCCGCCGCCGCCGCCTGTGCCGCCGCCGCCGCTGCCGCCGCGGTCGAGGAATATGGCCATCGGGTGTTCCTATGTGTGGGTGTGGCCGGTCTGGGACGTCGCGACCCAACCGGCCGTGCTGGAGCCGCTGGTTTTGACGTAGAGCCAGGCGAACGTCCCGTCGCGGCGTTGGTAGGTGGAGCCGACGGGTGCGGGGACGACCAGCTCTGGTGAGCCGGACCCGGAATGGCGTTGCACACCGGAGGGGTCGACGTCGTAGTTCTGCCACGCGACGGTGTGGGTGTCGTTTCCGGTGCGCCGCAGGATCGGTGTGGTGTAGGGCTCGTAGGGTGGGACGAACGCAGGGTCGTCGTAGGAGAATTCGAACGCGGGGCCGTTGTTGTCGCGGAGATAGTTGTTTCGGACGGTTATCTCGGTGGGGCCGCCGCCGACGAACACGCCGTTGGTCTGCAGTTTCCCGGTGGGGCGGGTGTCGGTGCAGTAGTTGCCCGATGCCCACACTCTGCCGTCGGCGCCTGTTAATGAGTTGTGGATGTTGACGCCGGATGCGTGGCCGTGGGTGCCGTCCCCCGCTCGGCCGTTGTCGGTGCAGGTGTTGCCGTCGACCGGCGACAATGGCGAGAAGTAGCTGCGGATCCCGCCGGACGCGGAGTTGTTGACGGTGTTGCCGGTGACGGGGCAGGAGGATGTGGGGAAGTCGGACCCGTCAACGTGGATTCCCCAGTGCACCATGGTGGTGCCGCAGCCGTTGACGAGGTTGTCGCGGACCGGGCAGCGGACCGCGTCCGCTATATAGATGCCTTCGTGGACCGAGTCGTGGACGGTGTTGCCGATGATCTGGACGTCTTCTGCGCCGAACACCCTGATCCCCATCATCGGCTGGGTGCCGTTGCCCGCCGACCCGGCGCGGGTGACGGTGTTGCCCGCGACGACACCGCGGCGGGCCGCCAGCCCAGCCGATCCCGGCCAGAAGTCGCGTCTGACGTGGAGCCCGTTCGAGAAGGTGTCGGTGACGACGTTGCCGGTGATGGTGAAGTCCTCGAGCCCGGTGACGACGATGCCTCTGCCGGCGGCGTCGGCGTGGGGTGCGGACAGCCCGTGGACGGTGTTGCCGGTGATGGTGACCCTGCGGGGTCTGGTTGTCTGGGCGTAGACCGATTCGGTAGAGGCGTGGACGGCGATGCCGTCGTCGCCGATGGTGTGGATGGTGCAGCCGGTGACGGTGACGTCCTCCAACGCATACGGGGTGTACTGCCAGCCCGTGATGGCATCTCTGCCCGCTTCGAAGACGTCGCAGTTGGCGATGCGGACCCGTCGGCAGCCTTGGTAGGCGATGGCGATGCCGGGTGAGCGGTAGACGTAGAGGTCGCGGAGGTGGACCCCTTCGACTTTCCGCATGAGGAGGGTGGCGGCGGGGACGGGGGTTTCTCCCCAGGGGGCGCCGTGGCCCGCGCCGTGGACGGCGAACGATTCGAGGGTGATGTTGGTGTCGCCGGTTCCGGCGTGGTTGGTGTTGACGAGATAGGTGGAGCCTTTGGGGTCGTCGGCGTCGGTCCAGTCGAACCGCAGGACCGACCCTCTGCCCTGCCCTCGGACGGTGGTGCCGGAGGGGATGGTGAGTTGCTTTTGGCAGAGGAAGGTGCCGACGGGGATGACGACGGGCAGGCCGGAGTTCAGCGCGTTCTGGACGGCGTCGGAGTCGTCGGTGATGTTGTTGCCCGCCGCGCCGAACTCGGTGATATCGGCGACGCCTGCGGTGGGTCCGGGGGGGCCCATCGGCCCGGACGCGGCCCACGAGGGGTGGGGTGGGGGTTCCCCGGCCGGGACGTCGGCGGTGGCGATGTAGAGGGTGCCGCCGTAGTTGACGGCCTCTCCGGTGAAGTATTCGTCGTCGGGGTTGTAGGTCCCGATGATGGTGTAGGGCGGCGGGCCGGGGGGGCCCTGCGCACCTTCGATCCCCTCGCCGGGTGGGCCTTGGATCCCCTCGCCTGCGGGGACCGGTCTGAAGGTGGCCGTTTCGGCGTCCCAGGAGAAGATGTTGCCGTCTTGCAGGCCGGTGAGGTCGACGTCGGTGAGTTCGGCGAAGGTGTCGCTGCCGCCGCCTGCGAGGCGGGTGGTGGTGCCGTCGGCCGAGCGTACGAGGAGGGTGACGCCGTCGGTGGCGATGTAGACGAGGGGGTGGCCGGGGGTCTGGGGTGGGGGGTTGGTGGTGCGTTCCCACTGGCGTAGCTGCCAGGTCGGCTGTGGCGGGTCGGTGGTGTAGAAGGCGGCGCCGAGGTCGACCAGCTGGTCGGCGCGGCGTTCGCTGACCTCCACGACGAGGCCGGGGTCGCCCTCCTCGACCGGGTAGAGCAGTTCGACGGATGGCACGGCGATGCTCCTAGGTGCCCGATTGGAAGACGGCGACGGGGACGGGTCCGGGGTCGGCAATGGCGTGGGTTTCGTCGTCGGGTGCGAGTTCGACCCCGAGGGTGGCGCCTGCGGGGAGGGGGAAGCCGGTCGCGGCGGTGACGTCGGCCGCGCCGAGGTAGACGGGGGCGTCGCCGAGGTTCTGTACCGCGATGTTGGATGTCTGCGCGGCGTATTCGACGCGGCGGCCCTCGTCGGTGCGGACCCATTCGGGGTCGTCGTCGGGGGTGACGTTGAGGCGGGTCGCGGTCGCGCCGATGGTGAGCCGGTGGGATGTCACTGCCACGCTGTTCCCTACTTTCGTTCCAGCCCTTCGAGGCGGCTTTCGACCTTGGCGGCTCGGCGGGTGTCGGAGATGGGGGTGGAGCCGAGGTCGACGCGGACGGTTTCAACGTCGTTGTCGTCCACATCGATGTCGATCTGCTGGACGCGGTGGCGGGTGGAGACGTCGAGTCGGCCGGAGCGGACGCGGACGCGGGGCCGGTCGCCGAGCCAGAGTGTTTGGGGGCCGTTCCAGCGGCCGAGGGCGTACTCGAGTGAGTACTTCGGCATCAGCCGCGTCTGGATCATCAGTTCGTAGTCGGCGCGGTCGGCCAGCCCGAATTGGGTGACGACGTCGGAGCCGATCTGCTTTTCCCAGCGGCCCTGCGGGACGGTCCCGATGTCGTCGGCGGTGCGGACCTCTCCGACAAGCTCGACCGGTTCTTCTTCGGGGTCCTCGGGGGCGGCGCCCTGGGATCTGCCGGTGACGCGGACGACGTTGGCGTACTCGGTGGTGGTGACGGTGCGGGAGACTCCGGCGATGGTGCCGCCCCAGTCGAGCATCTCGGCGCTCATCAGGTTGCCGCGCTGGGGGTAGTAGACGTTGAATACGAGTTCGGGGGTGATCTCCCAGTCGAACCCGTCGATGACTTCGCCGAGTTCTTGGATGATCTCGCCGATGGGTTTGCCGAATTCGTAGGCGCGGTCGCGGAGCCGTCCGGTGGTCGCGCCGAGCCCGCGGGTGATGCCGAGGTTCCCGCCGACTTTCGACTGGCTGTGCGCGATCAGTTGCCAGGCGATCGCTGACTGGTCGACCTGGGTGAAGCGGTAGGGGTCGCCTTCGACCAGGATCCGGCGGTCGAGCAGCGCGCGGTAGTCGTGGGCGGTGAAGTTGATGGTGTGGGCGTCGGGTCCCAGCTGGTCTTGTGAGAACCCGATCCGGCCGCGGAAGATTTTGAGTTCGTCGCGGTAGACGATGAGGTCGGAGACGAGTTCGTCGGCGAGCAGCGCGGTCGGCTGCCGGCCGTCGATGGTGAACCGGGCTTCTGCGGGGCCGTCGAGGGGGAACGACAGGCTGCGGGAGTAGCCCTGCAGCTCGCCGAGTTCCCGTCCGGTGGTGTCGGCGGCGACGAAGGTCCAACCGGCCACGGGTCAGAGGACGACGACGGACGCGAGCCGCATGATGAACACCAGCGCGACGTAGGGCTGGCGCATGTCGACGTTGGCGCCGCTTCCGGTGTTGTCGATGGTGACGTTGTGGCCGTGACCGGCGCTGCCGGTGTAGGCGTAGGACAGTTCGGTGTCGGTGTCGGGGAGTGACACTTTCGGTTCGGGCTGTCCGGCGTACCCGTCGCCCTGAACGTGGGTGTGGTTACCGGCGTAGCCATACTTGTTGATGTCGTGGTCGTGTTCCATGACGTGACGGTGGCTCACCGATGCGGCTGCTGCGCCGTGGGTGTGCGCGGGCATCTGCGCGATGGTCAGGTTGCGGAACATCGAGCCGCCCGCGCCGCCCTCGGCGTAGGTGGTGCCCGTGCCGGTGCCCACCCCGAGGGGGACCCGGCCGCGGAGATCGGGGGTGCCGTTCGTGCCGTCGCAGACCGCCCAGCCCGCCGGGATCACCCCTGCGGCGGTCCAGTGCATGCGGATGGTGCCGGGTGGGTCATCGAACGCGCCGGACGCGGCGGTACGTCGGCTGGTGATCCTGGCGGTGGTGACCGATGCGTCTCCCGCTTCCCGCCGGAGGTTCGCGAGGGGGATCGCCGAGGGGGGGGTGGCGGGGACGGGCGGGGCGACGGCGTTCGCGACGAGGGTGCCGGCGGCGACGCCGATCGTCCAGCCGTCGGCGGCGCCGGACACCGATGAGTCGTGGACCTGTGCGTAGATGAGGTCGATGCGGTGCTGGCCTGCTCCGGCGACGGGCGCTGCGGTGACGGGGATGTTCTCGGTGTCGGTCGACTTGATGTAGTACGTGCCCTGATCGGGTTGCTCGTCGCCGAGGATGATCGCGCCGCCCTCGGCGACATCGACGCTGTTGTTCGCGCCTGCGGCGCGTTGGGTGACGGCAAGGCCGCCGGGGATCCAGGTGGCGACGCCTTCATCGAAGAGGAGGTCGAGGAGGCTGCGGTCGCGGCGTGCGGAGTAGCCGCCGGGGAGGTTCTGCAGCCAGAGGGGGGGTTCAAGAGCCATGGTCGGTCAGACCCAACTGTCACGCCAGACGTAGTCGATTTGGCAGGGCGGGGCGCTCGCCTCGGGGTAGAACCGCAGGACGTTGACGCCGGGGTCGAGGTAGAACCAGTCGGAGACGGCGAAGTCGACACGGTCGTAGAGCGACTGGGCGGGGTCGGACTGGAAGTAGACAGTCCGCTCGCCGCTGTCGATCTCGACGTACTCGCCCTCGTTGAGGACCAGCCCGGATGTTTCCAGCTTCGCGCCGACGGTGCGGTTCTCGATCTTGGGGTCGGTGCAGGGGCCGTAGATCCGCATCAGGATCGGGGTGTGGTCGTTGCCCGCGTTGTGGACGGTGGTGTTGCCGACCCCGCTGGTCGGCGGGTAGGCGCGGTCGTGGTCGAGGTCGTAGACGCGGCCTTCTTCGAGGCCGGTGGGGAACGCGGTGATCTCGTGTTCGGCGGCGGATTTGATCCGGCCGGTGGGGACCGACCATTGCGCGGAGATGTCGATGATCCCGCGTCTGGCGGTGGTGGCGAGGGGCGCGGCGTAGGACGTGACCCGCATCTCCGCTTGCCGTTCGGTGCCGCCTGCGGTGAACCGCAGGATGGGCCGTGCGGCGGGTTTCATGAACCCGCCGAGCCGGTCGAGGATGGCGACGTTGTCGGCGACGAGGTTGCAGGTGATGGTGCGGGCGCCGTGCCACATGGTGTGGTCGTAGTTGCCGTCGCGGCCGGGGCGGGCCTGGACGACCTCGCGGATCTCGGGGAAGCCGAGGTCGAGGTCGACCAGCCACAGCCCGACGGTTTCGTCGGTGGGCAGCAGCACGAGTTCGTTGACGCCGTCGATGAGGCGGGCGGCGGTGAGCAGCGCGGGGATCACAGCCGTCCCGCCAGCCGCCGCAGTTCGGCGCGGGTGAGGAGGGCGTCTACGTCGGTGCCTTCGTGGGCGTGGTACTCGCCGATGGAGATCGCGGGGCTTGCGGCTCGGCCGCCGGCACGCGCAAGGACCCGTTCGAAGACCTCTTCGAGCTTGGCGTCGGGTGCGACGACCTCGGGTTGGCCGGTGCCGTTGTAGACGGCCGACCAGCCGGGTTGGAGCATCCCGCCGTTGTCCATGGCCCAGTGGACGTGGTCGTGGTGGTTGGCGAAGGTGACTCCGGTGTAGCGGTGGGGCCGTCCGTGCCACAGGTTGACCCCGCCCGGGCCGGAGTAGATGAGTTCGAGGGTTTGGGGGCCGTAGTTTTCCGCGACCCAGCGGGAGATTTGGGCCATCGCGGGGCGGTCCATGTGGCGGGGCCCTGCGACGTCGATCGCGCGGCCTCTCGCGTGGTAGGAGAGGTTCCCCGTCGCGGTGATGGATCCCGGTCTGAACGCGGAGGTGAGTCTCGCGAACGGGAGGGCGGCTTTGAGGGCGTTCCACATGGCTTCCCAGCCGACGCCCGGGCCGAGCTGCGGGACGCGGCGGGCGAGTTCGTCGGCGGCGGCGCGGTCGGCGTCATCGAGCCATCGCAGGACACCTTCGCCGACGCGGTGAGCGCCGCCCGCTGCGAAGTCGCCGGGGGCCCCGAACGGGTCGGTTGCGGCGTCGACCCCGGCGAGGATGGCGTTGACGGCTGGGCGGGCGACGTTCGCGATGAGTCTGCGACCCGCCTCGAGGGCGTCGGCGAGGACGTCGCGGAGGAAGTCGCCGAGGCCGTCGCCGGTTTCCGCGACGTCGGTTTCGCGTTCGGTGTCCCACTCGGCTGTCTGCTCGCGGGTGAGGACCCGCTCCCCCACCCGCGCCTTGATGATCCGCTCGTCCGGTCCGAGGTCGCCCATCGGGGTGCGCCGCATGCGGGGGTCGCCGACGACGCCGCCCTGGTGCGCAGTGGGGAGCAGCGCGAGGTCGTCGGGGATGTCGATGTCGAAGTTGAGGTTGTTCGCGACCCGGCGCATGTAGCCGAGGAATTCGTTGATGACGTTGTCGATGACCCAGTTGACGGGTTCAGCGAAGATGTTGCGGATGCCGTTCCAGATGTTTCTGAAGATGTCGACGGCGCCGTTGAAGATCCCTTCGAGGCCACCCATCGCGGTGCGGGCGCCGCCCTGGATGTCTTCCCAGATGCCGGTGAAGAAGGTGCTGATGTTGCCCCAGACGGTGTCCCAGGTATCGCTGATCGCGCTGGTTACGTCCTCGATGACGGCCTGGACGTTGTTGATGGCGGTGTCGACCGCGTCGGTGATGTTGTTCCAGGTGTCGGAAACGAAGTCGGAGATCGCCTCCCAGGCGGTGTCCCACACGTCATTGATGAAATTGAGCGCCAGCAGGATGTAGCCCTGAACGGTGTTCATGCCGATCTGGACGTACATCTGGATTTGGAACCAGGCCCACTCAACGAAGTCGGTGATGGTGTTCCAGAAGGCGTTCCAGTTCTCCGATATCCATGTCATCGCGGCGTTGAACTGGTCCGACACCCATTGGAACGCAGGGGTGAGGACGGCCATGATGGCGTCGAACCAGCCCGACAGCGTTGTCGTAAGTTCCGTCCAGAAGGCTGACCAGATCCCCACGACGAATTCAACCGCGCCCATGAAGGCGTCCTGCAGCCATTGCAGCGCGGGGCCGATGACGTTTTCGTTCAGCCAGGTGAACGCTTGCATCACCAGGCCGAGGATCGCGCCGAAGGTCAGATCCCACGCCATCCACACCGCGGCGAGCACGGCGGTGATGACGAATTGGATGACGGTCATCGCGGTTTGGATGAAGGTTTGGATGCCTTGGAAGATGGGGGTGAGGAATCCGATGAGGGCGTTCCAGGCGGTGTTCCAGGCGTTGCCGATGCCGGTGAGGAGGTTGTTCCAGAAGTTGAGCAGTCCCTGTCCCCATCCCTGGACGGTGGAGACGACGCTGTTGCCCCACCCGGCCAGGGTGTCAACGACGCTGCGTGCCCACCCGGCGATGGTGTCGACGACGCGGCCGAACCAGCCGGAGATGTTGTCGGCCCACCGGGAGATGGTTTCCCCGGCCATGTCGAGCCAGCGTTTGACGGCTTCGAACGCGGCGCGGAACGCGGCGGCGATCTCTTCGCGGAAGATGATGACGGCGGCGACGATGGCGACGACGGCGACGATGATTCCGACGGCGACGGCGGAACTGATTCCGAGCAGGATGGCAATCGCGCCGACGACGAACTGAATGGCGCCCCAAAGGGCGGTGAGCGCACTCAGGATGGGACCGAAGACCGGGGCGAGGAACTTGAGGACACCGATGAGGCCGCTGAAGAACGTCGCGACCTGACCGACGACGAAAGCGACGGGGCCGAGAGCGGCGACGACGGTGGCGGCGATGACGGCGAACTGTTGCGCTTCGGGTGACAGGTCGGTGAACCACTTCGCGGCTTTTTCCAGCGCGGGGACGAGCGATTCCTCGGCGGCGTCGATGAGGTCGTTGATTGCGGGGAGCAGTTCCTTGCCGACGGTGAGAGCGGTGTCGGTGACGCGGTTTTTCAGAACGACGAATTGGTTGGCGGTGGTGTTGTAGGCCCGGTCCGCTTCCCTTTGGAGGGCGTTGTTGTTCGTCCAGGCGCCGTTGGCGATGCCGAGTTGGTCGTTGAGAAGTTGATGGTTGTTGACGAGGGCGGTGATCGTGCGGTTGACCCGCATCTCACCGAATCCCATGTCCCGCAGGACTTGTTCGACGTTGCCGCCTGATTCGCCGATCCGGTCGAGTCCCTGCACGAACGCAAGGGTCGCGCCTGCGGCGTCGGTTTCGAATTTCTGTTTGAATTCATCGGCTGACATGCCGGCGACGTCGGCCCACTGCTGGAGTCCCTCGCCGCCGTTGGCTACATCGACGCCCATTTCTCGGAACACGCGGCTGATGGAGGAGCCACCGGCTTCGACCTCGATGCCGAGGGAAGAGATGGTGGACGCGAACCCCAGCACGTCCGCTTCGCTCAGACCGGCCTGTGCGCCTGCGGCGGATATCCGCTGACCCATGTTGATGATGTCGGATTCCGTGGCCGCGGACTTGTTGCCGAGGTCCACGATGGTGGACCCCATGCGGTCGAAGTCTTGCTGGCCGGTGCCCATCACGTTGGCGATCTGCGCCATCGCGGTCGCGGCGTCCTCGGCAGAGACGTTTGTCGCGACACCCATCGCGGCGGCGACCTCGGTGAAGCCCAGGATCGCGTCGGTCTGGATTCCCAGCTGGCCCGCCGCTCCGGCCAGGGTCGCGAGTTCCTCGCGGGAGACGGGGATCGTTTTTGCGAGGTCGCGGATCCCCTGCTCCAGCCGACCGAATTCGGGTTCGGTCGCGTCAACGGTTTTGCGGACCTGGCTGAACGCTGTCTCGAAGTTGACCGCAGAGGTGATGGCGCCCGCACCGACCGCGACGATGGGTGCGGTGATCGCAGCGGTGAGGCCGACCCCGACGGTTTTGAGGTTGCGGCCCATCGTGGTCAACGTGGTGGCGAGAGATTTCCCTGCGGCGTTGCCGGCGGCGGTGACCCCGGCGATGAGTTGCGGGGTGAACACGGTGAAGTCCGGGGTGACGCTGATCTGCACGACCCCGGCTTCGATCGCCATGCCTCACCCCTTTCCGAAGAACTTTTTCATCTCGTCCAGCGTGGCGTGCGGTCGGGGTGCGGCCCTTCCCGCCCGTTGTTGCAACGGTTGCTGCTGTTGTTGTTGTGGTGGCCGGTTGTAGGGGCGTTGCAGCGGTTCCGGCCGGGGGTTGCTGCTGCCTTTTTTCTTGTTCGCTTCCACGAACAGCCAGTTGCTCTGCGCGAGCAAATCGACAACGACGGCGAGCAGTTCTTCGACGTTGCCCCAGCCGGGAGGGACGCCGCTGATCGCGGCCGCCGTCGCCGAGCCGGGAGGAAGATGGAGAAACAGTTCGGTGAACCGCCGGACGGTCAGCGGGGCGGGCCCCCAGAGGTCACGAGAGAGGTCCCGGTGGTAGACCCTTTGCCAGTCCGCCTCGACCGCGCCCCAATTGCTTTCGAGGACGGCGGCGAGGCCGCCGATTTTCCCTCCTGAACGCCGTAGATCTCCTCTGTGACTCCGACGATGAAGTCTTGGAGGTCGGGCATCGACGGCTCGGCGGCGAGGAACCGGGTCACCTGATCGCCCAGCAGCGCGTCGAGGGCGGTGCGGAGCGCGGCGATGTCGCCGTTCTGGAGATCCCCGACCGCCAGGATGAACGATGCGGGCTGTTCGGCGGGGACGGTGAACTCTTCGTCGTTGAACACGACGGTGTGGGGGTCGCCTGCGTGTTCGTCCTGCGCGGCGCGGCGGGCGTTGCGTCGCGCGTCGAGGTCGAGGCGTGCCATTACGGTGTCGTCGCCCAGGAGGGGTGGTCTGTGTAAATCGTATACGCGTCGACCCCTTCGGTTCCCATTGCAGTTAGCACGATGGGAAGCTGCGCGGTCGACGCGCGAGCCAGCTGTGTCTCGATTCCCTCCGCGACCTGCATGCGGGGGGTCACCAACCTGAACGTCGCGGCGTCGAATTGCCATTCGAGCACCAACGCACGTTCGTCGATCTGCTCGGGTGGCGGTGGGGTGTAGCGCCATTCCCCGGAACCCGGTGCGGTTTCGGCGATGACGCCGCCGCCGAACGCGAGCGGGACGGTCGCGGCGTCCCATTGCAGCAGCACGAACGAGATGCGGAGGTCTGATTCGGTGACAACATTCTTGATGGCGTAAAAGCTTTGCCAGGCCCTTACGGGTTCTTTTGTTTTGCTGTCACTGATGGTCGCGCCGTCCTCCGACACGTAGCCGAGATTGAGGAACGCGGCGTTGAGGGCGGTGCTGGAGTCGGTCGGTAGTGCGGTGCCGAGCGGTGCGACGTTCACACTTCCGTTGCCGGCGATGAGGATGGAACTGCTGTCGAGCGCGATGGGACTCACCTCACGATGTTTGGCAGGGTCGAACACAGCACCGCCGGGACGGGGGCCTGTTTGGTGTTATTGGATGTGGGGATGGGTGAAGACCCGAACCTCGAAGGTGTGGCGGGTGCGGTCGGCTTCGGGTTCGGGGATCGGTTGGATGCCGGTCGCTTCGCGGACGGCGGTGACGTGGCCTTCGGGGTGGGGGTAGCCGGGAAGGTCGCCGAGGAGCCGCCGGCAGGTGGACGCGAGCCGCCAGGAGGTGTGGTCGTCGGTCGCGGCGGCCGACCAGCAGTCGATCTGCAGCCGGTCGGCCCAGAACCAGCCGTCGACCTGGGTGGCGCTGGTGACGCGGGCGACGCGGACGGCGGGGAAGATCTGGCGGGGTTGGAGGCGGTGCGCTCGGATGCGGGCGGGGAGGTCGCCGCCGAGGATCGGGGTGAGGTCGGCGGTGGCGGTGAGGAGGTAGTCGCGGACGACTCTGAGGGTGTCGACCGTTTCGCGGACGGTCATCGTTTGACGATCAGTTTGGGCCGGTCAGCGGCGGCGGCGCGGGTGAGGTGCCACCCAGCTTTTTCGAGCGCGTCGAGGGCGACGGCGGCGATGCTGTCGGGATGCAGCGCCTCGCCGGTCCGGCGTCGGAGCGCGTCCGCGACGACCCGCTCGGCTTCGCCGTTCATCGTTTCAGTCGCGGGACGACGCCGCTGATTCGGGGGGCGCTCCGACGGCTTTGGCGTCTCGTTTGGTCGCTGGTCGGGCCGCGCCGCCGGTCTGGAGCTGGCGGAAGCGTTCCTGGGTGACTTTGACTTTCTTGCCTGCCTCGCCCTCAACGGTGCCGATCAGCAGTTCCACCTCGATCATTTCTTCGTTTTCTCTGATCGCCATTTTGTTATCGCCTCTCGTCGGTGTAGTCGCCGATTTGTTCGGCCGCGCGGCGCAGCGCGGCGTCGGGCTGCTGGTGGACGGTGCCGAATTCGTTGAACCCGGAGTAGAAGATTTCGCGGGTGCCGCGCTTGACGACGGCTTCCCAGCCTTCGGGGCCGACTTCCATGTCGGAGCGGATGGAGTCGCGGTCGCGGCCGGTCGCGCCGACCCGGGCGTAGCCTTTGGCGGTCTGCACCATCCACTCGCCGCGCTGCTGCATCTCGCGGAGCATCTCGGGGATGTGACCGATTCTGGAGATGCCGATGGCGTTGGGGAGGAACTTGGCGAGGTCCATGGCTATTCGAGGTCGGGGTCGGTGGAGCGGAGCGCCGCTTCGATGTGGTGGATCCCCTGGGGGCGTCGGACGTGGTTGGGGGGGCCGACGACTTCGAAGGTGATGTCGTCCACCTGGACGCGGTCGCGGCCTCGGATGTCGGCGGCCGGTGGGAGGTACAGCCGCCAGTCGGTGGTCTGGGTGTCCTCCCCGACGGTGTGCTCCTCCGCGTCGGTCTGCTCTAGGACCGCCCACCACTCCCCGATCTCGTCCCAGGTGGGCTGGACGTTGCCGTAGACGTCCTCGACGCCCGGGCCGGGGCGGGTGACGGTGACCGGCTGGGTCCGAAGCCTGGGGAACGTCAGAGCCACGGCGGGTTCCAGTTCGCGACCTCGTAGGGGGGCCAGCCGACCGGGTAGGGGCGGGGGGTGGTGATCGACCCGGACCACTGGCCGGTCTGGACGGTGCCGGGTGGGGTGATCCCGCCAAGCTCGTCCTCGGTGAGCAGCAGCGCGTTGGGGTTGTAGCGGACGACGTAGCCGCCGACTTCCTCGGTAACGTGACCGGCGGGGTTCGCCAGCGCCCTCGAGGTCATCGCGAGGACGACCGCGTCGACCGCCGCCTGGGGGGTGGTCGGCGCGGCGGCGGCGTCGGCGATCTGCGAAGCGAGGCCCAGCACGTAGGCCGCGCCGGTCGGCAGTTCGGATTCGGGGACGCCGAGGTAGTCGGCGAGTTCGGTGGTGGTGACCGCCATCGGTCAGCCTCTCGGGATGTGGCCGAGGTCGGCGAGGCGGGCTTTGATGTCCTTGCGGGAGAGGCCGGGTTCGACGTCCACGCCGAGGGTGTTGGCGTAGATCACCCACTGCATGCGGGTCGCGTTGCCGGCGGGGGGGGTCAGGGCGTCGGGCGTGGGGTGGGGCCCGTCGGTGTCGGCCGGGGGCCGGTCGGCCCTCCCGGTGCCGGGGGTGTCGGTGTCGGACCGCCCGGTGTCGGCCCTCCCGGGGTCGGGGTTTGCGCTTGCGTCATCGTGTTCCACCTTCCAGCCGCGCGGCGCGAAGATGACTCGCGCCGCTTTTGCGGATACGACCTGCCGGTCCCCCGTGGGGGACACGACGGTCACCTGTTCGGCCATGCTGTTCACCTCGGTTGACGGGGCCACGGGAGGCGTGCGCTGTCTGGTTCCGGTGCGGGGCCGGAGACGGCGCACACCCCGCGTGACCCGCAACCCGCCGCTTAGGGGCCTGCGGGAGCGAGGATTGCGAAGGGATAGCGGTTGGCCTCCACCAAGTTCACGCTCGTGATCGGGTTCGCGACTTGGAACGCGACCCGGAACGTGAGCCGCAACGCGGAGGTGTCCTGCTGCATCAGGTTCAACACGACCGTGCCGGTGTTGTCGGACACCACGCCTTCTGTGAATACGCGGAAGGAGATGTCCTGGCGGATGCCGAGAACGGCCTGTGTCCAGTCGCCTGCGATCAGATCCGCAGTCGTCTCGTCCCAGGCGCCGCCGTCCACGTAGGCGACGTTCTCGCCGTAGAGGGTGGCTGGGGTCGCGCCGGTCAGCGACGGTGAGTAGATGGGGGTGCCGTCGCTGGCGCGGAGCCCCCGGAGGGTGGAACGCATCCTCGGCCTTGCTGCGAACCCGTTGACGGTGAACCCGTCGTCCTCCACCAGCGCCATGACTTGGTTGACGTCCTCGGCGACGTCCTGGTCGGCGACGGAGCCGCGGGCGAAGGTGTTGCCCGCAGCGGTCGCTCCGGGTACCACGGCAGCGGGCCAGCTCGCAGGCTTGTTGACACCGAACAGCACGGCGGCGTCCAACGTCCTGCCAACCGCAGCAACCAAGTTGGGGCGGATCTCGGCCCACAAATCGAATTGCGCGTCGGCGATGACGTTGTCCGGCACCGGCACGATCACCGCGATCTCTTCGGCGATGAGGTAGCGGTTCGCCCACTGCAGCGCGGTGGTCTGCTTCAACCCTGCGTCGCCGTCGACGAAATATGCCTGCGGGAGGGTGGAGAGCACGGGGAGGCGGGTTTGTTTGGTGCTCATCGTGACGGTCCGCATCAGCCTGCGGGCGGCGGATTGCTCCTGCACCGCCTGCAGGATGACGTTGGATTCGTCCTCGGGGATCAGCGGTCCCGCGTCGGTGCGGGTGATCAGATCGTTTACGGCCATGGTTAGGTCAGCTCCTTGCAGCCCTGATCAGGTCATTCATGGTTGGGGGGGTCGGAGCCGTCGCCCTCGCCCCCTGATCCGCTGATCCCGTTGCGGGAGCTGACGTTGCGCCAGCGGCGAGATAACTGTGTCGTTCGAGCAGCGCCGAGACTGCTGCGTTGATCGTTTCGGTGTCGATCGCGCCGGACTCGGTGACGGGGATGTCGTCGAGGCCGAGCAGTTTCAACGCGACGTCGGGGTCGGCGACCAACTCGGGGTTGATCAGCTTTCCCGTAGCCGCTGCGACCGCGCGGGTGGAGAACATCTCTTTGCGCATTTCCCGCACTGTTTCGGAGCGGGCTTCGTCGCGGGCTTGCGCGATCGCGCGTTCCTGTTCCGACATCGCCTGCCGTTGCAGTTTCGCGAGTTGCTGTTCGAGTTCGGTGGCACGCTTGGCGGTTTTCTCGGCTTCCTTCGCGCGTTGTTTCCACCGCTCCAACGCCTTGACGCCGTTGTCCCCCAGTTTTTCGCCGTCGGTGTCCTCGGGCGGTTCCGCGCTTGCGGGTGCGGGTTCGAGGGGGGGTTCGGTTTGGGCGTTGGGTTCGGCGTCCGTTGCGGGCGCCTGTGGTTCGTCGGGCATTGCGCCTCCAGGTGTTGCCCTGCCGTTGCGGCAGGTTCACCGACGCCGGTCAGACGGGGGTTTCCGTCTCGACTTCGACGTCGATGTCGGGGGCCGGGACCGCCGTTGCGGGGGCCACGACCGGGGTGGGGGGTGGGGTTTCCTCGCGCATCGCCATCGCTCTGCGGACGGTCGCGGGGTCCATCTTCAAGTGCTCGATGAGGACGATTTCGAGGGGGACGCCCATCGCTTCGAGCTTCTGCGCGGCGTCGACCTGTTGCGCTTCGACGCGAGTTTGGGTGTCGGCCCAGCGGACGGTCATCGGCGCGTCGGTGAGGGCGGGCTGTTCGATCGCGAGGGCGAGGCCGATGGCCTGCCGCCAGCCGAGCCCGAATCTTGGGAGCGCCCCGTCGATCCGTCTGACCAGCGACGCCTCTGCGGCTTTCAGCGTCTCACCGGAGGTGCCGGATCCGGCGCCGCCGCCGTAGTAGTGCTGGGGGACGCGGGTGATGATGCGGATGTCGCGGAGGACCACGTCGAGCGCGGAGACGTAGCCTGCGAGGTCGGCGGCGGGCAAGGTCCCGAACTTGGCGGCCGGGTTTTCGCTGACCATCGCTCTGTCCGCTCGCACGTCGAACGGCGACACCGGTTCGCCTGTGTCGGGGTCGCGGGGCAGCTGGATCCCCGTCGCGGTCCTGATCGGCACGGCGCCGAATGAGGCGGCGATGACGAGGTCGGCGAGGATCTTGGAATGGGTGTCGGCGAGCGGCGCGACGGGTTTCAGGTCGGACTCGGGAGCGCGGATGAGCCGTGCGCGGTTGGCGAGTTCGACGACGGGGACCTTGCCGGCGAACGCGGGCGGCGCGGCCACGAAGTCGTACTCCTGCCAGCCCTGCATCCGTTGGGCGATCACCTGCGCGGGGGTGGGGATCCCGGTGATGGGGAGGGGGTCGGGGATGAGGTCGTAGGCGGTGCTCCCGGCCGCGGAGCGGGTGTAGACGTATTTGTAGATGCCTTCGGTGAGGTAGACGTTGGCGTGGGGTTGGCCGGTCCATTCGTCGATCCACAGTTTGACGGCGGCTTCGACGTTGTAGGGGGGTTCCCCGGACCGGGCGACGACCATCTGCTCGGGGTCCTCGACCGAGATCAGCGCCTGCCCGTCGACGTCGGGCCAGACGAGCAGGAACGCGGTTCCTTTGGCGAGCGATTCGGTGTGGCCGACGGCGCTCATGACGTCGAGTTCGTTGCGGAGCCAGATGTCCCACGCGGCTTGGGAGCCTGCCGAGTCGTCGTCTTCTCCGACGCGGAACCCGTCGACGACGAGGCGTTCGGCGACGGCGTTGACGCCGACTGCGGAGACGTTGGTTTTGGGTGGGGTGAAGTCGGCGTGGGCGCCGAAGACGTCGCGGTATTCGCGGACGACGATGCGGAGTTCCCGGTCGCCGGAGTAGTAGCCGTCGTAGAGGCGGGCGTGCGCGGCTTGGATTTTCAGGCGGGGGAGGAGACGCGCGAGCCATTCCAGCGGCGGCGGCATCGGCTGTCGGCTCCTCTCCCTTTGGTCACGCGAAGTAGGTGGCGTATTCGGGTTCGGCTCTTCGGACGGCACCGTCGATCGCCATCAGCAACGCGACGATGAGGTCGATGCGGGCGCCGGACCGTTCCCGTTGCGGCTTCACGGGTTTGAGGTTTTCGGCCTCGTCCTGGCGTGCCTCGAGGCTCGAGGCGTTCCAGCGGGCGACGGGGTTGCCGTAATGGATCAATTCTTTGGTTCTGACCCGCCGCATCATTTCCTTCATCGGGGTGGACATCCCGGCGTACCCCTGCCCCACCGGGTAGAGGTTGAGGTTGCGCCGTTCCAAAACTTGTCGGACGGGTTCTGCCATCCACCGGTCGTGGCCGACGTCGGTGACCTTGAACCGGCCCGCGTCCTGCGTGATCCCGTCGTAGACCGCGTCGTAATCGACCACGTTGCCCTCGGTCACCGTTATCCAGCCCTCACGGGCCCACTGAGCGGCTTTCCCGCCCAGATAGGCGTCGAGCAAAGGGATCTGCGCTTCGGGCAGCCAGCAGCGCCACAGCGCGACCCACGGCGTCTCGTCGGGGAACAGCCAGCACACCGCTGTCATGTCGGTCGTCGCGGAGAGGTCGAGCCCCCCGACGCAGCGTTTCCCTTCGAGCTTGGCGACCGGCCAGTCGGGGGTCGGGGCGATCTCCCCCGCGCAGCGGTCCCACATGTCCAGCGGCATGAACCGTGTGGTGGCCTGCACCCACTGGTTCAACCTGAACTGTCGGAAACTGTTTTCTCTGGAGGGGTCGTTTCTTGCTTCGAGGGCTTCGTTGCGGAGGTCTTGGATCCGCAGGAAGTCACCGAGCGCGGGGTTGGCGTGCCCCCAGTTGGTTTCGTCCCAGGGGTCTGCGTCGGGGTGGGTGTTGCGGATGTAGGTGAGGATGTGCGGCGCCCGGGCGGGGTCCTCCGCGACTTTCACCATCTCGGCGTGCTGGTTCGCCGCGAAGCTGTCGCTGCTGCTGCCGGCGGTGGTCGCGGCGACCATCAACGGTTGGTCGCGGGTTCCCATCCCCGTCCGCAGCGCATCCCACAGCGAACCGTCTTTCTGGGTGAGCACCTCGTCGAAGATGACACCGCTGGGGTTGTGACCCAGCGCACCTCCGGCGTCTGCCGGGATTATCTCGTAGTAACTAGCTGTACGCTCGTCGATTATTCTTTTCGCCGCCGATTTGATGGTCAGACGGCGGTTGAGCACTGGGCTCAACAACACCATTCTCTCCGCGACATCGAACACTTTGCGGGCCTGGTCACGGTCGCAGGCGGCCCCAAACACCTCCGCTGACTCTTCGTCATCCGCTACGACCAATATGATAGCTATGGCCGCTAGCAATTCTGACTTACCATTTTTCCTGGCTACTTCTATCCAGCACAACCGGTAGCGGCGGATCCACCGTTCGGCCTCGAGATCCCAATGGACCTCACCGAACAGGGGAACCACGATGCCGCGTTGCCAGGGGGCGAGGAGAAACGGTTTGCGGGCCCAGCGGCCTTTGGTGTGGCAGAGCAGCTCTTGAAAGACGCGGACGGCGCGGTCGGCTCTGGGGTGGCACAGGTGCGGGCCGGACTGGTTGCAGCGGTCGCAGCGGCGGGTTGTCCCGTCGGTCATCGCAACCCCTCACGGGTCGGGGGGTCGGGCCGCGCGCCGACCCGGAAGGCGTGGAGGCCGGGGGATCGGCGCGGCGGCGATGAAAAGCGGTTCGGGTCGGGGTGCCGGGGGTTCCGCGCACCCTCGGGTCGGGTGCAGGGAGTAGTTGGGTCGTCGGTAGCGGAACCGTCTGCCCGGTGCTTCCCGTCCCGTTCCTTGCGGGACAACAGAGGTATCGGCGGAACCCGCTCGCGGCTTTACAACAAAGTTTGGGTTTCTAGCTGAGGAGGGCTTCGCGGTCGTCGGCGGTTTCGTTCCCGCCCGACATCAGGCTCGCCCGGTCCGCAGGCGTCAACCCGAACCGCCCCCCCGCCGCCAAGATCATGTGGGACGTTTCCCGCAGCATCTGCATCGCGGGATTCTTGACCGTCGCGTCTTTCCGGCCGGTGCACAGCACCCCACGCTCGGTGACGGTGCGGCGGGCCTCACGGTAGTGCGCCGCCGCGTCGCACAGCACCTCGAACGCCAGCACATCCCAGTGCGTCAGCACCCCTTTGCGTTCGAGGTCGGGCGCGAGTTTCTCCCAGATCTCCCGCGACGCGGGAGGGAGGTCGTCGGGCGGCTGAACCGGCCGGTACGACGGCACCGGCTCGTTGAGGTTCACCCTCGAGGGGCGTGTCTCGCCGTGCAGCAACTTCAGGTTGGTGGGTGTCGGGGCGGGTCCTCGTTTACCCATGTCAACCTCCTTCTCGGTCGACGCGGCCACCCCTACCATCCGGGTCCTATCGGACATCCGGGGGTGCAGGTGTACGCGATCAGCAAACAATTTGCGTTCGATGCGGCGCACCGTCTCGACGGTCTGCCGGCGGGCCACAAGTGCGGCAGGGTCCACGGGCACACCTACCGCGCGGAGTTCGTCCTCCAGGCCGACGAACCCGATCCGACCACGGGGTTCGTCCGCGACTACGGCGACCTCGACCCGGTACGGGCGTGGATCGCCGCCTACTTGGACCACCGCGACCTCAACACCGACCTTGTGGCGGGGTTGCACCGGCCTCCCGCCCCGCCGCTGGGGTTGGAAGTCCTCGGGCAGCCCTCTGCGGAGCGGATCGCGCGGTGGATGTTCGCCCGCTGGTGCGTGCCGATACCGGAGCTGGTGGAGGTGCGGGTGTCGGAGACGCCGAATACGTGGGCGTGCTACCGGCTGTGAGCAAACTTCGGGTGTCGGAGGTGTTCGGCCCCACCGTCCAGGGTGAGGGGCCCGCCGCCGGTCAGCGGTGCGGGTTCCTGCGGCTGGGGGGGTGCAACCTGACGTGCCGTTGGTGTGACACGGCCTACACCTGGGACTGGACGGGGGTGTCGGACGTCGCGCGGGAGCGCGGCCGCCCGTTCGACCCGAAAGCCGAGACGTACTTCTCGGAGCCGGGTGAGATCGCGGGATGGCTGGTGACGTTGGACGTGCCGTTGCTGGTGGTGTCGGGCGGGGAGCCGCTGCTGCAGCAGCAGCCGTTGACCGCGACGCTGCTGCGGTACCGGCTGCGGTCCAGAGCGAAGCACCGGCCGGTCCGCGTCGAGGTGGAAACGAACGGCACCCGCCCCCCGGACCTCCGGCTGGTGGAGCAGGTGAACCGGTTCGTGGTGTCCCCCAAGCTCGACCATTCCCGCGCCGGTCCCCGCGAGGTCCGCGTCGTGCCCGACGTCCTGAACCGGTTCGCGGAGTTGCACGCGGAAGGGGCGGCGGATGTGGCGTTCAAGTTCGTCGTGCAGACCGCTGCGGATCTGGACGAGGTCGCCGGCATCGTCGCGGAGGTCGAACGGGGCGGGGTGCCGGTGTGGGTGATGCCCGAAGGCCGGACCGTCGAGGCGGTCACGGGGGTGCTGGCGGCTGTCGCGGACGGGGTCGTCGCGGCGGGGTGGAACCTGTCGGGCCGGTTGCATCTGCAGGCTTGGGGTGACGTCCGGGGCCACTGACGTCCTCTTCTCCGGCGAGCACCTCGGCCAGTGTCCTGCCGGGAAGCGGCCTGGGGTGGCAGAAGCAAAGACAGGCCGTGAAGCACGTTTTGCAGTTGAGGCGGCAGTCGTCGTGGCGGTCGTGGATGCAGTACGTCGAGGTGTACAGATGCAACACGGCCATCGCGTTACTTCTTGCTCTTGCTTTTCTTGCGGGACCCCCGGCTGTTCGCGACCCGCGCGGCGGTTTCCTTCGACGCGCCGGACTTCCGAACGCCGTGGTACACCTTCCAGTTTTTCACCTGCTTGCCCGGCATCTTTCATTCACCGTCCTCGTCCACGTAGCACAGCTGGATCTGCGCTCTGGCGTGTTCGGTGCCGTAGGCCAGCCACCCCAACGTCTCCCACGTCCTGGCGTCGTGGGAGGTCAACAGATCGATGTAGCGGTCGCCGTCCCGGCCGACCCATTCCGACACGATCACCCAGCCGTTCAGCAGCCCCTGCCGCAACGCCTCGTCCGGCTGGTGCTCGCCTGTCAGAAGTTGCTGCAAACCGCTGTGCAGCAGCCCCTGCAGGCGAGCGACCGCCTCGTCGTCGTCGCGTGGTTCGGCGGCTATCCCCGGGGTCCCCGCTGGCGGGGGGTGGCGCCCTCGACCGACTCGGGGCCACCGGAGGAGGTGCCGAGTTCGTCCTCGGGGATCTCCTCGCTGGAGCCGCCCTGCTCCTGCTGTTCCTGCTCCTGCTGCTGCTGTTCCTGTTCCTGCTGCTCGCGCTGCTGACGCTGCTCCTCGGTTTCGTTCTCGGGGATCTGCTGCTCCGACATGGCGTGTTCCTTTCGGGCTATGCGGGTCGCCCCCAGCCGGGGGTGTCGCGGGCGGTGCGTTTCGAGTGGCAGGACTGGCAACGCGGTTTCAGCCAGCGTTCGTCGTCGGGGTCCGCAACCCCGGCGGCGACAAGCTCACGGCGGGTGTGCGGGTCGTGGTCGGGTGTCGTCGCTCGGCCACCGCAGTCCACGCACCACGGGTGCCTCGCGAGGAACGACGGCCGGATGCGGGATTCCCACGATGCGCCGTATCCACGCTTCCTCGGGCCCGGTCTGGCGTTCCTCGCGCGGTGGGTTTCGCACAACCCCGACGTCACCAGCGCGGGACACCCCGGCTGCCCACACGGCTTCTTCGCTGCTGTCGGCACGCTACGCACACTTCTCGGAACCCTAGGTAGTGTGTAATCGGAAAAGCAAATCGCGCAAATCCGCTGGTTAAATGGCCTTGACAAACGCTTTCCGGGCTTTCTCGTAGTGCGCGTGGCAGAAACCGCGGGCCCGCAGATCGGTCCTCGGGCACCCCGGATCGGAGCATTCCCGCAGCACGTACCCTGCCGGCGGGCGGCGCACATCCGCAGGGAAACACTCCCACGCATCCAGCACCTCCGCAGCCGCCTCCGCAGCCGAACCGCTGTCCCCCGCCCCCACCGCCGCGACGAGCTTCGCGGCGAGCAGGTACACCGCGAACCGCAGTTCGGCGGCGTCGGCGTGGCGAACCAGCTCGGGGTCCAGCCAGCGGCCGAACCCGTCCGCGAGGACGTGATGCGGACGCCACGCAGCAGGGCCGTGACGGGCGACCGCGAGGTGCGCCATCGCGAGATGCTGCGTGCACCTGCGGTAGGCGACCGCGAGGACCGGGTCGCCCGCCTCGGGCCGTCCGGGGCCCGTCGAGGCCGACACCCTCGGCCGTGCGGGGTCCCCGCCGGCAGGCCACCACGCGACCTCCGCGACGTGCTCGAGGAGGTCCAGCAGCCCGTCGATCACCGCCAGCGCGTCGTCGACGCGGCGTTCCTCCGCGATCCCCGCCCGGGTCACAGCACACCCCCCGGCGAGGGCGGCCCGAACGGCTGCAGGCCGGGTTTCCGGGCGGGCGGTTC
>Ga0307410_10000062_pt1 | contig 38344 bp, 38 predicted proteins | sample 322Ometagenome_3_FD_203707 | JGI IMG/M metagenome (GOLD analysis project Ga0307410, IMG submission 203707) | Maize rhizosphere microbial communities from greenhouse at UC Davis, California, United States - 322HYB-O-3 | ecosystem: Host-associated > Plants > Roots > Rhizosphere > Soil | place... | reverse complement strand
CCTTATCGGGGCAGGCGGTACAGGCTCAAAGGTGCTCACTGCGCTTATGGAAATGAATCACAGCCTTACGGCACTCGGGCATGCAGGGCTTTCGGTGCACCTTTGGGATGATGATATTATCACAAATGCCAACCTTGGCAGACAGCGTTTTGCGCCCAGCGAGCTTGGGCTTTATAAATCCGTGGCACTCATCAATCGGGCAAACCGTTTTACGGGTACGGACTGGAAAGCGGAAACAGTAAAATTTGAAAGGGACAGCTTGGGGAAACTGCCGAGTAATGCCAAGGCAAATATTTATTTAACCTGCACAGATAGCGCAAAGTCCCGTTTTGAGGTTGGCGACATTTTAAGATACAGCAACCCAAGGCATCACAGGGATGACCCCAAATACTGGATGGATTTTGGCAACAGCCAGTATACAGGGCAGGTCATACTCTCCACTGTTGGGGAAATTCCACAGCCCAAGTCCGAAAAATTTGAAACGGTGGAAAGCCTGCCTTTTGTGACAGAGGAATTTGCAGAGCTGTTAAATCAGTCCGAACAGCAGGACGACACCCCAAGCTGTTCGCTTGCCGAGGCGCTCGAAAAACAGGATTTGTTTATTAATTCTGCTTTGGCGCAGATGGGATGCTCGCTTTTATGGAATCTGTTCCGAGAGGGTATGACCCAGAACAGGGGATTTTTTCTTAATTTGAAAGATTTCCGATCACAGCCCATTGCGGTGGGATAAGCCCTAAATCGGGCGGCAAAAAGACACTCCTTCCTCTCGGGCGGAGCATCTTTTTGCGTTTAAAACGGTGGAGCGCTTTTGCCAAAATGCAGTGCCCGCTATTTTACCAAATCCGCTGCGTTTTTTTAAGGGATGCTTATCATCCCTTTTGCTCTTTTTGGGCGCGCTTCTTTTCTTTCCGAGGGCGGCCAAAGAAAAGAAGCAAAAGAAGACCGCCTTTTTTTTTATGGCTTTTATTTTAATTGTATAATAGGCGCTTTTTTCCAGCGGGAAAAGTCTTTGAAAAGATACGCTATGTTTTCAAACTCGATAAAGGCTATGAGTTCTTCTTTGCACTTTATTTTAAATCCCCTGAAATGCTGAAAATCCTTTAGTGGAATATCGGCCAGATCTCCAAAGGTTCTCACATCTAAAACACCGAACATGCTGTACATTCTTCTGCTGAAAGGAAATTGGCTGTCGTAAAGCAGTTTCTGCCGGTCTTTTTCCTTTTTTTCTTTTCTGATCTGAGCGGGGCTGGGATTTAGATTTAATTCACGCTTTAATTCCTGAAGTTTTTTCTTGTAATGATCGATTTCACACATTAGTTCGGTTGCTGCTTTTACTTTATTGCAGGTTTTCTCGTAAAGCTCCTCCACATATTGGGATGTAACCCCGTATTGTTCTGCCGCCTGGGTCAGGGGCATCTTATCAATGAGTAGTTTCTGAAGTAAATCATATTCCTTTTCAGAAAGTACCTGCTTGGACATTTCGATATAAAACCTGTTGGTGCGGTCAATAACATTATGCATAACAATACAAGTTAAATCCTTATTGCCAAAATAGGTTTTGGCTCTTGCAGTTCAATGCTAAGATACTAACGTTAATTGAGTTATGCAATGTATTTGCAGGAAAGGCTTAAGCTCAGGAAACAAAACAGCCCAAAGCAATGCTTCAGGCTGTAATACTTTTTAATTTCTAATTTTTAATAGTTATTAAAATTTAAGGTGCATACTGTTTATCACCTTGGCTTTTACCAGATCTGAATTTTTAATCTTGAGTGTCTGGTGTCTCCCTCCGTTTTTCTCAAAAATCTCAATTAGCAGCAGTTTGTCATCCGCTATTGTAAATTGGTCAAAGAGAAACACATTCTGGTCTGTGGCTTTTCCGGGAATCTCATCAAGGGTTTTGTAAATGCGGAGCGGCACAATTGGCCTTTGCTGCGAGGCAGTTCGTCTGGCTGTTTTTTTATCTATCACCTTGAAAATCATAAAGTCAATGTTGAAAGGTACATTGGTTTGGTTTTCAAGCTGCGTATGGAAATAATACTTGCCGTTGTGGATATAGATGCCCTTTAAGCTGAACTGAATGCCGAAACTCTCCGATGCAATATGCTTTACGATTCGCTTGTTGCTTTTGTAAATAGTTTCCAGAATCAAACCTGCCAGTGAGGGCGGTGTTTTTCCAAGCTCCTCAAAAAGAACATCGCTTGCACTGACTTTGTCGAAGTTCTTCTGCATCGCCATAAGATCATAGCTGAGGGTAGGCGGGTTGGCGCTGTACTGCACGTTAAAATTGTAAAAACGGCCGTCATCTGTAATCACCGAAAAGTTGGTTTCCTCTTCAAAAGTCTTGACCGATGCCTTGATGCGAAGGACGTTTTCAGCATCCTCGGCTTTTGAGGCAATCAGGTATTCACTTCCAAGATCCACGTATCGGATAGCGGAAGGGAAAATAAGATGGGAAGTTTTATCATAGGTAACCTGCATATGGTAGGGCGGTATCGTTCCTAAATCAAGGGTGTTGGCTTCGTTTTCCTGCGCAGACGCGGCTAATGAATATGTTATTAAAAGGGCTGTTGCCCAAAATAGTTTAAATTGATTTTTCATAATAATTTATTTTAGATTGCTTTTATTTTTTGGAAACCAGATACACTTGATGTCCTGCTTTTATGGTCACTTTAGGCGTCCTCACTTTTTTGGCGAAATAGCCCGAGATGCCCTGAACCACCCCGCGGCTCAGGTCAGCAGCCACCTGCTGTCCTGCAGACTGCGTCATCATCAGGCTCGTGCCGGACTGTTGGCTCATGTTGCCCGCCATTTCAGTTAGGGCACTTCTTTCGGCAGAATAAGGAACTGACACTCCCTGCTGGCCGTCAAAGTCATAAATAGTAATGTCTACCGGAATAATGGAGCCCTCAAGTTCTATGGAAGTGACTTTCAACTGCAGTCGGCCTGCCTGTATCTTCGCATTTGCCGTCACTATTGTGCCCGCTGCTATGATACGACCTGAAATCCTTGCAGGTTCTACAAGACGAAGGGAAACACCTGCCTCGCCAATAATAGTTTGTGTTTGGTGCACACAGGCCCTGATACTGTTTTTTGGCTGAAGCGTTTCTTCCATTGAACCTGCAGAATGAAACCCTCTGCCCGTGTTCCATTCTGCAATAAGAGTGCTATCTGACGGACGTTGATACAGCGAGGATACTCTGCTTTTTTTTGCAGGAGCCAGTGCCGAAAAAATCTTCTCTTCTGATTCCGACTTTGCTACTGTCGTGTTCTTGCCTGCAGGCTCGACAGAACCGGAGCCTGAAGGAAGGTATTTAGCGGCCATCTGATAGGATTTTTCCATAAGTGCCAGCTGGTCATCAACCGTGGCAGCTTTGGGAATTTCCTTTTGCGCGAGTTCCTGTTTCAGTTCCTCGAGCTGCCTACGCAGTTCCTTGGCTTCTCCGTTATCCTGCTGATAGAACGAGCCCAGTGTGCTTTGGGCAGTTCGGTAAGTGTTCAGCGCCGGATTGTTAGTTTCTACCGTGTCATCGGGCAGTGATTGTTTCTGCTCAGCGTTGCCCTCATTCCAGTAATCGGACAATGTGGTTAAAGCGTTCTTTTTTTGCTCTTCTTTGTCTTCGAGTATTTCCTGCTCGTACGCTTTCTGTTTGTCTGCCTGCAGTACCGATACGCTTGCCTGTGGCACGCTGTCGTTCAGACCAAAGCTTTCGATCTGCTTTTTATCCTTCGACGGCTTAAAGATCAAATACATACAGCCGAAACATACAATTCCCATCAGTGTGAAAATCAGCGGTTTTTTAATACGCTCGACAGTTGTCTTTTTTTCATCAGGCAGAAACGAGGAAGTGTCTTGGCGAGCCTCTTCTGAGAGAAGGCTGACCTTTTTTTTATTTTCTTTCATAATCCTATTTTTTTTTAATTGGCTTGAGGGAGTCCTGTAGGGACGCCGGACTTTTTTCCCCTGCCGAGGCAGGGCTTTCGATATGTTCTAGAGCCATATTGTTTCTTGCGTATGCCGTATCGCGGCATACGTTGAAAATGACAACTGCGGTCAGCAGCAAGTACGCTGCAAAAAAGTACAGTATCACCTGATGCTGCCTTTTTATTGGCATTGCTTCCCAGTTCTTGTCAAGCCCTTCCAGCCATTGGTCTATATTTGCTCTTAATTTATTCATAACCTTGCTATTTTGTTCTCAAAGCTTAAAACGCTTTGGACATTTATCTGTTTTTTGGTGCTGTTCATCATTGACCAAAGCGACTGCCTGCGACGCGCTGGGCGCAGATATAACAGACAGGTTTGTCAGTTCCGTTTTTTTTAGCAGCTGTCCAAATTGGTCTTTCTTTGCCACCTGCATTCTGTTGAGAGAAAATTTACCGTTCAGGTATTTTACCAGCATAATACATCGTACACTTGGCTTGTCTTCGCCTGACCATTGCAGGTAGCCTGTCAGCAGCAAGTCCTCTTTAGGCAAACTGTCTTTTCCATTTTTGCAGTTTTCAAGATATTCGCTGATGCTGTCTTTTAACTTTCCTCCGTACGCACCCTGCGTATGGAAATAGCCGTTAAATCCTTTTTCAGTCAGAATTCTCGCAAATGTGTCTAAATCTAATAATGCTTCCATAAGATTTTTTTAGCGTTCGATGACTTCTATATCCCTGTTTTCAACCACCGCAAACTTTTCAATATTAAAGCCCTGCGGATTATTGTCCGATCGCACCGAGTTTACCAAAAGGCAGGATGTAACCAGACTGCGGCTGGTTACATTACTCGAACGTATGATAATTTGCCTTGCATAGCTCCGCACCACATATGGGTAAGTCTCGAAATTGCAGACCACGCTGTCCATCTCGATACGCTGCTGTATATTGCCCGATATGATCCGGTTGTAATAGCCTTTCTCCAAAAGATCCTTGTAATAGTTAAAGGCGCTTTTATCGGCAAGGTTAAATGCCCTTTTCATATTGCTTTCAATCGCATTTTTGTCGGGCGCCAGGGTAAAGAACAGCTCGTGAAAACGCCTTACGTGCTCTCGGGCTTCCACAGGACGGTTAATCGAGGCGTCCTGAGCGAGTGCGAGCATGAGCGATTTACCATTGTCCAACACATAAATTTTCTGGCGCTGCTGCTCAGCGAAACCATACGATCTCCAAAGCGCGTATCCGGTCACTAATGCACAGAGCACGGCAAATACGATGGCATACAGCCTGATTTGCTGAAAACTGTTTTCTATATTTCTGAGTGTTTTAAATTCCATTTTATTGAATGTTTATTGATTACTTATTGACCAGTCTTCCGGCAATGTTGCCTGCTGCTGACCCTGCGCCAGCGCCGGCTATATTTCCGGACTTCATGGCAGTCTGGTGGATGTTGCGTGAAAAATTTCCTGCGCCGCCTGCTTGGATAATCCAGCCTGTCACTGTTGGAATGGTAAAATAGCCCACGATGCCGATAATCATAAAAATGATGTATATGGTGTTTGAGGTGTCGGGAATGAAAGCGGGATCGGCGAGCATTTCTATGTCCCTTTCAATAATCAGGGACTGGATCCTGGCCAGCATCGAGCTGAACAGGTCCGCTACCGGAAGCCAGAGATAAACGCTTACATACCTTGTAATCCACTGCGTGAGAGTTGACTGGAATCCGTCCCAGACTGATATGGCAAATGCGATAGGTCCGAGGATGGACAGCACTATGAGAAAGAAAGTGCGTATGGTATCGATTACCAGCGCTGCAGCCTGAAATAGTATTTCTAGAAGGTTGCGAAACCACTCTTTTATTATTTTCTCTATCTGATAGGTCTGCCTGTCCATATACATTCCGGCCATAGTCCCGATGTCCGAAGGCGACCAGCCCAGCTCGTCCAGTTTCTTGTCAAACTCCGCGTCCGATACCATATAGGCGGTTTCGGGATTGCGGATCATCGCTTCATGCTCCAGCAGGTCTTTTTTTGCCTGAAGATTGTTCAGATCCAATACCTGATCTTCCAGAATACTATGTGTTCCCTGAACTATCGGGCTTAATACGGCATTGATTGTACCCAGCACGATTGTCGGGAAAAACATGATGCAGAGACCCAGTGCAAAAGGGCGCAGAAGCGGGTAGACATCAATAGGATCAGCCCGGCTGAGTGCCTGCCAGACTTTCAAGGCCACAAAAAATAGCGCCCTGAGTCCTGCCAGTCCTTTGGCCACCGCCGCCATATCGGCGGACAGTGGCAGCATCTCATCATACAGCGAGCGAAGGACCTGGTGAAGATTATTGAATTCCATATTACCAGTATTTTTGGTTTGGGGTGCCGTAAAGCTCAAGAACCCTTTTGGTGCTGTTCTGCCTTTTAGCCCTTAGAATACTGACCGAAATATTTTTATTGGTGTAGTAACGTACAAGGCTGTGGTATTCTTTTACCTCTTTGTATACACGGTCGATAATGTCCATTCGCTCCTTATCACTGAGTGACAGGCTCGAGGAGGTGACAATCTGCTTGAGTTCTTTCAAAAGCTCGGTACTCTCTCCCAGCAGCGCCGAATATCCCTTGGCAATGGAGGTGAGTTCTCTTGCCGAAAAGTTTGGATCATTAAGCATCCTTCCGAAATTTTGCACATACATTTCCGATACATCGCCCACCAAAAGGACGGTCTGCTGTACCTTGCGGGCATCTTTTACCAGATTGTTAATCGCCTGGAGCTTATCGTAATATTCTTTGCCCTGTTTGTATACCTTTTCGACTTCCTTGAAATTTTTGACCACATTGCTAACTGTAGAGGAAGTCTGTATGATCTCGTTGGCGCTGTTGAGAATCCCCGAGGCAAGATTGGCCGGATCGGTAACCACAAACTGGGCCTTTGCTGATGGTGCCGATGCAAGCATAATTGCCGCAGAAACCATAAATAGTATTTTTTTCATTGTTATCGATTTTTAAATTGTTATTGATTACTGATTTTCCTGTTCGCGACGCCTACTGGCGATCTGCTTGATGGCAAGCTCTACATTGCCGCCAAGTTCAGCGGCAAGCTGCATTACTTCCATTTTTTCTGTTTCTTCTGTCGTGTACGCGAGATATTCCTCAGCGGACACTTCTGTGGCATAGACAGCCGAGTGCGTCCCTCCAAGCCCGATCCATACTTCTTTGTAAAGACGTGATGCATCGTTGTTCATATTAATGGATAACACCTGCGCTTTTTCTTTGTCTGTTAGTCCTAGCATGGCCTGTATTTCATCAAACTTGTTCATGTATTTGCGCTGATCCAGAAGAATCTTGCAGTCCGAATTATTGATGATGCTTTCCTTAACAATAGGAGACTGGATAATGTCATCTACTTCTTGGGTCACCACAATGGCCTCGCCAAAGAACTTCCGAACAGTTTTAAATAAATACTTTATATAATTTGCCATACCTTCCTTTGCAATAGCTTTCCAAGCCTCTTCAATCAGGATAAGTTTTCGGATGCCCTTAAGCCTTCTCATCTTGTTGATGAACACTTCCATAATGATGATCGTTACGATTGGAAAAAGGATTTTATGCTCCTTGATCGCATCAATCTCAAAGACTATAAAACGTTTGGAAAGCAGATCCAACTGCTTGTCGGAATTCAGCAGGTAATCATACTCGCCGCCTTTGTAATAAGGCTCCAGTACATTAAGAAAATTGGCAATGTCAAAGTCTTTTTCCCTTACCTGTTTTTCTATCAGCACGCCTCGGTAGTCTCCCTGAACATAATCGTAAAAACCATTGAAAGACGGAAAGACGTCATCGCGCTTGATCTTTTCGATATAGCCGCTTACGGCATTGGACAGTGCCACTTCCTCGGAGCGGGTGGGAGGCTCGTCATCACGTTTCCATAATGTCAGTATGAGCGTCTTAATACTTTCTCTTTTTTCAATATCGAAAACCCCGTCATCGGTATAGAAAGGGTTAAAGGCAATGGGATTGTCCTCGGTATAGGTAAAATACACCCCGTCTTCGCCTTTGGTTTTTCCATTGATCAGCCCGCACAATCCCTGATAGGAGTTACCGGTATCAACCAGCAGGACATGGGCGCCTTGTTCATAATACTGCCTCACCATATGATTGGTAAAAAAAGACTTGCCGCTTCCCGAGGGACCGAGTATGAACTTGTTGCGGTTGGTAATGATACCGCGTTTCATCGGCAAGTCGGAAATGTCCAGATGGATAGGTTTTCCCGTCAGCCTGTCTGCCATCTTGATGCCGAATGGCGATGGGGAATCATGGTAATTGGTTTCTTCTGTGAAGAAGCACAATGCCGGTTCAATGAAGGTGTAAAAGCTTTCCTCGCTTGGAAAATCCCCTGCATTGCCGGGCATACCCGCCCAGTACAGCGCCGCCGTATCAGTAGTATTGTGCCTTGGCTTGCATTCCATAAGGGCCAGTGCGCTCCCGCAGTCGTTCTTCAGCTGTTTGAGTTCGGACAGGTCGTCCGACCATGCCATTATATTGAAGTGTGCTCGGATTGTCGACAGTCCAAAGGAATGCGCCTCATTCAGATAGCGTTCTATCCATTCTTTGTTGATCTGGTTGGCGCGGCTGTAGCGTGCCAGCGAGTGCATGTTTCGGGCGGACTTTTCAAACTTTTGCAGGTTCTCCTCACTGTTGTCCAAAAACAGGTACTGGTTGTAAATGTGATTGCAGTTCAGCAGTAGTCCCACAGGAGCTGCAAAAGATAAACGGCAGTCGCTGCGGTCTGTGGACAATTTTTCATATCGCGTATCAGCAGATACCGATGAGGGCAAGTCGTCGGTGTCTGAAAGCGTATGAAGGCACAGCCTATTATTTCCTACGCGTACCTCTTCGCTGCCTAGCACAATATCTTGCATCGAGGTACCTGATTGCTTTGAAAGGGTAAGGTACTGTTCCAGCAGTCCCGGCCTGCCTTCGGATCCCACAACATCATCCTCGCTCATGCGGCTGATTTTGACAAATCCGCAGTCGTTAATAATGCGCTCAAACTGAGCAACGGCTTCCATAAAGCGGTGAACTTTTTCTTTATCCCTGATTTCTTTTGGTATTAGTAAACCTTTGCACAGTGAGGAGAAATTGCTCTGCATCCGCATGCGTTCTTTGGTGGTTTTGGTCAGAAACAGGTAACAATAATGATTCAGGAACGGACGCTCGTTAAAGTGCCGCTGATAAGATCTGGCCAGAAAACTCTGCACATCCTTGTCCATTTCAGGATCATAGTTCTCCCTGATGTACCAATCTTGTTTATGGACAATCGTAAAATCGGGTAGGGTCTTAATAGCCTTATGCCAGGCAGAATGAATCGCTTCATATTCGGCCGAAGCCACCGTGAAGAGTTCAGGCAGACGGACTTCAAAGCAGGCGGTAATATCTGCATCCTTTGAAAGGATGCAGTTGTTCTCTACTGCTAGCAGCGGAAATCTGCTTTCCAGTGTTGTGGTCTTGGCTGCGTTTCTCATACGATGCTGGATTTAGCGGTTGACCTTAAATAACGCCGTACTGGCTTGCGGCATATGATGTAACGGGGATGCCTTTTTTTTGCTCCAATTTTCATCAGTCCGTGTTCCCCGTACTTTCTGTTCAGCGAGAAGGTCTGCCAGACAATGAGCGAGGCGCCGCCTGTGCAGAGAAAAAGACAGATATAGGAACTGGTCCCGGCCATGTATAAAACCATGACCAGGATAAGTATTCCAAGCAGCCCTCCTGCGAAGATGAACAGGTACTGTGCCTTGAGTCCCCTGAACTCGACTGTTCTTCCTATGCCTTTGTTGATGTTGTAAGTATTCATAGGCAAGGTTAAAGGAAGAAGGAGCGAAGGATGGTAGCTGCGACAATAAGGAAGATACAGGCGCCGAACCAGCTCGCCGCGGTTTTTGAGGTGTCGGGATCTCCGCTGCTGAATTTATTGTACACCTTAACCCCGCCGATCAGACCGACCACAGCTCCAATGGCGTAGATGAGCTGTGTAGCAGGATCAAAATAGGAAGTAACCATTTGGGTGGCTTCCGTGATGCCTGCTGTTCCGTTTCCCTGCGCCGATAGCTTTAAGGATGACAGTATTATGATTACTGCCTGCAGGAATTTTTTTCTTTGTTTTTGCATAATGAAACACTTTAGATTGTTACTGTATTCCCGCACTACGCGGGCTCTGGCAACAAAAGTGTAATGAATATCGAATGCATGCAGTGAAGTGGCTATCTGTGGAATCAGTTGACTAGCTGTGGCGCTATTTTCAGTGTTTTGGTATAAAAAAAAACGTCAAACATTTTAAGTTTGACGTATTTTGTTAGACGAGAAAGGGGAGTATGCCCTTTTAGACATACTCCCCAATATCAAATTCATTTAAATTAATGTTCCGCAGATAGGAAGATCTGGAATCCTTTTCAGAAGAAAGGCTCCCGTCCAATAGCTCGGTTATTTTTCGGGAAGCACTTTCTATGGAATTTTCCAGCAGGCTGAATAATTCGGTTCCTTGTATTTTCTGAACTAAAGCTATCGCTGTTTCCTGTTGAGAAGGCTCCAAGTTATCTTTTTGAAGCAGCATCCCCACGAAGCTTAGTTCCTCGAAGGTAACCCCTTGGGCAAAACCATCATCTGCGCCGGATATTCCGTATCTGTTCCATTCTTCTTCTTCCTGTTCAAAATCATGCATATTACTGAAAACTTCGTCCAGCTCTTCCTGCGGAATCTGAATACCTGCGTTTTCATTTTCGTCGTATTCAATGTCTAAATTATCAGAATCCGCCTCTGTTTTCTCGATTTGGCTTTGATTGGCATTCTTTGGAACCGAAAGGCTTCTTACAGGCTTTGGCTGACCTATAATATCTGGCAGGTTCGGGTTAACTTTTTCTTGTTTCGGATGCTGTTGCTTTATCCTTTTTTTAATGATAATCTTGTCCTGCATAAGCAGAACAATGATTATCAGGAGGCATATCACAATAACTGTTTCCATAAATCAAAGAATTGGTTTTTGTTTATCAATTTGCAGTGTGTTTATATCCTCTCCAAAATGCTGAAAATGCTGCTTGAGTACATTGTACATGTAATCTGAGATTGTGATTTTTCCATCGCCGAGGATAAAAACAATACGTGATATCTTCTTATGAAAATCCTCACTGATATACACCGTCTTGCCATTTCTAGCTACAAATTCTGTTGGCTGTAAAAAAATGTCTTTGTACTGCCCGATTTGAACAGGCGGTTTGCTTTTCTTAAATAAATTTTTCATAATCATATAATTAAAAAATGGGTTTAAACTTCTCATTAAAATCTTCAGTAATTGCTTTCTCAAAAGCTTCAAAATGATGTTCGAGAATATTGTCAAGATAGGCATACAGCGGTATCTGATCTTTCCCTATTACCTGTACGATGCGGGACAAACGCTCGTGATATTCCTGACGGATGTAAATACTTTTATCGCCACGCTTGTTCATTGAGTGGGTTTTTAAAAAATGATCACCATAACTTCCGTCAAGACTTTTCTTTGTTCGGTTCTTTTCCCGTTGTAAAGGTTTAATCGCTAGTAATTCTTCCTGTTTTACATCTATCTTTTGTGTCTCTTCGATTGGTCCAGGCGGAAACTGTATCCCTTCTTTTTTGACGCCGTCAACCATCAGGTCCATCATCAATTCTTCATTAATGTCCGGCGGGGTTTTTCTATTATTTTCCTTTTCCATAAATCTATAATTGAATAATTTTTAAAAATTCGTCTATGAAAAGGTCTAATTGACACGCTTTCATCAAGCGTTCATCTGGAGGCATTATCGTGGAACGGAAAACGGTTTTGCTGTCTGCTTCACTTTCTTTGCGAAATCGTGTGCTGCTCTTGATTTGGCTTTGCATAAGGCTTAAACCTAATTGTTCAATAAGTTGGTTATACACTTTATACAAAGGCGTGCTTTCCCTGCCGTCAACCTGGTTCCAGAACAGGTTAATAGTTTCTATGGAAGTTTCCCCTTTTTTCATAATCACATCCTGCAAAAGCTGTGTGAAGATCAGTGTACTTTCCATTACCACACGGTCGGCCGTGATCGGGCTAAAAATGTGGTGCATTCCTGCCAATGCTTTCAGGATGCCGGGCGTGTTAACGGTTCCGGGCAGGTCGAAGAATACAACATCAACGGGAGTAGGAGAATCATTTACAAACTCTTGAGCTGCTTCCAATACGCTGTCTGCTTTGTACGGCATGATGGGATAGGCTTTTTTGCTGAGGGTAGTAAACTGCCTATACGCCAACTTTTTTAAGGCTTCGTTTTCCATTACCATTGCCAAATCCCTTGTCTTCATTTTCACAAGGCTGTGCTGTGGAAAATCCGCATCAAATACGGCTACGTTATAGCCTAACCGATAGTGTAGCACACTTGCTAGAAGGGTTGTAAATGTACTTTTGCCAACACCGCCTTTTTGAGAAGAAAAGGCGATAAACAGAGGTTTCTTTTTTGTGTTCATATTTTAAAATTTTAAGTTTATATATCCTAGCAATACAGTTTTGGAGGCACACTGATTTCAAGCTTAGTATTTAGCACCGGGTAGCTGTCAGGGATGCCGGCCGGCATTTCTGATTGCTTGCTTTTTTTAAGTACAGCATCACTGGATTCATTCCAGTATCTAGTCAGGCGGTAATTCCATCTTACTTATATTCTTTCAACCACTCCTTCAGGAATTCAAGATAGTCTCACGTCATGCCGTCACGCTTTCCGACATTTCCGCATTGTTGCGATTTTGCATTCTAGCAATCATGAAAACCAGATGATATGAAATCTGGAATGGTTCCAATATACTTGTCCTGAAGTACGGGCTGATTGTCCTCCTGCCAACATTCAAACACAAAGGACTAATCATTTTCGTTGCCCTGCATTGATGTGGCATTGCTTGTCGCTTAAAGGAAGTGTTTGGTACTTCTTCATATTACAATCCTTTTATAAACAGGGATTTACTTTGTAAAATGAATTTTTATTAAAGGATTTATGCAACGACTACTGAAAAAACGGAGAATAATGAAACGGCTTCAAGCCGTTTTCCCTGTTACATTTAATCCGTCCCGAAGGGCGGATTTTTGTGTTCACCAGAACACGGCAAGTTGTGTTTTGAGGCACTCTAAACCGAGTTAGTGCCTCAAAACAACTTGCCCCGCCGGGGGCTGAAAAAACCTTCCGAAGTCAGGTTTTTATATAAAATTTAATAACGGATAAATAATGAGGGAGAACAATAACAATAAAAAACACAAGGGTGGACGCACGCCCAAAAGCGACCCGAGCATCCACCGCCATGTATTTCGTCTGACGGATACGGAAAATGCCAAACTTTTATCGCTTTTTGAAACATCGGGAATTCCCAACAAAGCAAAATTTATCACCTCGCTGTTGTTCAGCAGGGAGATGAAAACGATTAAAATTGACAAAGGAACAGTTGATTTTTATATGCGGTTGACTTCGTTTCACAGTCAGTTCCGCTCCGTAGGCGTCAATTATAATCAGATTGTAAAGCTATTGTACCATCATTTTTCCGAGAAAAAGGCGGCGGCTTTTCTCTATAAATTGGAAAAACAAACTGCTGAAATGGCGGCACTATGCCAAAAAATCATAAAGATAACTGAAGAATTTGACGCAAAATATCTGAAAAAACAGCCTTAGAAATGATAGCAAAAATCGGAAGAAGCGCAAATTTATACGGAGCTTTAGCCTACAACCAGATCAAAGTTGAGAATGGAAAAGGGGAGATATTGTTTGGCAATAAGATAATTGAAAACGTTAGCGGTAATTATTCCATTGCACAATTAGCCCAATCTTTTACTCCTTATCTAATTGCCAACCGCAATACAGAGAAACATACATTGCATATCTCGCTTAATCCTGATCCGAAAGACAAAGTAAGTGACGACAGGTTCATGGAAATGGCAGATGCATATATGCAGGAAATGGGTTATGGACAGCAGCCTTATGTGGTGTTCAAACATACTGATATTGACCGTAGCCATATCCATATTGTATCGGTGTGCGTTGATGAACAGGGCAAAAAGATTTCGGATAGTTATGAGAAAATGCGCTCTATGAACGTCTGCCGTGAACTTGAAAGGAAATATGGATTGATACCTGCAACAGATAAAGAGCATAAACAGATAGACAAGGTTTTCCGTCCTGTAGATTATAAGGCAGGTGATGTTAAAAGTCAGATAGCTTCCGTAGTTCGTCACCTGGCTAACTATTATCAATTCCAAACTTTAGGAGAATTTAATGCTTTGCTTTCTCTTTTTAATATTACCACCGAAAAAGTGCAGGGCGAGTTGAAAGGAAAAATGCAGCAGGGTTTGTTATATATACCTTTGAATCAAAAAGGCGAAAGAGCCGGACATCCTTTCAAGGCTTCTTTATTTGGAAAGAATGCTGGACTGCCGGCTCTGGAATTGAATTATGCAAAATACAAAGAAACTTTAAAAGACCACCCGGCAAAGCCGACCATTAAAGCTGCCGTTTCCATTGCCCTGCAATTAACAAGTGATGAGGAGGCTTTTAAAAAACAGTTAGTGGGGCAAGGAATTAATATGGTAGCACGTAGAAATGACACAGGACGTATTTACGGAATTACCTTTATAGACCATAATTCTAAAACAGTGTGGAACGGCTCCAGATTGGGAAAAGAACTATCTGCCAACACATTTAATGATTATTGGAACAAAAATATCACACCTGAAATTAAAGATTCGTTTAAATTGCAATCGAAACTATCCCCAGCAAATAATGCAGATCTTCCGCCAGATCAACCTTATCATTTGTTCGACTTCCTGAATACTGCGCAAAAGCACGAAGGCGATTTAGTTGATGCATTTGGTACCTTATTGCCAGAAGCCAATGGAGAAGATTATCAGGAACAAGATTTTGCTAATAGAATGAAGAAGAGAAGAAAAAAGAGGGAAGGCAGATAAGGATAAAATCAAAGCTATCCGAAAAGCCGGCGGTTTTATCAGATAGCTTAGTTAAAAAGTCTAGATTAAATCCCAGTTTTGAGCCACAAAATTATTTAAATGGTCTCTCATTATAATGCTGCTGGCTTGAGATAGTCTTATTATTCTCTCGACCTTTTGAAAGCTTGCTTTGGTTTTCGGAACCTCATAGTTCTTTACAAAAGCATCGCAAAAATAGACGACTTCATAGCGTTCTTTTTTATTTACGCGTTCTCTGTCACGAATAGCCGTGTAATTTGGATTGTCACCACTGGTGCTCGTGTTTACATAATCACGATTGACTAAGTCATTTTCATCAAATTCTACCATAATTTATTAATTTAAAATTTCCTAAAATTAAGAGCTTTTAAAAAGTAGTTATTACGGTTTTCCGTACCCTTAAAATTTAAATTTTAAGAAATCAGTCAAACACTGCCGCTTGCCGCCATTTTCAACCACTTTAATACAAGCAGTCCTTATCGTATTTAAATTCATTAAACAACATTAAATGTTTTGAGATGCAGGGAGAAGATGATTTAAGAGGATTAGCCAAAATTATGGCTTTTATGAGGGCCGTAAGTATTCTTTTGGTGCTGATGCACCTTTACTGGTTTTGCTACGGTTACTTCATAAATTGCGGCTGGACTTTAGAGGTAATCAATAAAATATTGAGCAATTTTCAGCATACAGCGGGATTGTTTTCGCATACTTTATATACGAAAGTATTTGCCTTGGTATTATTGGCATTAAGCTGCTTGGGTTCGAAGGGAGTTAAGAACCAAAAGATAACCTGGAGTAAAATTTATATTGCTTTGGCAATTGGCTTTGTTCTGTTTTTTCTGAACACATCCTTATTAGAGTTATCAATAACTACTGCCACAATTTCTTATACCCTTAGTACTGGTTTAGGTTATATCGCTTTAATGGTAGCTGGAGTCTGGATGAGCCGCTTGCTTCGTAACAATCTCATGGACGATGTTTTCAATAATGAGAATGAAAGTTTTATGCAAGAAACCAAATTGATGGAAAACGAATATTCTGTTAATCTTCCCACGAAATTTTACTACAAAGGAAAATGGAACAATGGATGGATTAACATAGTCAATCCTTTTCGAGCAACGATTGTCTTAGGTACTCCAGGCTCAGGAAAATCGTATGCAATTGTAAACAATTATATCAAACAGCAGATTGAGAAAGGTTTTAGTATGTACATCTACGATTTCAAATTTGATGACCTTTCTACCATCGCATATAATCATTTATTGAAGCACAGCGATAAATACGAAGTACAACCAAAATTCTATGTCATCAACTTTGACGACCCCCGGAAGAGCCACCGTTGCAATCCGCTTAATCCTGATTTCATGACGGATATCTCGGATGCTTACGAAGCAGCATATACGATAATGCTGAACCTCAATCGTAGCTGGATACAGAAGCAGGGCGATTTTTTCGTCGAAAGCCCGATTATCCTTTTGGCTGCAATCATTTGGTACCTGAAAATTTATGACGACGGTAAATATTGTACATTCCCACACGCTATAGAACTCTTGAATAAAAAATACTCAGACGTATTTACGATTTTAACCTCATATCCCGATTTGGAAAACTATCTGTCGCCTTTTATGGACGCGTGGCAGGGAGGGGCACAGGATCAGTTGCAGGGACAGATAGCCTCTGCAAAAATTCCTCTGTCAAGAATGATTTCGCCTCAACTGTACTGGGTTATGACAGGTGATGATTTTTCATTAGACATCAACAATCCCAAAGAGCCTAAGATATTATGCGTAGGTAATAATCCTGACCGCCAAAATATCTATTCTGCTGCACTGGGATTATACAATTCACGTATCGTTAAACTTATTAACAAAAAGGGTCAGTTGAAAAGTTCGGTTATCATAGACGAGCTGCCTACTATATACTTTAGGGGACTGGATAACCTTATTGCAACCGCCAGAAGTAATAAAATAGCTGTTTGTTTGGGCTTTCAGGATTATTCCCAGCTGACAAGGGATTATGGCGACAAAGAGAGCAAGGTAATTCAGAATACCGTTGGTAATATTTTTAGCGGCCAAGTGGTTGGAGAAACTGCAAAAAGCCTGTCGGAAAGATTTGGGAAAGTATTGCAGAAAAGGCAGAGCATGAGCATCAACCGCAACGATACATCAACTTCAATATCAACTCAATTGGATAGTCTTATACCGGCTTCCAAAATATCAACCTTGACACAAGGTTTTTTTGTTGGTTCTGTATCGGACAATTTTGATGAACGCATCGAGCAGAAAATCTTCCATGCTGAAATTGTCGTGGATAATCAAAAGGTTGCTTCCGAAACTAAAGAGTATCAAAAAATACCGGAAATCTTATCTTTTATTGACGAAAACGGGAAAGACAATATAAAACAGGCAATAGAGGAAAATTACAGGCAGATAAAAACGGATATTGTATTAGTTATAGAAACCGAATTGGAACGTATAAAGAATGATCCCAATTTAAAGCATTTGATACAAAATGATAGGATTAAGAAGAGCGAGTAAATTAGATGCTAAGTTAAAGTTTTGATCAGGGCCGGGCTTTTCTGTAAGTCCAAAATAAAACAAAACCCTCGAGTTGTTCAGAGGGTTATTCATTTAATTATTCAATATCTGCAGCATTCTGCCAGCCTCAATATCCATTCTTGAAAAGGCAAACCATTTTTTACCCAAATCCTTGAGCGAGGCTCCAATGTGATAGAGTTGCGTATCATCAATTATCAAAAAACGGTCGTGAGCATAAGAGAAAATTTCGATTTCAATCCGGGGATATTGGCTGTTGTATCGCTGCACATCCAGCCGCAGCTGATTGCTAATACTTTTGGTATAGATAGTTGCGGTAACATCTTCGCTGCGTTTACCCAGTAAAGTTAGTACAGTGTCATCTGCATAATTATCCAGCAGGATAATGGAGTTTTTGGCAGTTCGGATAATATCGGAAATAAAGGCATAGGCATCAAAAACCTGCCCGTCATAGAAAATCCCTTTTTCGCTATGGAGCTTATCGCTTTCCATAGCCTTAAAAATCTCTTCAAATTTCTGATCGGCTTCTAATTGTTTGAGTTCAATCTTATCCAATCGATGAAAAAGAGAGGCGTTGCTTATAAGGATTCTACGCATTTCTACAAAGGCTTCCATAATTTCTACACTGACCTTAACGGCAATGTGAGAACGAAGTATAGCGGAAGCCATGGCAACACCCTGTTCGGTAAACACATAAGGCAAATAACGTCTTCCACCGTAACTCAAACTTGAGGTTCCAATTTGGAACCTCAAGTTTTCAGCTTCCTCTTCATTTAGTTGAAAGCAAAATGATGCAGGAAACCTTTCTATATTCCTTTTTATGGCTATTTAGGTTCTTTGTTTCCACCTGGTATAAGGAAGCAAGGTTGCTATCGAGCATAACCTGTTTTCCGCGTATGGAATAAATCAGATTTCTGATTTCCATAGTGCTAAGGGTAGGTTTATTTTCCATTACTTGTGAAGCTTTTATTTTTGGCAAATTCAAAGGTAGTTTCAGCATTATCGTTCAGTACGATGTACGCATCGAATTTCTTTCCTGACCTGCTTTCCATTCCTTTAATGAGTGAAGTTGTACCCTTGCTGACAAGACTTTTAATATTGTCTATACTGATTTGCGCACCGCAGACATTGCGAAACTGTATCCAGTTGCAAGTCTCTACAGGACACTTTACTATTTTGTCACGTATGATAAGTTGTTGGCTTTTACATTTGGGGCAGATGAGGTCTGGCAAGTTGTTTTTGGCAATTGGGGTCTGCAACAATTCAGTGGCAATAGATGCAGCGTAATTTTCCGTTTGCTTTTGAAATTTTCCGGCATCTGATTCGTTGTTTTCGATTTTTTCCAATTCAAGTTCCCATTGGGCAGTCATCGCCACATCTGCTATTTTTTTTTCTTTGACCAATTCATATACCAATAATCCCTTTTCGGTTGGTACCAGAGATTTCTTTTCCCTATTTATGTAATTACGGGTAAACAATATTTCGATAATTGATGCCCTTGTAGCTACAGTGCCGATACCTAAATTTTGCAAAACTTTTCGCTCACCTTGATTTTCGATATCATTTCCGGCACTTTCCATAGCTGACAAAAGGCCTGCTTCAGTGTAAAGCACAGGCGGTTTGGTTTTCTTTTCCAGAACAGAAGCTTCTTTTATTTTAAGTTCATCGTCCTTTTTCAGCTCAGGCAAATCCATTACATGTTCTGTATCATCATCGAGGAAACTGCCTCTAATGGAACGCCACCCGGATTCTATAATCTTACAGCCTTTTGATGTAAAATCATAATGCAGTACCTGCAAGTCGACATCAGTTATCTCTTTGATGCAGGGTTGTGAAACGGCTTCGAGTAATCGAAAGGCAATCATATTATAAATCGCATTTTCCTTTGGATTCAGGGCCGATGGCATTTTATCAGTAGTTAATAATCCATGATGGTCAGTGACACGCAAATCGTTCACGATATGTTTATTAAAACGGCGCCATTTCATTTGAGATAGGTTTTGTTTAATATTTTCCCTCTTTTGTAAAGCTCTTACAAGATTAGGAATCTCTGTCCACATATCTTCAGGAATGTATTTGCTTGCAGTACGTGGGTATGTGATAAACTTCTGTTCGTAAAGGCTCTGGGAAATGTTGAGGGTTTCTTCGGCCGAAAGGTTTAGTTTTTTATTGGCTTCTTTTTGCAGGCCGGTAAGGTCGAACAATAAAGGCGGTTGCTCTGTAACGCTTTTGGTCACTTGGGATGTAATTATTGCCATTTGGTTTCGCGCAATGGCTTTCAACACATCAGCGGCCAGTTTTTTGTCTTCCCATTTGATTTTTGAGATACTTTTAAAATCTATCATTTCTTTGTTATGGGACAACTGTATCTGCCAGTAATTTTTTACTTTGAAACTCCTGTTTTCCTGGTATCGTTTGCATATTAAAGCCAATGTAGGTGTCTGCACTCTTCCGAGTGAATAAACCCCGTTTGCTAATGCAATGGAGAGCGCTTGTGTGGCATTGATACCCACTAGCCAGTCGGCACGGCTCCTGGCTTGTGCTGCCTGATATAATCCGTCAAATTCTTTTCCGTCTTTGAGATTATCAAAACCTAGTTTAATGGCTTTTTCGGTAAGGGAGCTTATCCAAAGTCGCTTAAAGGGTTTATTGCACTTCAAGTATTCGTATATGTACCTAAAAATGAGTTCGCCCTCACGTCCTGCATCGGTGGCGACAATAATATTATCGCTGTTGTCAAAGAGCTGTCTAATGATTCTCAGTTGTTTTAGCGCTCCTGTATCTACAGAATCCCCTTGATTTTTACTGACCTTTCTGACAGTCAGTAAAAAAGGGTTTGGAAGTATTGGCAGTGATGCTTTGTCAAATCCTGTGATGCCGTAATCTTCGGGCATCCCTAATCCTACAAGATAGCCCAGTGCCCATGTAACAAAATAGCCGTTACCTGTCAGATAGCCATCTTTTTTTTCGATGGCTCTGATTATAACGGCTATTTCCCTTGCTACACTGGGCTTTTCTGTAATAATTGTTATCATATCTTATTACATTTTATGCCCTTTTGATTTAGAAGGCGTATTAGATTCTTCTTGTTGCTGCTGTTGTTTCTTGTTATCGGGATTTGTTTGTCCTGATTTTAATGGCTCCTGTATGTTCTTGGTAGCTTCGTTAGTTTTGCCTTCGGAATTGACAGCGGTCTGCGTTTTGTGCGCTTCAGAAGGTTTTATTTGTTCTTTGATTTTATCTGGATTTTGGAATGAAAAATTTGTTTTATTGGTTCCTTTGTTGTAGGTGATATATCCATTATATTCTTTCCCTTTTTTATCCACTAAGCCGCTGATATAAACAGTTTGACCATCTTTAAGTTTTTGATACTGATCATTATCGAGTTCTTTATCTCTAAAGTTTTTTGGAGCTCCCTGCGTCTGGTTCTGCTTGTTAGGATCATTTCTGTCAAAGAGAAATTCAACAAAACGTTTGTCCGCATTAAATTGCACAGATGCATCAAATGCAGTACCTTTCTTGGAAATCATACCTTCTAATGCAAGCGGTTTACCTTCAAATAAAGTTTGTTTTTGCTCTTCGCTTAGTTTTACACCTTTAATTTCATCGGGAATTTTAATGAAATCCGTGCGCAGTGCGATCACCTCATTGGTCAGCCTGTCTATACTGATAATGGAAGGCATGATCTCATTGTTTTTCGGATTGGTGAGATCCACTACACGTCCCATATTGCCCGTTTGCATAAGATTGTCTTTATCTTCCTTGCTGAACTCGTGACCGAAAAAAGGATAATTCAGATTAGGCTCTTTTCGGATGCCATGAATGGCCAAAACAACCTGTCCTTCGTCGTTTTGTTTAAGCGACAAACGGGCATCCATTCTTGTAACTGCAGTACCGAGATTAAGACTTACCGGCACAAGCTCATTTGTTTTGTATCCTTTGAGCAGGGGATCAAGCAGGTTCATTTTTTCAAGTTTTTCTTTACTTAAACCCAAATGGTTTAATGTTTCCCAATCGATCTGTTCCGGTTTGTATTTGTATTCACTTGTTTCCGGATTTGTTTGTGCTGTTTCCATATTAATTTCATTTTTTTGATTATTCTGTTTAATTTCATACTGTTTCATTAACTGTTCACCTTCAGGTGTAGGGCAATCTATCTGATTCTGCATGTCTTTTGAAATATCGACAGCCAATAGTGATGGGATTTTGAAGAATGAAAAATTAGTTGGGTCCTTCAGCTGGCTGAAAAAATTGGAAAAGAAATTTGAAAACAAATCTCCTTGTTTATCTACACGCATAAACTGGTTCTGATTTTTACGGGTAGGATCAACAGTTTCCAGATTGCCATTTTGGCCAATGCCTTTTACCGCCATGATTTTCTTTTTCTCTTTATCGAATACCAGCAATATATCTGATAACTCTTCAGGAGTGTTAAATGCATCTTTAATTTTTTCGCTCATAATTTTAAATTTTAAATTCATGTGCGAAATTAAAAGGTGAAAAAGGTGCTAATTAAAAGCTGGAATCTGTTGGCGTTATTTTTCACTCTCTGGCATAGTTTTTTGGCGTTCGGACATTGATGCTTTCTCTGATGAACTGGTGTACATCTGATAGCTTATAATATATTTTTCCACTGATGGTATAGTAGGGCAGCTTGCCGATTGATCGGTAGCGCTGGAGTGATCTCCCACTTATTTTAAGCATCTGTAATATATCCTGATTGTCCAATAGCTCTTCGCCGTCAACACTTCCGCGTTTTTTTTCAAGTTCACTGATATGCGCGCTCAAAAGATCGAAACGTTCTATTATTCGTTCCATCCAGGAAATGAATTCCATTCTGTCTATATTCATGGCTCTGTGTTTTACATTAGTGATGCAAAATTGCCACCAGCAAAAGTTTTTCATTGCCAATATCAGCCAATGTAAAATGCTGTTTTATGAAAATTTTAACTGAATAAAAAATTAAGATGAGTTGCTGATTTACTGGGATAATTGAGCATATAGAAGTAATTATATGCCAGTAGCCATTTGATGCCAATTGCACCTCATTGGCAAGAAAATTGCAATTTTTAAAAAATTAGATCTCTTTTTCCATGTGCTGTTTAAGCGATAATTTCAGCTGATCCAGAAAAATACTTTTGCTATCAGCCCTGTCTTTCATCCTATGGTAGGCATGATGGACATCGCCGAGCTGGATCCTAAAAAGCAACTGGAAAACCATACTGATTTTACGGATGCCGGCTTTTCCATGAGAAATACTGCCCGATGCATGAAGTGCGTAAATTAATTCGATCAGAGCATTCTTTGAATCTGTCCAGAAAAAATCTCTGTTAGCGACATTTCCGTCTGAAAAAATGGTGGACTGCTGGGTGTCAGGTTCAATTTTAGAAACGAGGTAACTGTTAAGCAGTTCGTTAGCAATTATACGAGCTACCTTATAATCATAATACGTAGAAAATTGAGTGTCAATTTCAAAAACAAAACTATTAACTCCTTCATGAAGGTCTATTTTTCCCCGACAAAAGAAATGATGGTCCCATTCGGTTCTTCCCGTGCGATAGTAGCGATAAAAATCAGTGTTATAAAAGTGTTCTTTATATTCCTGCTTGAGGATATTAAGCTCATTGGAAAAATATTTATGATGCATTTTACCGGTTACAGCCGGACAGGATGCTTCAATTCGGAAAACTTTATTATAGAAAATCAGTTTTCCCAGTATTTGGGGTTTGATAATTTTAAAAAAATTAATCTCTTCATTTTCATCGGAGAATCCTTTTTCTAAAACATTTTTTTTAACCGTACAAAGCAAGCTTCGAAGAACGGTAGTCATGTGGTAGGATTTTTCAATTATATGTTCAGGGTCTAAGCTGAATTCCTGTTCTGCTTTTCGAATAACCTGAAGTGCGTTCTCACATGTAGATCTTATCATGGCAACAGAATTTAGATTTATTTGTACAAGGAAAAGTGGGGGCAGTTCTGCCCAGATACGGTATGACGTTACTTTTCGTTGGAGAATTTAAATGTATATATCAGCGCGCGGTATTGGTTTCATTCTGCAGTGTCTGCATCAGTTCCATAGCGTAGTTATCCCTGGCTTGTACGTAAGCGACCTTCGGTATTATAGAAGCGCCAAGTTTTTTCTTCTCAAAGCTTGCCGATATGCCGAAATCAATTCGCTCAATTTCAAGCTCTCGCGCTCTTTTGATCGTTTGGTATAAAAGTTGTCTGTACAGATTGAAACCTTCTCCTGCAATGTAGTCCATGCCAATAAGTTCAGGTACATATACCTTTCCTGAATTTTTATAACAGAACATTATCCCAACAAAATTGTTTTCAGGGGCATCTTTGAGTGTAAGTATTATGAACTCCCAGTTTGGAGCGCTGTTCATATTTTCAAATACTTGCCTGTTGTAGGTAAAGGTATTTATGGCTAGGTTGCGATCCTTTACATTGCAGTATAGCTCGTAAGCCCTGTTTATTTCTTCTTGATTGAGGTAATCTTTTATTTCTACATCGTAGAATTTTTCATACGTCAGTATTTCCCTGTTGTAATGCTGGCGTGAACGGGTTGAAAGCAGGGAACCATAATTATCAATTGTGGGCCAGTAGTTATTTTCAATAACACAGGATTCTGGCATATCAATCCGGAAATACCCTTGGTTTCTAACCATTTCATCCCACTTGAATCCATTTTCAAAATCACGCAGAACGACCATATCAGCCCCTAAAGAATTGTATGTTTCTTCCATCTTGTTCAATAGCATTCGAAATGATTGCTCGGCCAGAGGATGACTCTGGTCAATATAACAGTGCATTCCCTCAGTAAACAACGAGCCGGTACTTAGTACTTTGGAAGTCATATTCATGGGGTCTGTTTTTCTAATTTCTTCAAGGTGTCTTGATACAGATTCTTTAGCCAGCATATCATCTTTCCAAAGTCCCACTGTACAGAATGTCATTAAAACCACCTGCATGTTCTGATCACGGATGATATAATAGAAGAAATCCCATTTATTGGTTGAATCCTGGCTACTTGAGAAAGTATGTTCCAGATACTGCATTCCGTCCCAATCCAGGATATTATGAGTGCCCAAATATTTGTTCCATTCCTGCTTGTCGATATTCATTATTGTTGTTTGCTCTTCAATATGCAGCAACTCTGTTCGCTGTTTTTGAGCAGGTAGCTTTGTTTTAATATCCATTCTAAAAGCCTGCCGTATCTTTTCATCACTGCTTCCGGTTTCTTCCACGGCTTTTTGGAAGTGGTAATCCATTGCACGGGCAAGTTCTGAAATATCTTCAATTTTATTATGCGCCGATATCGTGATACGGATTCCGGTATTTTTTATAGGTACTGCCGGATAGATGCCAAGGTTGAGATAAAAGCCCTCTGAGAAGAGGCGCTTGGTAAAATTATAAGCAGTAGCAGGTGTTCCCATTCCAAGAAAGAAAACTGGAGAATCGTTCTCAGCGACTAGGGGCAGGTTGCTGTTTGAAAGCAGCATGCTGAAATGTGCTGTTTTTTTTGCAAGTTGAGCCTGGTGCTCATATATTTCTTCAGAAAGATGTATGCCACAGGATGCAATTGCAGCGGCAACTGATGCAGGTTCAAGTTGAGCCGAGAAGGTAAGGGGACCGCCAAAAGTTTTAATCTTTTCGCGTAATTTATGATCACTGCAGAAAAAGGTGGCTCCGCTGGCACCAAAAGTTTTGCTCAGCGTGCTGACAACGACAATGTTTTCTTCCAGTGTTTCAATAGCATCAAAGATGAAACCAGTTCCATTTTTTCCTCTCCAGCTCATTCCATGTACATCATCAAAATAGAGGTGAAGCTGCGGATATTTTCGGGCAAGGTTTAAAAGATCGTTTACTGGTGCATAATCGCCGTACATAGAATAAACACCGTCCGCCATGTACCATATTTTACCCAATTTACCGCTGAGCATCCGAATTTTGTCTTCAAGCATCTCGAGATTATTATGGCGTATCATCTCGACAGGTATTCCCCTAAGCTTCAAAACCTGACAGGCATTCTGCACACTCCAATGCGCCTGATGGTCTAGAATTAATGCATCTTCATCTCTTATCAGGGTTGGAATGATGGCCATATGTCCAAGAGTACTGTTCTTAGTGATAATTGGCGGTATACCGTACATCTGTTCAATCTTGCTTTCCAATTCAGCATATAAAGGATGCGAAAGATACGTTTTCGAAAGAGGGAACTGTGTCCCATAATTTCTTATAGCATTTATTGCAGACTCTTTTAACCTTTCATCCTGTTCGAGTCCTAAATATCCCGTAGTTCCGAAATGGAGCATTTCGTTTCCGTTAATTTTTATGGTCCGGCCATTAAGATAGTCACCTTCAGTGTACAGGTGTAACATTCCCTGATCCTTTGCGCTAGAAAAAACAGTGTCTACTGTATCGATAAAATTATTGTGTTTAATTTTTGCCATCTTTTATTAAATTTTTAGGTTTAGATCTGTGTTTTTGTAATTGTCTGAAAATTAGATACCTAAAATTCATTATAAAAATCGAAAGCGCTTTTACTTGCAGATATTTTATTCCCAATTTGGCAAGGGTAATTCCCGATTTGACAACAAATTACAGTGTTTTGCAAGAAATAATCCATATTTGACAATGATAATGTTTCTAAATCTTTATAATTTTGTTAAATTTCAAGTTTAAAAACAAACAGGTCATGATTGCCTCACATGAATCTTTTGAGAATCAAAATGCAAGGTTTTGGATTGAAAAGGGAATCCTCTTTTTCGAATATAAACCTAATACGGCAATAGATCTGCAAGTAGCTATGCGCGTGGTTGCAGACAGGATTGCATTTCAGAATGAACGGCATCTTCCTGTATTTTGCGATACTAGGGGTATAGCCTCAATTGACAAAGCAGCCAGAGACTATCTCGCCAAATCCGGATCACTGCTTGCAAAAGCAGTCGCTCTCATTGGTAGTGAAAATGTCTCTATGACTATGAGCACATTTTATCTGGAAATCAGCAAGCCGTCCGTGCCTACCCGAGTTTTTACCGTCGAGCAGGAGGCACTGGATTATCTAACGGACTTCGTTTAGAAGCAGTCATAAACAGATAGACAGAAGTATATTAAAATCAACGCAGATGAAAAGCCCTCACAACCGCCAGCGGATGGTATCGATGCACAAGATGTTATTTGAAATGGCTAGGGGCAATTTCAATAACCAAATTCCTTTGAGCAGGTATGACGACGAAATTGAAACTTTGGTCGTCCTGGTCAATATGGTCGCGGAAGAACTCAAACAGTCCGCTTTCCATTCAGGTTTCGTTAACCCTTATATCACTCATAGGATGGTAACTCCTGCTATGTTTATCTTAGATGAAAATCATGCAATAAAGGATGTAAATCAAGGTGCTTTAAAAATTTTGGGATATGATTCGATCGAAATGCTCAGCAGACCAATTCAGGAATTCTTATTGGACGATTTCACGGAGATGTCTGATTTGGAGAGAAAAGCGCTGGAGGAACTTCTTCTATCCGGTGAAATCATTTCGCTTAACTTTATAACTTATAAAAAGCTGATAGTAAGTGCCGAATGCTCGGTATCACGATTGTCGGAAGGTAAGTTTACAGTGCTCAGCTTCATAGCTCCCTTTCTTCAGCTTGACGACGCTATTCCGGAATCATACGAAACAAAGGAGCAAAGGCAGCATAATTTCAGAAAATCTGATGCGCGCCTGATGCAGCGTGTGTATGATTACGTACTAGCGAATTTGGCGGAGCCATTGCCTTCTATAAAGGAACTGGCCAGACTTTTTGGTACAAATGATTTCAAACTCAAAGATGGATTCCGGTATTTTTTCCATACTAGTGTCTACAAGTTTTATACTGAAGAGCGTCTTAAAAGGGCTTACCTAATGATTGAGCAGACCGATATTTCTTTGAAAAACATTTCGTTTATGAGCGGTTTTAATAGTTATCCTAACTTTTCCAAATCATTTAAAAAACAATTTGGGCTCTCCCCAAAAGAAATAGGCCGAAACAAAACAGGTGATCTTTTTTTTAGCGAAAAAGATTAATCCTTTCTGAGTAATACTCGCTCCCGATAATATAAGTGTTATTGATATGTAATTCAGAATTTTACATTGTTGAATTCAAATAACTTAGTTATGACACTGACCAGAAATAAGGAATTTAAAAATAATGTAATAGAGGTTATTTGCCTTTTATATACAATGCTTTTCGTCTATGCAGCTGTAAGCAAAATTTTAGATTTTGAAAACTTTCAGGTACAATTGGGTCAGTCACCTCTATTAAGTGTATTTGCATCCTGGATTGCGTGGCTTGTTCCTATAATTGAAATGTTTACAGCAATATTGCTTGTCATTCCACAATTTCGAAATATCGGTTTGTGGGCTTCGTTCAGCCTGATGGTAATGTTTAGCGTTTATATTTTTATTGTATTGCATTTCAGTTCATTTGTTCCTTGTTCCTGTGGTGGTATTTTAGAAAAAATGAGCTGGAATGTACACCTGCTTTTTAATATATCCTTTGTAATTCTCGCAGTGACTGCAATATTGTTGAATGTACGAAAACAAACAAATGCTGCACGCGTAAAATATGCAAAAACGTTTAAAGGACTGGCAGGTATAACAGCTTTTAGCACTTTGACAGTAATCATTTTGTTTTTGTATTCTGAGGAAATTATTCACAATGAAAACCCTTTTATCAGACGTTTTCCACCGCATCCTGCAGAATTCTCAAATACGATTAATTTAAAAGTCAATTCGTTTTATTTTGCAGGTTTTAGTAACAAAAGATTATATCTTGGGAACTATAGTACCCCATCCAAAATCATATCTCTGAACGAAAATTTAGGTGACTGGCAGGTTAAAAATATACAATTTGATCCTAAAGATATACCCTTTAAAATTGTTACGACTGCCGTAAGAGATTCTTTCTTTTATCTTGTCGATGGTGGTGTACCTAAAATTTTCAGAGGCGGTTTAAAAGACTGGAAAATTAATAAAGAATTCAAAGGCACTCCGTATTTTAATAGAGCAGTACCACTTGATAGTATTAATATTGTTTTTAGAGCCAATAACGGTAAAAAGTTAACTAATGTACTTGGAGTATATACCTCAGATGAGACACCCATCATAAATTACAACAAGAAACTTTTGCAGAAGCAGATTGACGGCATTTTTGATACCGACGGATCATTGCTTTACAGTGAAAAAATGCGCAAAATTATATATGTATATTATTATCGCAATGAATTTATTGTAGCCGATAAAAACGGTCTACTCAATTACCGGGCAAACACTATAGATACAACAAAGCACGCAAAGATAAAAGTTTCGTTGCTTAAGAATGGAACGCAATATGCGATGTCATCTCCTTCATATGCAATAAATGCACATGCAGCAGTCTGGCAGAATCTGCTTTATATTCATTCCACTGCAAAAGGCAGGTATGAGAATAAAACCCTGAGGGAGAAATCATTTATAATAGATGTTTATGACCTAAATAAAAATACCTATTTATTTAGTTTTCCAATCTATCATACCAGCAGCAATAAATTGGATTCGCTACTGGTTACCGACACAAATCTGTATGCAATAATAGGAAATGATTTAGTTGTTTATGAATTGAGAAACGCACTGAGAAAAGAAATAAAATCTATTTGAATTTCATTTATAATAGAAAGATAAACTGGCCAAGTTTCAGGAGAAAAAGATCTAGCTCCTGTAAAAAAAAGTAGATCCTATTTTAACTTAAAAAATACAATTATGAAAACGTTAAATTTAAAAAACATGCTGCCAGCTGCAGTAATTGCAATGGCTGTCGGAGGAGCATTTATGACTACATCTATGCAGAGCGCTTCCAAACTTGATCCAAAAGATGGATACACAAGAAATAATCAAAATGAATGTGCTGAAGTACCGGTTGCTTGTAGTGATACTCCCAAGGCACAGCTTTGCCGTGTATCAGGCGATACAGGTGCAATTGCATATGATAAGCCGGAGGACAGCAACATTTGTACTGAACCATTGTTTAAACCTGATTAAGTATGTTATCACATATTTGATTCTGTTTTTTAAAAATGCAGTTCCATTAAATGGAACTGCATTTGTTTTGTTATTAAGTGAATCACATCATACCATCTCTGATCCATTGACTTGTTCTTTCATTCTTAAGAAAATAGTCAAACCATTGCAATATTCGGACTGTAATATCTTTTTGTGCTAATGGATCAATAATGACATGACCTTCATTAGGATATAGCAGCATAACGCTTTTTTTTCCAAGTCTTCGAAGTGCCAGATAGAATTCCTTGCTTTGATGAGTGTCTACCTGTTTGTCATCTTTGCCTGTCCATAACAGCAAAGGGATCGTGACTTTTTCTGCATGTACCAGAGGAGAATTGCGAGCGTAGGAGAGTGGTGCTTCAAATGGTGTTTTTCCCATATTCCATTCCTCATCTTCAAAGCGCCACATATCAGGTTTGCCTGAACCTTGGCTGACAGTAAAATAAAAGCTGTTAAGATCGGTTATTGCGCCACTGGGAACTGCTGCCGAAAAGAGATTAGTCTGCGATACTATAAATGAGGTCTCATATCCTCCCCACGAATGACCCATAAGTCCGGCTTATCATAAGAAATCCTCTTTATTGCGGAAAGATAGTTGTTCCCAAGTATAGAGATGAAGACGAGAGATGGGTCAATGGACAGCATGAGCCAATTATAAGTGAGGGATTATTTTATCGGGTGCAGGATGTTCTTGACAGTAAAGCACGAACCTACAGACCAAAAATCAAGACTATTGAGAATTTTCCTTTGAGAGGTTTTTTTCTTTGTCCAAAGTGCAATCAGAAGTTAACAGGCAGTAAATGTAAAGGTAGGAGCAAATTCTATTACTATTATCATTGTGATAAAGATTGCAAATGGAGAATAAACTCAGATGTAGCTAATAAAATATTTAAAGAACATTTAAATAAATTTAAACCTCTACCGGAAGTCAAAAAACTATATACTGCAGTTCTACTTGAAAGTTACAGGGAGCATACAGGAGTAGTAGCAGGTGAAAAAAAGAAGTCCCTCGAGCAGATCGCGGTTTATGAAAAGAAATTATCAGTAGCCAGAAATTTATTAGTTACAGAGAAAATTGATGCCGAAGATTACAATCTTATGAAAATTGAATACAATGCAATTATAAGTAAGTTAGAAAAAGACATTGGAAATGTAGAGGACGACAGGGCTAGTATAGAGCATTTAACGAACACTGGATTGGAAAACCTTTTAAAGCTTGGGGAAGCCTTTGAAAATGGGACTTTAGCTAATTCTCGGGAGCTGATTGGTTTAATTTTTCCCGAAAATTTCACATTTCAAGAAAGTAAAATAAAAACCGCTCGAGTCAATGAAATGGTCAACTGTATCTACCTGGTAAACAATAGATTACGGATAAAAAAAAACGGGACAAAAGATGATATTTTTCTTTTGTCCCGAGTAGTGACCTCGACTGGATTCAAACCAGTAACCTTCTGAGCCGTAATCAGATGCGCTATTCAGTTGCGCCACGAGGCCTTTTTTGTTTCATTGAGCTAATTTTCGTAGCTTTGTTGAACGCTGTTTGCGGGTGCAAATATAGGGATAAATGTGAGATAAACAAGCAAAAAATAACAGAAAAATAAAAAAAAATGAAGTTTGAAAATTATATACGTGATATTCAGGGATTTCCCAAAGAAGGAATTTTGTTTAAAGATATCACGCCGTTGCTAAATGAACCAATTGCTAGAGAAGAATGCCTGAAAATTTTGGTTGATTCACTAAAAGGACAGAAAATTGACAAGGTTATAGGCGCAGAAAGCCGTGGCTTTTTCTTCGGAATGCTTTTAGCCCAGGAACTAAAAGCTGGTTTTGTTCCTGTTAGAAAACCAAGAAAACTGCCCTTCACTACTATTTCATCTTCTTATGATTTGGAATATGGTACAGATTCATTAGAAATTCATACAGATGCTATACAGAAAGGTGATAAAGTTCTGATTCACGATGATGTTCTGGCTACCGGAGGCACCGCAAAAGCACTTGGTGATTTGGTTAAGGAACTCGGTGGTGAGATTGTACAGTTTAATTTTTTGATGGAACTTTCTTTCCTTCACGGAAGAGAAAAAATAAAGGATAGTCCTATTTTTGCTGCTATAACATATTAGAGTTTTCTACTTAAACCAAAACAATTTTGTGTTTAATGGCATAAAGAACAAGTCCAATCCGGGTTTTGAGTTCAAGTTTGTCAAACAATGATTCTCTGTAACCATCTATAGTTTTTGGACTTAGGCACATTTGAGACGCAATTTCTTTATAAGTCATTTCGGTGCAGGCATGTTTGATAAAAAGAATTTCTTTTTCTTTTAAACATACTTTATTCGGGTCGCTGTTTACTTTATTAAGCAGCATTCCCGATACCAATTCGGTAAAATAAAACCCTTTTTCGATAACACATTCAATTGCATCCTTAAATATTTCCGGCGACGTATCTTTTAGCAAATAACCTTTGGCACCATTGGTTATCATTTTTATAATAATTTCTTCATCATCATTTACAGATAAAGCAATTACATTAAGGTCAGGTCTGTTTTCTTTTAGCCATTTCATTGTGCTAAGGCCGTCTAAAACCGGCATATTGACATCGAGTAAAATAAGATTGATTTCTGCAGATGTATTACTTTGCAGATAATCAATAAAAACTTTTCCGTTCTCAAAACGTTCTATAACTTCATAATCGCCAAAACTTTTTATCAGGAGTTCAAGTGATTGTGAAAAAAGCAGATGGTCATCTACAATTATAATTTTGCTTTTTGTGTTAGTTTTCATCGCATTGTATTAAGGGATATTCTAAATTTACACTTGTTCCTGTCTGATCAGAAGTCATAATTAACTTAGCACCAATTAATTTTGCCCTGAGTTTCATGTTATTTAATCCTAATCCTGATTCTGAATTTGTAAGATCATATCCAATTCCAAAATCTTTAAGTTTTAGCCGAAAAACAGCAGCCGTGGTTTCAATATCAACATTAAATAAATCACTTCTCGAATGTTTTAAACTGTTATGAAGTGCTTCCTGAAATATTCTGTATATAATTAACTCGTGTTCTTCATTTATAATCGGGAATTCACCAATCCGATTAAAGCTGCATTTAATTTTTTTTAGTTTTTTTATTCTTTCCAAATCCTGCTGAATGGCTTCTATGAAATTCTGCTGCAGTAAATTATCCTTACAGATTATACGGGATAAAATACGAAGTTCATCTAATGATTTGGCCAAAACATTCTTAATATCCTTAAGTTCGCTTATCGGAATATTTTTATTGCTGATGCCTATATTCAGCTGCATTATGGCAACAGAAATAATTTGTCCGATATTGTCGTGAAGTTCTTTGCTGATTTCAGAAAGTGTCTGATCCTTTATTTCTATCCTGGTTTTAATAAGCTCGGATTGAAAATACATTTCAGACTCCATTTTTTCTACTAAATAGTTGTTTTTCTTTTTTAGAAAATAAAAAAAGATTACAAGAAGTGTGACCAGTAATGTAAAGAATACAATACCTAACGAAATAACTAATAATTGTATTTCTTTTCGCTCCATACAAATCCGATTATAAAACAACCATGTGCCAGACAATTTAAAATAAACAATACCAGACTAAATATTGATTCATCTTGTTTTATTAAAAACCAGTTTATTGCGAGCATGAAAGGCAGTACAGGAACATGAAATACCAAAATACCTAAAACGTACCAAAAAAAGACTGATTTTTTAAAGTTCAAAATCTTATTCGAATTAAAAATCTCTACCAAATACAGGCATGAAAGCAGCATTACCAATATTACGCCAATGGCAAAACTGTAAGTAAATGAGTGGTTTATATCTTTTTTGAAATATAAAATATTTAGAAAAAAGGAAACTATAAATAATATTAAAAATAATACAGCCGAGATTCTGTTGCTTATTTTTTGCAAAAGACTTCGCAGCAATACTATATAAGCTACAAAAGTAACGAACATGTAAAAATTATAAACATAATAATTTAAGAGACCTGTCCATTGCGTAAAATAATAACCAACAAATTCGGTTAGTACTGAAAACCAGATTAAAAGTAGTAAAAATTTAGCTTTATTACTAGGAAGCTTATGAAGATAAATCAATCCGACAGTTCCTGATAGCAAAGCTAAATAGATGATATAAGATCTTAAAAATTCAAACATAATTTTTTAATATATTAAGCTAGGTGGTCTTCCGATGTTTCCATAGTTCATTGGTTCAAGGCTTTGTATGTCTGCAGATGCTGCCTGTTTTGTGGCAGCAAAACCTTGTACCAGATTTGTATTGTCGTCAGAATCTGTATTTGTTTTTCGGCCAGTTGCAGATAAAAAGAGCGTGGTTAATCCTGCTTTTTCACCAAGTTTTTCGTCGTCCGGATAAACTCCAAAATAGAAACGGATTCCGTCAACTTCATATCCGCTCTCGGCTCCGTGTGTTTTTATATAATCAATGTAAGCCTCCAAAGCTTCTAGTGAATACCAGATAGCATTAGCATCTTCTTTGTCAGAAGATTTTGCTGTTAGTTGCGCTTTTTTATTCGTGTAATTTAAATTCAGCTGTTTAGCAAATTCTTTTGTAATTAACTGACTTGGTTTCTCTGAAATGTTTTTCATGATTTTTAGTTTTTAATAATTGGTTATTAATCAATGGTTTGAAAATATTTCAGACAAAATTATTTGAAAAGGTGTAATCTGACAAGGGTGAAATTACCCTTTTTTATGCAGTAGGATTGGAAATCATTTCTGGAAACGATATCTTATTCGTATTTAAGTAAGCTTTATTCGTCGGAGACTTAGATAAGTTCTAAGATTGATCATCAGAAAGCTGAATAAAAAAAGAAAACCCGACAATCCTTAATTGTCGGGTTTATTATAATGATTTAAAAATATTGCTATCTTAAGCTTGCACCAAGTTCATTCTCAAATGTTTGTTGCAATTTTGACATGATCTTATCAATTTGAGAATCGGTCAAGGTTTTGGTATTGTCCTGAATTGTGAAACTCAAAGCGTATGATTTTTTGCCTTCCGGAAGATTTTTTCCTTCGTAGACATCAAACAGATTTACATCTTTCAAAAGTACTTTTTCTGTCTGTTTTGCCAAATTGTAAATACTCTCGTAAGTAGTTTTCTGATCAATCAGTAAGGCCAAATCTCTTCGAACTTCAGGATATTTTGGTATTTCAGAATATTTAATTTTCCCTGTTATGATTTTTAAAATCAAATCCCAGTTAAAGTCTGCGTAGTAAACATCTTGTTTAATTCCGAAGTGTTTTAAAATTGATTTTTTTATAATACCCATTTCTACCAGAGTATCATTATTGTAGCATATTGATGTTCCTTCAGAGAAAATATCAGATTGTACAGGAGCATTAGCTATTTTATCAATTCCTAAACGGGATAAGATTGCTTTTACATATCCTTTTAATAAAAAGAAATCAGTAGATTTTTGAGGATTTGTCCAGCTTTCTTTATTTCTGTTTCCTGAAATTGATAAAGTTAAATGTTTATGTTCTTCGTACCCATTCAGATATTTATGATATGTTTTTCCAAATTCAAACAATTTCAAATCAGCATTTCTTCTGTTGATATTGTATGAAATCGCTTCGAGGGCAGAAAACAATAAAGACTGACGCATTGTTGCCAAATCCCCACTCAGTGGATTCAACATAGTGACGTTATGTTCTTCTTTTAACACAGTTGATAATTTTGCGTAAGCAGCTGTTGTTAATGAGTTTGCCATCATTTCATGAAAACCTTGTGAGTTCAATTGTGAAGCGATGATATTTTGTACTTTATAATCTTCTGTTCTTGGAGAATTGGAAACTGTCGCATTAAATTTTTTCGAGAACTCGATATTATTATATCCATATACTCTCAAAATTTCTTCGATCACATCTATTTCACGCTGCACATCAACGCGATAAGCAGGAATCGTTAATCCTAATCCTGATTCAGAAACACTGTTTACCTTAATGTCTAAGGAAACTAATATTTTTTTGATGGTATCTTTTGGGATTTCCTGTCCAATAATTTTAGATACGTGGCTGAAATTCAATAAAACAGAAAAATCTTCTACTTTTTTAGGATAAACTTCAACTACATCAGAAGTTATTTTTCCACCTGCAACTTCCTGAATTAGAATCGCTGCGCGTTTTAATGCATATTCTGTAATAGTTGGGTCAATTCCTCTTTCAAATCTAAAAGAAGCATCAGTATTTAGTTGGTGTCTTTTTGCAGTTTTACGAACACTTACAGCATCAAAATAAGCACTTTCTAAGAATATTGAAGTTGTTCCTTCTGATACTCCTGATTTTTTTCCGCCAAAAACACCTGCAATACAAAGTGGCCCTTTTTCATCGCAAATCATTAAATCCTCAGCGTGCAATGTTCTTTCAACATCGTCTAAAGTGGTGAATTTTGTGCCTTCAGGTAACGTTTTAACAATTATTTTTCCGTTTATTTTTGCTGCATCAAAAGCGTGAAGAGGCTGTCCCAATTCATGTAAAACATAATTGGTGACATCGACAATATTATTTTTAGGAGTTAATCCGATAGCTTTAAGACGGTCTTGTAACCAGGCCGGAGATTCTTCAACAGAAATCCCGGAAATTGTAAGTCCGCAGTATCTTGGTGCTAAATGAGAATCTTCAACACTAACATCGATTTTCAGGGTACGCATATCGACTCTGAAATTGCTTACAGATGGCGTAATCAATTCTACGTTTACACCACGTTGCAGCATTCCTGCTCTCAAATCACGTGCTGTGCCGTAATGACTCATAGCATCTGCGCGGTTAGGCGTCAGGCCAATTTCAAAAACTTCATCATTAGTAATATTAAAAACCTTTGCAGCAGGAGTTCCCGGTTCCAGATTTTCATCCAAAACCATAATTCCGTCATGGCTTGTACCAAGACCCAGTTCATCTTCAGCACAAATCATTCCGTGACTGTCCTGTCCGCGTATTTTTCCTTTTTTAATAGTAAATTCTCCGCCATCTTTATCATATAAAACGGTTCCGATTGTAGCAACAGGAACTTTTTGCCCGGCAGCAACATTGGCTGCACCGCAAACAATTTGTATTGGAGCTTCCTGACCAATATTTACAGTAGTCACTTTTAATCTGTCAGCATCAGGATGTTTTTCGCAAGTAAGTACGTGTCCTACAACAACTCCTTCCAAACCACCTTTTATGGATTCATATTTTTCAACAACTTCAACTTCCAGACCTAAATCTGTCAGTAATTCTGAAGTTTGCTCAGATGTCCAATCTGTTTTAATGAATTGTTTTAACCAGTTGTAAGATATTTTCATGTTAACTTTTTATTCTTGAATAAGGATACAAATATAAGGATTAGGTAGTGTAGTAAGAAAGAATTTATTTGGTTTTTTGAAACTGTCTTATTTTTTTAGTTCTTATTTGATATACCACATTTTAGCCTTGTTTATTTGTATATTTTGTATTTATTAGAAGTAAATTTTTAGAATGTTTTATATTAAATTAATTCTTCAACGTGCTTTTTAATGTTGTCTGCAATCTTTTTTGTTGGCAAATCATTTTCGTCATCACCAAATGGATCTTCAATTTCTTCTGCAATGAGCTCCAAACTCGCCAGTACATAAAATATAAAAACGACGACAGGGGCAACAAAATAGCCTAAGCTTATAGAGTACCCAAATGGCAATGTCATTGTATAGAAGAAAATGAATTTTTTGATAAAGGCACTATAAGAGTAGGGTATGGGTGTGTTTTTTATTCTTTCGCAGGCACCACATATATCTGTAAAGGATTGTAATTCCTGATTTATAGTGATAAGCTGGTCACCGGTAATTTTTTTGGCTTCATACAAACTATTAACTTTATGATGCATCATTCTCATGACCTGATTTGGCTTGTGTTTATGGTGATCAATTTCCAGATCGACGTCTTCAAAAAGCTGTTTGCTTGTTTCTTCGTCTTTTAAATGTTTGTGTAAAAATGAGGCGTAAGTCGGAATTATTTCCCTAAAAAACTTTCTGTCGTTTTCTTCCTTCACAATAGCAGAAAGTTTTATGGCAAGGTTTCGGCTGTTGTTTACAAGGCCTCCCCATAATTTTCTTCCTTCCCACCAACGGTCGTAAGCGGTATTGGTTCTAAAAACCAGTAATAATGAAATTACAAAACCAAGCATTCCGTGCATAATAGGAATGTTATGGATGTAATCATTCTTGCCAACCTTGAAATATTCTACTTCAAGATAACCGACAGCAGCCGAATAAAACCCAATTGCAAGCATAATCGGAAATAATTTTCTAATTGTATCCGATTTATGAAAATGAAAGATAAAAGTAAACCAGTCCTTGGTATTGTATGAAATCATTTAAATCTGTTTTGAAACAAATTTAAATTAAAAATTAATATTTCCTGCTAATTCTTTCAGTGCAATTTCAGATAATTTTGCTTCGTATTGTGCATTGCTGTAACGCACTTTTGCATTGACATAATTGAGCTGGGCCGTTCTGAAATCAATAGTTGTTATGGTTCCGATTCTGAATTTATCTAAAGTGATTTCTAAATTTTGTTTTGCAATTGCTTCGTTATTTTCTTCCAGGTCAATTAGTTCCAGATTGGTTAGGTAGGTCTGAAATGCTGTGCTTAATTGTGTGTTCAAAATTGAGTTTTGCTGTTCTATGGCAATTTGGGAATTCTCAATTTGAATTTTAGCTATTTTTTCATTTCGATGCTGATTAAAACCGTCAAAAATATTTAGTGTAGCATTAAAACCATAGTTTAGACCTTTGCTTG